>Ga0180218_1000179_pt1 | contig 88553 bp, 82 predicted proteins | sample eDN3rd37CKraftBY_FD_151334 | JGI IMG/M metagenome (GOLD analysis project Ga0180218, IMG submission 151334) | Enriched backyard soil microbial communities from Emeryville, California, USA - eDNA 3rd pass 37_C Kraft BY (version 2) (version 2) | ecosystem: Environmental > Terrestrial > Soil >... | reverse complement strand
CGCACCCTGACCGGTCTGGCCACCGAGGTCGCGCACCTGCGCACCGTCGTCGAAGAGCTCGCCGCCAGCGTCACCAGACACGAGGAACAACTGCGACGACTCCGCCGTAATCCAGCGTCCCTGCGATGAACCATTCCGACCGGGATCACCGCGGTCTGGGCCGCGATTAGCCGGTCAAGCCCTCGACAACGCGCTGATGGAGTCGACGATCGGTCTCTACAAGACCGAGCTGATCGACCGGGCTCGGTCTGGTCCGGTCGAACCGAGGTCGAACGGGAGACCGCCGAGTGGGTCCGCTGGTTCAACGCGGACCGACTGCATTCCTCGATCGACTATCTCCCGCCGATCGAGTACGAGACGCGCTACCGTGAACAGCACCCCACCGCCGCCTCGATCCTCGCGGTGGCCTGAACGAGGTCTCTACCGGATCCAGGGCGGTTCATACCCCACCCGAGCTCACCGTGCCACACCCAGCACCGGACCCCATACCGACCACGACGTCACCACCGACCGTCGCCCACGGGTCGGTCGAACCACCCCGCGCGCCGCGGACATGCTCGAGACATGCAATGGGACAACGAAAGATCACACCCGTTTCGGCGGTTCGGGGTCGTCGAACCCGTGCGGACCGGGCGCGTTGAGACCGTAACGCACACCGATCATTCGGATGATGAAACACATTGCCGCGGCGCCGAGCGCCGCGGGTAGGGTCGGTAGGTCCAGGCTTTCGCAGACTACGAGGACGGTCGCCGCAACCAACGCGGGAATGGCATAGAGTTCGCTGTTCAATACGACCGGTATACGGCCGATCAGCACGTCACGCACGGTGCCACCACCGACCCCGGTGATCGTGCCGAGGATGATCGCCTGCACCGGACCGAGGCCGAAGTCGAGTGCCTTGCCCGCGCCGGTGACGGCGAACAGGCTCAAGCCTGCGGCGTCGAACATCGTGATGGGTGTGGACAGGCGTTCGAGCTTGCGGGCGAAGAACGCGAGGAGACTGCCGGCCGCGGCAACCGCAAGGTACCGCCAGTCGCTGAACGTCGCGGGCGGCAGGTCGTCGATGAGGATGTCGCGGATGATGCCGCCACCCAGCGCGGTGATCATTCCAAGCGTCACGACCCCGACTATGTCGATCCGGGTGACGCGGACGGCGGTGAGCGCTCCGTTGAGGGCGAACGCGAACGTGCCGAGCAGGTCGAGCACGAGCAGCACCGTGCTCTGCGTGTTCACGTCCACGCGAGGTTCCCGCCCGTCATGGGTGTCCCAGGAACGTCCGTGCCGCGATGACCAGCGCTGCCGTTCCGGTGTCGAGGGTGGGTTGAATCAGCGGTGCGAACGTCGCCGAGTGGTTGACGGGCACAGCATCGGCGACGCGTCCTTCGGCTTCGGCCTGGCGGTAGAGCTCGGGATCGGCGCCGCCGATCCCCCAGTACGTGTACGGAAGGCCGAGCGCGCGTGGGATGTCGCTGAAGTCCTCACTGGCCGTCTGGAGAGGAAGTTCGCCGGCATCGTCGCCGAAGTGAGCGGCGAAGGCCGCGGCGACCTGTTCGGTGACCGCAGGGTCGTTGTCGGTTATCGGGTACTGGTCGAACAGTTCGAACTCGGGAGGTCGCGGTGAGCGGGACGCCTCGCACTCGGCTACGACGATGCGCTCGACGGCGGTGAGGATCGAGCGGCGGGTGTTCTCGTCGTAGGTGCGGATGTTGAGCAGGATCGTCGCCTCGTCCGGGATGACGTTGCTCTTCGTCCCCGCCTGCACACTGCCGACGGTGAGCACCGCCGGCTCCCCCGGCCGGGTCTCGCGGGCGATGATCGTCTGCAACCTGATGACGATCATCGCGGCGAGCACCACCGGGTCGACGGAAGCTTGCGGCATCGACCCGTGCGCGCCCCGGCCGTGGAGGGTGATGCGCATGCTGTCCGCAGCGGAGAGAGTCGGACCGCTGCGGGTACCGACGAGACCGGCAGGGAAGGCGAGTACATGCTGGCACAGCGCCACGTCGACCTTCCCGACGATCCCGGCGAGCCCGTCGTCCACCATCCGGCGGGCACCATCCGCGACCTCCTCCCCGGGCTGGAACACCGCGACGAGCCTGCCCCGCCACTGCTCGCTCGTATGGGCCAGCAGTTCCACCGCACCGACCAAACACGCGACGTGCACGTCGTGCCCGCACGCGTGCATCACGGCAGTCTCGTTGCCGTCCGCGCCGGTCGCCGTCACCGCGCTGGCATAGTCCAGGCCGGTCTGCTCCCGGACCGGTAGAGCATCCATGTCGGCGCGCAACAACACACCCGGTCCGTCGCCGTTGTGCAGAACACCGACGACGCCCGTGCCACCCACATCGGTGTGCACCTCGCATCCCGCGGCCCGCAATCGTTCGGCCACCTCGGCCGCGGTGCGCGTCTCCTGATGCGACAGCTCCGGATGGGCATGCAGATCGCGGTAAAAGTTCTCCTGCCACGTGCGGATCTCGTCCAGGCCCTGCAGAACCGCCACCATGTCGTCTCCCGATGCTCGATTCGGTGTTGTCACGACCGGATACCACGTACGACTACAACCAACCCGGCATGCAGCACCAGCCGAGAGCAAAGAGCTGATCCGGCACCGAGAGCGAGATGAAAGCGTGGGTGAACACCGAGGCCCACCCCGATACCGACGTCATCGAGAGCGTCCCGCCGCCCCGGGGCCTACCGGCTACGCACCTGCACAGACCTCGTCTCCATGTCGGTGGCCGACGCCGCGCGCCGCTGCGCCGACCTCAGTCACCCCATACGACGTACCGCTGGAGGATCGGCACCCCACGGTCCGCTCCGGTTCAACTCCGAGCACGTATTCCCGGACGGGATCACTTACCGGGCGACCGATCGCTCCGCCATGATGTCGCGCCCAGAATGCGGCAGCAGCATCGTCGAATCGCGCTGCACCATCGCCGCTGTCGTCCAGCGCTGAGCGAGCCTGTCGGTCGCTTCGTACCGAGGCCACCGACGGATCACCCGTCGCAGCGAACGTCGTCCACACCACGCGCATGGCGGCCGACAACCCAGCGAACCCGCCGGGTTGTCGGCATCGAACAGGTCCACAGCCGGAAGGACCGCCGCACCCCCGAACTGGCCGACTGGCCGAGTACGGTCACAGACCCGAGGACAACGCCCCAACATCACCCACCAGCACGCTCCCCTGTGCCCCGAGCCGGCCGAACTCCGCCACCCCCAGAACGCCATCAACACCCCGGTCTTCGGGCCGTCCCTTCACCAGCAAGGACACCTCGACAGATGACCGTGACCAGCAGGAGATCGAGAACCGACTCTGGGACGCCCATATACGGCTGCCAGACGAAGTACCCACCCGTGGGGGATCGTCAGGGCCCTCAGAGAGCGCGAACTGATCCTCGTGCAGCTCGGTGCCGGTCAGCGCCTCGATCGGAGCCGTCTCGGCATCCAAGAACTTGGCGGGACCAACGACAACACCGCTCAGGTCCGCGGCCCCTCCCCGGATTCGGATAACTTCGCACATTCGCCCGGTACAACCCATAGCGAGCGTCGTTCTCATAACAACGGCGCACCACCTCATCCGGTATCCCGGCCCGCCGCAACAACACCGTCCGCAGCACCCACGACAGCGAATAATCCACTGCAATCAGCAGAAGCAACAGACCGTCGGACGACGCTTCTTGCGTGTACGCCTGATGCGCGAGCTGGTTACGCGCCGAACACACCTGAGAAGGCCAATCCGAGAAGTCGGACACGATCTCGCGGACCGCGCACTTAAGCCCACGACGACACACCACCGCACCCCCACGCCGCGGCCGGACCACATTAGGGTCCTACCGACGATCATCGAGGGGACGACACATGAAGCTGGCCGAGGCGCTGGCCGCGCGCGGAGATCTGTTGCGCAGGATCAACCAGCTGCGGGAACGGATCCTGGACAACGCCCGTCATCAGGAGGGTGAGGAACCGGCCGAGGACCCCGTCGCACTGCTCGCCGAACCGACCGATGCGCTGGACGAGTACGAACAGCTGATCCGCCGTATCAACCGCACGAACGCGGCGTCACCTCTCGGGGACGGCACCGTGACCGATGCGCCGGCCCGTCGAGCGTGCTGCGCCTGCATCATTCCGCGGTCAACTCCGGCACCTCGGTGCGCGGGGGCAGCGCAACAAACCGCACTACGCACGCCCAGCACCACGCACAAGAGACCGTGCACCACGCACGATTCACCACCACGTGCTGATCTTCGATCGGTGAGGGCGGGTGCGGGGGCATCTCGGCGCTCCTCACGCCTCGAATCAGGATCGCCTCGAATCGAATCGAACCGAATACCATCCGCGATCAGAAGGAGTGGAGCGATGGCCGCAACGGAGAACAGCAGCACCACGGTTGCCGAGGTGATGGCCGAACTCGCCGAACTCGACGACCCCAAGATCCGTGCGGTCAACCTGAAACACGGCGACGACCACGGGGTGAACCTCACCAAGCTGCGCGCCGTCGCGAAACGACTGAAGACGCAGCAGGATCTCGCGCGGGAACTCTGGGACACCGGCGACAGCGCAGCCCGGCTGCTGGCCATTCTCATCTGCCGTCCGAAGGCGTTCGACCGCGACGATCTCGACGCGATGCTGCGGGCGGCGCGCACCCCCAAGGTGCAGGACTGGCTCGTCAACTACGTGGTCAAGAGGAACCCGCACTGCGAGGACCTGCGTGCGACATGGTTCGCCGACCCGGATCCGGTCGTCGCGAGTGCCGGGTGGGAACTGACCGTCGACCGCGTCGCGAAGAACCCCGACGGCCTCGACCTGACCGGACTGCTCGACATCATCGAGGCGCAGATGAAGGACGCCCCGGATCGACTGCAGTGGGCCATGAACCACTGCCTCGCCGAGATCGGCATCGAGCACGCCGACCTGCGCGACCGTGCGATCGCGATCGGTGAGCGCCTGAAGGTGCTCGAGGACTACCCGACGTCCCCGGGATGTACCTCGCCGTTCGCCCCGACCTGGATCGCCGAAATCGTGCGGCGCCGCAGCGCGACGTAACGATCGTCACGCCGGTCACCCCGTCCGGTTGCCCGGCCGGGTGCGCGCCCTCATGCTTCAGACATGGACGGACCCGTGTTCCCGCCTCCACCACGCTCGGCGCGACCGGTTCGGCGCGAATGGGACGCGCTGAGCTCCCTGCCGCCCTCGACGGAGCAGTTCGACCCCGAGCAGGTCGCGGACCTGCCCTCGGCCGCGCAACAATGGCTCACGCACGCACTGGAACCGGGCGTGCCGCTCGCCCGCGCGGTACACCTGACCATGCGCGGTCACATCAAACTCGGGTCGTGGCGCCCGTTCCGGGCAGCGCAGATCCTCGCCCCGGGCGTCGGGTTCGTGTGGGCGGCGACCGCGCGGGTCGCGGGTCTGCCGATTCTCGGCTACGACCGGTACACCGACGGACGCGGCGAGATGAACTGGAAACTCGGTGGTCTCGTCCCGGTGATGGCGGCGGCGACCACCGACGTCGACACCAGCGCCGCCGGCCGATTGGCCTCCGAATTCATCTTCGTACCAACGACATTCAGGTCGGCGACGTGGCACGAGGCGGGAACCGGTTCCGCACTCGCCACCTGGCGCCTCGGCCGCCACACCGAGACGGCGTGCCTCGAACTCGCCGGAAACGGCCGGCTCGGGACGATACATCTGGATCGCTGGGGCAATCCGAACGGCGAACCCTTCGGCCGCTATCCCTTCGGGGTGGACATCGAGGCGGAGTCGTCGTTCGGCGGCATCACGATTCCGTCCCGCTTCCGCGCCGGATGGTGGTGGGGCACGAACCGATGGCCGGAGGGCGAGTTCTTCCGCGCGGAGATCAGCGCCGCCGTGTTCCGCTGAGGACACAGCATTCCGCCGAGAACACAGCCGAAACGACACCGGTGCGCACCGGAGAGTCACCGTTCATCGAGCACGCGGCGCCGGCCTCTGCAAGGATGCGCGGATGAATCTGGTTGGCATCCCGGAACAACGACGCCGGGTCGGTCGCGCGGATCCCGTCGGGCCCGATGCAGCACCATCCGGGAAACCGAGTGCGGCATTCCGCCCCGACATCGAGGGCCTGCGGGCCGTTGCGGTGCTCGCCGTGGTCCTGTTCCACGCAGGTGTGCCCGGGATCGGCGGCGGATTCGTCGGTGTCGACGTCTTCTTCGTCGTCTCGGGTTTCCTCATCACCGGGCTGCTGTGGCGGGACGTGAGGTCCACCGGGTCCGTGCGGATCGCCCGCTTCTACAGCGCACGAGCGCGCCGCCTCCTTCCGGCCGGAGGTCTCGTGCTGGTGGTCACGGCGATCGGTTCGGCGTTTCTGTTGCCCCCGTTGCAGGCCCGGGAGGCGCTGGGCGACGGAATTGCAAGTGCGCTCTACGTGGGGAACTACCGATTCGCGTTGCGTGGCACCGACTATCTGGCGGCGGACGCGCCCCCGTCCCCGTTCCAGCACTTCTGGTCGTTGGGGGTCGAGGAGCAGTTCTACCTGGTGTGGCCGGCGCTGATCGTGGCGACCGCCTGGTCGGTCCGTCGCAGGCGCGGCGGGGCCCCGTCGGCGGTGCCGTACGTCTCGGTCCTGGTACTGGTTGCGGCGGCGTCGTTCGCGGTGTCACTGTCCTGGACCCGCACGCTGCCGCCGTGGGCGTTCTTCTCCCTGCCGTCTCGGGCGTGGGAGTTGGCCGTCGGTGGCCTGGTCGCGCTGTCCGTCCCGCTGTGGCGCCGACTGCCGGGTCTCCTCGCGGCCACCGCAGGATGGGCCGGGCTGGCCCTGATCGTCCTCGCCTGCGTGCGTCTGGGCGAAACGACCCCTTATCCGGGCACGGCAGCCCTGCTGCCCGTACTGGGTACGGCGCTGGTGATCGGCGCAGGCTGTGCATCGCCCCGACTGGGTGTCGGACGCGCATTGTCGCTGCGGCCGATGCGCGCGCTCGGACGCCTGTCGTACTCCTGGTACCTGTGGCACTGGCCCCTGCTGATCCTCACGCCGGCATTCCTCGACCGCGACCTCGGGGTGGTCGGGCGTCTGGCTGTGGTGACGCTCGCCGCCGGGCTCGCCGCGCTCACGCTGACGGCGGTGGAGAACCCCCTCCGGTTTGCACTCCCCCTGCGCCGCTCGGCTTCCCGCAGTCTCGGTGTCGGGGCAGCGATCACCGCGCTCAGCGTCTGCGTGTGTCTGGTGCTGCTGGTGCTGCGGCCGGTTCCGGTCGGCCACGGGGAGGCCGCCGCGGCGCTGACGGTCTCTGCGCCGACGCAGGATCCGGCGCCCACGGCCGACCCGCACGATGGTGCCGTACGGGAACTGACCGCACAGGTTCAGGCCGCGGTCGCGGCGACGGCGGGACCGGCTGCCGTCCCGTCGAACCTGTCCCCGTCACTGGCCGATGCGCCGTCCGGCAAGCCGGATGTGTTCCTCAACGGCTGTGTGCGCTCGTGGCTGGAGGTCGGACAGGACGAGTGCGCGTCGGGTGACATCACGTCACCGATCACGGTGGCGCTGGTAGGTGACTCGCACGCCGCGATGTGGGCTCCGGCGTTCGAATCGGTTGCCGTGGAACGGCGGTGGCGGCTGGAAACCCTGGGCAAGGTCACCTGTCCACTGCTGGACCTGTCGTTGACGAGCCCGTACCTGGGGCGCGAGTACACCGAGTGCGAGCAGTGGCGCGGGGAGATCGTCTCGCGGTTGCAGGAGGAGAGACCACAACTCGTCGTGCTGAGCATGTCTCGCCGATACGGCGGCGACTTCGGTTTCACCACGTACGGCCCGGAGTGGCAGGACAGCCTGACCCGCATGGTTGCCCAACTCCGGGCGACCGGCGCGAAGGTCCTCGTCCTCGGCCCGGTGCCGGATCCGCACGCGGTGGTGCCGACGTGCCTGTCCGAGCACATCGACGATGCGACGGCCTGCGCACCGGAGCGGTCGATGGCACTGAACGCTGCCGGCGTCGCCGCCGAGGCCGCGGCCACTGCTGCCGGCGGCGGGGAGTATGCCGACCTCACCGAGCTGTTCTGCACCGCCGAGAGTTGCCCGGTGATCGTCGGAAACGGCCTGGTGTTCCGCGACGACAACCACCTCACGATCGAGCACGCCCAAGCGTTGGCTCCCGTCGTCGGCGCACTCGCGGACCGGGCTCTGGCCCCGCGCTAGGGTTCCGTCGGATCAGGGCGATCGGCAACGGCGCGGTCGGGTAGGGGCTCGAGCCGGAGTGGTGAACGGCATGGCGCCGTTCGGCCGGGGTGGGCAAACCCGGACCCCTGGGTCGACATCCCGATCGGTGCGGGCGTGGGACTGTGTCTGTCGACCGGCGCCAGGTGGTCTTCGGCTTCGGTCGTCCGTCCAGAGTCGGCCCCTGCGTGTACGCCGTCGAACGACACCGGCAGCGACGGAAGAAGCTGTGGCACCGAATCCGGCGGGGACGGCGCCGACCTCCCCTCCTTCCACGAAAGCGAGCACACTGAGAGGTAGTAAGCACGCCGAGGGACAGCAAGTAAGGCGAGCGGTATGAGTACACAACAGAATTCACATGGCCGGGCCGCACCGGACGAGCCGCACCGTCGGGGCGCGGCGAGCGACCGGAAGTCCACGAACAGCGGCAACGCGACGGCAGCCACCGCACCCCGCACGGGAGTCCGTTCACCGAAGGCGGCGACGAGGACGAAGGCGTCCCCCGAGACGCCTTCGGCGCGAGCCCCCCACAAGGAATCGGCCGGCCCAAGGTCGACCGCACCGCAACGCGGCCAACCGTCAACGGTAGAACCACCGTCTCGTCGGAAACGAACAGATGTCGCGTCCGGCACGTCGGCTCCGACCACGCGCCGTGCGCGAGAGCGATCCGACAGTGCCGTGCCGCGAAAGCATCCCCAGGCGGAGCCGACCACCACGAATCCGGCCACACGGAAACGTCCCCGAAAGGAGGGGACCCGCCCGCCCGCGCACCCGCGGTCCGCTCCGCCGATCAACACGCATCAGCCGGAAATCTCATCGACGGTGCGCGGCGGCACTACTGACACCGGGCCTGCCGGCGCTGTCTTCGAGGTGGTGCGTCGATCGCTCGGGACTGCCGTCGAAGCGTTGGAAAACCGCGTTCACCAGCTCGCCGGCGTGCAGAATCGCGGTGACCTGGCGAAAAAGATCCGGAAGTGGATCGACCCGCTTGTCGATGAAGTTGCGCACGGACGCGCGGGCATGAAAGCCGCGCTGGCAGGACTTCAGGCCGTTCTGGCGGGTAGGAATCCGGTGTGGGCTGCGATCAAAGGCCTGGTTGGAGGGTTGAGCCTCGAGGCCAAGATCGGGCTCGTTCTCGTGCTGTCCCTCACACTCCTGCTCGGGCCGGTGCTGCTCGTGGTCCTCTTGCTGGCACTTCTTGTCGCGGTGGTGGTCGCTGCGGTGCGAACCGGCACCGACTAGCGGCGGATCGGGTCCTCCGGTCGGCCATGGGGCAGTTCGACCGCCCCGTCGCGACCGGAGGACCTCACCGTGTCACAGCAGCGTGTCACAGCAATACGGTGCCGGCGTCGGCCTTGCCCTGCTTGGCGACCTCGGAGTAGGCGGCGGCGAGCAGCGTCGGGTCCGGTCCCTCGAGCCGGCCCGGCTTGGCGAGACCGTCGAGGACGACGAACCGCAGCATTCCGGCGCGGTTCTTCTTGTCGGTCTGCATGCCCTTGTGCAGCTCGGCGAAGGCGGCGGCGTCGTAGGTGGTGGGCAGGCCCACCGCTTCGAGGATTGTCCGGTGCCGATCGGCGGTCGCGTCGTCGAGACGGCCGGCCAGCCGGCCCAGTTCCGCGGCGAACACGAGTCCGACGGAGACCGCGGCGCCGTGACGCCACCGGTACCGCTCGCGGCGCTCGATGGCGTGGCCGAGGGTGTGCCCGTAGTTGAGGATCTCGCGCAGGCTCGACTCGCGCAGATCCGCGGCGACGACCTTGGCCTTGACCTCGATGGAGCGGCGGATCAGTTCCGGCAGCACCGTCCCGGTCGGATCCAGCGCAGCCTGCGGGTCGGCCTCGATGAGGTCGAGGATCGTCGGGTCGGCGATGAAGCCGGTCTTGATGACCTCGGCCATGCCGGCGATGATCTCGTTGCGCGGCACGGTCTCGAGGGTCGCCAGGTCCACGAACACGGCGGACGGTTCGTGGAACACGCCGACCAGGTTCTTGCCCGCCTCGGTGTTGATGCCGGTCTTGCCGCCGACCGCGGCGTCGACCATCGCGAGCAGCGTCGTCGGGATGTGGAAGATGCGCACCCCGCGCATCCAGGTGCCGGCGACGAATCCGGCGAGGTCGGTGGCGGCGCCGCCGCCGAGCGAGACGATCGCGTCGCTGCGGGTCAGGCCGATGCGGCCGAGCACCTCCCAGCAGAACCCGGCGACCGCGAGATCCTTGCCGTCCTCGGCATCGGGGATCTCCACGCGGTGCGCATCGATTCCCTTCTCTGCGAGCACTTCCCGCAGTGCCTCGGCCGTCGCTTCGAGCGGCGGCTGGTGGAAGATCGCGACGGTGCGGGTGCCTGTGAGGGTGTCGACGATGTCACCGAGCAGGCCCCGGCCGATGATCACCGGGTAGGGCTGGGCGGTCTGGACGTCGACACGTACCGGTTCGGTCACGGTGTGGTGCTCCGCTTCTCTGCGCTGGTGGACGTGCTCGCGGTGGCGCCGGCAGCGGCTTCCGCCTCGAGCTTGGTGATCAGGTACTGGACGACGCGGCCCGGACTGCGGCCGTCGGTCCGGACCCGGATGGTCGCGGCCTGCCGGTACAGCGGGCGACGTCGACGCATCAGCTCCCGGTACTTCTTGGCCGGATCGTCCCCCGCGAGCAGGGGGCGGCCGGCGCCCGTGCCGGTGCGGCGCAGACCTTCGGCGATGCTGATCTCGAGATAGATCACTGTGTGCCCGGCGAGCCGCTTGCGGGTGCGCTCGGACAGGATCGCCCCGCCACCCAGGGAGACGATGCCCTCCTGTTGCGCGAGGGCATCGGCGACGACGCGTTCCTCGATCTCCCGGAACGCCGGCTCGCCGTCCTCGGAGAAGATCTCGGGGATGGTGCGGCCGGTGACGCGTTCGATCTCGGCGTCGGTGTCGAGCAGCGGCAATTCGAGCGCCTGGGCCAGGCGCCGACCGATCGTCGACTTTCCGGCGCCGGGCGGCCCGATCAGTACGGCGCGTGGCCTCATGACAGTCACCGCGGCGGACGCGCCGCGATGCCCTTCATGTAGTGGTCGGCGTTGCTGCGGGTCTCGGCGAGCGAATCGCCACCGAACTTCTCGAGCGCGGCCTGCGCGACGACCAGCGCGACCATCGCCTCGGCGACGACACCGGCGGCGGGAACGGCGCACACGTCGGACCGCTGGTGGATCGCAACCGCTTCCTCACCGGTGGTCATGTCGACGGTGGACAGGGCACGCGGGACGGTGGAGATCGGCTTCATCGCCGCGCGCACACGCAGCGCCTCGCCGTTGGTCATGCCGCCTTCGATGCCGCCGGCGCGGTTCGACGAACGCAGCACACCGTCCGGGCCGGGCTTCATCTCGTCGTGGGCGGCGCTGCCGCGGCGGCGGGCGGTCTCGAAGCCGTCGCCGACCTCGACGCCCTTGATCGCCTGGATGCCCATGAGGGCCGCGGCGAGCCGCGCGTCGAGGCGGTCGGCGCCGCTGACGAACGATCCCAGGCCGACGGGCAGGCCGTGAACGACGACCTCCACGACGCCGCCGAGGGTGTCGCCGTCGCGCTTGGCGGCATCGATCTCGGCGATCATGGACTCTTCGGCGGCCTTGTCGAACGCGCGCACCGGGCTCGCGTCGATGGCCGCGAGGTCCGCGGCGGTCGGTTCCGCACCCACGTACGGCTCGGAGGCGCCGATGGAGATGACGTGGGAGATGACCTCGGCGCCGAACACCTGGCGCAGGAAGTTGCGGGCGACGGTGCCGGCGGCGACACGGGCCGCGGTTTCGCGGGCGCTGGCGCGTTCGAGCACCGGGCGGGCGTCGTCGAAGCCGTACTTGAGCATGCCCGAGTAGTCGGCGTGGCCGGGGCGCGGACGGGTCAGCGGCGCGTTGCGGGCCTGACCGGCGAGTGCCTCGGCGTCGACCGGGTCGGCGGACATGATGGTTTCCCACTTGGGCCATTCGGTGTTGCCGACCTCGATGGCGACGGGACCGCCGAGGGTGAGTCCGTGGCGCACCCCGCCGATGATGGTGACCTTGTCGGCCTCGAACTTCATGCGCGCGCCGCGTCCGTAGCCGAGGCGGCGGCGGGCGAGCTGCTCCGAGATGTCGTTCGACGTCACCTCGACACCGGCGACCATCCCCTCGAGCATCGCGACGAGGGCGGGACCATGGGATTCTCCAGCAGTTATCCAGCGCAGCACACCGCATATCCTTCCATGCCCGATCGGGTTGTCGTGACAGTGGTCCGCTCAGGCGGTTGTGAGGAGCGCGAGCACGGTGAACGCGCACATCGACGGGCCGTGCGGAACGAGCACCGGCCCGGCTTCGGTCCGCCACTGCTGCACCACCCGCATCACCAGTCCCGCGGTGGCGGTGAGCAGCGGTGGACCTACCGCGACGCACAGCCACGCCGCCGGTCCTGCGGCCCCCGCGGCGGCGCCCACACCGACCGCGAGTTTGACGTCCCCGGCACCCAGCGACCGCGGCGAGACGAGGTGGGCGAGCAGCATCGGCCCGGCGAGCAGACCCGCGCCGACGAGCGCCGCGCGCCCCTGCCCGGTCGCCGCCGCGAGCGTCACGATCACTGCCGCACCGGGTCCGGTGAGAACGTTCGGGAGCCGTCGCTCGAGCAGATCGACGACGCTCAGGCACACGCACCACCAGATCAGCGAAGCGAGTGCGAGGGCCTCGACCGGACCCGAGCCGGATACCGCCGCAACCAGACTCCCGGCCACGCACGTCGCCTCGCAGACGGCGCGTGCCGGCGGGCGCCCGGCGAGGTGGGTCGTCAGGTGTCGGGCTCCGAGTCCGGCGACGAGCCCCGCCACGACGCACAACGTGATGTCCATGGGCGCAGCGTGGCGGTTACAAGATCGCCGATCGACCCCGTCGGGTGGGAAGACCCGAATCTGTGGATGGATCGGGCGGGTGTGGACAACTCTTCCCCCTGATTCCCGTGCTCGTGCGTGGTTCCGGTAGTTGCCGCTACCGAAAGCACGCACGAGCGGTCGGGCGGCTCCTCGGGTTCAGGGCTCGGCGTCGGGACCGGCAATGTCCGGCTGCACCGCCGGGCCGGTGACGTCACAGTGCGGCTTGCACGCCACCGAATCCGCGGGCACCGCGGCCGCCGGTCCGGGAATGAGGGCAGCCGCGAGGACCGCACTGACCGCGAGCAAGCCGGCGCAGATCAGCATCGCGATGTCGAACCCGCGGTCGAACGTGGCCGCGTCGGTGAGGGCCGCACCGCCGATCCCGGCGAGCCCGGGCAGTGCGGCGACGGCGAGCAGTTGGCTGGTGCGTGCCACCGCGTTGTTGACCCCGGACGCGATCCCGGAGCGTGCGACCGGCACCGCACCGAGCACCGCCGCCGTCAGGGGTGCCACCAGCGACGAGAGTCCGAGACCGAACACGACGACCGCGGGCAGCACGTCCCGCAGGTAGGACGCGTCCGCGTCGATGCGCAGCATGAGCAGCAACCCGACCGCCGCGACGGCGGGCCCCACCGTCATCGGCCCGCGCGGACCGTGCCGCTGGGCGTAGCGACCCGCCCGCGAGGACAGCAGCAGCATCAGGACGGTGATCGGGATCGTGGCCGTGCCCGCCAGGATCGGCGAGTAGCCGACGACGAGCTGCAGTTGCAGCACCAGCAGGAAGAAAACGCCGCCGAACGCGGCGTAGACGGTGAACGTGACCAGGTTCGCGGCCGTGAACAGTCGGGAGGCAAACAGATCCGGCGGGATCAACGCGACCGGGGAATGCCGCTCGACCAGCACGAACGCCACCAGCACCACGACGCCCACACCGGCGACAACGGGCTGCGCCTCGATCAGGCCGTAGGTCACCAGGCCCAGCCCGACCGCACCCAGGACCGCGCCCGCGACGTCGAGCCGATCCGGCGGCGACGGATCGCGGCTCTCCGGCACGTGACGGACCGCCACCCAGACGACGACGGCGGCGAGGGGCAGATTCAGCAGGAACACCGACCGCCAGCCCGCGACCTCCACCATCCAGCCGCCGAGCAGCGGGCCGACGGCGCCGGCAACACCGCCGAAGCCGGACCACAGGCCGATCGCGGCGCCGCGGTCGTCGCCCCGGATGCTGGCCGAGATCAGTGCGAGGGATCCCGGCGTGAGCAGGGCCGCGCCCACTCCCTGCAGGATTCGCGCGATCACCAGCGTGGTGACGTTCGGCGCGAGTCCGCACAACAACGACGCTGCCGCGAACCACACTGTGCCCCAAACGAATACGCGCCGCCGACCCCACCGGTCACCTAGTGCGCCGCCGAGCAGGATCAGCGACGCCAGGGTCAGCGTGTAGCCGCTGAGCACCCACTGCATGCCGGCGACACCGGAGCCGAGGTCGGCGGCGATGCGCGGCAGCGCGATGTTGACGACGGTGCCGTCCAACAGGGCGAGGCTCGAGCCGAGCACGGTGGCGGTGACGACCCACCGGCCCCGGCGGGTGTGCAGACCGACGGTCGCCTCAGCCATCTGTTCATGGTGCCTGCCTCACCGGCACCCCGCAGTCGATCCCGAGGTCCGGGCGGCGCCCCTCGTCGCCGCCCGGACCTCGGCGCCTACTTCGGCTGGAATCGCTGCGCACCGTCGAGGCGCACCACCTCGCCGTTGATGTACGGGTTCTCGAGCAGGTGCTGCGCGAGGAAGGCGTATTCGTCCGGGGTGCCGAGCCGCTTCGGGAACGGCACCGATTCGGCGAACTTGGCGAGCTTCTCCTCTCCGAGGAACTCCATGATCGGGGTGCGCACGGTCCCGGGTGCGATGCTGTTGAGGCGGATGCCGACCGCGCTGAGGTCGCGGGCACCGGTCAGGGTCAGGGCGTTCACACCGCCCTTCGCCGCGGCATAGGCGGACTGTCCGATCTGCCCCTCGTACCCGGCGATCGAGCTCGTCATCACGATCGCGCCGCGCTCCCCGTTCGGCTTCGGGTCGAGCTCGGCGATCTTCGCGGCGGTCAGCCGCAGCACGTTGTAGGTGCCGCTCAGGTAGAGCGCGATGGTGTCGGTGAATCCCTCGAACGTGTGGGGGCTGCCGTCCCGGTTGACGACCTTCTCGAGCACCCCGAAACCGCCGTGGGCGATCACCGCGTACCGCAGGGTGCCGAGGTTGCCCGCGGCCGCCAGCGCCGCCTCGATGCTCGCGCTGTCGAGGACATCGGTGCGGACGTACACGGCCTTGTTGCCGAGTTCCTCGGCCAGGGCACCGGCCTTGGCGTCGTTGACGTCGGCGATGACGACGGCCGCACCGGCACCGTGCAGCCGGCGCACGGTGGCTTCGCCGAGACCGCCGGCGCCGCCGCTGACGAGGACTACTTCACCTTCGAAAGCCACAGTTCCTCCAGGGGTTGTCGTGTGCGCTCAGGCGCCGGTCCATTGCGGTGCGCGCTTCTCGGCGAAGGCCAGCGCGCCTTCCTTCGCGTCCTGCGACGTGAACACCGGGACGATGAGCTCGAGCTGCTTCTGCCACATCTCGTCGTCCGACCAGCCGCGCGAGCTGGTCATGATGTTCTTGGTGACCGCGACCGCGAGGGGTCCGTTCGCGGTGATCCGATCGGCCAGGGCGAGCGCCTCGTCGAGGGCCTTGCCCGGCTCGGCGAGCACGTTGACGAAGCCGTACCCGTGCCCCTGCTCGGCGGTGAAGCTGTCGCCGGTCAGCGCCAGTTCGAGAGCCTTCTGGTACGGGATGCGCCGATGCAGCCGCAGCAGCCCACCACCGCCGGCGACCAGGCCGCGTTTGACCTCGGGGATCCCGAATTTCGCGGTCGTCGACGCGACTACCAGGTCGGTCGCGAGCACGAGTTCCGTTCCGCCCGCGAGCGCGTATCCCTCCACCGCGGCGATGATCGGCTTGGTGGGCGGTCGTTCGGTGAAGCCCATGCCCCGGCCGGGGATCGCGACGATCTCGCCGGCGGCGAACGCCTTCAGGTCCATGCCCGCGCAGAAGTTGCCGCCCGCGCCGGTCAGCACCGCGACCGACAGTTCGGGGCTCTCGTCGAGTTCGTCGACCGCGTCGGCCAGGCCCCGGCTGACGGCCAGGTTCACGGCGTTGCGCGCGTCCGGCCGGTTGATCGTGATCACCAACGTGCGTCCGCGGCGTTCCCGCAGTACTTCGTCCGACACCGTTTGCCTCCCGATAAGTTTCGTGGCGAAGAATTTCGTGGGCTTTCTCAGGCCTCGACGACGACCGCGCCGCCCTGCCCGCCGCCGGCACACATCGCGGCGACACCGATTCCGCCGCCGCGGCGCCGCAGTTCGTAGAGCAGGGTGGTGACCATGCGGGCCCCGGACGCGGAGATGGGATGACCGAGGCTGCAACCGCTTCCGGAGAAGTTCACCCGTTCCTCGTCGAGTCCGTACTCGCGGCACGCGGCGATCGGAACCGACGCGAACGCTTCGTTGATCTCCCACAGCGTCACATCCGAGGCGGCCAATCCCGCCCGGTCGAGGACCTTGCCGATCACCGCGACCGCGCCGAGTCCGGTGTCCCGCGGAGCCAGGGCCGCATTCGCCCACGCCCGGACCGTGCCGAGCACCTCGAGCCCCTCGGAGACGGCGTAGTCTCCGGCGACCAGCGTCACCGCGGCCGCGGCGTCGTTGATACCGCTGCTGTTACCGGCGGTGATGGAGAAGCCCTCGATCTCCGGGTGCAGCACCGGCAGCGACGCGAGGCGTTCGAGGGTGGTGTCGCGGCGCGGATGTTCGTCGACCGCGAAGTCCAGCACCGAACCGTCGGGCCGCTGCACCTTGATCGGCACGATCTCGTCGACGAACTTGCCGGTGTCGATCGCGGCGACGGCACGACGATGCGAACGTTCGGCCCAGGCGTCCATCTCCTCTCGGCTGATCCCGGCCGCCTGCGCGGTGTTCCAGCCGACGGTGATCGCCATGTCGAGGGTCGGTGCGTCCGGTGTTTCCGGGTGCGACGGTGGCATCCACGGCTCCCGGAACTCCATGTCGGCCCCCGGCACGCGCCACTTCATGATCGGCGAGGTCGACAGGGACTGCACACCACCGGCCACGATCACCCGTTCCATGCCGACCCCGATGTGCGCGGCCGCGTTCGAGATGGCGGTCAGGCTGCCGGCGCAGTGCCGGTTGACGGCCTGCCCGGGCACCGTGGTCATGCCCGCGGCCACCGCCGCGTAGCGCGCGAGATCGCCACCGCCGTAGTTCAATTCGGCGAAGATGACGTCGTCGACGTGGGACGGGTCGATGCGGGCGCGGCGCACCGTCTCGGTCAGGACGGTCTCGGCGAGGGTTTCCGCCGGTACGTCGACCAGCGCTCCCTTGAAGGACCGGGCGATCGCGGTGCGGGTGGCGCCGACGATGACGGATTCGACCATGAATTTCGTCCTTCGGTGACGTGCCGACGGGTCGGCGATTGACGTTCACTGCTTCTGCTGGTCACTGACGCGGCATGCGACAACCGATCGTTTTCGTTTCGAGGTATTGCTGGAATCCTTCGAGGCCGCACTGGCGTCCGACACCGCTGTTCTTGTAGCCGCCGAACGGTGCGTCGGCGCCGTAGAACATTCCGCCGTTGACGCCGATCGCACCGGTCCGGATGCGCCGCGCGACGGCCATGCCGCGCTCGGTGGACCCCGACAGCACCGCCCCGGCCAGACCGTAGTCGCTGTCGTTGGCCAGACGAACCGCTTCGTCGTCGTCGGCGAACGGGATCATCACCAGCACCGGCCCGAAGATCTCCTCGCGTGTGATCGCCAGGCTCTGGTCCTCGCACACGAACACGGTCGGTTCGACGAAGAAACCGCCCGCCAGGTGCGGCGGCAGGTCGCACACCGCTCCCCCGCCGGTGACGATCCGCGCCCCGTCGCCGACCGCGCGATCGCACGCGTCGAGCACGCGGGCACGCTGGGCGGCGCTGACGACGGGACCGACCAGCGTGTCGGGCAGTGCCGGATCACCCACCGGCACCGACGCGAACATCGCGGCCACGTTCTCGACCAGGTCGTCGAACAACGAGCGGTGCACGAGCATGCGGCTGGTTGCCGCGCACGCCTGACCGGCGTGCACACACACGCCCACCGCGCTGCGCAGCGCCGCGGCAGGATCGGCGTCGTCGAGGACGATGAGCGCGGATTTGCCGCCCAGTTCCAGGAAGTTGCGTTTCATGGTGGCCGCGCCGTCGCGCACGATGGTGCGGCCGACGGCGGTGGAACCGGTGAAGGAGATCAGGTCGACGCGCGGGTCGGCGACCGGCAGCGCGGCGACCTCGGTCGAGTCGGTGGTGACGACGTTGACGACACCGGCGGGAATGTCGGTGCGCTCGGCGATGATCCGCCCGATCCGGGTGGCGTTCCACGGTGTGTGCGGATCCGGTTTGAGGACGACGGTGTTGCCGGCGGCGAGCGCCGGACCGAGCTTGTTGAGGATCACCTCGATCGGGAAGTTGGACGGGGTGATGGTCGCGACCACCCCGACCGGTTCCTGCACCACGGTCCGCACGTTTCGGGAACCGAACAGACCGCCGCCGTCGAGGACGCGTTCCCAGGGGTAGTCGTCGATCAGACGTGCCGGGTAGCGCAGCGCCTCGGCCAGCGGCCAGTCCAGCTGCGCGGTGCCGGTGGTCATGACCGGGCAACCGGCCTCGGCGACGAGTTCGTCGCGCAGGTCGTCGTGTTCGGCTTCGAGTCCGGTCTGGAGCTGGTCGAGGCACCGGGCGCGCAGGGACCGGTTGGTGGACCTGTCGGTTTCGTCGAAGGCCCGGCGCGCGGCGGCGATCGCGCGATGCATGTCCTCGGGTCCGGCCGCCGCGGTGGTGCCGAGCACCCGGCCGGTGGCGGGGTCGAGGTTGTCGTAGACGGCGCCGGAGGCGGCATCGACCAGGGTGCCGTCGACGAGCATCCGGCGTTCGGCGCGTTCGGCCACCCGAGAATGCCGCTCCGGCTGTGGTGCGATCCGCGTCCCGATTTCGCTCACGTACCCCCCGTTCGCCATCCTGGATGATTAACTGTAACAGTTACCGTATAGTTCCTCAACACACCGTCGGGAATCGGAAGGGGAACCGATGTCGGGTCTGCTCCAGGGCATTCGCATCGTCGAGTTGGCATCGTGGACATACGTCCCCAGCGCCGGTGCGGCGCTGAGCGATTGGGGGGCGGAGGTCGTCAAGATCGAGGACACGCGCGGCGGCGATCCGTGCCGCTACCTGAACATCGGCGGTCTCGACCCGGCGCAGTCGCGGGTCGACGCGAACTTCATGATGGAACTCGGGAACCACGGCAAACGCAGCATCGGCGTGGACATCAAATCCGAACGGGGCCGGGACATCCTGCGGCGCCTGATCGAACGTGCCGACGTGTTCCTCACCAACTGGCTGCCCGCCGCACTCGAGCGCGCCGACCTGTCCGTCGAACGCATCCGCGAGTTCAACCCGAACGTCATCGTCGCGCGCGGCAGCGGCCAGGGCAGCCGCGGACCCGAACGCGACCGCGGCGGCTTCGACGCCGCCAGCTACCTCGCCCGCGGCGCCGTCGCCTACGCCCTGACCCCACCGGATGCCGAATACCCGGTGACGCAGACCCCCGCGTTCGGCGACCTGCAGGGCGGCATCACCCTCGCCGGCGGGATCGCCGCCGCCCTGTTCCACCGGGCCACCACCGGCCACGCTCCAGTCGTGGACAGTTCCCTTCTGTCCCAGGGTGTTTGGGCGATGGCGCCGGACATCGCCGCGGCGGACTACTACGGCATCGACCGGATCCCGGTGGGCAATGCGGGCACGGCACCGAATCCCGCCGTCAACCGCTACCGCACCCGCGACGGCCGGTGGATCCAGCTGGTGTTCCTGCAGGCCGACCGGTACTGGAAGGGCTTCTGCGAACGCATCGGCCGACCCGACATGGCCACCGACGAACGGTTCGTGCCGCTGGCGAATCTGGTCGCCAACAAGGAAACCGCGACCGCGGAACTGCGCCACACCTTCGCCGAACGCGACCTCGCCGACTGGCAGAAGATCCTCGCCGACGAACCGGGCGTGTGGGCGACCCTCGCGAGCCCGAAGGAGGTGCTCTCGGATCCGCAGGTCGTCGCGAACGGCTATCTCATGACCGTCACGGACGCCGCGGGCCGCGAATACCGCACCGCCGCCGCACCCGTCCAGTTCGACGAGACTCCGCCGCCACCGCGCCGCGCCCCCGAATACGGCGAACACACCGAGGATATCCTGCTCGAACTCGGTTTCGACTGGGACGCCATCATCGCCGCCAAGGAAGCCGGAGCCGTGCTGTGAAACGACATCTCACCTGCCCTTGCGGGGAGTACCTCACCGGCGCCGACGAGGACGAACTCGTCGAGAACGCACGCAGGCATCTGGCCGAGCAGCATCCCGGGCACGACTACGACCGCGAGCAGATTCTCTTCATGGCCTACTGAACCACCTGTCCCCCCAATATCTTCCGCTGAGGAGCGTCGACGTGAACAAGAACGACATGATCCTGATCAGCGTGGACGATCACATCATCGAGCCACCCGACATGTTCGACAACCACCTGCCGAAGAAGTACGCCGCCGACGCCCCGAAGCTCGTCCACACCCCGGACGGCGCCGACATGTGGAAGTTCCGGGACACCGTGGTGCCCAACGTCGCGCTCAACGCGGTCGCCGGCCGCCCCAAGGAGGAATACGGGCTCGAACCGGACGGACTCGACGAGATCCGGCCCGGCTGCTACGACGTGCACGAACGCATCAAGGACATGAACGCCGGCGGCATCCTCGCGTCGATGAACTTCCCGTCCTTCCCCGGCTTCGCCGGCCGGTTGTTCGCCACCGAGGACCCGGACTTCTCGCTCGCGCTGGTGCGCGCCTACAACGACTGGCACATCGACGAATGGTGCGGCGCGTATCCGGGCCGGTTCATTCCGATGGCGCTGCCGGTGATCTGGGACGCCGAACTGTGCGCCGCCGAGGTGCGGCGCTGCGCCGAGAAGGGCGTCCACTCGCTCACCTTCACCGAGAACCCGGCCGCGCTCGGCTACCCGAGCTTCCACGACCCGTTCTGGAATCCGCTGTGGAAGGCGCTCGTCGACACCGACACCGTGCTCAGCGTGCACATCGGGTCGTCGGGACGGCTGTCGATCCCGGCCGTCGATTCCCCACCGGACGTGATGATCACGCTGCAGCCGATGAACATCGTACAGGCCGCGGCCGATCTGCTGTGGTCCCGGCCGGTCAAGGACTACCCGGACCTGAAGATCGCGCTGTCCGAGGGCGGCACCGGGTGGATCCCCTACTTCCTCGAACGCCTGGACCGGACCTACGAGATGCACTCCACGTGGACCCTGCAGGACTTCGGCGGCAAGCTGCCCAGCGAGGTGTTCCGCGAGCACTTCCTCACCTGCTTCATCAGCGATCCGGTCGGGGTGCGGCTGCGCCACGACATCGGGATCGACAACATCTCGTGGGAGTGCGACTACCCGCACAGCGACTCGATGTGGCCCGACGCCCCCGAGGTTCTCTCGTCGGTGCTCGTGCGCGAGAACGTGCCCGACGACGAGATCGACAAGATGACGCACCTGAACGCGATGCGCTGGTACTCGTTCGATCCGTTCACGCACGTCCCGCGCGAACAGGCGACGGTCGGCGCGCTGCGCGCCGCAGCCGCCGGGCACGACGTGAGCATCCAGCCGCGCAGTCACAAGCACACGCCCGCCGAGGACAAGCTGACGGCGTTCCAGGCACAGATCAAGGCGGCCACCGCGCACACCGCGTCCTGACCGGCACTGTGACCCCTTCGCTTGCGAAGGCTCGTTCCTCATACCTAGATCTGCTAGGGTCACCGTTATCCATAGCACCGCTAGGTATGAGGGCGACATGTTCATCGAGAAAGATCTGGTGGCCGCCTCGGCCACCCCGCTCGTGCTCGGCATCCTCGCCGAAGGCGAGTCGTACGGGTACGCGATCATCAAACGCGTCAACGAATTGTCACAAGGGCAGATGCAGTGGACGGACGGGATGCTGTATCCGCTCCTGCACCGCCTGGAGCGGGCGGGACACGTGTCCGCCACCTGGCGCGTCGCCGAGAACGGGCGACGCCGCAAGCACTACGCCATCACCGACGCCGGCCGCGGCGTGCTCGCCGAACGAGCGGCACAGTGGACCGTCGTCGCCGACGCACTGCAGCAGGTGTGGCAGTCGGCCCAGTTGCCTCCTGCGGCCGCGCCGGGGTGGTCGTGATGACCCTCGACGCACATCTCGAATCCCGCATCGCCGGCTGGCGCAGTTACGTCTCGGGCCATCGGGTGATCTCACCCTCGGACATCGACGAGATGGAAGATCATCTGAGGGAACAGATCTCGGACCTCGTCTCGGTCGGACTGACCGCCGACGAGGCGTTTCTGGTCGCGGTCGGCCGGATGGGTAGTGTCGACGAGATCTCCCGGGAGTTCGCCCAGGAGCATTACGACCGCCTGTGGAAGCAACTCGTCCTCACCAGGGACGCCGGTCACGAATCCGGCGCTCTGCGCCGCCCCAGGGAGCTCGCGGTCGTGCTCGCGTGCGCACTCGGCGCCGGACTCGCGGTCCGGGCCGGAGTCGAGTGGCTGACGGACTCGGCACTCGTACGCAACGCCGCACTGCTCGTCCTGCCGTTCCTCACCCTGTATTTCGCGTGGAAGCGCGACATGGGCCCGCGAAAGACCGCGGCACTGGCCCTCCCGTTCGGCGCTGCTGCGGTCGTGCTCAACGTGTTCCCCTTCGAGCCGGGTGGTGTCACCGAGATCATCGCAGCGATCCACGCCCCCGTCGCCCTGTGGTTCGTGGTCGGGGCAGCCTACGTCGGAGGTGATTGGCGATCGCACCGCCGGCGCATGGACTTCGTGCGCTTCACCGGGGAATGGGCGGTGTATCTGGCGTTGCTCGCCCTCGGTGGCGGCGTCCTGATGGGGTTGACGGCGGGAGCCTTCAACGCCCTCGGGATCGACGTCGAACCGTTCTTCGAACAATGGATCCTCCCGTTCGGCCCGGCGGGTGCGATCGTCGTCGCAGCCTGGCTCGTGGAGGCGAAACAGGAGGTCGTCGAGAACATCGCGCCCGTCCTCACCCGGGTGTTCACACCGATCACGATCGTCATGCTGGCCGCGCTGTTCGTCGCGGTGATCGCGTCCCGCAGTGTCGTCACCGTCGATCGCGACCTGCTGATCCTCATGGATCTGATCCTCGTGCTCGTGATCGGGCTGCTGCTGTACTCGATCTCGGCCCGGGACCCGCACGCCGCACCGAACGTGTTCGATCTGCTGCAGGTCGTGCTGATCGCGGCGGCGCTCGCCGTCGACCTGCTGATGCTCACCGCGATGGCCACGCGCATCGCCGAGTTCGGCTTCACCGCGAACAAGGTCACCGCGCTCGGTCTGAACCTCGTGCTGATGGTGAACCTGGTGTGGGCCGCTCGGCTCGGTGTCGCGTTTCTCCGGGGGCGTTCCGGTTTCTCCGCGGTCGAACGGTGGCAGACCCGGTATCTCCCCGTCTACTGCGGGTGGGCGGTGCTCGCGGCGGTCGCGATTCCGCCGCTGTTCCGGTTCGTGTGAGCGTCGCTCTATGCTCGGGCGATGTTCCTTCTGTTCGGATTCGGCACCAAGCGGCAGAACCTCGGCCCAGGACAGATCCGAACCTGCCCGCGCTGCAACAACACCACGCAATGGGCACGGATCCGGGAATTCCAGCAGTTCACCCTGTTCTTCGTTCCCATTGCGCGCTGGAAGCGCCGGCACCTGGAGCAGTGCGGCATCTGCGGGGCCGCGGTCGAAATCTGAACCGCGATCCGACCGAGGTCAGTCCGGGTCCACGAAGGCGGGTGCCCGCCCGGCCGTCCCCGCGGTGACCGCCTCGACCTGGTTGGGCGACCCCATCAGCTCGACCTGCAGCGTGCTTTCGAGCATCAGAGCGGACGCCGGATCCGATCCGGTCCAGGTCTCCTCGTAGAGACGTTTGGCGGCCTGGACCGCGTGGGGGGACTTCCCGGCGATCTCGCGCGCCAGCTCCGATGCCGCGGCGAGCGGGTCGTCGACGACGTGGGTGACGAGGCCGAGCTTCTTCGCCTCGGCACCCGTGATGATCCGCCCGGTGAAGGTCAGTTCCTTGGCGACGTCGAGGCCGACGAGTCGCGGCAGGCTCTGCGTGATGCCCATGTCGGGAACGAGGCCCCACTTGACCTCCATGATCGACAGCCGTGCGTCCGGGGTCGCGAATCGGATGTCGGCGCCGAGCGCGATCTGCAGTCCACCGCCGAAGCAATTGCCGGTGATCGCGGCAATCACCGGGGCCGGAACACGGGACCAGCCGTAGGCCGCACGCTGTCCGTGGCCGGCGACCTGACCGTCCTCACGCGCCAGCAGATCCCGCGGCCCCATGCCTTTCCGATCCGCGAGACCGGTGATGTCGAGGCCCGAACAGAAGCTCTTGCCGGCACCGTGCAACACCACGGCGCGGACCCTGCGGTCGACGGCAAGTCGCGCGGTGGCGTCGACCAGCGCATCGAACATCGCCGAATCCAGGGCGTTGTGCTTCTCGGCTCGATCCAGGGTCACTGTCGCGACCCCGAGTTCGTCGACGTCGATACGAACCCTGTGCTCACTCATCCGAACCGAACCTCCTGCGCCGGCGCCGTTCGGGCGTTCGAGGAACGGCGCCCGAGATCGTGCAGCGACTGTACAAGACGGCGTCCCGCTCGGGATCGACACGACCTGAACAACACAAGAGGCCGGTCACCCCGCGACGGCCGTCAGAGACGACCGGACGGCAGGCGGCCCGCGGTGAAGTCCGCGACCTGATCCGCGGTGAACGGTGGATCGAGCAGGTCGGCGCGCTGGGCGTAACAACGGAACAGGTCCGTGATGTAGTGCATCCGGTCCGGAAGGTCGGACCAGTCGCGAACGGCGGTGTCCCGCACACTGTCGGGGCTCGGGTCCACTCGGGCGAGGAAGGCCCGAAGTTCGGGGTCGACCAGTTCCGCCAGCAGGGGCGGGAACGTCGCCGGCAGGTCCTCGGACAGGTCGAGCACCCCGCCGTCCGGCAGAGACAGGACCATCAGGTGCTCGGTGACGGCGCGGCGCACCAAGCGGCGGACATGCTCGGTCAACTGCTCCGCTGCCAGGCGTACCGGTGTGCGCCGGCCGAGGACGGTCAGCAGGGCCAGGCGGGGCCACTTCAGAATCGGGTTGTCCGGCAACAACAGATCCAGCAGCCGGCGTTCCAGGTCCCGCGGATCCAGGATGGGCGCCTCCAACGCCGCGGTGATCTCCGGTTGCAGCCGGGTTTGTTCGTGCAGGCCGATCTCGAGGTTGGCCAGGAGCAGCAGCTCGGCGCGCTGCTTCTCGTCGATGCTGAAGATCGCCCGGTAATACCGCGTGAATGCCCGGCGCAGGTAGTCCTGCCCGTCGGGTGGTTCCCCCGGCCGCAGCGTGGCGCAGAAGTCCGCGATCCGCTGCTCGTCGAGCACCGTGTCCTGCGCGAACTCGGCCAGGAAACGGGCGAACTCGCGGGCGATCTCCGCGAACACCTTCAGATTGCCCCGCGCCGTGGCAGCGCTGACTTCGTCCAGGCGTGCCGCCCGCACGATCACCGTGCGCACCGCCTGTTCGACCACCGGGTGTCCCGGGAACGCCCGCCGCAGACCCCGAACCACCAGATCGATCCCGGCGTCCACCTCGGGTGACGCGGCAAGCGATCGTTCCAGGGCATGCGTCAGGTCTTCCTGCCGAATCGTCCGCCCCACCTGCTTGGACGCCCACACGGCGAACGTGCACCAATTCGCGTGACCACCGGTCCGTGAAGCGAGCGAGCGCGACAGCAGCTGGTAGGCGTGGGTGATCCACAGGTTGCGGATGATCGGCTCGGCCTGTCCGGCGATCGCATCGATGTCGGCCACTGTCGGCGCCGCGCCGACTTCGCGTGGACCACCAGGACTCATGACACCCCCAATCCGATCTTTGCGACCTTCCCAGTCTGAGCTCGGGGGGAGGATCTGAACAGAGCGCGCTGTCAGCACTTTCCCGCCGTGATCGACGCAAAGGCGTTCGTCGGCTTGGTGCCCTCGGAGTACTCGTCCGGGATCTCGCGGAATCAAGGGTCGATCACCAAGACCGGCAACACCCATGCCCGTCGGCTGTTGGTGGAGGCTGCCTGGCATCACCGGCCGCGGTATCACGTCGGGCAGTGATGCGGTCCCGCTGGGATCAGGCCCCGGCCGCGGCTCGCGCCCGCGGCGACGAAGGGAATCGCCGGCTGCATCAGCGGTGGGTGGGTTTTCTCGAACGCCGCAAACGACCCGTGATCGCGAACGTGGCGATCGCCCGGGAGTTCGCGGGCTGGTGCTGGTCGTTGGCGGTGATGGACTGCTGATGCTCACCCCCTGATCTGCTTCGCCGGCGAGTCCGGTGGTGACAGCGCGTGGATCGACCCGCGACACCGCTATGAGCAGGCCTGTTCGGACCGACTCTCGTCTCTGGGCACGCGGATGTGATCCAGCCGGAAAACCGTCCTGCGGCAGCCAACCCGCGTATATTCACCCCGCAAGCGGGAGGGACCCCCGTCTGACCGCGCGTCGCTTGTCGACACGCTCACCACAGGACTCCCTCGACGAAGCGCAGAGGCGCCTCCAGGGTCGCTCCCCGGAGGCGCCTCACTCTGCCTTCTCGACAGACTTCTCTACATATCAGCGGTTGACGGCCGCAAGCGCGGTGTTCAAGGTCTTACTCGGCCGCATCACGGCCGCGGTCTTGACACTGTCCGGCTTGTAGTAGCCGCCGATGTCAACCGGCGCGCCCTGCACCTCGATCAGCTCCCGTACGATCGTGTCCTCGTCCCTGGCCAGCGCCTCGGCCAGCGGGGCGAATTGTTCCGCGAGTTCCTGGTCCTCGGTCTGCGCGGCAAGCTCCTGCGCCCAGTACATCGCGAGGTAGAACTGGCTGCCCCGGTTGTCGAGCTCGCCGGTCTTGCGCGACGGGCTCTTGTTCGTCTCCAGCAGCTTGCCGGTCGCTGCATCGAGCGTCTTTGCCAGGATCTTGGCGCGCTCGTTGCCAGCCTTGAGCCCGAGGTCCTCCAGGCTTACGGCCAACGCCAGGAACTCACCGAGCGAATCCCAGCGCAGGTGGTTCTCCTCCACCAACTGCTTGACGTGCTTGGGCGCCGACCCGCCTGCGCCCGTCTCGTACAGGCCGCCGCCCGCCATCAGCGGCACGATCGACAGCATCTTGGCGCTCGTACCCAGTTCGAGGATCGGGAACAGGTCGGTGAGGTAGTCGCGCAGGATGTTGCCGGTCGCGGCGATGGTGTCCAGCCCGCGGATCAGCCGCTCCAGCGTGTATCGCATCGAGCGCACCTGCGACATGATCTGGATGTCGAGGCCCTCGGTGTCATGATCCTGCAGGTACAGCTCGACCTTCTTGATCAACTCGTTCTCGTGCGGGCGGTACGGGTCGAGCCAGAACAGGACCGGCATACCGGAGTTGCGTGCCCGGGTGACCGCGAGCTTGACCCAGTCGCGGACCGGCGCGTCCTTGACGGTGCACATGCGCCAGATGTCACCCGCCTCGACGTGCTGGGTCAGCAGCACCTCACCGGTGTCGACATCGACGAAGTTGGCCTCGCCCTCCTCCGGAACTTCGAAGGTCTTGTCATGCGAGCCGTACTCCTCGGCCTTCTGCGCCATGAGCCCGACGTTGGGGACGGTGCCCATGGTCGTCGGGTCGAACGCGCCGTTGGTCTTACAGAAGTTGATGATCTCCTGGTAGATGCGCGCGAAAGTGGACTCCGGCATTACCGCTTTCACGTCCTTGGGTCTTCCGTCGGCGCCGTACATCTTGCCGCCCGAGCGGATCATAGCGGGCATCGAGGCATCCACGATGACATCGCTGGGTGAATGGAAGTTCGAGATGCCGCGGGCGGAATCGACCATGGCCAACTCGGGACGGTGCTCATGGCATTTGTGCAGGTCCTGCTTGATTTCGTCCCGCTGCGTACTGGGCAGCGTCTCGATCTTGTCGTACAGGTCGCCGAGACCGTTGTTGACGTTGACGCCCAGTTCGTCGAACAGCTTCTGATGCTTGGCGAAGGCGTCCTTGTAGAAGGTCTTCACCGCGTGGCCGAAGACGATGGGGTGCGAGACCTTCATCATCGTCGCCTTGACGTGGAGGGAGAACATCACGCCCGTCTTGCGGGCATCCTCCATCTGCTCCTCGTAGAAGTCGAGCAACGCCTTCTTGCTCATGAACATGCTGTCCATGATGTCGCCCTCACCCAGGTCCACCTCGGGCTTGAGGACGATCGTCTCGCCACCCTCGGTCACCAGCTCCATCCGGACCTTGCGCGGCCGGTCCAGCGTCATCGACTTCTCGCCGTGGTAGAAGTCGCCGTGCCGCATGTGCGCGACGTGGCTGCGTGAGGCCATCGACCACTCGCCCATGCTGTGCGGGTGCTTACGGGCGTACTCCTTCACCGCCCGGGGTGCGCGCCGATCGGAGTTGCCCTCACGCAGGACCGGGTTGACCGCGCTACCGAGGATCTTGCCGTAGCGCTCCCGGATGGCACGCTCCTCTTCCGTCTTCGGGGCGTGCGGGAAATCCGGGACCTGGTAGCCCTTGTCCTGCAGTTCCTTGATGGCGGCCAGGAGCTGCGGCACCGACGCGCTGATGTTGGGCAGTTTGATGATGTTGGTGTCGGGCAGTTGCGTCAGACGACCCAGCTCGGCAAGGGTGTCCGGTACGCGCTGCTCTTCCGTGAGGTGGTCGGGGAACTCGGCCAGGATCCGCGCCGGCACCGAGATGTCGCTGGACTCGACTTCGATGCCCGCGGCACCAGCGAAGGTACGCACGATCGGCAGGAAGGCGTAGGTCGCGAGCAACGGTGCCTCGTCGGTCAACGTGTAGATGATGGTCGACTGCTTATCGGCGCTCATTTTTGTCTCGTCTCCCACGTCAGTTCGGTCCGCTTTTCGAAGTGCTCCGGGTGCGGTATTGCTTCGGGTATCAGGCTACGTGCGAGAACACAAGAACCATACTTACCCGCCGGTAGCGCGAACTCCGCTACCGGCTACGGTCGGCGTCACGCCGACTTCGCGTGGACCACCAGGACTCATGGCACCCCCGTTCGATCTTCGCGACCTTCCCCAGTCCGACCGCGGACGGAGCATCTGACAGGGCATGCTGTGAGCACTTGCCCCTCGGGGGTCCGACGCGAAGGCGAATCGCGTAGTCGACTACTCGTGCCAGACGAAGAGCCTCGTTCAGCCGGCGCTGCTGACGCTGATCGGCGGCTCCCTCGTCTCGGCCTGCGCTCCGACCCTGACCGTGCTGTTCGCCGGCCGCGCCCTGCAGGGCATCGGTATCAGCGGCGTCGTGACCGTCGCGGTGGCCCTGCTCGGCGCCGTCATTCTCCCGCGGGAACAGGGCAGCTGTTCCGGGTACGCTGCTGTCGTCATGGCAGCCTCGATGGCCGGTGGCCCACCGCTGGGTGGCGCGCTCGTCGACACTGCGGCTCGGCATCGGCGTGCTGCTGCCGAACCACCCGCTGCGATCGTGATCAGGAGGTCAGGCGGTGGCGTCGACCGGTGGGACACCGTAGAACTGCTGCGCCCACTTACGCAGCGAGAGATACGGTTTCGCGTCCTTCGGGGACAGCGGCGGATGTTCGACATATTTCTGGTGCCGCCAGATGCTCAGGTCCTCCCACACGGTGACGAGGAACTGGCGTTCGACGCGTTCACGGACGTCGGCCGGCGGCACGTCGTCGTCGCCGGGGTTGCGGGGCCACCAGATCGAATAGAACAGATCCGAGCTTTCGTCGTCGACCGGTGTGGTCGCGAAGATCAGCCGATGCCTCGACGAGCCCTCGAACGCGCTGATCGACCCGCCGAGCCCGAACATGTGCGCGTGGATCTTCAGCGCCATCTTCTCCGGGTCGTCGCTGCGCGCGTCGGACCAGCCGGTGAGGAACTTCCACGCGTGGTCCGAGGCGCTGTAGTCCAGCATCTGCGGGGTGACGGTCGCGCCGTGCACGTACTGGAAGTGCAGGCTGTCGGGACCGTTCTCGAGCACCACCTGCGGATGCACCGGTTCGCGTTCGGTCTTGCGGGAGAACTCCGGATACGGGCGGTAGTAGTCCGACGACTCACCCGACCCGACCTCGGGGAACAACCCCAGGATCCCCGGCATCTCCCAGGTCGGGGCGGCGCCGTCCGGGTGGTGCCACATGAACACGCAGCCGTCGTGTTCGACCACCGGATACACCCGCAGCCGCACCGTGGGCCGCGTGCGATTCTCGCCCGGGATGGCGCGGTTGGTGCCGTCGGGTCCCCAGCGCCAGCCGTGGAACGGACATTCGACGCAGTCCCCCACCACCGTGCCGCCGTAGCCGATGTGCGCCCCCAGGTGCCGGCAGTGGCCGGTGAGGATGTGCATCGCACCGGACTCGTCGCGGTAGGCGACCAGGTCCTCGCCGAAGTACTTCAGCGGCCGCACCTCCCTCACGGGGAATTCCGCCGACCAGCCCACCATGAACCACCCGGTGACCTTCCAGGTGAACGGGACCTTCACAGCACCTCCAGATGTCACGCGGACGGACGTTCGGTTGCGAGCGCGCACTCCTCCACGAATGCCAGCACACTCCGGTGATAGGCACCCGCGGCGAACCCGACACTCATGTTGTGTCCGCTCGCGGCCTGCCGGTACCACACCAGCCGCGGCGACGACGTGAAGCCCCGCGCGATCGCGTCGAGTGTGTCCGGGTCGGTCCGCCACACCCGTTCGTGTTCGGCGTGGCTGAGCCGCACCGGAATTCGGATGTCCGGGGACAGCACCGGGAACTTCATCGGCCACCGGACCGCGACCGTCGCCTCGTATCGAGGGGTGCGCGACGAGAGCGACCGACCGCCGCGCACCTCCTCCGGGTACAGGTGCTCGGGGTACCAGAGCAGATCCCGGATGGTCCCGCGGTCGCCGAGGCTGCGCATCGCCGTGATCAGTCGTTCGGCGTCGGCGTATTTCACGGTGCCGGTCCCGGCCAGTTCCAGCCCGAGCAGCCGCGCGCCGCGCGGATCCGCGGCCATGCGGGCACCGAGGTCGCACCCGGCCGAGTGCGCCAGCAGGAATGTGCCCGCGCCGCGCGGCGACGCCCCGAGCAGGGCGTCGACGGTCGCGTAGCACGCGTCGACGCGGCGCGCCGGATCGTCGAACTCGTCCCCGAACGGCGCCGACGCACCGTAGCCGGGCCGGTCCGGCGCCAGCACGGTGTAACCGAGAGCGGCGCCGGCGCGCAACAAGGACAGTTCGGGTCTGCCCGGCAGGTCGAAGTACCGCGAAGTGGTTGCGCCGCCGTGCAACGCGACCACGACGGCGCGCGGTTCGGCGACCTCGGCGCACAACGCCGACATGGGGATGCCGTCGATGTCGACGACGCGTTCGGTGACCGTGCCGACCCCACCCGGAGTGGGGTCCGAGGCCGCGATGCCGGCCGCCACCTCAGGCGCCCCGCGCGACCGCGGCATCGAGACCGAGCAGGTCGAGCATATTGCCTCCCATGACCTTTCGCGCATCCTCGGCCGACAGTCCGTCGAGCTGCCCGAGCAGGCTCAGAGGATCGGCCAGCCCTTCCGGGTGCGGCCAGTCCGAGCCGTAGACGACGCGGTCCGCGCCGAGCATCTCGACGACCTCCCGGTAGTCGTCCTCCCAGAACGGATTGACGTAGACGCAGCGCCGGAACGCCTCGATCGGGTCCTCGAGGAACAGCTGCGGCATCTTGTCGTAGGCGTGCCGCAGGTTGCGGAACAAGGTGGGCAACCAGTCGGAGCCGTTCTCGATGGAGAGGATCCGCAGGTCCGGATTCCGCGACAACGCGCCGTGGCACACGAGCGCGGTCATCGCGTCCTCGATCGCGCGCGAGCCGATCGCGGCGGTCCGGAATGCGGTGGGGGCGAACGGTTTGTATTCGGTGGCGGGCTCCCAGATGTCGAGGACCTCCGAATAGCCGCTGTCCGACGCGTGCATCGACACCGGAATCCCCGCGTCCACACAGGCTTTCCAGAACGGGTCGAACTCCTCGAACCCGAACGATCGGCTGCCGCGGAAACCCGGCACCGGCGCGGGACGGACGAGCACCGTCTTCGCGCCGCGCTCGAGGCACCACTGCAGTTCCTCGAGCGCCCGGTCCACGATGGGCAGGGTGACGACGGGAACCGCGAAGATCCGGCCTTCGTAGTCGAAACTCCAGTGCTCGTACATCCACCGGTTGAGCGCGTGGATGACGTCGTGGGTCAGCTCGGGATCGTTCTTGAGGCGTTCCTCGACGAGGCTCGCGAGGGTCGGGAACATCAGCGCGTAGTCGAGGCCCTGCTCGTTCAGCTTTTCGAGCCGCGCCGCGGGGTCCCGGAACGCGGGAATCGACTTGATGGGTTTGCCCATGATCTCCCGCGCCGACTTGCCGTCCGGGTTGCCGTTGCGGAAGTAGTCCTCCTGCGCGCCGGGCGCGGCCACGACGGAGAACGTCGGGTTGGGGATGAACTCGCTGATGGTGTTCTGCACGACGATCTTGGTGCGACCGTCGATGTCGACGTAGCGGATGGCGTCCTTCGCGTGGACCGGGAGGTACTTGGTCAGCGCGTCCCGGGTCTCGTACATGTGGTTGTCCGAGTCGAAGATCGGGAACGGGTGCGGATTCGTCGCCATGGTGAACGCTCCTCAGTGCGCCTCGGCGCGTGCGGGCTGCGAGTAGTTGGGCCGGCCGAGACCGAGCACGTGCTGGGCGATCATGTTCCGGAACACCTCGAGGGTGCCGCCGTAGATGCCGCACAACGGGGCCCACCGGAACAGGTGCTCGGCGCCGCCGTCGTCAGCGGCGCCTTCGGTGTCGACGGGCAGTGCGGATGCGGAACCGAGGATGTCCATCAGGTCCGGGGAGATGTCGCGCATCGTCTGGGCGATCGCGACGCGCCCGAACATGTGCGGCGCCGACAGTGCCGCTTCCATCCGGGCGATGCTGCGGCCGAGCCGGTACGCGACCGCCCGGTCGTCGAGCGGCCGGCGGCCGTCCGGGCCCCCCTGTCCGAGGATCCGCGCAATGCGGTCGACCCGGGTCGCCATGGTGGTGCCCTGATGGATCAGGATGGACACGTCCTGCAGACCGTCGTTCGCGGCGTCGACGACGCCGTGTTCCTCGGCGAGCGGACCCATCAGCACGGCCCAGCCGCCGTTGACCTCGCCGAGCCGGTACTTGTCGGGCACGCGCACGTCGGAGTAGTAGACGATGTTGGTGCGGTCGCCGTCGACGGTGCGCAGCCCCTGGATCTCGATGCCGGGGGTGTCGAGCGGGACGAGGAACATCGTCAGGCTCTTGTGCTTGGGGGCGTCGGGATCGGTGTTGGTGATGAGGAAGACGTACTGGCAGTTGTGGGCGCCGGTGGTGAACATCTTGGAGCCGTTGATGATCCAGTCGTCGCCGTCCCGGACCGCTCGGGTCTTGCAGGTCGCGACGTCGGAGCCGCCGTCGGGTTCGGTGTAGCCCAGGCACAGCCGGACCTCGCCGCTGTCGATCTTCGGCAGCACCTCGGCGCGCACCTCGGGCGATCCGTATTTCTCGACCGAGGTGGTCACGATGGCGGTGGTGCCCGCGGTCACCCACGGCACCTGGGCGCGGCGTTTCTCGAGGTCCCACAGTCTGCGCCGCAGCCGGTTCAGGCCGCCTTCCGATTCGGGTGCGCGTTCCGCGGCGAGCCAGCCGTCGGCGCCCATCGCCAGGTGCACGCCCTCGTCGAAGTTGTCGCCGGTCTCCCGGTCGCGGCGGCGCACCTCGTCGGTGACGTGCGTGTCGAGGAAGGCGCGTGCCCGCCGCTGGAACGCGGCGTCCTCGTCGGACAGTTCCACGAGTGAGAAATCCATGGTTCCCCCTGCTGTTTGTCGGCCTGCTCTTGTCGACTCGGCTAGGCCCGCGCGGCGAAGCTCTCGGCGACCCGGACCGCGGCGTCGGCGGGATCACCGCCGGCCAGTGCCCAGCCGCGGGCGCGGACCAGATACGCCGAGGCCGCCGATTCGGCGGCGACCCCGAGTCCGCCCTGCACGTGCACGGCCATCGTCGCCGCGCGCGGTGCCTCGTCGGCCAGGTACACGAACGCCGCCGACGCGAGCACCGGCGCCGCGTCGGGCTCGTTGTCGAGGAACCACGCGGCCCGCCGTGTCAGATTGCGGGCCCCGTGCACGACGATCGCGATGTTCGCGAGCGGATGCGAGATGCCCTGCAGGGTCGAGATCGGCACCCCCATGGTGTAGCGGTTCTTGGCGAATTCCGCTGCGATGGTGAGTGTTTCCTCGACCAGTCCGACGAGCGCGGCGGAGGTCAGGAGCCGCCATTCCTCGAGCGCCCGATCGTACTGCGCGACCGCCTCGGGTCCGCTCGCGAGCACGGTGCGACGATCCGCTGCGGCCGGGTCGATCCACGCCGCCGGCAGCTTGCCGATGTTGTCGACCTTCGCGGGGCGGGTGTCGAATTCGAGGCGCACGACGTCGTCGCCGTCGCGGACGACGATGCGGTCGGCGACCGATCCCGACGGGACGAGACGCCTGCCGGGCGGAGCGTCGAATCGTGGGTCCAGCGCGACGATCTCGCGTCCGGTGACGATGTCGGTGGTGTCGCACGCATCGAGCCGCGCGAGCAGCCGGGAGGCGCACACGTGGTCGATCCACGGCACCGGGGCGAGGGTGCGGCCGAGTTCCTCGGCGACGAGTGTCAGGTCGACGAGGGTCGCGCCGTCGCCGCCGACATCTTCGGGCAACGCCATGGACGTCGCGCCGGTCGCGCACAGCTGTTCCCACAGGTTCTTGTCGAATCCGCCGGGTTCGGCGGCGCGCACGACCTCGAGTGGGCTGCGCGCCCGGAAGAACTTCGCGTACGCGGCCTGCAGTTCCGTCTGGTCCTCGGACAGGTTGTAGTCCTGCCTGCGCAATTCGTAGCGGTCCATCCCGTGTGCTCCCTGTCCCGTCATTCGGCCGTGTCGCCGGCGGATCGGCCACCGAAGAAGAATTCCTGTGCGTTGCGATAGAGGTAGTTGTCGCGGACGTCGTCCGGCAGGCCGAGCGCCAGCGCCTCCGGGACGAGGCGGCGCATCGGCAGCACCGGCCAGTCGGATCCGAAGATCACCTTGTCCCGGCCGCGGGTGCGCATGTAGTGCAGCAGGCTGTCCGGCAGCCGCTTGGGTGACCATGCCGAGGTCATCAGCCGCAGGTTCTCGTACTTGATGAGCAGCCGGATCGCGACGTCCCACCAGGGGTCGGCGCCGTGGATCATGCACAGCTTCAGTTCCGGGAATCGGTAGCAGACCCGGTCGAGGTGGATCGGGTTCTGAACCTCGCCGGGAATCGGCGGGCCCGGGAGGCCGGTGTTCATGCACAGCGGCAGGCCCAGTTCGGCGCACTTGTAGTACAGCGGGTAGTACACGGCGTCGGTGGGCGGGTACATGCCGTCGCCCCAGAAGCTCGGTCCCACCGTCGTGTACGCGACCGGCAGATCGTGCACGAGCGCGGCGAGTTCGCGCAGCGACGACACCGGGTGCAGCAGGTCGACGCCGTTGACGGCGAGCGCGAACCGGTCCGGCATCTCCTCGACGAACTTCAGCGCGGTCGGTGACGGTTTGACGATCGAGTACATCAGGATCGCCTTCTCGACGCCCTGTTCGTCCATCTCGTCGATCAGTTCGGCCAGATCCACCTGCCGGTACATCGATTGCGGTCCCTTGAAGTACTTGTCCCGCACCTCGAGCATCCACGCGGGTTGTTCGCGCTCGCCGAAGTGCACGTTCACCAGGCAGTCGAGGACCTTCGGCATGCTCACGCTCCGTCCTTCTCGAGTGCCGGCTCGGCGACCTGCTGTGCGGCCCAGCGGTAATCGGGTTTTCCGTTCCCGAGCCGCCGGATCTCGGGGACGAACACGAAGGCCTTCGGTGCCTTGAACCCGGCCAGCGCGTCACGGCACGCCTGCCGCAGCGCGGATTCGACGGACTCGCAGTCCACGGACCGGACAGACTCACCGTCCGCCGACTGCACGAGCGCCACGATCTCCTGACCCCAGCGGGGACTGGATCTGCCCACGACCAGCGCGTCGACGACACCGGGTTGCGCCCGCAGCACTTCCTCGACCTCCTCGACGAACACTTTTTCGCCGCCGGTGTTGACGACCAGCGAATCGCGGCCGAGCAGCCGCAGGGAGCCGTCGGCGTCGACGGCGACGCGGTCGCCGGGGATCGCCAGGCGCTGCCCGTCGATGATCGGGAAGGTCGCTTCGGTGGCGGCGCGGTCGTCGAAGTAGCCCAGCGGGACGCGGCCGGTGCGGGCGGCCCAGCCGATCTCGGGGTCGCCCGGGTTCAGCAGCCGGGTGCGGTCGTGCGAGACGGCGGTGCCGCCGGGCATCGGATCGAAGGTGTCGACCTCGGCGCCGCGGGTGCTGCGCCCGTATCCCATTCCGCCGGTTTCCGACGAGCCGTAGCCCTCGACGAGGAAGGCGTGCGGAAGTTGTTCGAGCAGTGCCCGTTTGTGCACCGGGTTGGTCGCCGCTCCCCCGGTACCGATCACCGACAGGGACGACAGTTCGTACGGGCGACGCTGCATCTCGCGGACCAGCGGTCCGGCATAGGCGTCGCCGACGATGGTCATCAGCGTGACCTTCTCCCGCTCGGCGGTTTCGAGCGCGGTGCGCGCGTCGAACTTCTCCCGGTCGTCGTAGAGCACGACCGTCTGTCCGGCGAGCAGCCCGGCGAAGGTGGTCCAGGTGCCGGCGGCGTGCGAGAGCGGCGACGCGGCGAACCACACCTGCCCGGTCGCGTGGGCCAGCGCCTGCACCGGTTCGGCGGAGTCGTGGTCGGCGCCGTTCATCGACGAGACGTACATGTCACCCTGCCGCCACAGCACGCCCTTCGGCCGGCCGGTGGTGCCTCCGGTGCACAGCATGATCAGGTCGTCGGGTGAGGTCGCGATCACGGCGTCCGGATCGCCGAGTTCGACGGCCTCCTCGAACGGCACCGCCCCGGCGAGCTCGGGCACGTCGGTACCGTCGTCGACGGAAACCAGCAGCTCCACCCCGGGCGGGGCGGTCCGGTCGACGACCGGCCCGAACGAGCGGTGGTAGACGATCCCGCGCGGGGCGATGTAGGCGAGCAGGTCGCGGATCTCGCGGGGCGTGTAGTGGTGGTTGACGTTCACCGGCACCACCCGCGCCTTCGCGCACGCGATCATCAGGTCCGGGTACAGGTCGTTGCGCATGATCAGCGCGATGCGGTCCTGTCCGCATTCCCACCGGTCGAGCCGGTGCCGCGGGGTGTGCTCGCCGAAGCCGCGATCGGCGAGGAAATTCGCGAATCGTCGTGTCCTCGAGGAGGATTCACCGAAGGTGCTGCGGCGATCACCGCACACCGTCATGGTGCGGTCCGGGACCGCGTCGGCGACGGCGTCGAACACCGCGCCCAGACTCCATTCCGTCAACGCATCCTCCTGATCCGTGTTCCGGCCGCCGGCTCAGACCGACGCCGTGATCGGGGCGCCGAGGAACGCCAGGGCGTTGTCCCGCATGATCTTCCGCGTGTCCGCCGCGCCGAATTCGGTGAGTTCCTCGGTGAACGACAGCGGTTCGGCCAGGCCTTCGCCGTGCGGCCAGTCGGAGCCGAACAGGATGCGATCGACGCCGATCTGCTCGGCCAGGCGCGGCAGGTCGTCCTCGTAGTACGGGGCCACCCACACGTGTTCGCGCAGCGTCTCGACCGGATCGTTGGGGAACGACCGCGGCGACTGGTTCGCGAGTTTCGCCATCCGCTTGGCGAGGCGGTGCACCCAGTCGGAGCCGTTCTCGATGCTGGCCACGCGCAGCCCCGGATGCCGGTCGAACACGCCGTGGATGATCAGCGAGGCCATCGTGTCGTGGATCGCCCGGTCGTCGACGAGGATCTTGTCGAGGGCGTCGCCCGGACCGAACGGCTCGAAGGTGTCTTTACCGCCCCACATCGCGGCGATCTTCAGGTAGCCGCTGTCACCGAGGTGGAACGCGACCGGCACGCTCGCTTCGGCGAGACGTGCCCAGACCGGGTCGTGGGAGCGGTCGCCGAGCGATCGAGGCCTGCCGATGCCCGGCACCGGCGCCGGCCGGATGTGCACGATGCGGGCGCCGCGCGCGAGCACGAAGTCGACCTCGGCCACCGCGGCCTCCGGGTCGGCGAGCGAGATCATCGGGGCCGCCAGGATCCGTCCGTCGGGCCGGTCGAATCCCCAGTCCTCGTCGAGCCACAGGTTGAAGGCGTGCAGCGACGCCATGGTGGCGGGAATGTCTTCGCGCAGGGCTTCTTCCACGCCGCACCCGAAGGTGGGGAACATGAAGATCGTGTCGAGCGACTGCTTCTCCACCACGGCGACGCGGGCGTCCCGGTCCCGGTACTCCGGTCGCAGTTCGAGTTCCTCGACCTTCATCAGCGTGGCCGGGTCGACGCCTTCGGGGACCTGCCCGCGGAACAGCGGGTCCAGGCAGCCGGGCACGATGATCGGGTCGAAGGTGGGGTTCGGGATGAACCGGTTGACCTTGTTCCCGATGATGGCGACGTGCCGCCGCCCGTCCTGCACGATCTGCACGCCGCGGCGGCGGAAGTTCTTGTCGAGGTGCCGGGTGAAGGCGTCCAGCGGCTCGTAATAGTGGTTGTCGACGTCGATCGCACGGTAATCGAGCGTGGTCATCGTCTACCTTCTTCCTGTCTCGAGCGGGCCGTGTCGACGGGTGTCAGGGCACGATCGCGGTGCGGATCACCGGTTCCGCGACGGCCTGCCTGGCATAGATGCCGCGCTGCAGGGACAGCAGCAGCGCGTTGCGGGTTTCCTCGGGCCGGATCAGCTCGTCGAATCCCATCTGCTCGGCCGATCGGTAGGACGCTTCGAGTTCCATGGCCCGCAGCGTGGCGTCGAGGTCGGCGTCGGCGCCGGAGGCGGTGCTCAGCGCCGCCGCACTCATCGCGCCCATCGTCGCCCCCGGGTACGCATAGGTGGCGGCCTGGCCGTCGAACCCGATGAGCGACATCACCATCGACCCGAATCCGTAGGCCTTGCGCAGTGTCACGTGCAGTTTCAGGGTGGTCGCGGTCGTCTGCGCGACGAACATGCGGGCGCCGGCGCGCAGCACGCCCTCGCGTTCGGATTCACTGCCGGGCAGCATGCCCGGGTTGTCGGTGAGGAACACCAGCGGCAGGTGGAACGCGTCGGCCACGGCGATGAAGTGCGCGGCCTTGTCGGCCGCGGCCGCGTCGATCGATCCGGCGAGCACCTGCGGCTGGTTCGCGACCACCGCGACCGGATGCCCTCCGAGGTGCGCGAGCGCGCAGATGATCGCCTCACCGTACTTCGGTTGCACCTCGAACCAGTCGCGGGTGTCGAAGACGACGTCGATGACGGTGCGCATGTCGTAGGTGCGCCGGTTGTCCCGCGAGACGATGTCGAGCAGTTCCGGTGTCTCGCGCGGGTTGGAGTACTCGTCGGGTTCGGTCATCTGCGGGTACGACCAGGCGCTCGGCGGAAAGTACGAGAGATAGCGGCGGATCTCGTCGAGGACGTCCTCGTCGGTGTCGGCGACGTTGTGGATCACCCCGCTCGCGAGCGCGACGCCGGGTCCGCCGAGGTCCTCCTTCGTCACGTCCTCACCGGTGGACATTTTCACCACGGGCGGTCCGGCGGTGAAGATCGATCCCTGCCGGCTCATGATCGCGAAGTCCGCGACCGGCGCGACGAGGGCACCGTGCCCGGCGGACGGGCCGAGCACCGCGGTGACCATCGGCACCTTTCCGGAGCACCGGGCCTGCGCCAGCAGGTCCGTCGGGGTGCGGCCGTAGTGGTCGCCGGTGGGGCGGAAACCGGCGCCCTCGAGCAGCACCACGAGCGGAACCTTGTTGCGCAGCGCGAGTTCGGCCAGCCGGTACCGCTTGGAGTTGCTGCCGGGCGCGATGGTGCCGGCGAGGGTGGTGAAGTCCTCGGCGCCGACCATGACGGGCAGCCCGTGAATCAGTCCGGAGCCGGCGACGATCGCGTCGGCTGGTACGTCGCCGCCGACGAGGGTGCCGAATTCGTGGAAGGTGCCCGGGTCGAGGAGGCGTTCGATCCGGGCGCGCGCGTCGAGTTTGCCCTTGCCACGATGTTTGGCGACGCGCTCGGCCCCGCCCATCGCCAGCGCGTGGTCACGCCGGCGCTCGAGGTCCTCGAGGGTGTCGGCCCAGGTCCCGGCATCGGTCATGCGTGGTCCTTCGATGTGAGGGCGGTCAGGTCAGCGTGTAGCGGATCGGCAGATGTTTGAGTCCCCCGACGAACGTGGTCGCGGTGCTCGCGGGTTCGCCGTCGAGTTCGATCGAGGTGAGCCGGGGCAGCAGTTCGGTGAAGAACTTGCGGATCTCGAGCCGTGCCAGTCCGGCGCCGAGACAGAAGTGCACGCCGAACCCGAACGCGACGTGGTTGTTGGGGTCGCGGGCGATGTCGAACCGGAACGGATCGTCGAAGACCTCTTCGTCGCGGTTGCCGGACACATACGACAGCAACAGCGAATCACCCGCCGCGATCGGCACGCCCCGCACGGTCGTGTCCTCGGCGGCCGTGCGCATGAACGCCTTGACCGGCGTGACCCATCGGATGATCTCCTCGGTCGCCCGCGGCATGAGATCGAGTTCTGCACAGAGTATTTCGCGCTGATCCGGGTCTTCGATCAGTGCGTGCAATCCCCCGGAGATGCTGCTGCTGGTGGTGTCGTGCCCGGCGGTGGCGATGAGGGTGTAGTACGACATGGTGTCGATGTCCGACAGCGGTTCGCCGTCGACTCGGGCGTTGGCGATGGTCGACGCGAGATCGTCGGTGGGATTCTCGCGGCGGGCGGCGGTGAGCGCCGAGAAGTACTCGAACATCTCGAGCAGTGAGTTGATCTTCTCGTCGGCGGGCGTGGCGCGCTTGAGTTCGTCGTCGTCGCTGCCTACGAGTTCCTGGGTGAGCTTGCGCATCTTCGGGAAGTCGGATTCGGGGACACCGAGCAGCGACATGATCACGTAGAGCGGGAAGTCGACGGCGATGTCCTGCACGAAGTCGCACGCGCCGCCGTGCTCCCGCATCCGGTCGACGTAGCGCCTCGCGAGTTCCTCGATCCGGATCTCCATGGCCCGCATCGACTTCGGGCGGAACCAGTCAGCGGCGATCGCCCGCACCACCCGGTGCTGCGGGTCGTCCATGTGGATCAGGGTCCGGACCCCGGCGGCGGCCTGCATGGCGTCGGATTCCTCGGGCATCAGCACCGGCCGCGGCCAGTTGGTGAAGCGTTCGTTCGCGCGTTCGATCGCCATGATGTCGGCGTGCTTGGTGACGGCCCAGAACGGCTTGTAGGACGGCACGTCGACACGGGCCACCGGCGCCTCGGCGCGCAGTTTCGTCAGCGCGGCGTGCAGGCGCGGTTCGTCGGCGTATGCCGCGGGTTCTGCCAGCACTTTCGCGGCTTGCCCGACGATCGACATGCTCATCCGTGGCACTTTCGTTCGGTCCGAGAAGCGTTGTTCCGGGCATCAGAGTGATTTATAGTGAGCATTACTGTCAAGCATTCTATAACTCTTTCCGTTACGGCGGACCGCAATCTCCGGGTGATGGGAAGCAACCTCCAGAGGTGATCAGTGGACAGCTCCGTCCGAGACGAATCGGCCACCGCCACACTCGACTTCCGCGACCCGTATCCGTTCTTCGCTGCGCGCCGCCGCGAGGGAGGCGTCTTCCACGGCACGGTCATGGACTACTCACGCACCCCGGAATCACTGCGTCCGGCGGATTCGTATGCGGCGCTCACCTATTCGACGGTCAGCGCCGCCCTGCGCAACGACCGCGTGTTCAGCTCCAAGCTGTACGACGCGACCATCGGCGTGTTCATGGGGCCGACCATCCTCGCGATGAGCGGCACGAAGCACCGCGCCCACCGCAACCTGGTGTCGGCGGCGTTCAAGCCGCAGTCGCTGCGGGTGTGGGAACCGGACATCGTGCGGCCGATCTGCAACGCGCTGATCGACGAGTTCGCCGGCGACAGCCACGCCGATCTCGTCGCGGACTTCACGTTCGAATTCCCGACCCGCGTGATCGCGCGGCTACTCGGGCTGCCCGCCGAAGACCTTCCGTTCTTCCGCAAGGCCGCGGTGTCGATCATCAGCTACGCCGGCAACGTGCCGCGCGCCCTGGCGGCGTCCGAGGACCTGAAGAACTACTTCCTCGGCCACATCGAACAGCGACGGTCGCAGCCGACCGACGACATCATCAGCGATCTCGTGACCGCCGAGGTCGAGGGCGAGAACCTGACCGACGAGGCGATCTACTCGTTCCTGCGCCTGCTGCTCCCAGCCGGCCTCGAGACCACCTACCGGTCGTCGGGCAACCTGCTGTACCTGCTGCTGCGGCACCCGGACCAGTTCGCCGCCGTGCAGGCCGACCACGGTCTGATTCCGCAGGCCATCGAGGAGGGTCTGCGCTACGAGACACCGCTGACATTCGTGCAGCGGTACACCACCGAGGACACCGAACTCGGCGGTGTCCCCATCCCGGCCGGGGCGGTCGTCGATCTCGTTCTCGGTTCGGCGAACCGGGACGAGGACCGATGGGAGCGGCCGGAAGAGTTCGACATCTTACGAAAGACGCTGCCGCACATCAGCTTCACCGCCGGTGCCCACACCTGCCTGGGCCTGCACCTGGCGCGGATGGAGACGCGGGTCGCCGTCGAATGCCTGCTCACGCGGCTGACGAACTTCCGGCTGCAGGACGACGGCGATCCGCACATCACCGGGCAACCGTTCCGCTCCCCCAACCGACTGCCGATCACGTTCGATGTCGTCTGAGATTCGAAAGGAAACGCGCGTGACCGACGAGTCCGTCCTGCTCACCGACCTCACCGACGGGGTGCTCACGCTGACCCTCAACCGCCCGGACCGCCGCAACGCGATCACCTCGCATATGTGGACGTTGCTGGGCGAACGGTTGCGTGACGTCGAACCGGGCCACGACGTGCGCGCGGTCGTGCTGACCGGCGCGGGCGGCACGTTCAGCAGCGGGGCCGACCTGTCCGCCACCGCGGGCATGGACGAGTTTCCCGACCCGAGCGAGGAGACCCGCCGCGTCAACGACACCGTGCGACTGCTGCACGGCCTGCCGGTCCCGACGATCGCGAAGGTGCGCGGCGTCGCCGTGGGCGCCGGATGGAATCTGGCGCTGGGCTGCGATTTCGTGGTCGCGACCCCGGAGGCGCGCTTCTGCCAGATCTTCGCCCGGCGCGCCCTGTCGATCGACACCGGCGGTTCGTGGCTGCTGCCGCGGCTCGTCGGGCTGCAGCAGGCCAAGCGGCTGACGATGCTCGCCGACATGATCGGCGCCGACGAAGCACACGCGCTCGGTCTGGTCACGTGGCTGCAGCCCGAAACCGAAATCGACGGATTCGTCGACGCCCTCGCGACCCGGCTCGCGGCCGGCCCACCGATCGCGCTGGCGCAGACCAAGTCCCTCATCGACCACGGGATCGACCGCACGCTGGACGAAGCGCTCGACGGGGAGGCCGCGGCGCAGGCGGTGAACCTGGCTGCACCGGATGTGCTGGAAGCGTTCGCGGCGTTCATCGAAAAGCGCGACCCGAACTATCGCCGCACCCCCGTCACGGAGCGCTGACGCGACCTCCTTTTTCCGAGCGAGCGGTACATTCAGTCGATCCAAGGAGACGAGCGATACATTCGCTCGGACGCACGGGTCGACGACGCGCCGGGCAGCACCGCCGCGAACACCGCGCCGTGCGGATCGTCGCCGAGTACGCGCTGTGCGATCTTCGCGGCGAGCGACGACGCCGTCATCCCGATCGTTTCCGCGCACGCGCACAACACGATCCATCGCCGCACGGTCAGCCCGCGACCTTCGAGAGGGCCGGTTCCCGGGGTTTCCGTCGGTGCGCTACCGGACGTCATCGCCACTCCCGGCATGGACGGTGGCGACCCAGCCGTCGACGTCGGCCCAGTCCCGGGCGTCGCCGTAGTGTCCGCCCATCAGCCGGAACAGGATCCGGCCGAGGCCCGGCCAGTCGCCGGGCGCGATGGTTCCGGCGAAGAACCGGTGCCCGCGCACGTCCGCCGTCGACCGCAGCGCCTGCACGGCCTTCGGCTCCGGCGTCACCCGCCGCAGGTATCGCGCGACCCGGGACGACAGGAGGCTGCTCGTCGCGCCCACCGACGACACCGAAAACGCCCACACCGCACGACCGGCCAGGTCCGGGCCGAGCCGGTCGAGCGCGGCCGCCGCCTCGGGAAGCCACTGTCCGTTGTGGATCGCGCTGCCGACGACGAGGACGTCGTACCCGTCGACCGAGTCGACGCCCGACAACTCCTTCGCGTCTGCGGTATGACCGGCTCGCTCGAATTCCGCGGCGATGCGCTCCGCGATCCCCCGTGTGGATCCTTTCGCGGTCGCGTATCCGACCAGCACCTTCATGAATCACCCTCCCCTTGCAGCGACCTCACGAAATGCTGCTCAGCCGCCACCACTCGCCGGCGTCGGTGTCGCTCGTGCGGTCCCGCCCGGCGGCGGCGAGAACGTGGTCGCGCCACAGACCCGGCAACACGCGGTTGCGGATCGAGGCGTGTTCGCTGACCAGCGCGAGCGGCCACCACAGGGCGCGGACGTAGTCCCGCGCGCTGTCGGCGCCGTCCCACTGGTAGAAGCCCCGGTACCGACCGGCCTCGTCCGCGGTGAGCCACAACTTCGACACGAATCCGGGAAAGCCTGCGAACAGCGGTGTGTTGAGCATGCTCTCGGCGCGGAACAGCGCGTGTCCACGGCCGCGCACACCGCGCAGCCGGAATGCGACCACCAGGATCACCGGTTCGGCCGGCTCGTCGCGATCCGCCACGGTTTCGCGGTAGACCACCGCGGACGTTCCGTCGGCGAAGGTCATCGTCCGGCCCTTGTTGCCGGTCGGGAGGTGCAGGCGCCGGTGGGCCAGAAGCGACGCGGTGCGTCCGGCGCAGCGCCCGAGACGCGGCAGCGCGGTGCGCAGCGGCAGCGGTTCCGGCCGGTCGTCCGGCTCGCCGCCGGCTCCGAGCGGGTTCGGTGCAGGATCGCTCGTGGTCATCGCCCAGTCCCGTCGTCTCGATGACACAGACATCGGAGACGCTACGCCGCGCTCATGTTCGGCACGACCTGATCCTTGTCGGCAGAGGTCCTCTTCTTGTCGGCAGACGTCCCGAGACGGTGGCTCGAGGTGCCGAACCGCGCATCCGCGATACTCGGTGACGTCCGAGGAGTCCCATGGAACGGAGCGAAGGCGTGAAGGATGCATCAGCGGGTCGGTCTACCAGGGCCATTCACGGCACCACCGTCACCGACGCCCACGGTGCGCCGCACATGCCGGTCTACAACACCACGACCTTCGCGTTCGAGAACACCGCGGCGCTGCTCGACGTCGCCGACGGACGCGTCCGCGGCCCGCTCTACACCCGCTACGGCCTGAACCCGACGATCTTCGCCCTCGAGGAGACGATGGCCTCGATCGAAGGTGCCGCCAGCGCGTTGGCGTTCTGCTCGGGGATGGCGGCCGAGACCGCGCTGTTCGCGCACTACGGGCGCGACGGGATCGTGTGTGTCGGCGACGCCTACGGCGGCACCATGGAACTGCTCGGCAATCAGCTCGCGCAGCTCGGTATCACCACCACGTTCCTGCTGGGCGACGAACTCGACCGGCTCGAGGACGTGCTGAGCGACGGAGCGAAACTGGTGTTCTTCGAGACTCCGACCAACCCGGCGCTGGGCATCTACGACATCGCCGCGATCTCGGACCTGGCCCACCGCTACGGCGCGAAGGTCGCGGTCGACAACACCTTCGCCTCGCCGGTCAATCAGCGCCCGCTGGAGCTGGGCACCGACCTCGTCTCGTATTCGGCGACGAAGTACCTCGGCGGACATTCCGATGTCACCGCCGGATTTGTGCTCGGCGCAACCGAACTCGTCGAACCACTGAAGGCCTGGCGGAAGAGTTTCGGTTCGACGATCGCGCCGGAAACGGCGTCGATGCTGTCGCGCAGCCTGCGCACCCTCGTCGTTCGGGTGCGTCAGCACAATGCCAACGCGCAGGCGGTCGCCGAGGCCATGGAGGCCGATCCGCGAGTGTCGCGAGTTCTGTATCCAGGTCTGCCGAGCTTTCCCGGTCACCTGCTGGCGGCGAAGCAGATGTCCGGGTTCGGCGGGGTCGTCACCATCGAGGTCGCGGCGGACGCAGAGACGACCGTGCAGGTCGTCGACCGGCTCGAGTTGTTCGCGTTGGCGCCGAGCCTCGGTGGGGTGGAAAGCCTGGTGACGCAACCGGTCACCACCACCCACTACGACCTCTCCCCCGAAGAACGCGAACGGCGCGGGATCACGGGATCGATGATTCGCCTGTCGATCGGGCTCGAGGACTCCGACGATCTGATCGCCGACCTCACCCGGGCGCTCGACGTCGTCGAACGCTGAGTTCGGCTATTCGAGTCCGTGCGCCACGGCGAACAGATCACGGTCGGGGTCGGTGTGCAGCTCCAGCTCGATCTCGCGCGCGGCCCGCTCGGCCTCCTCGCGGCCGAACAAGTGGGTGAGCAGAGCACCCGTCATGTCCATGCCGGCGGCCACCCCGGACGAGGTCCACCGGTCGCGGTCGTGCACCCATCGTGCGCTCGGCGCCCATTCGACGTCGGTGCCGTGACCGGATGCCCACTCGAAGGCCAGCTTGTTCGACGTCGCCCGATACCCGTCCAGCAGCCCGGCGGCGGCGAGCAGGGCGGAACCGGTGCACACCGATGTCACGATCGTCGCCGTCGAGGCCCACTCTCGAAGCCAGGCGAGGAAACGTTCGTCTCGGACAAGGGAACGGGTGCCCATCCCTCCCGACACCAGCACGATGTCCGGTTCCGGGGCGTCGCCGTAGCTTGCGGTCGCGACGACCTCGGTTCCCTGGCTGCTGCGGACCGGTCCTTCGTGCGGCCCGAGCATCTGCACCTCGACCGAATCGGGGAACCTGCTCAGCAATGCCACGGGCCCGAAGACGTCCAGCAGTTCGAAGCCGTCGAACAGGACGATGGAGACGCTGCGCGTTGCCGATCCGGTCACCTTCCGAGTCTTGCACGACGTCGGCGTGCCCCGGACGACATCACCACCGATCGTCCGCCGTTCCGGCAGGATGGGACGAGAGCCGAACCACGGGAAGGAGCGCACCGATGTGTGGACGCTATGCGAGCACGAGCACCCGCGACGACCTGATCGCGGCGTACGAAACCGCAGCCACGGTCGGTGACGAACTGCCCCCGTCGTACAACATCGCCCCCACCCAGCGGGTGAACGTCGTGCTCGAACGCGCCCCGCGCGACGAACCCGACGCCGAGCCGGTGCGGCAGCTCAACAGCACGATCAGGTGGGGGCTGGTTCCGTTCTGGGCGAAGGACCCGAAGATCGGTTCCCGCATGATCAACGCGCGCTCCGAGACCGTCACGAGCAAACCCGCGTTCAAAGCGGCCGCGGCACGTCGGCGCTGCATTCTGCCGGCCGACGGCTACTTCGAGTGGCTGAAGGACGAGAACGGCAAGAAGATCCCGTTCTTCCTCCACGCCGACAAACCGCTCGCGATGGCCGGCCTGTACGAATTGTGGCCGAATCCGGAACTACCCGAGGACGATCCGAACAGGTGGCTGTGGACGTGCACTGTGCTCACCCGACCGGCGACCGACGCGGCCGGGCACATCCACGACCGCTCCCCCGTGTTGCTGCCGGAGTCGTTCATCGACCCGTGGCTCGACCCGACCCTCACCGATCGCGACGACGTCGAAGCCCTGCTCAACTCGATCCCGGAGCCGCATCTGCACCCGTACGAGGTGAGCACCGCGGTGAACAATCCGCGCAACAACTCCCCGGAGCTACTGCTTCCGGTGAACCCGTGACGGCGACCCGATCCCGTCGGCGGGCGGAAACACCTTTCCTACACCGAGTTCCGCCGGTCCCGCTCACACGAGTGCATTCAGCACCTGCCCGATAGGGCCCGTCTCCGGTTTCGGCGAGGTGCAGTCGGACCAGTGCTCCGAATCGCTCAGCGTGAACACGGTGCGGTCCTCCGGTTCCCGGCCGGGCAGAACGAGCACGCGCCATCGCGGGATCCATTCGCCGATGTCACCGCCGAGGTCGAGAGCCTGGGCGATCGCGTCGACGTCGTGGTGCTGGAACTCGACTCTGTTTCCGTCCCAGGACAATTGCACGGTTTTTCCGTCGACGATCTCGACGAGCACGTGCACCGCGAGATCGCGGTCCGCGAGGGCGTGCCGAGCACGGATGTGATGGACGTGATGGCCGTCGTGGTACGAGCGGCACGTGACGGCGGTGCGGACGATCGAACGAGCGACAAGGATCATCGTGTTCCTCCGGGTAAGCCCCGGGACGGGGCGCTCCTGTCCGAGCCGGTCGGTCTCGGACCGCTTCGTCACCCGAACCACCCGCGAGCGTGGGGTTGGTGTGCCGTCCAGTCGGGGCTTGGCGACGGCAACTCGTGAAGCACCGTCACTGTACCGCATCCCCTCGGTGTGGTTTTGTGGCGACCCCAACCGCCACTAATGCACACCGGCGGCGGAGCCGCCGGGATCGGGGACGTGGAAGTGCTCGTCGCGCAGGCGGAATGCCTCCTTGGTCCCGTGTTCGGCCCTCGTCTTGACGAAGTTGAACTCACCAGGCCCGAACTGCAGGTTCGTGCCGAAGGCGTGGAACAGATAGCTCGCGACCTCCTCGCCCTGGTAGGCCTGACTCTGCTCGACGAGCCGGAACGCCTCCTTCGCGATGACGACGCCGTCGGCGGGCATCTTCGCGGCCTTCTCCGCCCAGTACCGGGCGCGAGCGGTGACCGCACCGGGCTCGCATGTCTCGGTGAACACGCCGAGGTGTTCGACGGACGCGGCGTCGACGATGTCGCCGGTCAGCAGCAGCCGGCGCGCGAGCACCGGTCCGAGCCGGTGGAAGAACATGTGCAGGCTGCCCAGTGCCGGGCCGAGGAACCGGGTCGCGGGCATCCCGATGCGGGTGTCCCGCGCGATCACGGAGATGTCGGTCATCAGTGCCATCTCGAACCCACCACCGAGCGCGTAACCGCTGATCTCCCCCACCGTGACCTTCGGATAGCCCAGGAACTCGTGGTAGAAGCCGAATGTCTTGCGGTCGACGGTGAGACGGCGCCGCTGGCTGGGCCGGCTCTTCTGCGAACGGTCCCACTCACCCTTCGTGCCATACCACCCATATGCGTTGTTCATATCGGCCCCGGTACTGAACACACCGTCGGCGCCCCGCAGCAGCACGACCGTGATGTCATCGTCCTGCGCGACGTCGTCGAGGTATCGGGCGAGCGCGTCGCGCATAGGGGCGTCGTAAGAATTGCGGCGCGCGGGGTCGTTGAGGGTGACGGTCGCGATGCGGCGATCCGGATCCACGTCGAAGAGGACACGTCCGTCCGCGGCACTGGAGCTCGTCATCGTTGTCTCTCTTCCGCTGGATCGGGCATAACGGTATGGGATACTGTAGATACACCAGTATGGCTGTCATCTCCGCAGAAGGAAACACATGCCGTTCGACACGATCGAGTACGAAGTCGACGGGCACACGGCCACTCTCACGCTGAACCGGCCCGAAGCCCTCAATGCGCTCAGCCCCCACATGATCACCGAACTGCGCGCCGCGTACGCCGAGGCGGAGAACGACGACAAGGTCTGGACGCTCGTCGTCACCGGCACCGGCCGCGCGTTCTGCACCGGGGCCGACGTCAAGGAGATCCCCGGTGACGGCAAGGTGATCAACGAGCGCCCGTATCTGTCGACCTACGAACAGTGGGAGGCGCCCCAGGAGGGCACACCACCGTTCCGGACCATGACGAAACCGATCGTCGCCGCGATCAACGGTCTGTGCTGCGGCGCAGGACTCGACTGGGTCACCACCTGCGACATCGTGATCGCCTCGGAGGAGGCCACCTTCTTCGACCCGCACGTGAGCATCGGCCTGGTCGCCGGCCGCGAGATGGTCCGGGTGTCCCGGGTGCTGCCCCGGTCGGTCGCCCTGCGCATGGCGCTCATGGGCAAACACGAGCGGATGAGCGCCGCGCGCGCATACGAATTGGGGATGGTCACCGAGGTCGTCGAGCACGACCGGCTCCTGGACCGCGCCCACGAGATCGCCGGCATCGTCAATTCCAATGCGCCCCTGGCAGTTCGGGGAACACGGCTGGCGATCGTCAAAGGCCTGAACGTCCCGCTGCACGAGGCGGAGATGCTGGCCGAGTCGTTCCGCGAACGCGTGACCCGCACCGAAGACGCCCTCGAGGGCCCGCGCGCGTTCGTCGAGAAGCGGGCACCCGTGTGGCAGTGCCGGTGACCACGCACGCATTGTCCGCGCGCATCGCCGCGGTCCTTGCGCTCGCACCGGATTCGCCGATGGTCGAATTCGACGACGCATGGGTGTCGCGAGGGCGGATGCGCGACGCAGTGCGCCGGATCGCGTCGACCCCCGGCGCCGACGGTGAGGTGGGGATACTGCTGCGCAACCGCCCCGAGTTCGTCGCCGCGCTTCTCGGCGTCCTGGCGGTGGGCGGCACCGTCGTGGTGATCAACCCCGCACGCGGCGACGACCGCACCCGGGCCGACATCGCCGCACTCCGGCTTCCGCTGATCATCGGTGGTCCCGACGACCTGCGTGCCCTCGTCGCACCCTTACCCGGCACCGTGACCGTCGAACTGAGCGGTCTCGATGCCGAACCACACCTCATACCCGCGACTGTCGGACCGGAACTCCGCGACAGCACCGGTGTGGCGGTTCGGATGCTCACCAGCGGCACGACCGGACCTCCCAAGCGCATCGACCTGACCTACGACATGCTCGCTCGCAGCGTCCTGGGACCGGACGCGAACCGCGCACCCGCACCGACCCGGCCGCGCACCGGTGTCGCCATCGTCAACGCACCGCTCGTCCACATCGGCGGGGTGTTCCGGGCCCTGCAATGCGTCACCGAAGCGCGGCCGTTCGTGCTGCTCCCCCGCTTCGAACTCGATCGGTGGATCGCCGCGGTACGCACGCACCGGCCGCGCGCGGTGTCGTTGGTGCCGGCCGCGCTGCGCACGGTGCTGCATTCCGACCTCGGCCGCGAGGACCTCGCGTCGATCGAGGTCGTCACGTCCGGCACCGCACCGCTGTCCGCCGACGACGCGGACGCCTTCCACGACAAGTTCGGCATACCGGTACTCACGTCGTATGCCGCGACCGAGTTCGGCGGTGGCGTCGCGGGCTGGACCCTGCCCGAACATCGCCGGTACTGGCAGACCAAACGCGGCAGCGTCGGCCGAGCGAGTGGCGGTGCGCGACTGCGGGTCGTGGACGACGACGGCGCAGTCCTGCCCGCCGACCGTCCCGGTCTGCTCGAGGTCAAACCGGGCCAGCTCGGCCCGAAATCGGAGTGGATCCGCACCACCGACCTCGCCCGCATCGACGAGGACGGGTTCGTGTGGATTCTGGGCCGCGCCGATCAGGCGATCATCCGCGGCGGTTTCAAGGTCCTGCCCGACGACGTGCGCGCCGCGCTGGAACAGCATCCCGGGGTCGACGGTGCCGCGGTCGTGGCGGCACCGCACGATCGGCTCGGTGAGGTGCCCTGCGCCGTTGTCGAACCGCGGAACGGGGTCACCGTGACCTCCGACGAACTCGTCGAATTCCTGCGAACCCGGCTGGCGCCGTATGAGATTCCGGCACGGATCGTGTTCGTCGGTGCGCTTCCCCGAACTCCTTCCGGCAAGGCCGATCTCGGCGTGGTCCGCGCGCTGGTCCGCGAATCCAGCGGGAACACCTGAGCCGCTGCGGTCAAGACGTGACGGTCCCGGAGGGCGTCGGCCCATCCGTCGTACGGTGCGGAAGGCGACCGCGGGTACGTCGCCGCGAACGGCGGTGAGCGGCGTTCAGTGCGAGATCGACGATCTTGCGGGTCGGGGCGGCGAACGGTGGGGCGGCCATCGCGGTGACGGCGAACGGCAGGTCGGTGCCGACGATCGTGCGGTGGTGGCTGAACGTGTCGAACCCGACCTTGCCGTGGTAGGCACCCATGCCGCTGTGCCCGACCCCGCCGAACGGCGCGTCGTCGGGGAGCATGTGGATCGCGAAGTCGTTTCGGGCGACACCGCCGGTACGGGTCCCGCGGACGAAGCGGCGGAAGTCCGGACCGTCGGGACCGAACCAGTACGCGACCAGCGGCGACGGGCCGGCGTTGACCCGGTCGATCACCTCGTCCAGCGACGTGTACGGGCGGACGAGCACGACCGGCCCGAAGATCTCCTCGGTCGCGATGCGCATCTCGTCGGTGACGTCCCGGACGACGGTCGGCGCGATCTTGCGGGTCGCCGGGTCGGGCAGGATCTCACCCACCGGCGCCACCGGTTCGATGCGCGCACCTCGGGCCCGCGCGTCGTCGAGCAGCGCCAGGATCCGTTCGTAGTTCGCGGTGTCGACGCATGCGGTGTAGTCGTCGTTGCCGACGACGGTCGGGAACATCGCGCGCAGCGTCGACTGCAGAGTCACGGTGAACGCGTCGATCCGGTCGGCGGGTACGTAGACGTAGTCGGGGCACACGCACACCTGGCCACCGTTGACCATCCGCGCCCGGGCGATGCGCTCGGCGGATCGGTGCACGTCCGCGTCCGGCGCGACCACGACCGGATTCTTCCCGCCGAGTTCGAGCGTCACCGGTACCAGGTTCTCCGCAGCGGCCCGCTGCACGAGCTTCCCGACGCGGGTCGAGCCGGTGAAGAACAGGTGGTCGAACGGCAGTGCGGAGAACTCCGCGGCCACGTCGGCACCGCCGGTGACGACCGCGAACTCGGTCGGATCGAAATAGGACGATGCAAGCGACCGCGTGAGTTCTGCTGTGTGACCGGCGATCTCGGACATCTTGATCATCACGCGATTGCCGGCGGCGAACGCGGCCGCCGCGGGCAGTACGACGAGATTGAGCGGGAAGTTCCAGGGTCCGATGATGCCGACGACGCCGAGCGGGGTGGGCTGGACCTCGGCCCGGATTCCGTATAGCCGGGCGCCGGGCTTGGGGTTGCGCGGTTTCATCCATTTGTCGACGTGGGCCCGGGTGTGTTCGATCACCGAGAGCATGCCCATGATCTCGGTGAACAGCGTCCCCGTGCGCGAACGGGTCCCGAAGTCGGTGGACAACGCGTCGACGTAGGCGTCGCGGTTGTCCAGAACCATCGCAACGAGCCGGTCGATCCGGTCCCGCCGAACCGCCGCGGTGGGTGGACCTTCCGCCAGGAACCCCCGACGCTGCTCGTCGAGCAGCGTGGCGAGGTCCGGTGCCGGGTGGAGGTCGGTGGGATTGTCGGCGGTGCCGGTGCTCATTCGCTCAGCCTTCCCGGTCGAGTCTGATCGGCAGGCTCGACGCCGACCGCACGAACTTCGACCCGTCGGCGGATATCGATCCCGTAACATCAACTGTAATACCGAACACCTGTCTGGAAGTCCGAATACAGGGGGATTCTGTGACCGGCCGACACTACATCGAATTGCGCACCGATGCAGCACTTTCCAACGGTTCGCAGGACGGGGCCCTATGACCGTCGACGGCGCCACCTCGCCGCGCCCCTTTCATCGGCTCGACATCTCGGCGCCCGAGTTCTGGAAGAACGACTTCCGCACCCGGGACGACACGTTCGCGGCACTGCGCGCCGAGGAAGGCTTAAGCTGGCACCCACCTACCCCGTCGATCTTCCCGCACGCGGAGACCGGATTCTGGGCGGTCACGCGCCACAGCGACATCCAGTACGTCAGCCGCAATCACGAATTGTTCTGCTCTAGCCAGGGTGTGAGCATGGACCCGATGCCGGCCGAGATCCAGCGGGCGATGGCCTTCTTCCTCGCCATGGATCCGCCCGAGCACACCCGGTACCGCCGTCTGATCAACATGGCCTTCACCCCGAGACAGATCCGGTTGATCGAGGACCAGATCCGAACCAGTGCCCGGGAGATCGTCGACGATCTGGTTGCCGACCTCGCGGCGAACGGCACGGTGGATTTCGCTGCGGAGTACTCACGCAGGATGCCGATGCGCACGATCTCCGACATGATCGGCGTCGCTCCCGAGGATCGGGAGAAAATCGCCGATGCGGTGGAGAGCCTGTTCGGCGCCAGCGACGAGGAGTATTCCTCCCTCGAGGAACGCGCACCGCATCTGATGACCCAGCTCGGCATCCTGGCCGGCGCCGGCACCGAACTCGCGGGTGCGCGTCGCGAAGATCCCCGAGACGATCTGATGACCAACATCGTGAACGCCGAGGTCGACGGCCATCGCCTGAGCGACGAGGACATCGGCGCGTTCATGGTGCTGCTCGGTTCCGCGGGCAACGACACCACCAAGCAGGCGAGCAGTCACGCCCTCGCCGCGCTCGTCGCGCACCCGGAGCAGCGGGACTGGCTGCTCGCGGATTTCGATGCCCGTATCGACGGTGCCGTCGACGAGTTCGTGCGCTGGTCGACTCCGGTCATCCACTTCGCCCGGCACGCGACGGAGGACACCGAGGTCGCGGGCACGAAGATCGGAGCCGGCGAGAAGGTCGTGCTGTTCTACTGTTCCGGCAACCGCGACGAGTCGGTGTTCGACCGACCCCACGAGTTCGACATCACCCGAACTTCGAATCCGCACGTCGGCTTCGGCGCGCCGGGTCCGCACTCGTGCCTGGGCCGGCAGCTCGCGAAGATGGAACTGCGGCATCTGTTCCACGAGCTCCTGACGCGACTGCCGGACCTCAGCGTCGGCGAACCCGAGTACGTGCACAGCGATTTCGTGCACGGCATCAAGCGGATGGCGATCAGCCTGCGCTGACAGCCGATCCCACATCGACCCCCCGTCACCCGGAACGGCCCGGCGGCGGTTCGGATCACGCGAAATCCGAACCGCCGCCGACGTTCACGTCCGCCCCGGTCATGTACGAATTGCGGCGCGAGGCGAGGAACGCGACGACGGCACCGATCTCCTCGGGCCTACCGGCGCGCGGAAGTTGCGCGGCGTGGCCGTATTCGGTGTCGATGAGTTCCATCAACCGGTAGGGATCCTCCGACTCGACACCCACCGACGCGGCCCAGTCGACCAGAGCCGGGGTGACCACCGCTCCGGGTGAGACGACATTGACGAGAATCTCGTCGCGGGCGAGCAACAGCGACAGGTTCTTCGACGCGCTGGTCACCATCGCCTTGGCCGCCGTGTAGGCCGCGAGCGAAACACTCTGCCGCTGCGTCGACTGCGCGGAGAAGTTCACGATCCGGCCCCACTCGGCGCGCCGCAGCATCGGCAGGGCGGCGCGGGCGCAGCGGACCATCGACAGCACACCGTCGTCGACCGCCTCGTGCCACTGGTCGTCGGTCAGCATCTCGAAACTGCCCTGCACGTTCGGCCCGACCGCGTTGACCAGCACGTTGAGTTCGCCGTTCCATCGTCGATCCAGTTCCGCGAACACCGATGCGACACGCGCGGCATCGCGAACGTCGGCGACCAGGCCGAACGCCTCCGGACTACCGCGCTCGGTCAACTCCTGTGCGGCAGCGGTGACGGCGGCCTCCGATCGGCCGACGACGGCGACGCGCGCCCCTTCCTCGGCAAGACATCGAGCGGTGGCCAGGCCCATCCCGCGGCTGCCACCGACGACCACCGCCGCCGCGTCCGCTAGTCCGAGATCCACGACGTGCCGCCTCTCGTCCACCCCGCACAAATGCCGACAATGTTACTGTATTACTATCGGTAAGGATATCGGGATAGGCCGTCACCGGGCCGACCGTGCCCCCGTCGGTATCATTTACGGTGGCATGTACGGGTGGGTCGGCGGCATCGAGCCGGTCCGGCGGACGGGTGGCACTCCGGTGCGACACGACAGAGTTGGGAGTGTGACATGGCGAAACGGCCACGGCGCGAACGGGGTTCACTCAACCCTGACGACATTCTCGACGGCGCGTTCGAACTCGCGGAGGAAGTCTCGATCGACAACCTGAGCATGCCGATGCTCGGCAAGCACCTGGATGTCGGCGTCACCAGCATCTACTGGTACTTCCGCAAGAAGGACGACCTGCTCAGTGCAATGGCCGACCGCGCACTGCGCGAGTACGCCTACTCGATGCCCTTCGTCGAGGCCTCGAACTGGCGCGACACCTTGCGCAACCACGCACGGACCGTCCGGGAGACGTTCGTGAAGAACCCGATTCTGTGCGACCTCATCCTGATCCGATCCGCGTTGAGCCCCAAGGCCGCCCAGCTCGGCGCGAAGCAGACCGAGAGCGTCATCGCGAATCTCGTCGAGTCGGGGTTCACGCTCGAGGACGCGGTCGACGTCTACTCGGCGGTGCAGTTGCACGTCCACGGCATGATCGTGCTGCAGCGCCTGCAGGAGAAGAACCGGCAGTCCGAAGCTCCGTCGGGTGCGTACTACGAGCTCCTTCCGATCTCGAGCGAAACCACTCCGCTGCTCGCCGAGGCGAATGCGAAGGGAATCCAGAGCGGGGCGCCCAACGACCGGAACTTCGAGTACGGTCTCGACTGCATTCTCGACCAGGCCAGCCGCCTGCTCGAGGCCCGGCAGGCCGAGGGCAAGACCCCGCAGTCGAAGAAGTCGCCCAGCGCAGCGGCCGTCACCAACTAGCCTCCGGGCCCCCTGACTCCGGTCACGTCCGACGAGCCACAGATCCACGGCAGCGAGGTGAGCTGCCGACATGCGGCCAGCCCTGGCTGTAGACGGTCCGTGATCGTTGATGCGGGTGGCGATTCCGCGCCCATAGGGCGGCGAGATCGGGGTCGGCCCCGCCAGGAAAGGACGGAGTAGACCAGCTCCTCCCCTTCACCCCACGAGCAAGAATAGTGAGCACGCCCAATGACCACTACCAAGCAACTGATGCAGCAACTCGCGAACAACGAGATCAGCCTGGACAACGTCGCGGCAGAGTTGAGGGCCAAGTCCTTCCCCCGAGTCGAGAAGTCAAGCGGCCAAGTAGACATCACCGAGGACCCCGTCTACGACGACGACAGCCTGTTCTGGCTCGGGCATGCGAATTTCATGGGCGTCATCTCGGACGAGGAGTACAACATGCTCGTCCACAGCGCCGGATAGAACCATCACCTACCGCGACGTTCCGCTCGATCCGCCCGTCCGGTTCGCGATCCATGAGCAGCAACTGCGCCACTACTACCGCCGCTGCGCGGGCGACACCCCGGCCGGTCCGGCGGCGTGGGAGGAGCGGATGATCCTGATTTCGACCCATCTCGACGAAGCGCTGTACGAGCTGGCAACCATCGACGGCCCCGCGCGGATCGTCATCAGCAACAGCGGTTTCCGAGCCGTACCAGGAGCCTGCTGGCGCCGAGCGGCGCAATCAGAGCAGGTCGACCCTGCTCACCAGCCAGCGTCCGTCCACCTTGTCGAGCGTCATCACCACGCGGCTGCGATCGACCCGCGGTTCCGGGGTGGCGGTGTTGGTGATCGTCTGGTCGACGAAGAGCAGCACCACCGCCTCGTGGGCGGTCGCCGACCGCACCGCGGCGTCCACCACCGTGCCCGTGCTGCTGGCGTTGTTGTCCACCAGCATCTGCTTGAGCTGGCTGCTGGACCTCGAGTACATGTCGCGGAACTCCCCGGTCGCCCCGGCCAGGACGTCGGAGAAGTTCCGGTCGATGTCGCCGGCCTCGATGTTGGTGAGGGTGACGGCGTAGTTCCTCGCGGTCTCGAGCGCCTCCGATGCGGCGCGGTCCACCGCCGCGTCGGAGTACATGCGCCAGCCGGCGAACCCCGCTCCGGCACACACCGCGGCGGCGAGTACACCGGCGAGTACCCTGCGGATGGGGTGTGTCGTTGTCCCCGGGGCGGGTGTCGCGGTGTCCGGTTCGGAGACAACGGCTTTCCCCGGCTCGGATCGCTCGGCCGCGGCCGTCACGGTGTCCGGGTCGTCCTCCAGCAGGGGATCCTTCACGCTGCTCACGGTTACCTCCAGGTCGGGTTCAGTTGAAGTGGATCGGCGGCCCGGCGTACGGGGTCGGCAGGGTTTGCGGGCCCTGCGGAGTCGGGCTGGTGCGGCCCAGCGGATCGCTGCCCGGCGCCGGCTTGTCGGTGTCGTCTCCCGGGGGCCGCGGTGCCGCCGCCGCGCCGCGGGGAAGCAACTGCGGATCGGGGCAGTGCGTATTGAGGAACGGCTCGGGGAAGTCCGGGCGCGAGGGCGCCGACCGGGGCAGCGGATAGTCGCACGGCACCCTCGGGTAGACGTCGACCGCGCCCCAGATTCCGCCGTCCCGGAAGACGGTCCCGATCGACTGGAGTGTCGACCCGTCGCGCTGCTGCGGGAAAATGAACTCCTGCAACGCCGGCAGGCGCACGTTCACCATCTGCGTCACGGTGACCAGGCTGCCCAGCAGTTGCACCATGGTCGGCGAGTTGTCGGCGAACAGGGCGTCGATGCTGCGCACGGTCGCCGGGGTCTGCTCCAGCAGCTGCCGCAGGCCGCCGTCCATGGCGCTGACCCCGCGCAGGGTGCCGTCGAGATTCGCCGCGGTCGCGGCCAGGCCGGGTGCCGTCTCGGACAGGGTGGCCAGAACGACCTTGTCGGTCTGCAGGATTCCCAGGGTCTGCGGCAGCACCGCGTGCAGCGTGGACACCAGGAACGTTCCGCCGTGCACGATGTCGCGCAGTTTGTGGACTCCCTCGGGACCGGTCCCGAGTTCTTTCGTGATCACGGCCAGATCGTCGGGGTCGATCTGCGCCAGCATCGGCTCCATGTTCTCGAGCATCGTCGCCATCGGGACGGGGGTCGACGTGTTCGATTCGTCGACGACGGAACCGTCGGTGAGATAGGGGCCGTCGTCGGTGGTGGGCTGGAAATCCAGGAACTGTTCGCCCGCCGGGGACAGGCTGGACACCCGCACCTGCCCGGTCGCCGGGATCGGCACGGCGGCGTCGATCACCGCGACCGCCCGGACGCCCGTGCCGTCGATATCCACCGACTCGACCCGGCCGACCGCCACCCCGCGCAACGTCACGTCCTGACCCGGCAGCAGACCACCGGACTGCGCGAGCCGGACGTCCACCCGGATCGTCGCCCTCGCCGGGTTGAGCTCCAACGTATTCAGGAACAGGTAGGCGACGCCACCGACGAGCAACGCGACCAGAGCCAGGACCGACAGCGCGGTCCGGTGTCGCCGGCCCCACCGCACCCCGGAGAGCAGCCCCCGCGCCGAGGCCTCGACGATGTCGCCCTGCGTGCTCATCGCGGACCCTCGAGCCGTTGCTGGAGGCGGAACATCGTCACCGCGAGCGACCCGGCGAAACGCTCCCAGTCCCCCGCGTCCGGGAGCCTCGATCCCGGGTCTGCGTGGTAGTTCGGGTCGTCGAACGCGCCGAGCGCGAACTGCGAAATCGACACGTCGACATGACCGGAGGTGCCGCTGGTGAGCTTGATGATCGGGCCGAGGATCCGGTTGACGTCCTCGATGCTGGCGCCCGGCGCCGTCGCCGCCGCGTTCAGCCATCCGGCGATCCGGTTGATGTCCTGCACCATCCCACCCGCACCTGTCCCGTTGATCGACGGGAACCGCTCCAATTGCTGGGTGATCCGGGTGAGCTGGTCGACCGTGCCGAGAATCGCCTGGGTGTTGTCGGCGACCACCCCGAGGGCCGGTCCGGCTGCGGCGAGCGCGGAGTCGATACTCTGCTGCCGCTCCACGACGGTGTCGGCGAGGGCGTTCGCCGAACCCAGCACCGCTTCGATCTCCGACGTCCGCGCCGACAGCGACGCGACCAGCGTGGTGGACTCGCGGACCAGCGCACCCAGTTCGTCGCCGCCGTCACCGACCGATTCACCGAGACCGTTGACGAGTTTCGTCAGATTCCGGATGGCACCGCCGTTGACCAGCATCGCCGCCGTCGAAAGCACCTCCTCGACCGTCGCGCCCGCGGACGTCGACTCCACCGGGATGGTGTCGCCGTCCTGCAACACCGCACCCCCGGGGTCGGCGGGCGGTTCCAGCGCGACGAAGACGTCTCCGAGCGGTGTCGCGGAACGCAATTCTGCCCGCGTGCCCTGGGGTAGCAGGGTTCCGTCCCGGAGTTGCATCCGCACCACCGCCAGGTAGTCACGGACCTCCATGTCCAGCACGAATCCGACGTCGGCGCCCTTCACCCGGACCTTCGCCTTCGCCGGCAGGTTCAGCGCGTTCCGGAAGATCGCGGTGACGACGAAGCCGTCGCCCCCTGTCCCGGGCGCGGGCAGCGGGAGCTGGCCGAGCCCCACCGAGCAGCCGGCGAGCGCCCAGCAGAGCACACAGACGACGGCCACCGCGATCGGCGACAGCCGTGACTGCCGTGCCGCAGGCACCCGTGACCGCCCAGCCGAGCGTCGAACCGTCCTCACGGGACCACCCCCGCCACGGTCGCCAGCATCGCGGTGATACCGAAGTCGGGTCCGAAGTCTTGCGGTTTGCCGGTCGCGCACCCCAATTCCTGAAGTCCGGCGAGATTGCAGACCTCCTTGAGCATCTGGTGGTCGAACAGAATCCGGTCGGCGAAGGTGTGCACGCGGACCACTCCGTTGGTGCGGTCGATCGCGTTGTACGCGTTGTCGAGCAGCAACGGGGCCACGTTCAGGAACTCCGACATCTCCCGCTCGTAGTCGCTCATCGCCCGAGTGAGGGTCTCGGTGCTGGCGACCGTGCCCTGAATGGGAATTCGGTTCTGTGCCAGCATTTCCTCTGTCCGGATGAGGATTTCGTTCAGTTTGGAACCGGTGTCGCCCTGACCGAGGGCCTCGTCGGCGAGCATGTCACTGAGCCGACGCAGGCTCCCGCCGAATTCCCGGATCGTGGCATCGTTGTCGGCGGCCGCCTGGGTGAGCGCGTTCAGGTTGTCGACGAGGGTGACGATCGAGTCCCGCGTGGCGCTCGGGTCCTCCCCCGTCCGGAGCGCGTCCGATAATCGGCTGAGGGCCTCGCGCATCGCCGGACCGTTCCCCTCCAGCGAATCGGCGGTGACCGCGAGCATCCTCCCGACCGGGCCGTCGCCGCCGTCGTCGCTGCCCAGTTCCCGCGACAGGGTGTCCACCATCGACAGCAGCCGGTCGAACTCGATCGGTGTTCGGGTGCGGTCCAACGGCAGGAAAGCGTTGTCCGACAACACCGGACCGCCGGTGTAGGCGGGCGATAGTTCGATGTGCCGATCGGTCAACACGGACGAGGACACCGCGACCGCCTGCACGTCGACCGGGACGGGGACCTCCGGATCGACCTCCATCGTGATATCGACCGCGGTGCCGCGCGGCTCGATGGTGACGATCCGGCCGACGGTGATTCCGAGCACGGTCACCTTGTTGCCCTCGTACAGTCCTGCGCCGCTCGCGAACTGGGCGACGATGGTGCGCTGCTTTTCGCCCGGCCACGCGGCCGCCGCCGCAACCACGACGAGCACGAGCATCAGCGCCGCCGTGAACCCGATCCGCCGGCGGTTCATCGGCATTCCTGGAAGTACGGGTTCGCTGCGAGTTCTTCGGCGCGCCCGCTCAGCGCGCACATCCAGGAGTCGACCAGGACGCCGGCCGGCCCGGTGAAGTCGACGTAGTTTCCGGACCCCGATGCGTTGGTGAAATTGCGCACCGGCAGGGGCGCCACCTCCAGGATGTTGCGGAGCAGGTCGTCGTGCCGGGCCAGCGATCCGAGCATGCTGTCGAGTTCGGCCATCAGTTCCTGGATCTCGGGGCTGTCGTCGACGACGGTCCGGTGCAGCTCGTCGATCAGGGTGGTCGTCGCGGCGAACATGCCGATCACCGACTCCCGGCGCCGGTCGAGTTCCGACATAAGATCGCGGCCCTGCACCATCAGGGACCCGATGTTCGACTGCTGCGTCCGGATCACCGAGGTGATCCGCTCGGTGCCGCTGATCAGGTCGCCGATCTGCGTGCGCCGGGCGGCGACGATCTCCGCGAGGGTGCCGGCGTTGGCGATCGCCTGGGGCACCACCTCGGGTGCCCCCTCCAGCTGGCCGGTCAGTGTGGTCATCGCGTCGGCGACCTCCGCGGCGTCGACCTGCTCGAAGGTGCTGGTCGCCCCTTCGATCGTCTCCTGCAGATCGTAGGGAACTTCGGTGTGGTCCAGTGGAATTCGCCGGTCCTCGAAGGTGCCGGACCCTCCCGGCGTGAGCGCGACGTAGCGCGAGCCGAGCAGCGTGGTGAGTTTGATCGACGCCCGCGTGTCGGCACCGAGCGCGACGTCCCGGTCGATCTTCATCGTCACGTTCACCCGGTCACCGGCGAGTTCGGCGCCGGTGACCTCTCCGACCGCGACGCCCGCCACGGTCACCTGGTCGCCCACACGGATCTCGGCGGCCTGCGCGAACTCGGCCACGATCTCACGGCGTCCGGGATCGATTGAACTGACCCCGACGATCGCCAGGACGACCACGACGAGGGCGACGACCCCGGCGATTCCGAGCCGCAGCGAATCCCACTCCTCGACCGGTTTCCTCGTCATCGTGTGCACCCCCGTCCTCATGGCTGACAGATCGGCGAGTACTGGGCCTTGCCGCCCGGCGTGGAGTCGGCGACCATCTCCGGAACCAACGGCACCAGGAACGGAGCGAACCCGAGTGGGTTGAGATCGCACACGTAGGCGCCGAGGAAGCTGCCCTCCTGACTGATCCGGGCGAGGCCCTTGAGCAGCAACGGCGCGTTGGCGCCCAGGTATTCGAAGTCTTCCTTCCCCGCGTTGAAATGGGAGGAGAACCCCGGCTCCCGGTCCAGGAACTCGGTGACCTCGGGCCGGGTGGCCGCGGCGATCTCGGCGACCCGGTTCCCGACCCGAGTGATGGTCTCCGCGGACGTGACCAGGTCGCTCCTGCGGGACGCGAGCTCGGTGAAGATCACCTGGGAGCGGGTGATAACGTCCTGAAGATCTCCGGACTGCCGGGACAGCCCGGTCAGCGCGGTCCCGAGTTGGGTGATCAGATCCCCGAGAACCTCGTCCGGGCCGGCGATCGACTCGGCGAGGGCCGAGGTCTGCGCGAGCAGCCGCGTGATCGATCCCGCGTCGCCGCCGAGGGCACCGACGAGCGCTTCGGAGAGGTCGTTGACGCTGTCCGGATCGAGGACGCTGAACAGCGGTTCGAATCCGTTGAGCAACAGTGAGATGTCGAAGGACGGTTCGGTGTGGTCGACGGGGATCTCGGCGCCCGGTTCCAGCGGCGTCGGCGTGCCGAAGTCGCCGAGCGACAGCGCCAGATAGCGCTGGCCGATGAGGTTCTGATAGGTCACCGCGGCCCGGGTGTCGCCGCTGAGTGTGTGGTCACGGTCCACCTGGAAACGTACTCGGGCGAGATTGCCGTCGAGATCGATCGAGTCGACGCGGCCGACGCGGACCCCGGCGACCCGGACGTCGTCGCCGGAACGCAACCCGGATACATCCGTGAACACGGCGGAGTAGGTGTGGGTCGAGCCGCTCATCCCGCGGCGCAACGTGTTCAGGATCGTCCAGGTGAGGACGACGGAGGCCACCAGGAACAGCGAGAGCCAGATGATCGAGCGCCGGTAGCTCATCGTCCTCCCTCCGCGACAGGGACCGGATCCCCGGCTCCCGCCGGCACGGGGACGGTGTCCACGCTCACGTTCATCCCGCGCAGCAGAGGTCCGAGAATCAGCGAGGCCGCCGTGGTCGCCTGTTCACCGAGCAGTTCCCGCAGGGCCTCCATCTCGGCGGGGCCGCCGACCGGGCCGACGTTGCCGCCCGACAGAGCCGCGGGTGGCCGGAAGTTGCGCGGGTCCAGGCTCGCCGGCAGCACCGGCTGCGCACTGCCGGCCGGTGCCGGCCACGTGCACGACGGACCGGCGAGGTCGCCGTAGCGGGGGCAGTCCGCGGGGCCGTAGACCTTGTGCGGCGTCAGCGTCCACACGAAGTGTCCGGTGCCGCGCTGGCGGGCAGGGTCCCAGAATTCGGTCGAGAACCGGCGCGATACGACCGCGATGTCGGTGGCGATCCCGGGGAAGGCCGCGCCGCCCGCGGCGAGCAGGTCCAGCACCGGGGCCAGCTGACCGGTGATGGTGATCATCCGGTCGGCATTGTTGCCGAGTGCCCGTTCGGTGGTTCCCATCGTGTACTGGCCGGCTGCGAGCAGGTCGGTGAGTGCGGCCTGTTTCTCGGCGACGGTCAGCATCGGCACGGCCGAGTGATGGACGGCGTCGAGCAGTTCGGGTGCGGATTCCTGGAGTCCCCGCAGCGCGGTGGCCAGGTCGACCAGCTGGGACCGGTCCGAACCGTCGTCGACGGCGGCATTGAGCGCGGTGGTCATGTCGACGAGTTGCCCCCCGGCGTCGCGGATCTCCTGCCCGCGGTTCTCGGTCGCCGATGCGAGCGCGGTCAGCACGCCGACGGTGGCGTCGCGGCGGTCCCGCCCGACCGCCGCGACGATGTCCCGCATCTTCGTCAGGGCCGTCTGCAGTTCGACGGTCGGCCGGCTCGTGTCGGCGGGGATCACCGCACCGTCGGTGAGCGGGGCCCCGGCACCGTTGTCGACCAGCTGGACCGACGAAACCGCGAACACGTTGCTCGGGACCACCCGCGCGGTCACGGTGTCGGGAATGCCCTGCGCATCATGGGGTTCGAGCAGAATCGACACCTCGTTCGGCCGGCCGTCGCGGCCCGGTTCGACGCCGGTGACGATACCGACGACGAGACCACGGAACTTCACGTCCGATTTCGCGGGGATACCGTCTCCGACGTCGGGAAGCAGTGCGGTGACGGCTACCCGGTCGTCGAGCGACCCCGTCGAGCGCAGCAGCAGGACGGCGACGACCGCCGCGATGACGACGAGACCGACGAGACCGCGGATCAGCAGAATGCGGTCGGTCGGCGCACCGGCCTCGGATTCCAGCGAGATCGTCCGCATCCTCAGCCCCCCAGCTTCGAACCGGCCGAGACTCCCCAGAAGGCCAGCGTGAGAAGCAGATTGACGATGATCATCACGCTGATCCCGGAGCGCATCGCACGTCCCACGGCCACCCCGACGCCCTGCGGGCCACCCCGGGCGTAATAGCCGTAATAGCACTGGATCGTGGAGGTGATGGTCACGAACACCACCACCTTGATCACCGAATACACGATGTCCGGTCCGGCCATGACCAGGTGAAAGTAGTGCTGGTAGGTGCCGATGGACACGCCGCCGGCGAGCGCGACGACCAGCTGCACGACGACGTAGGTGAGCACCAGGCAGCACACGAACAGCGGGATGACGGCGATCATCGACGCCAGCAGACGCGTGGTGACGAGGTACGGAATCGGTCTGATGGCCAGCGATTCCATGGCGTCGATCTCCTCCGAGATGCGCATGGCACCGAGCTGGGCCGTGAACCGACAGCCGGCCTGCGCCGCGAAGGCCAGCGCCGCCATGATCGGTGCGAGTTCGCGGGTCGCCGCGGTGGCGGAGACGAGCCCGGTCGCCTGGCCGAGACCGAGCAGGCGCAGCGCGTTGTAACCCTCGATCCCGACGATCGCCCCGGCGCTGGCACCGAGCACCAGGATGACGCCGGCCGTGCCACCGCCGACCACCAGGGACCCGTTCCCCCAGGTCACGTCGGACAGCAGGCGCAGGAACTCGCGGTGGTAGTGCCGGAGCATCGCAGGCAGACCTGCCACGGCGCGGCAGAAGAACGACAACAGGTGCCCGATCATCCGGATCGGTCGCGTGATCGCCCCGTACGCAACCGCGAGCGGGCGCACGCCCGGGGGGTGGTAGGCCGACGGCGATGCCATCAGAACGACGCCCTCGGGAACGCGATGACGTAGAGCTGGGTGAACAGCACGTTGACGACCATCAGCAACATGATCGACCCGACCACGGTGGAGTTCACCGAGTTCGCGACCCCCGCCGGACCACCGTGGGTCGACAGTCCCTTCTGGCATGCGACGGTCGCCACGATCGCACCGAACACGATCGCCTTGACCATCGTCAGCACCAAGTCGCCGACGGTCGCGAACGACGCGAACGTGGCGACGAAACTGCCCGGCGCACCGTCCTGGACGTAGACGTTGAACAGGTAACCGGCGAGGAAGCCGATGAAGGTGATCGTTCCGGTGAGCGCGGTGCCCACGACGACCGCGGCCGCCAGGCGCGGGACCACCAGCCGCCGGACGGGCGAGACACCCATCACCTTCATCGCGTCGACCTCCTCGCGGATGGTCCGAGATCCCAGATCGGCGCAGATCGCGGCACCGACGGTGGCGGCCATCATCAACGCGGTCACCAGCGGCGCGCCCTGTCGGATCACGGCGAGACCGCTCGCGGCACCGGCGAGGGAGGTGGCACCCACCTGCCCGGCGAGCAATCCGAACTGAATCGACAGGGTGACGCCGATCGGGATGGCGACGAAGAAGCTCGGCAACAGCGCGGTTTTCGCCATGAACACCGCTTCGCGGACGAAGTACTCGAAGGGGAACCGGCCACGCACGAGGTCCACGACGAGATACCGCATCGCCTCGATACCCAGCTTGATCTGTTCCCCGACGGTGACGAGCGACCGGCCGAGATGCCGGTCGAGGTATCCCCTCGACCAGTCGGTGATCTCGTCGACCGCACCCCCTGTCGTGTCCACGTGATCCCCTGCCCCGCCTGGAATCTCGTCTTCAGTCACCTCAACCCCGTCCGGTTGCGACGAACAGACATCCGATCAGCGATCCGCGCGATCCCCCACGCCTGTGCGGACCGTCGAGTCATTCATATAACCCAATTTACTGTATTGCTTCGGCCATGTTCCGCACTTTGGCCGAATCGACTCCACTCTGATCCGGCTCCCGCAGAAGGCACTCGTCCAGAGCACGGAGATGACGGTCGGCGTACCGAAGTTTCGGTACACCAACCACCATAAGTGGTGTTACCGAAGGACATTCGACTTCGACCGCCGGTCACCGCGTGAGGAGCATGCATCCGGCGATCGGTCCTCCCCCGACGGACACCGCCGCCACCTCGGGTGGACGGGGCACCTGCCGGTCCCCCGCCGTGCCGCGCAGTTGAGCACACGCCTCGTGCAGCACCCAGTAGCCGTGCATCCGCCCGGCGGACAGCTGACCCCCGTAGGTGTTGAGCGGTAGCGATCCGTCGCGCGCGATGCGGGTACCTCCGTCCACGAAGTCGCCACCGCCGCCCTCCGGGCACAGCCCCAGCGCTTCGAGCCAGGTGATCGTGAGAAACGTGAATCCGTCGTACAGTTCCGCGATGTCGACGTCGGCCCGGGTTAGTTCGGTCCGGCTCCACAGCCGCGCCGCGGCATCCGTGGCGGCCATCCGGGGATAGTCGGGCCGCTGGGTCCATCCCCCGGTTCCGGCGGCCCCGCCGATCGCTGCGATGCGGACCGGTGGGTGCGGCATGCCGGCGGCGTGATCGCGGTGGGAGACGACCACCGCGATCGACCCGTCGACGGGCACATCGCAGTCGAGCAGCCCGAACGGCGTCGAGACCGGCCGGGCCGCGAGATAATCGGCCATCGTGATCTCGTCCCGGAACACCGCCGAAGGATTGAGTGCCGCGTTGCGGCGCGCGTTGATCGCGACCCATCCCAGATGCTCTCGGGTCGTGCCGTACTCGTGCATGTGCCGACGGCAGTGGAGCGCCAGCCAATTGGCCGCGGAGAACGCGTTGGCCGCCAACAGGTACGACACATCGCCCATGGCCGGGCCCGGACCACGACGGGGCCGCCCACCGCCCTTCCCGCCACCGGACCGGCGCGGTCGATCGACCGTGCCTCCCATCATCTGCACGGTCCGATAGACGAGGACGTGCCGGGCCCGGCGCTCCCCGACCGCGACCGCGGCCTGCTGCACCGGGACGAGCAGCCCCGCATCACCGTCCAGTGCCGGAAGGTCCGGCGATTCGATGCCCAGAGCGCGGGCAGCCTCGGCCGCCGGAGTGTCCCCCAGTGTCAGGACCGTGTCGATGTCCGCGGGCGTCAGGCCTGCATCCGCGACCGCCGCCGATGCACTCTGCACGGTGAGATCGAGTCCCGGTGTGCCCGTTTTCCTTCCGATGTCGGAGATGCCGATCCCCGAGATGATCGCGTTCTGCTCAGGAAAGTGCATCGGAGCCTCCGTTCGGATGCGGCCGGGTGGGGGTCGCGGATACTGTGAAGCGATGCAGGAGCTCTCGACCCCGCAGGTCCGCCCGTATGTTCCGACGCCCACCTCCGTCGACCGGCCCTTCTGGACCGGCGGCGCCGATTCCGTTCTGCGCCTGCCGTTCTGCGAGAGCTGTGCGCGCTGGTTCTTTCCGCCGGCGGCCACCTGCCCGGACTGCAACGAGCCGGCGGGGATTCGCGACACGTCCGGCGCCGGGGTGGTCTACACGTTCACCGTCAACGTCCAACGGTTTCACCCCGAGGTGGCGGTCCCGTACGTGATCGCCCTCGTCGAACTCGACGACCAGGCCGGGCTTCGTATCCCCGCCGGCATCGTCGGGTGTCCGCCGGAGTCCGTGGAGATCGGCATGCCGGTGACCGTCGCGTTCGAGGAGGTCGCGGGGACGCATGAGGACAAGGACCGGGTGTACGTGCCCGTGTTCGCGCCCTCGACCCCCGGTGGTCACCAGCCCACCGACGGATCGCGGGTCGGGATCGGCTCCCCGTTGTCGACGGGTCCGGTCCCGTGGGTGATGGGTGGCCAGGTGCGGTCGTAGAGGGCGCCGGACGCGGTCCGCATCAGGTAGTCGTCCCGTTGGACGCCCTTCCACATCTGGGCGACGTAGTCCAGGACCGGGATTTCCCCGTCGATCGTCCGCCGGGCCAGAGCAGCACGCCCATCCTCGACGGAGGCCGGCATTTCGCCGAGCAACTTCGTCAGTTCCGCGATCTCGTCGCGGTCCAGCACCCCACCGACCCGGTCGCATTCCTTCAGGTACTTGACCAGCCGCGCCGCACCCTTGGTCCAGCGGGCGGCCAGCGGGTCACCGGCCTGTCCGGCCGCCGCGCGCAGCACCGCCAAGGTGGCGTCGAAGACGTGGCCGTTGCCGGGACCGTCCGGTTCCGGATGGAACTCGGTACGCTCCATGTCGATTCCCACCGCGTGACCGAGCGCCTCGATGAGCAGGCGCCGGTGCAGCATCCCGTAGATCAGGCTGTTGCCCGCGTCCGGGGAACCCACCGCGACGGAGCCCCGGCGGTCGTCGGCGCCGTCGTGGAAGGTCGCGAGCTTCGCCTCCGCCAGCAGCCGGTAGTACCAGATCTTCGGTTCGTCGATCCGGTGGCCGGACAGCGCCTCGTACTCCGCGAGCCGATCCGGGAAGCTGGTGAACGGGTCCTGCGCGGCCCGCAGCGACAGCCACGCGATGTCGTCCATCGGGTCACCGAAGTGGGCGAGTTCCCAGTCCACGATCGCGGTGACTCGGCCGTCGCGGTACATGAAGTTGCCGGGACCGGTGTCGCCCTGCACCAGCACCACCGGGCCGTCGTCGTCGGGCATGTTGCGTTCGAGCCAGTCGACACAGAACGACAGCAGCGGCATCGGGCCCTTCTTGCGAGCCATGCGCCGCCGGATCCCGGCGAGTTCGTCGGCGAGGTGCTCGCGGACCGATCGAACCGGCCTGAGCGAGTCGATCACCAGATTCCGGGGATCGATCCGGTGGATCGCGGCGAGATGACGGATGAAATCTCGCGCCACTGCCACCTGCTCGTCGGGGTCACCGATCAGATAGAACCAGGTCTCCCCGTCGACCCTCCGGAGGAGAACCGCCTGCAGGGTCGGGTGCACGGCGACCACGGCGGGCACGCACGCACCGGCGTCCGACAGCGCACGCATGATCTCCGCTTCCACCTGTAGCGGATGGAACGCGCTGTCGGGCTGCGGTGGTCGCGGATCGTAGCGGAGGAACAGGGCACCGTCGGGCACCCCGTGGGCGTCCACGAACCACGCCTGCCTGCTGGCGCCACCGGGGACCTGCTTCGCGGTGATCTCGTCCGCGCCGGTAACGGACAGCAGCCACGCGCGTAATTCCGCGGGCAGGCCCTGCATTTCCACCGTCATTCCTTCCCCCTCGTCATGCCCGGCCCCGGACTCAGCCGACCCGCATGGGTAGGGCTTTCAGCCCGCGCAGCGACAGTGTCGCCTTGTATCGCAGGTCGGTGTCGGCGGCGGTCACCTCGAGCCGGTCGAACCGGTTCAGCAGCGTCTGCAGCGCGATGCGGCCTTCCAGGCGCGCGAGGTGGTGCCCCAGGCAGTAGTGCGCCCCGAATGCGAACGACATGTGCTTGTTGGGGGTGCGGGTCAGGTCCAGCGACTCCGGGTCGTCGTAGCATTCCCGGTCCCGGTTGGCGGAGATGATCATCCCGATCACCTGGCTGCCCTGTGGAATTCGGGTGCCGGCGAATTCCACGTCCTCCACGGCGATCCGTGGTGCCGCACACGCGACCGGCGTGGTGTACCGGAGCAGTTCCTCGATCGCGGTGGGCCACAACGACTCGTCCTCGCGCAGCAACTGCAGTTGCTCGGGGTGACGGGCGAGCGCGAGCATGCTGCTGCCGATCAGGTTCGAGGTCGTGTCGTGCCCTGCCAGCAGCAGGAGGAAGATCATGCCCAGAACCTCGCGTTCGGTGAGCCGGTCGCCGTCCTCTCGCGCCTCCACGATCGCTGAGATCAACCCGTCGTCCGGGTGGGCGCGTGCGTGGTCGGCAAGGTGCTGGATGAAGGCGAGCAGCTTGTTCGCCGCCGGCATCCGCATGATCATCCCGATCGGGCCGGTGCCGGAGTCCTCGGTCACCTTGCCGACGAGGTGGTGGAAGCGCTCACGGTCGGTGTCGCCGACACCGAGCATGCTGGAGATGACCCGCAACGGAAGTTGCACCGCAAAGTCCTCGACCAGATCGATGTCCTTCTTGCGGGCCAGTTCGTCGGCGAGTTCGGCCGCGATCTCGGTGACCTGGTCGGCCATGCCCGCCACCAGCTTCGGGGTGAACGCCTGGTGCACCAGTGTCCGGAGCCTCTTGTGTTCCGGATCGTCCTTGAACACCATCGTTTCGCCGAGCAGCTTGAGGGTTTGAGGCAGTATCCAGTTGAACTTCGCCGCGCCCCCGTACTTCGTGGCGTCGGTGGAGAACCGGTTGTCGCAGTGCAGTGCGAGGACGTCGCCGTGGCGGGTCACCATGTAGCCGGTGCCTCGCACCATCATCGGAGCCTTGACCCGCGAAACAGGTTCGTGCTCACGCAGATACGCGTATCGCGGGTACGGGTTGTAGTACATCACCGGGTCGGCCAGGTTGGTCACGGACATCGGGGCGGCCGCAACTCTCGTCATGAGGATGACCTTTCGTTCGTGTCCGGCAGGACGGTCGCGACCGCTCGAGACCATCGGGAGCGCGGCGTGCGGGATGGCCACCGGCACCCGTTACTTCTCCGGCACAGGTTCTCCATACATCCCCCTGCTCGCGTCGATATCCCGATTCCGCGCGCCAACAGTAAACTGATTTGTATGATTTCTACCACAGGCTCAGTGGGAAGTGAAGCGCATCACGCAACTACAGGAGGACATTCGTGAGCATCGACGTCACCACTCCGGACCTGGCAACGATCGAGTTCGAGGTGGCCGACGACCACGTAGCCACGATCACCCTCGACCGGCCGGACGCCCTCAACGCCGTGAACGACCGGATGGCGGCCGAAATCGAGTGGGCGTGGCGGACGATCCGCGACGACGACTCGATCCACGCGGTGGTGCTGCAGGCCAACGGCGACCGCGCCTTCTGCACCGGCGCAGACGTCAAATCCGCGTCCTGGTTCGCCAAGTCGAACGTGTGGAACACCTTCGACCCGGGCATGACCCTCTCCCCCAAACTCCATCACCGGGTCTGGAAGCCCGTGGTCACGGCCGTGCACGGCATGGCCGCCGGTGGCGCCCAGTACTTCCTCAACGAGTCGGACATCATCCTGGCGTCCGACGACGCGGTGTTCTTCGACCCCCACGCCAACGGCGGCATCGTCTCCGCCCTCGAACCCATCGGGATGCTGGCCCGCGGAGTCCCGCTGGGCGACGTCCTGCGGTGGGCGCTCATGGGCACCGAGGAACGCATCACCGCGGACACCGCGCTACGGCTGGGCCTGGTCACCGAGGTGGTCGAGCGGGATCGGTTGCGCAGCCGCGCGCGGGAGATCGCGGCGTCGATCGCGGCGCGCAATCCCGTGGCAGTGCAGGGGACGGTGCGCGCGATCTGGGAGTCGCTCGACATGACCCGCAGTACCGCGCTGCAGAACGGGATGGCGTACACCCACATCGGCAACCCGCCGGTGGCGGAGCGGCGTGCGACGCCGCGCCGGAACGATCCCCCGACCTACCGGTGATCCGGCGTCGCCGGGTACTCGTGCACCGACAACCGACAGACCTGATCCGGACAAGCTCGGAACTCGCGGCAGGAATCGAGACGGAGGCTCATGTGGAACACCCCTGGGATCGGCGACTCGGGTTCTGGTGGATCGCGGAGGATCACCCGGACCAAACGGCGATCGTGGCATCGCCCAGCGGGCAGACCATGTCCTTCGGCGAGCTCGCCGCGGCCGCGCACCGTCTGGTCCACGCGCTGCGGGCGCACGGCATCGGCACCGGAGACATCGTGGCGTACGCGCTGCCCAACGGTGTGGAGCCGATCATCTGGCAGCTCGCCGCGCTGGAGACCGGCATCCGGTACCTCGCGCTCAACCCCGCGCTCTCGCACACCGAGTTCACCGACATCCTGACCCATTCCGGCGCGACCGCCGTCGCGGTGCACCCGGACTACGCGGACCGGATGGGCAGTGTGAACGACATCCCCACCATCCGGCTGGCCGTGGCCGTCGGCGGAGACATCCCGGGGTTCGTGCGGTACGAGGATCTGATCGCCGGACAGCCGGACACCGTGCCGGCGGACCGCACACTGGGCGGCGCGATCATCTACTCGTCGGGAACCACCGGCAAGCCGAAGGCAATCCTCCGGCCGCTGCCACCGCTGGAGCCGTCGGCAGCGGCCAATGCGATGTCCACATTCGGGCGCGCGTTCACCTTCCTTCCCTTCGACGGAGTCCACCTGGTCTCCACCGGAATGAATCACGGTGGCTGCCAGAGCTTCTACCTCGGCGCACTGAATGTCGGGCAGGCACTGGCAATCGGGGGCAAGTTCGATCCCGAGGCCACGCTGCGGATGATCGACGAGCACCGGGTGACGACCGCGTACATGGTGCCCACCCAGTTCGTCCGCTTGCTGAGGCTCCCCGACGAGATCCGCGCCCGGTACGACCACTCGAGCCTGAAGGTGGTCGTGCATTCCGCCGCTCCGTGTCCTCTCGATGTGAAGCGGCAGATGCTCGACTGGTGGGGCCCGGTCATCTGGGAGACCTACGGCGGCATGGAGGGCGCCGCCACCATCGCCAAACCGCACCGCTGGCTCGAGAAGCCGGGCACCGTCGGGCGTGCGGTGACGGGGATGACGGTGCGCATCCTCGACGACGACGGGACCGAGCTACCGGCCGGCGAGATCGGGAACGTCTACCTCGAGCCGCGGACACCGAGTTTCGAGTACCGCGGCGACCCGGTGGCGACCCGCTCCGCCCACCGGGGCAAGGCGTTCACGATCGGCGACGTCGGCTACCTCGACGAGGACGGCTACCTGTTCATCTGCGACCGTGCGAAGGACATGATCATCAGCGGCGGCGTGAACATCTATCCCGCCGAGGTCGAGGGCATCCTCTCCACGCACCCGGCCGTGGCGGACGCCGCGGTGATCGGCGTCCCGGACCCGGAGTGGGGCGAACAGGTCAAGGCGCTCGTTCAGCTCGCCGCACCCGCGGCACCCACGGATGAGGAGCTGGCCGACGAGCTGATCGCCTGGTGCCGCACCCGCCTTGCCGGATACAAGTGCCCTCGAAGTGTCGAGTTCCGAATGTCCCTGCCCCGGACGGAGACCGGGAAACTGCTCAAACGCACTCTCCGCGAGGAGTTCTGGGCTTCGAGCGGCCGCCAGGTTTGATCCGACCCACCGAGAGAAGGAAGCACCTGTATGAGTGACTCCCGAACATGCGTCGCGGCACCCGCCTCCCCGACCGGTGCCGTCGCCCGCCCGAGCGGCGTCCACACGCAGGGGTTCCGGTGACGGCCGAACACAGTGCCGCCTCGACGGCGCGGTCGCACTCGGTGGCCGCGTCCGGCACCCTGGCGGCAACGGTCGCCGAGGCCCTGACCCTCACCTCGACCGGACCCGACACCTTCGTCGCGGCGAGGGCCGGGGCCGACGATCCCCGCGGACTCTACGGAGGCCGGCTCACCGCGCAGGCGCTGCGCGCCGCGTCCCACACCGTTCCCGACGAGCGACTGGCGCACTCACTGCACAGCTATTTCCTCGCTCCCGGCGACGCCACCAAGCCGATCACGTACACCGTCGGACGGGAGCGCGACGGGGGCCGCTTCTCGGTCCGGCGGGTCGTCGCCAGCCAGGAGGGAGTACCGATCCTGAACCTGGAGGCGTCGTTCCAGCAGATCCAGCCGGGCGCCGACTACCAGGCCGAGGCGATGCCCGACACCACTCCGCCGGAGGCGTTGCCGACGGTTCGTCAGGACCCGCGGATGCTCGACCTGGACGTCCGCATCCCCCATGACGACGAGGCCTATCACCGCTGGCCGACGCGGCTGTGGGTCCGCATCAAGACATCGCTGGGCGACGACGCGAACCTCCGCGCCTGCGGGCTGGTCTTCGTCTCCGACATGTGCACCGGGCTGTCGAAAGCCCCGCTGGTCAAGCACGTCGGCATCCTGCCGAGCATCGATCACAGCGTGTGGATCCACCGTGGCTGCGATCCGAACCGGTGGCTGCTGCTCGATCTGGCCCCGGAGTCGACCTCGCAGGGGCGCGGCATGTACACCGGGCGCATCTACGACGAGAACCGGGTGCTCGTCGCGAACCTCGCGCAGGAGTCGCTGTTCCGGCTCCGCAACTCACACGGGCGCCCCGGACCGTCGCGGACCTGACCTCACGGGTGGCTTCGACACCGGAACACCCCTGGATTCGGGTCCGGATCGGCGCCGTGGCGATGCGCCGGGACCGAGGAACGAACGCCGCCGGCGTCAGTGTCGGCCGGGCAGGTCGACCTCGTCGACCGTCTTGTCGGCGCGTAGTCCCCGCCAGCTCGGATGCCGCAGGCTCCCGCCCGCGTACTCCCGGTACTCGACCTCCCCCACCAACGTCGGCTCCACCCAATGGACTCCGTGAGTCTCCCGCTTCGGCGGTGCGACGGACAGCGGGCTGGTGGATCGCTCCAACGGACGCAACCGGGACCGCAACTCCCGGCGGGTCGCGGCAGTGAACCCGGTGCCGACGCGACCGATGAACACCAACCGACCCTCGTCGTCGTGCGCCCCGAGCAGCAGCGAGCCGATACCTCCGGCCGCTTTGCCCGCTCCGGGGATCCAACCGACGACCACCCCCTCGGTAGTGCGGCGCAGCGGAGTCTTGATCCAGCTCGACGCGCGGGTGCCCGGCAGATACGGGCTGTCGGGGTCTTTGGCGACGATGCCTTCGAGACCGTTCTCCCGCGCCACCTCGAGCATGGTCGCGGCGTCGACGTCGCTCCAATAGGGCGACAGCTGCACCCGTGCACTGGGGGTGATCAGGTCGTCGAGCACGGCCCGCCGTTCGAGATAGGGCAGATCGATTGTGCAGTCGCTGTCGACGGCGAGCACGTCGAACAGGTACACCATGACCGGCACATCAGCGCGCAGCTGTTCGGTGGGGCGCTGGACATGCATCCGGCGTTGCAGCCGAGCGAAAGACGGCCGCCCATCGCTGTCGAGGGCGACGATCTCCCCGTCGAGGACGCAGTCCCTGCCCCCGACCGCGGTGAGCACCGGATCCGGGAGCTCGGGAAAGGTGCGACTGATGTCGTTGCCGGCGCGGCTGGTCAACCGGCACTGTCCGCCCTCGACAGTGATCAGGGCGCGTTGGCCGTCCCACTTCATCTCGAACACCCGATTGCCGCTCGGTGGTTCACCGAGGGTCGCCAACATCGGGGACAGCCGAGGGGAGACAGAGGCCATGACCCGAGTCTGCTGCACCAGGCCGAACGGCATTGCCGAACCGCGTACCGCCTCCGGTCCTCATCGCGGAGGAGTTGCCGAGTCCGTCCGATCAGCGGGGAGGCTCGACGTTCCACTTCGACGCCTGCGCGCCGAAGGCCACGCGGTGGAACGCGTCGAGCGCTCCATCGATGGGATGCGGTGTGGGCCTGCCGGAGGCGTCGAGTTCGTTCCAGCGCTGCCGGTTGATCGCCACCGTCATCTGTCTCCTCCCATCGGCCCGCGTCATCGTGATCGCGCCGCCACCCCATACGGAACCGTCGTGACCCCAGAACGTCCCCTGACCGGGAACCTCCTTGCGGTGCAGGCCGAGCCCGTAGTCGACGATCGTGCCTTCGAACGAGACGACAGGCACGGTCTGCTGCATCTGCGTCAGCATGTCCGGGCCGAGGATGTCGCCGGCCAGCAGGGCGGCGAAGAACCGGTTGAGATCGGCAGTGGTGGAGATCAACGATGCGGCCGGCCCGACCCAGGACATGTCGAAGACGCTGTAGTCGCTCAGCGGCTGGTTCATGCCGAACCACGACTCGTACAACCGCGAATGCGGGCCGTCGACCTCGGGACCGGACGGGAATCCGGTGTCCGCCAAGCCCGCCCGGGCGATGAGGGCGTCGTCGATGTGCTGTTCGGCGGATACACCGGTGATCAACTCGATGAGTTGGCACAACAGAAGGTAGTTGGTGTTGGAATATCGGCCTGGTGACGTACCGGGAGCGGCGGCCGTCGACGCGCGGACGCCCATCTCGATCAGGTCCAGCGGGTCGAATCGTGTGAATCGATTGTCGTCGAGGCTGCGCGGTGAGGTGTCGGCCACCACCGGGAACGCGGCCAGCGACGGATAGGCCGTCGGCAGGTAGTCGGCGAGACCGCTGGTGTGGTTCAGCAGCATCCGCACGGTGATGGCATCACCGCGGCCGCCGGGGACGAGGTTCGGCAGATACCTGCGGATCGGTGCGTCGAGATCGACGGCACGCCGCTCCACGAGTTGCAGAACGGCGGCCGCGACGAAGGTCTTGGAGATGCTGCCCACGCGGTGACGCATCCCGGGGGTCACGGGTGCGCGCGTGACGAGATCGGCGACGCCTGCGGCGCCGCGCCACACATCGTCACGCACACGGACTTCGGCGAAGATCCCCGGGATGCCTGCAGCGTGGACGTCGCCGGCCGCGGCTTCCAGAACAGTGGTTTCCAGGGCGCCGGTTCGGACGAGGTCGGTCATCGGAGTGTCTCCTTCCGTTCGGAGGTGCGGCGCCACAGCAGGACGACCGCGACGAGTCCGGCCACGCACGGCGCCAGTCCCGTCCACCCGACGATGGCGGGCAGCGCGGTGTCGCCGGAGGTGTCCCGGACGGTCAGGTCCAACAGGGCGATACCGGTGGCGACGATCCACAGGCCGGTGGCGAGCAGTCGCGCCCACGATGCGTTCCGGCGTGCCACCCAGAGGGTGGTGAGCCAGCCCAGGGTGCCGAGGACACCCAGAACGATCAGGTAGGTCAGGTAGATGTCGGTGGCCGCATCGATGCGGTCCTGGGTGAAGGACGGGTAGCCCGCGCGGACGTGTGCGGTGAGGATGCCGGAGTTCGTCTGGCCGCCGTAGACGGCGATCGCGGAGACGACCGTGAGGACGCACCCGACGAGCAGGGCCACTGTCGAGGAGCGGGAAATGCGTGTCGTGTTCATGACCGTGGGCTCTCTGGATGCAAAGTCTTACGCCGTAAGTCTTACTGCTTCCACGGTAGACTTACGCCGTAAAACATGTCAACGGATCGAGGAGCCGCAATGCCCGGTCACCGCCCCCACGGACAGCATGCGGGCCTGAATCCACAGGTCATCCTGGACGCCGCCATCGACTTGGCCGACTCGCAGGGACTCGCGGCACTGTCGATGCGACGCCTCGGCGCCACACTCGAGGTCGAGGCGATGACGCTGTACCACTACTTCCCGAACAAGGCTGCACTGCTGGACGGCATCGTCGAACGGCTCGTGTCCGCGGCGGAGCTGCCGATCGGGACCGATACGGACTGGAAGGACGGACTGCGTCGCTATGCCCGGTCCGGGTTGGACACTCTCGCAGCCCACCCGAACCTGCTCCCGCTCATGCTGTCTCGGCCCGGCACCACGGCCGGAAACCATCGGGTGATGGAGACGCTGCTGCAGGTTCTGACCCGGGCGGGATTCGATCCGTGCACCGCGCTGGACCTGCTGTACGCACTCAATTCCCTGATCGTGGTCCACGGTGCCGTCCGCGCTGGGTCCGATTCCCCGCAGCCGCACGGTGAGGAAGGCCAGACCAGCCGCCTCGCCGAACTGTCGCCCGAGGACTATCCGCTCCTGACCGCCGCCGCCAGGGACAGTGCCGGACGTGGGCCGACAGCTCGATTCGACGCCGCCGTCGACGCATTGATCACCGGGTTCGCCGCCGCGCGGCCGACTCCGCACCCGAAATCAGCAGTGCAATAAGTTATCTGATTTGGAGCCCGAAAATGCTCCGAATCAGTCGGCTCGCTGCTACGGTCGGCCAGGTGAACGACGATGTCCCGAGCCCGGGCGAGATCACCGCCGACACCCCCTTCACGCCCGACGACGACATGTATCACCAGCCGCCGAACGACGATCCGTACTGGGTCGAAACCAACTGGTGGTCCTTCAACATCCCCGAACGCCACATCGGCGGGTGGCTGCACGCGCGGTTCGACGTCAACCGCGGAGTGGTCACCTGGCGCGTGTTCGTGTGGGACCCCAGCGGCGCCGACCTCGGTCGCCTCGCCTACTACCGCACCGGCGTCGATCAGCCCATGCCGGAGCATCCCGACCTGCGGGACATCACGTTCCCGGGCGGGGGTTTCTCGGTGAAGATGGTCGAACCGCTGAAGCGCTACGAGCTCGGGTATTCCGATCCGGACAACGGTTTCGCCGTCGCGTTCGAGCACCGGGCCGTCCACCCGCCCCGCCGGTTCACCCCGGGCGAGCCACCCGCGATGTACAGCCCGCACCTGGACCAACTGGGGCACCAGGTCGGCGAGCTGGTGCTGCGCGGCGAGTCGATCACCATCGACTCCTACTCGATCAGGGACCGCACGTGGGGTCCCCGCGGTGGTCACCACATGCGGAGCCCTAAACCGGCCTACCAGCGCGGAGAGCACCGGGTGCTGCATCCGGGTGGTCCCCGATGGCGGGAGATCGAACGCGAACGCGGACGCGGCCGGATCCAGTACATCTTCGGGCACTCCGGACCGAACACCGGGTTCCTCGGCTTCGTCCGCCCCCAGGACGGGGACGCGGCGGGCTGGTCACCCCTCAACCACGGATGGCTGTTGCGGGACGGCCGGTTCGAGCGTCTCGACAAGACGGCGTCGCGGATGCGCAACTTCCGTGATCCTCGCACCGGCTGGAGCGCGCACATGGAGGTCGACCTGACGGATCTCACCGGACGCACCATGACCGCCGAAGGCTTCTCCGTGGCCCACATGTGCGAGGGCGGACGGGGCAGCAACGCGCTCATGCGATGGGAGTTCGACGGCGAGATCGGCTGGGGTGAAGACCAGGACGGCTGGACTCGGTCCCACTGGACGAAGTTGATGAACGCCCTGCGCGCGATCCGAAGCCAGGAGGCGTGAGCGAGGAGTTCGCGTCCCGGCGTCGGGACGATCACACCGACGATACGAAAGCCGCACTCCTACACGAAGTTCCGTGTACGGCCGGACTCGGACGTCAGTTGAAGAGGTCGACGACCGACTCCGAAGCGAACCGGCCCCAGAGCATCTTCTTGGCGGACGTGGCCATATGTCGCTGCCAATGCTGTTCCGCCGCATCGGCATCGCCCGCCTCGACGAGTTTGACAGTCTTGCGGAACGCCCGGATGGTGCGCTTGAACTGAACCTCGACCTCGGTCGTGTCGGTCGTGCGGGACACCACCCGTGACATGTGGGTCGAGACCACGTCACCGATGATCCGACCCAGCAGCCCGAGCGTCCGGTTGCCGGCACGCTCGAGGATGAGGTCGTGGAAGCGGAACGCCGTCGCGGACCACTCGTCGAAGTCGGCCCCTTCCGTGCCCGCGTCGACCAGGATCGCGAGCTTGTCGATGACCGCGGTGAGGTCCTTGATGTCCTCCTCGCTGCGCCGGGTCGCCAGCATTCGCACAGCAGCGGGCTCGAGCACGGTGCGCGCCTCGTAGAGGTCGGCCAGCGTCGTGCTCTCGATCTGCAACAGCAACCCGACGTACCGCGCGGCCACCGCGACGTCCGGGGACATGACCTGCACGCCACCGCGCGAACCGCGCCGCACCACGATCAGCGACTCGTTCTCCAGGATCCGGAACGCCTCGCGCAAGGTGGGACGGGAGACGTCGAACCGCTGCCCCAACACGGTTTCGGGCGGAAGCGTGTCCCCCGGCTTGAGGATGCCGCGCACGATCTGGCTACGAAGCTGCTGGGCGATCACCTCTGCGGTCTTCGGCACCTGGATCCGGTGGGGAAGTTCGTTCTCATCGACGGAGCGGTTCGACAATTTCTCTACGCCTTCCGAATTCCCTGACCAGCAAGCCGGATCAGCCTAACACCGACGGACGTCACTTCACTTCGCCGTTTCGGCACTCGATTCAACTGCACCATTGTACGGTTGAATCAGATAACTCAATTGCAAGATTGCGGGGGTGCGCGCATGGCGAGTGAGCGAGCAGGGCAGCTCTACATCGGGGGCAAATGGGTCGACGGCCGGGGCACGGAAACGCTCACGGTCGTCAATCCCGCGACCGAGGCAGTGATCGGCACCGTGCCCCAGGCCACGGCCGCCGACGTCGACGACGCGGTCCGCGCGGCGCGGACCGCCTTCGACGAGGGACCGTGGCCGCAGATGAGCCCGCGTGAACGGGCCACGGTCCTCCGGCGGATGGTCGACGAGCTCCAGCGCCGACGCGCCGAACTCGTCGACCTCAGCATCGCCGAAGCGGGATCGACCCGCACGCTCGCCGAGTTCATCCAGGTCGGCACACCGATCGACCACTTCGCCGACCTCGTCGACCGCGTGATCGGCGCCTTCCCGTTCGAGACTCCGATGCCGCCGATAGTCGGCAACGGCATCGGGCAGGGCACGGTGGTCCGGGAACCGTACGGCGTCGCCGCCCTGATCACGCCCTTCAACTTCCCGTTCTTCCTCAACGTCTTCAAGGTGGCCCCGGCACTCGCAGCCGGATGCACCGCAGTGCTCAAGTGCTCGCCGTACACCCCCTTCGAAGCACTCGTCTTCGGAGAGGTCGCCGAGGCCGCGGGTCTTCCCGACGGCGTGCTGAACATCATCACCGGCGACGTCGAGGCGGGCGCGGCACTGACCACAAATCCCGGTGTCGACATCGTCAGCTTCACCGGCAGCGACACCGTGGGCACCAAGGTCTACGGGCAGAGCGCCCAGAGCTTGAAGAAGGTCGTCCTCGAACTCGGTGGCAAGTCCGCGAACATCCTCCTCGACGACGCCGACCTCGACGACGTGATGCAGAGCGTGCTCGGCGGCTTCATCACGCATGCAGGACAGGGCTGCGCCCTGCTGACACGGATCCTGGTCCACGAGTCCCTCCACGACGAACTCGTCGCCAGGGTCAAGATGGCACTCGACTACGTCACGGTCGGCGACCCGGCCGATCCTGCGGTGACGATGGGCCCGCTGATCCGGGAGACACAGCGCCGGCGTGTGGAGGAGTTGATCCGGGTCGGCCAGGACGAGGGTGCGGAAATCGCCTACGGCGGTGGCCGTCCGGCGGGATTGGACAAGGGCTTCTTCGTCGAGCCCACCCTGTTCGTCGGCGTCGACAACTCGATGCGCATCGCGCAGACCGAGGTCTTCGGTCCTGTGGGTGTGGTCATCCCCATCCGGGACGACGAGGACGCGGTCCGAATCGCCAACGACAGCCCCTTCGGTTTGGCGGGCGGGGTGTGGTCGTCCGACCCGCTCCGCGCTCACGGCATCGCGCGTCGGCTGCGTACCGGCATGGTCGTCGTCAACGGCGGTGGTGGCGGACTGAGTCCCGACGGGCCGTTCGGCGGGTACAAGCGCAGCGGCATCGGCCGCGAGTTCGGCGCGGCGGGACTCTCGGAATTCTTGCAGCACAAGACAATCCAGTGGCCGGCCGCGCGATGACCATCACCGTCGAGCGCGCCGACGCCACGGCGCCCCCTCACCCCACTCGTACAGGAGGGAAACCAGCACGATGGTGAATTCGACAGGCAAGACGACGAGCGAGGACACGGTCGAAGCACCCGCCGCGACGACCGCGCTCGAGAGCAGCCCCGCGGGGCGCGATTCTCCCCCGATCGTCTGGCTGGCCCGGGTGGGCGCACTGATCGTCGCGCTCCAGGCCGTCATCTACATCCGGTGGATACTCTCCGACGGGTTCACGCCGACGCCGCCGGGTGCCGATCCGGTGCCGACACACACCGTCTGGATCATCAAGATCGCCGAGGGGATCTGCGTCGTCGGCACCATCGCCTCGATCATCTGGCTGGTCCGCAAGACCCGCAGGGAAGGCAGGTTCCCCACCATCGGGGTGTTCCTGGTCGCGTGGCTGCTGGCCGCCTGGCAGGACGTCGGCGTCAACGCGGTCCGCCCGGTGTTCGGCTACAACACGGAGTTCTTCCAGATGGGTACCTGGGCCGAGTTCGTACCCGGCTGGGTGAGCAAGGGCCCGGAGACCCCGGCACCGATCCTGTACACACTCGGTGACTACTTCCTGTTCTTCCCGCTGGCCGTCCTCGGGATCAACGCACTGGTCGAGCGTGCCCGCAAACGGTGGCCCCGGCTGAACAAGGCCGGCATCGTCGCCGGGTTGCTGCTGCTGTTCCTCGTCCTGGACACCGTCGGCGAACAACTGCTGCAGCGCCAAGGGTTGTGGACGTACTTCCGGGTCAACGAGACGTGGTCGCTCTTCACCGGCACCATCAACCAGTTCCCCCTCTACGAGAACGTCGTGTTCGGCTCGATCGTGATGGTGCTCTCGATCTGCATCTACATCTTCCGGCGCAAGGACGGCGGACTCATCTCCGACGCCGGGATCGAGCGGCTCCGGACCAAGCGGGGCGTGAGCATCATCCGCATCCTCGCGCTGACCGCGGTGATCAACGCGATCATGCTGGTGTTCAACCTCGGCTACAACCTGGTCAACCAGCACGCCGACATCACTCCGCCGTCGGTACCGAGCTATCTCCACGTGGAGATGTGTGGCGTTCCCGGCAACCCGCCCTGCCCGCCTCCCAGGTGAGCACGCACGCAACAGGGATGGACGGCACGACGGCCGGGGTGCAGTGCACCCCGGCCGTCGCCGCCTCCGACGAATCCCTACCCGGTCGCGTTCCGTCGCGTGCCGTACCGCGTCCCGGCAAGTCTTCCGACGTCGGCGGCAACGGTGTTGACGACGCCCGTGCACAGCACGTCACCGTCGAGCAGCAACCGCGCCGTGGAGTCGATGCCGCGCTCCCCCACCGTTCGGTCGATGGTGAATTGCAGTTCCGTCGCCAGCGGCGTGGGCCGCCGGTAGGTCACCGTCAACGATCGCGTCTTGCCCGAAACACCGACCGCGCAACTCTGGTGCTGGGTGACGGAGTCGAAGAACACCCCGAGAAATCCCCCGTGGACCAGGCCGGGCGGACCCTCGAAAGCCAGCGGGAAGGTGACACGGCCCTCGGCACGGTCCGTGTCGAGCCGGTCGAAGACGTACTCGGGAAAGCACGGGTTGAACGCACCGATGTCGTACGCGTGGTCGACGTAGACGCGGCGGGCATCGTCGGCGTCGGGACCGATTCGCGGCCGCTGGTCCGGGGGCGCCACGGACGCGAGGTCGCGCTCCCAGTCGGCGAGCCGCGCGGCCATCTCGTCCAGGACCGGGTGCGGATCCTCGAGCGACATCACGAGCCCGACGAGACGGCGCAGCGCGGGCGCGACCGCGAGCTGCTGTGGCAGGGGTTGCGCCCCATAGGAGATCCGTCCGGCCTCCACGACCCGACCCTGGTGCTCGCCCATGAATTTCCTTCCCTCCGACCCCGCCCCCCTGTTATCTTCGGACGGAGTAACGGTATCAATTACCGTAATACAAACAGTATCAATCCGGGAGCGGATGTGACCACAGCGAACCGAGATGCCTGGCCCGGCACCGGTGGTGCCGTGACCGCGCACCGCGAGGATGCCGTCCTGCACCTCACGCTGGATCGCACCGACCGTCGAAATTCTCTGAGCCAGAACATGATCGGTTCCCTCGTCGATCAGCTCACGCACGCCGCCTCGGACGATACGTTGCGCGCGATCCACCTCCGCGGGGCCGGCGACGACTTCTGCGCCGGCGTCGACTGGGTTTCCCGCAACACCGACGGAACGCGCCCGCGCGCAGGCGATTTGGTTCGACGCATCCCCCACGCCGCGCACCGCGTGATCGAACTCGTGCACACCGTCCACCTCCCGGTCGTGTGCAGCGTCCGGGGCTGGGCCGCCGGCCTGGGCTGCAACCTGGCGCTCGCCGCCGATTTCACCGTCGCGGCCGACGATGCCGTGTTCTGGGAGCCGTTCGTCGCACGCGGCTTCAGCCCGGACTCCGGGGCGACCTGGCTGCTGCCCCGGCTCGTCGGGATCGCCCGGGCCCGTCGCATGCTGCTGCTCGGCGAGAAGGTCCCGGGCGGTACCGCCGCCGATTGGGGCCTGATCCACGACGCGGTTCCGGCGGGCGATCTCGACACCGCGGCGGGCGAACTGCTGGACCGCCTCGCCTCCGGGCCGACCGTCGCACTGGGCCTGACGAAACAGGCACTGGCGCACGCTCAGCACGCGACACTCACCGAGTCGATGAACCAGGAGCTGTTCGACCTGGAGTTGGCTTGCCGAACAAGCGATTTCAAGGAAGGCCTTGCCGCGTTCCGGCAGCGGCGCAACCCGGAGTTCGAGGGTCGATGAGGCAGGGGGCAGCCGTGGGCACCGCATTCGAGACCATCCAGCTCGACGTCGCACCCGAGGACAAGGTCGCGACGATCACCCTGAACCGGCCCGAACGTCTCAACGCGTTCGATCGGCGGATGTGCGAGGAGATGGCGCGGGCGTGGCGCCTGGTCAAGTTGGACGACGACGTCCATGCGATCGTGCTGCGAGCGGCCGGCACCCGTGCGTTCAGCGCCGGACTCGACATCAAATCGAGCTACGGGCAGCCGAACAGCGTGTGGCACCACGAGGATCCGGGTGAGCTGCTCAGCCCCAAGTGGCAGAAAATGTGGAAACCGGTCGTGTGCGCGGTGCAGGGCATGTGCACCGCCGGCGGGTTCTACTTCGTCAACGAATCCGACGTGGTGATCTGCTCGTCGGACGCCACCTTCTTCGATTCGCACGTCTCGACCGGCCTGGTGTCGGCGCTCGAGCCGATCGGGCTGATGCGGCGCGTGGGTCTCGGCGAGACACTGCGGATCGCGTTGACGGGCAACGCCGAACGCGTCGGAGCCGACACTGCACTGCGGATCGGGCTGGTTTCGGAAGTGGTTCCGCCGGAATGCCTGTGGCAGCGGGCCCACGCGATCGCGGCCACCATCGCCGCGAATCCGCCCGCGGCGACGCAGGGCACCGTCAAGGCCATCTGGGAATCGCTCGACAAGCCCTATCGCGCCGCCCTCGACCACGGCCTGATCTACACCCGCCTCGGCAACCCGCTCGGCAGAGCCCAGCTCGCGGAGACCCCGGACGGCGACGGCCGGACACCGCGGATCCGCTGATGAACACGGTCGTCACCTGCGCGAATCCACATATCGACGACCCGGGCCTGCGGTATCGTCCGAGGAACTGTACGACCGACGGTTCGCCGTTCGGGGGGACCGCAGCATCGGGCACCACGCTGCTGTAGTGCATTCGCCGGCATCCATCCGAGGAGTTGCAGTGCCACACACGAACGGGACCGAATCGGGCTCGACACCAGTCGAATTCACCCTCGATCGAGCGGCGAGCATCGTCGCCGCCGCGATACCCGACCGCGAGATGATCGTGCAGGGCGACCGCAGGTTCACCTTCGCGCAGGTCGACGAGCGCGCCCGACGCTTCGCGTCGTTCCTGCATTCGCAGGGACTGGGCTGCCACGCCGAGCGCGCCGACCTCGCCCCGCACGAGGTCGGGCAGGATCTGTTGGGATGTCTGGCCTACAACGGCAACGAGTACATCGAGGGACTGCTCGGCGCGTTCCGCGCCCGGGTCGCGCCGTTCAACGTCAACTATCGCTACACCGGCAGCGAACTCGCTCAGCTTCTCGCCAACTCGGAGGCGACGGCGTTGCTCTATCACGCGGCGTTCGCCCCGACGGTCGCGGCGGTGCGGTCGAGCCTGCCGTCGCTGCGCGTGCTGATCCAGATCGCCGACGGCTCGGGCAACGAACTGCTCGACGGCGCCGTCGACTACGAGACCGTGCTCGCCGAAAGTTCCCCCGAACCGCTGCCGATACGATCCACCCCCGACGACCTGTACGTCCTCTACACCGGCGGCACGACCGGCATGCCCAAGGGTGTGCTGTGGCGTCAGCACGACATCCTCATGGCCGGCTGCGGCGGCAGGAACATCTACAACGGAGAACTCGTCGACTCCTACGAGCGCATCGCCGCGAACGCGGTCGCGAATCCGGGGCTGCGGATGATGATCCTGCCGCCGCTGATGCACGGGGCCGCACAGTGGGCCGCGTTGACCGCGGCCCTCACCGCACAGACAGTGATCTTCTCGACGGTGCCGGATCATCTGGACGGCCCCGAGGTGGTCCGCACGATCGAACGGGAGAAGGTCGCCGTCGTGACCGTGGTCGGCGACGCGATGGCACGACCGCTCGCCGCCGCGATCGAGGACGGCGACGCCGACGTGTCGTCGCTGGTCCTCGTCGGGAACGGGGGCGCGGTGCTGAGTCCGACCGCCAAGGAACGTCTCATCGCGGCGATGCCGGGCGTCGTGGTGCTCGACGGCGTCGGGTCGTCCGAGACCGGCGCGCAGATGCAGCACACGTCCATGACCGGTGCCGTGGCGACGGGCACGTTCCGCGGCGGCCCCGACACCTGCGTCGTCGCCGAGGATCTCGACGGTGTCCTCGAGCCCGGCCACGACGGCATCGGCTGGCTCGCGCAGCGGGGGTTCGCACCGCTGGGTTACAAGGGCGATGCCGCCAAGACGGCGGCGACCTTCCCCGTCATCGGGTCGATCCGGTACGCCCTACCGGGTGATCGTGCCCGTCACCTGGCGGACGGCAGCATCGAACTTCTCGGCCGCGACTCGGCGACCATCAACTCCGGCGGGGAGAAGATCTTCGCCGAGGAGGTCGAACTCGCGATCGTCTCCCATCCCGACGTCGTCGACGTCGTGGTCGCGGCGCGCCCGAGTGAACGGTGGGGACAGGAGGTGGTCGCGATCGTCGTACCCGCCGAGGACGCCGAACTCGACGCCGCCGGCGTCATCGAGCACGCCGCGCGGTCGATCGCCCGGTACAAGTTGCCGAAGGCCGTCGTGTTCCGTTCCGAGATCGCCCGCAGCCCGGCCGGGAAGGCCGACTACCGGTGGGCGCGCGCACAAGCGGTGGCGGACGATGCGCGCACCGTCGACGACACGAACACCGCACGAGAGTCGGTGAGGTAGCGCGCTTCCCGCCCACATCCGGGCTGTCGTGGTCACAATGATCCGGACACGCGGCAGCGCCGGAGGGAGTGTGCATGGACATCGCCGAGGTGATGGACACGGTCGGCTCGGTCATCGACGTGGTCGGGGTGGCCGTCATCGTCGTCGGTGCGCTCGTGTCCAGCTGGATCGCGTACGACACCCGCCGGCGCACACCCCGAGCACCGATCTACGTCGCGTATCGCCGCAATCTGGGCCGGTCGATCCTGCTGGGTCTCGAATTCCTGGTGGCGGCCGACATCATCAAGACCGTCGCCGTCACCCCCACCTTCACGTCCGTCGGGGTGCTGGCGATCATCGTCCTGATCCGCACGTTCCTGAGCTGGTCCCTGCAACTCGAGATCGACGGCCGCTGGCCGTGGCAGAAACCCGTCTCGGACGATGCCGCGGGCCCGAGGACCCCGCTACCGTCGTGAGACTCCCTACAGGCCGACGGCCTTCGCCATCTCGTCGCGCGGTGCGGGACGGCCCGTGAACTGTTCGACCTGACCGAACGCCTGGTGCAGCAGCATGTACAAGCCGGACACGACGACGCTGCCCCG
>Ga0180218_1000177_pt1 | contig 89155 bp, 86 predicted proteins | sample eDN3rd37CKraftBY_FD_151334 | JGI IMG/M metagenome (GOLD analysis project Ga0180218, IMG submission 151334) | Enriched backyard soil microbial communities from Emeryville, California, USA - eDNA 3rd pass 37_C Kraft BY (version 2) (version 2) | ecosystem: Environmental > Terrestrial > Soil >... | reverse complement strand
GATGAGCCCGACAAACAATTTCTACGGTATCGGACATGCCTTTGCCCTATCATTTGGTGAATCCGAGTACCTGTAACAAGTGAGTAGCATCATGTCTGAAGCAGAGCCCGAGTTCCTTGATGTTGATGGCGTGCGGATCGCAGTTCGGCACCGCGACGGTTCCGTTCCGGGCGTGATGTGGCTCGGCGGCTATCGCTCCGACATGAAGGGCACCAAGGCGCATGTTCTGGACGAATGGGGCATCCAGAACGGCGTCGCTGTGACGCGCCATGATTATTCAGGCCACGGCGAGTCGGGCGGCGCATTCGCTGAAGGAACCATCTCCCGCTGGCTGGGCGAAAGCCTGGCGGTGTTCAACCGCTACACCTTCGGCCCCCAAATTCTAGTCGGTTCCTCCATGGGCGCCTGGATCGCGCTGCGCATGGTGCAGGAACTGGTGAGGGCAGGGCAGGCGGATCGCTTGGCGGGCCTGCTTCTGATTGCCCCGGCGCCTGACTTCACTACCGAACTGGTGGAACCCCAGCTTACCGACGCGATGCGCAAACTGCTGGAAGAAACCGGCCGCATACAAGAACCGTCGGAATATTCCCCGGAGCCCAACATCTACACCAAGGCTCTGCTGGACGATGGACGGAACAACCGTGTGCTGGATGGGATCATCGACACCCATTGCCCGGTCCACATCCTGCAGGGCATGGCCGACCCCGATGTCCCCTACAGCCATGCAATGCGGCTGGTTGAGCACCTGCCCAAGGACGACGTGACGATCACACTGATCCGGGACGGCGACCACCGGCTTTCCCGTCCGCAGGATCTTTCGCTGATGACCAAGGCGCTGACGGCCCTGAGGGAGTCCTTCCAGGGAAGGACCAGCTGACCCTGGATACACTTAGTTGTTGCCCGTTCTTGAATCGGGCGATCATGTTAACCATGTCATTAGCAGCACCCGCCCGGTAACCCTATGAGGAACGCTGAAGATGACACAATCCGCTATGCTCCGTCCCGCCTGGACGCCGGCTACTATCGCTTTGATGGTCCTCGGCTTCATCGCTTACTGGCCGCTTGGGCTCGCAATGCTGGCCTACATCCTCTGGGGTGATCGGCTCGGCAACTTTAAGAACGAGGTCAACCGCGCCACCGACAGCATGTTCTCCAACTGCCGCCGCAGCTCTCGCCCGGTCCACAGCACCGGCAACGTAGCCTTCGACGACTGGCGCGCCAAGGAACTGGAGCGTCTGGCTGAGGAGCGCCGCAAGCTTGACGCGATGCGTGACGAGTTCGACGATTACATGCGTGAACTGCGCCGCGCCAAGGATCAGGAAGAGTTCGACCGCTTCATGTCCCATCGTAACCGGCCTGCGCCGACTACCGATGTCTCGGATCTGAACAATAGCTGATCAATATTAGCTCCAATACAGGCGGCGCTTCGGCGCCGCTTTTCTTTTGCGCTTCTCTTGGAGGGGCAGGTCGACTAATTCTGTAAAGGTCTTTCGAATCAACGATCGTCATGTCGCTGCTGGGTTTCACTCCAAACTTTCTCAAGAAGGCCGATGCAGCCGAGCGCACGCACATGGTCGCGGGCAGGGCGATTCCGTTGAAGATCGTCGAAAACGCGCGGGCGAGGCGACTTACGCTGCGGATTGCCACTGCAGGCGAGGGGCTACGGGTGACCACGCCGCCCGGAATATCTTTTCCGGATGTGCTGCGCTTCATTGCCCGCCATCAGGATTGGCTCGAAGAGCGATACAAGAAACTTCCGACCGACGCCCAGATCCGCCCCGGCATCAAACTGCCGCTGCGCGGGAAACCGCACCGCATCATTCATGAAGAGGGCAGGCGAGGGACTGTTTCTGCCATCGTTCGGGAAGGTGAGCCCGTCCTGCTGGTCCATGGCGAAATCGAGCATCTGCCCCGCCGTGTTGCAGACTTTCTGAAGCGGGAGGCCAAGCACGATATCGAGGCTCTCGTGGCCAAACACACGGCCACCGTCGGACGCAAGGCGAAAACCATCCGTTATCGTGACACCTCGAGCCGCTGGGGCTCCTGCACCCACGACGGCGTTCTGTCTTTTTCCTGGCGCATCATGATGGCGCCATCACCGGTCATCAATTACCTCGTCGCCCATGAGGTCGCGCATCTCAAGGAAATGAACCACGGCCCCCGCTTCTGGAAGCTCTGCACGGAGCTCTGCCCGGATACGGAACGCTGCCGCGATTGGCTGAAGCGAAATGGCTCCTCGCTTCAGGCCCTTCGCTTCACTTAAACATCCGTCAGACCTCGACTTTCGGAGCATTTCGTGGCACTCCACCGCCCATGACGCTGGACATCAAAATCTGCGGCCTGAAAAGCGACGAGGCTGTCGCCGCTGCCCTTGAGAGCGGCGCGAGCCACATCGGCTTCATCTTCTTCGAGAAGAGCCCGCGCCACATCTCGATCGAAGAGGCTGCCCGGCTGCGTGAGGCCGCCAGAGGCAAGGCGCTGGCTGTTGCCGTAACGGTTGACGCGGATGATGCGACGCTCGATGCGATTGTCAGCGGCATGAAGCCGGACATCCTCCAGCTCCACGGCCATGAAACGGCAGATCGCATCCGCGAACTGAAGTCCCGCCACGGCCTGCCGGTCATCAAGGCGCTTTCCATTCGCGAAGCCAGCGATCTCGACCTGATCAAGACCTATCTCGGCGTGGCCGACCGTTTCCTTCTCGATGCAAAACCACCGGCGGGTGCTGACCTTCCCGGCGGCAATGGCGTCGCCTTCGACTGGACGATTCTCACTTCCCTTGACGCCAACGTGGATTACATGCTTTCCGGTGGCGTCAATGCTGGAAACATTGCTTCCGCGCTTCGTCTGGCAAGACCTTCGGGCGTCGATGTGTCATCGGGCGTCGAGAATGCGCCGGGCGAGAAGGATCCAGAAAAGATACGCGCATTTTTCCGTGCAGTGCGGGCGATTACAAATGAGGGAGCGGCATGAACAAGCCGATTGAACCAAACTCGTTCCGGACCGGCCCTGATGAACAGGGAATGTTCGGCATCTTCGGCGGCCGTTTCGTCGCCGAGACGCTCATGCCCCTCATCCTGGATCTCGAAAAGCACTGGAACGAAGCCAAGACCGACCCTGCCTTTCAGGCGGAGCTGCAGGCGCTTTCGACCCACTATGCCGGTCGCCCTTCCAAGCTCTATTTCGCCGAAAACCTGACCCGGCATCTCGGCGGCGCAAAGATCTACTTCAAGCGCGAAGACCTGAACCACACGGGCAGCCACAAGATCAACAACTGCCTTGGCCAGATCCTTCTGGCAAAGCGCATGGGCAAGACCCGCATCATCGCTGAAACCGGCGCAGGCCAGCACGGCGTGGCTTCCGCCACCGTTTCGGCCCGCTTCAACTTCCCCTGCGTCGTCTATATGGGTGCCACGGACGTGGAGCGTCAGAAGCCGAACGTCTTCCGCATGAAGCTGCTGGGCGCAGAAGTGAACGCGGTCAACTCTGGTCACGGCACGCTCAAGGATGCCATGAACGAGGCACTCCGCGACTGGGTGACCAACGTCGAGAACACCTATTACCTGATTGGCACGGCGGCCGGCCCGCACCCTTATCCGGAGCTGGTACGTGAATTCCAGTCGGTGATCGGCAAGGAAGCACGCGAGCAGATCGTGGAGCAGGAAGGACGCCTTCCCGACGTGATCATCGCTGCCGTCGGCGGCGGATCGAACGCCATTGGCATCTTCCATCCGTTCCTAGATGACAAGAACGTCGAGATCATCGGCGTCGAAGCTGGCGGCCGTGGTCTCGATGGCATCGAGCATTGCGCTTCCATGAACGCGGGCCGCCCCGGCGTTCTCCACGGCAACCGCACCTATCTGCTCCAGAACGACGACGGCCAGATCCTGGACGGCCACTCGATCTCCGCCGGCCTGGACTATCCGGGCGTTGGCCCTGAGCATTCCTGGCTGCGTGACACTGGCCGCGTGAAGTATGTGCCGATCCTTGATGACGAAGCGCTCGAAGCGTTCAAGCTGACGACCAAGCTTGAAGGAATCATACCGGCGCTGGAATCCGCCCATGCCATCGCGCAGGCGGTCAAGACCGCCCCGACCATGGGCAAGGACCAGATCATGATCGTCAATCTCTCCGGCCGTGGCGACAAGGACGTCCACACGGTTGCGAAGATGATGGACATGGAGATCTGATCCATGTCGCAGAGTGAAGCAGGAATGTCCGGTATGAAGTCCACTCGCATTGATGAGCTTTTTGCCCGGCTGCGTCAGGAAAACCGCCCGGCCCTGGTCACCTATTTCATGGGTGGCGATCCGGACTACGAGACATCGCTCTCCGTCATGAAGGCGCTGCCGGAAGCTGGCTCCGACATCATCGAGCTCGGCATGCCGTTCTCCGATCCGATGGCTGATGGCGCTGCCATTCAGGCTGCGGGCCTTCGCTCTCTCAAGGGTGGCCAGACGCTGGCCAAGACCCTCAAGATGGCGGAAGAGTTCCGTCGTGGGAACGACACCACGCCGATCGTGATGATGGGTTACTACAACCCGATCTACATCTACGGTGTGGACCGCTTCCTGGCCGACGCCAGGGCTGCGGGTATCGACGGCTTTATCGTGGTCGACCTGCCGCCGGAAATGGACGAGGAACTCTGCATTCCGGCGCTCAAGGCTGGTCTTAGCTTCATCCGCCTGGCAACGCCGACGACGGACGACAAGCGCCTGCCGAAGGTGCTCGAGAACACCTCGGGCTTCGTCTATTACGTCTCCATGACCGGTATCACCGGCTCGGCCCTGGCGGACACGACGAAGGTCAGCGAGGCGGTGAACCGCATCAAGCGGCACACCGACCTTCCGGTCTGCGTGGGCTTCGGCGTCAAGACGGCGGCACAGGCAAAGGCCATCGGCGCTTCTGCTGATGGTGTGGTCGTTGGCACGGCCATCGTCAATGCGGTTGCCAATGTGCTTGGCTCAGACGGAAGGACGACCGCCGATCCTGCAGAAGCCGTGGCCACACTCGTGCGCGGCCTTGCGCAGGGTGTCCGTGAGGCGCGTCTCGCGCCAGCCGAATAAACCAATAGCCGAATAATCGACGTAATCTTGCCGGATGTTTCACGGCGTGAGTAATCAGTAAGGGTTTTCCGATGAACTGGATCACCAACTACGTACGGCCCAAGATCAACTCCATGCTTGGCCGCAGGGATATGCCGGAGAACCTCTGGATCAAGTGCCCTGAAACAGGCGAGATGGTCTTCCACAAGGACCTTGAGGAAAATCAATGGGTGGTGCCCACGTCCGGCGCCCACATGAAGATTTCCGGCAAGAACCGCCTGCGCTTCTTCTTCGATGACGGTGTTTACGAGCTTCTGGAAAGCCCGAAGGTCGCGATCGATCCGCTGAAGTTCCGCGACGAGCGCCGCTACACCGATCGTCTGCGCGACGCCAAGGCCAAGACGGGTCTGGAAGACGCTGTTCTGAACGCCGTCGGCCGCATCGAAGGCCTCGAGATCGTCGCAACCGTGCAGGACTTCACCTTCATTGGTGGGTCGCTCGGCATGGCTGCGGGCGAAGCAATCATCAAGGGCTTTGAAACGGCTGTCGAGCGCAAGCTGCCGCTCGTGCTGTTTGCTGCTTCCGGTGGCGCTCGCATGCAGGAAGGCATTCTCTCGCTGATGCAGCTGCCGCGCACGACCGTGGCACTGGATCGCCTGAAGGAAGCGGGGCTGCCCTATTTTGTTGTCCTGACGAACCCGACGACGGGCGGCGTTTCCGCCTCCTACGCTATGCTGGGCGACGTGCATATCGCTGAACCCGGTGCTGTGATCGGCTTTGCCGGCGCGCGCGTGATTGAGCAGACAATTCGCGAAAAGCTGCCCGAAGGCTTCCAGCGCGCCGAGTACCTCATGGAACACGGCATGGTGGACATGGTGGTCTCCCGTCTGGAGCTGAAGTCCACCATTGCTCGCCTGCTCAAGATATTGATGAAAGTCGAGACGGTTGCAGAAGTCACGGCGGCGCAGCCTGAGCCAACGGAGCTGCAGGATCAACCGGTACAAGCCTGATCAGGCGCTGGAGTTCAAAATCCTATGAGCAAGGCCGCGCGGTTGATCGAGCGCCTGTCGGAGCTTCATCCGAAGGGCTTCGACCTCTCGTTAGACCGGATCAGACGGCTTCTCGCGCCGTTGGGCAATCCGCAGGACCGGCTGCCGCCGGTGATCCACATCGCCGGAACCAACGGCAAGGGGTCAGCGTCGGCCTTCTCCCGTGCATTGCTTGAGGCCGCTGGCCTCAAGGTTCACGTGCACACCTCGCCGCATCTGGTAAATTGGCATGAGCGCTACCGCATCGCTGCGCCCGGCGGCGGTCGGCTCGTCGAAGATGACGTGCTGGCCGAAGCGCTGCAGCGCGTTGCCGATGCCAACAAGGGCGAGAAGATCACCGTCTTCGAATTGCTGACCGCCACGATGTTCCTCCTCTTCACGGAGCATCCCGCAGATGCCTGCATCCTGGAAGTCGGCCTCGGCGGCCGCTTCGATGCGACGAATGTCATCCCGCGTCCGGCCGTCAGCCTGATCATGCCGATTTCGCTCGACCATCAGGCGTTTCTGGGCGACCGCGTCGAGCTGATTGCCGCTGAAAAGGCAGGCATTGTCAAGCGCGGAGCTCCGGTGGTCATCGGAAATCAGGAGTGGGATGCGGCGCAGGAAGTTCTGGTCGACACGGCGGAACGCCTCGGCTGTCCGCTCAAGGTCTACGGACAGGATTTCGTCGCCTATGAAGAGCGAGGCCGTCTCGTCTACCAGGACGAGGATGGGTTGATGGACCTTCCGCTCCCTCGTCTGCGCGGTCGCCACCAGATCAGCAACGCTGCCGCTGCGATTGCAGCCGTGAAGGCCGCTGGTTTCCCCGTGACGCCGAAATCCGCCGAAACAGCAATGCAGTCGGTCACCTGGCCGGCCCGTCTACAGCAGCTGACCAGCGGACCGCTGGTCGATCTCGCGCCGGAAGGTTCCGAAATCTGGCTTGATGGCGGACACAACCCCGATGCGGGCGTTGTCATTGCCGAAGCGCTTGCCGCCGTCGAGGAACGCCAGCAGAAGCAGCTCGTCCTCATCGCTGGCATGATTAACACCAAGGATCAGACCGGCTTCTTTCGCGCCTTTCACGGCATGGCGCGCCACGTCTACACCGTTCCGATCACCAGCAGCGAGGCGGGCGTTCCGCCATCGGTTCTGTCTTCAAGGGCAATGGAAGCAGGACTACCAGCCGAGCCTTTGGCAAGCGTCGAAAGCGCACTGTCGCTGCTTCGCGAGACCTGGGACGGCGATACGCCACCGCGCATCCTGATCTGCGGGTCACTCTATCTCGCCGGCGATGTTCTCGCCGCCAACGATATGGCGCCTGAATAACAAAAAACCCGGCGCAGTTCACACTGGCCGGGCTTTTTCTATCTGGTGTCAGCCGAACTTAAGCGGCGGAGTTGATCCAGGAAGCGAGCGCCGTCTTCGGGGCAGCACCAACCTTGATGTCAGCAACTTCGCCGTTCTTGAAGATCATGAGGGTCGGGATCGAGCGCACTCCAAAGCGGGCGGCGATTTCCGGGTTCTCATCAATGTTCAGCTTGGCAACCGTCACCTTGCCTGCGAGCTCGGCAGAGATCTCTTCAAGCGCTGGGGCGATCATCTTGCACGGTCCGCACCATTCCGCCCAGAAATCCACGACAACAGGTTCGTTGGACTGAAGGACATCGGTGTCGAAGTTACCGGCGTTCACGGTCACGGTGGCCATAAGCCTCTCCTAGAATATCAAGTGGGATGTTGCCCGATATGTGGGCAATTGTGGGACAGTTATCAAGGAATGTTTTTCTCACGCTGCCGTGAGTCCCGCAAGCGCGGCGGAAAGTTGTCCCTCATCTAGTTCAATGAGAAGGGGAATTTCGGTGAAGAGCAGCGCGGCCACCACTTTGCGGTCCGGATAGAGCGGTTTTATCAATTCAGCATAAAGCGCGAGCTGCGCGATATAGCCCTTTGGCACCTCAGCCACGTTTGTCGGGGCAGGGCGGTTCGTCTTGTAGTCGACCAAAAGCACACGCTCGTCCGTGACGGCCAGCCGGTCCACCTTGCCGGAGATCGCCCGCAGCGTTCCCGCCACCTTGAGCTTGCCCATCACGGACACTTCCGCACGTGATCCTGGCGCGAAGATCGGTGCGAAATGTCCGTTCGTCAGAATAGCCATGACGGCGTCAGCCGCCTTGTCTGCTTCGCCCTCAGGCCAGTTCGATCCCACTCGCTCCAGATATCGCCACGCGACGGCTTCTCGGTCGTGCTCAGGCACTTCCGGCAGGAACTGCAGCAGACGGTGGATGGCGTTACCACGCTCCAACGCAAACCCCGGTGCCTTTGCCGGACCCAGAACCGGAGAGACAGGCGAGGGGACGATTTCCCTCTCTCCCTCGATGAGCAGCCCGGCACCTGAAGGCGCGAGCGGCTTTGGAATGACCGGGGCAGGGGGGAGTGGCATCAGCAACTCAGGCGGAAGCGGCACAGCACTCCGCTGTTTCTCTTCCTCGCCCTGCTTGATCTCGATCTCGCCCACGGGCGTCGTGCGGAAGCGCAGAACCGGCGCGCAGACTTCAGGATCGTTCCGTTCTTCAGCGCCAGCCTGACCCTGGAAGGCAGCCAGCACCATGCTGTGCCAGGTTTCCGCATTGGGCTTGGCTCCGTGATAGCCGCAGACGATCAAGCGGTCCTCGGCCCGCGTCATGCCCACATAGAGCAGGCGGCGGTATTCATCTTCGGCCTTGCGTTTCACCTCGGCTTCAAAGCCGCGCATCACGCTGTTGGCGAGATCCTTGCCCTTCCGCCACAGGAAGCCAGTGACGTCCGTGCGGCTGTTGAGCTTGATCGGCAGCAGATCCGGAATATGGCTGGTGCTGACAGCCGCACTGCCGGGATCCACCAGGAACACGACCGGCGCTTCCAACCCCTTGGCGGCATGCACGGTCATGATGCGGATCTCGTCACGCGACTGATCCATCTCGCGCTTGATCTCGGGCGCAGCACCTTCCAGCGTTGCCAGAACAGACTCCAGCCCGATGAGCCCAGTCTTCTCAGCGGTAAAGCAGAAGGACAGGAACTCGTCCAGCACGTCATTCGCCTCAAGGCCCAGCCGGGCGACGAACTGCTTGCGCGCGCCCTCCCGATTGGGAGAGCCGGTCAGCACACCTGCATAGAACTCATAAACCGGCATGAAAGCCGCTTGCGACTGCCACTCGCGCAAGGTCGCAACAATCAATGCAATTTGCTGATTTTGCTTTGATATATCAATCAGAGACGAGAAAAGTGACCGGTCTCCTCGCCCATAGGCGAGCTCGAACAGCGCGGTTTCGTCAAGCTTGAAGATCGGGCTCTTCAGCACTGCCGCGAGCGAAAGATCATCGTGCGGCTGCACCAGGAAGCGCCCAAGCGCCACGAGATCCTTGATGGCTATATGCGAAGTAAGGCGCAGCCTGTCGGCACCGGAAACTGCAATCTTCCGGTTCTTGAGCGCGCGGGAGAGTGCGTGCACGAAGCGGTCGCGCTTGCGCACCAGCACCATGATGTCACCGGCCCGGATCTTCCGCTGCTTGCCCTCAAGCACGTCACCGGTATCGAGCCACCGCTTGATCCTATCCGCAATGACTTCTGCCAGCCGCACCGCCGGCGCGGACGCATGGTCGACCGCCTGGGTCCAGTCGTCGGGTTCTTCGACGGTGATGGGGCTCAGCGGCGACCAGACCTCCACATAGCCCGGCGCATTCTCGCGGATGGCCTTGTGCTTGACGGGCTCAGGATAGTACGTGACCCCCCTTGCCACCTCAGGACGGCCAAACACTATGTCAACCGCCTGCAGGACGTCTTCTGTCGATCGGAAGGAACGCTCCAGCTTGATCCGCTCGAATCGACCACCGTTGCGCGGCACAACCTGTTCGAAGGCGAATCCTGTTTCAGAAAACGCGGCCGGTTCCGCGCCCTGGAAGGAATAGATCGACTGCTTCTCGTCGCCCACCGCAAAAATGGTGCGCTGGACCCCGTCGCGCGCGCCATGGCCTGCAAAAAATTCTTCCGCAAGCTTCCGCACGATGTCCCATTGTGCCGGGCTCGTGTCCTGCGCCTCATCGATCAGGATGTGATCGATGCCGCGATCGAGCTTGTACTGCACCCATGGGCCGACATCGGCACGCGACAGCAGGGCGACAGTGCGTTGGATCAGGTCGTTGAAGTCGAGGAAGCCACGCGCGCGCTTCAGGTTCTCGTACTGGGCGATCAACGCATCGGCGATCGCTGCCACCGCATTGGTTGCCTCGATCTGGCGCAGCAACGCGACCTGGTCACAGACGCCTTCAAGGAAGGAGGCGGCTTCCAGATAGCGTTCGTAGATGTCCGGCAGACGTGCCCGCAGCGCCTTGGTGAAGGCGCGTTCGCCGTAGGGCTTTCCCTCGGAGGCGGTGAAGAACGCCTTGCGCAGAAGATCGAGCCGCTGCAGCGGGTCGCGCTCTTCAAAGGCACGGTTGCAGTCGCCTACCATCCAGTCGAGGAGGTTCTTTGCGCCGACATCCTCAGCCGCGAGCGCAAACTCCGTGTACTGGGAGGGACTGAACCCCGGCAGTGGCCAGTTTGCGGCAGCGATGGTGGCCGCACTCTCGTCCGGCCCGAAGCCGAACTCTTCCCTCAGGCCCTTCTCGATGGAAAACCCATCCGTCAGCTCTCCGATGAACCGACGCAAGGCATCGCGCTTGGCGACGATCTCTTCGAGCAGCGACTGCAGCCCGCTCTCTCCACCGCGCTGTAATATATCAGCGAAGGCTCGGTGCAGCGGCCCGTCCTGATGCGCCGAAACGGTGGTCAGAAGCTCCCGCCGCGCCTCGAGGAACAGCGCCTGTTCCATCTGCTCGTCAAGCATTTCAAAATGCCCGGCGATATTCGCCTCCAGCGGGAACTGGTGCAGGATTGCTTCGCAGAACGCGTGGATTGTCTGGATCTTCAGCCCGCCCGGTGTCTCCAGCGCTCGCGCGAACAATTGGCGAGCCCGCCGCAGCTTCGCCGCTGTCGGACGCTCCCCTTCAAGAGTCTCAACCTCCTTGGCGAGGTCTTCGTCGGTCGCCGTGCTCCACTTCGCAAGATTGGCGAACACGCGGTTCGACATGTTCGCCGCCGCCGCGCGCGTATAGGTAAGGCACAGGATCTTCGACGGGTTCGTGCCCTTGAGCAGCAGGCGGATGACGCGCTGCGCCAGCACGTGCGTCTTGCCGGAACCTGCATTGGCCGACACCCAGGCGGACAGCCCGGGATCAGACGCCAGCGCCTGATCTCGTATCGTATCCGGAGGAATGCGTAGAGGCGTTTTCATTCTGCATCTCCCCCGTGATTGCCATCGCCACCGGCCGACCACTCAAGCACACGCGCGAGATGGTCGTACTCGCCCTCCACATCGCCTTCCTTGAAGGGCAGGGCGCGGGAGAGATACCCGCTGCCGGGGTTGGAATAGAAGTCGAGCAACTTCCCGAGCCGCTCCCAGGCCTCCTCGGCCAGGTCGATGGCCGACTTCACGCTCTTGCCCGCTTTGAGGATCGATTCCGGAACAACCTCACCATTGGCGCGCAGGCGCACATAGGTGAGCTTTCCAGGCGGCACCGGCCCCAGTTCGGCGAAAGCACCGCGGTGCAAAAGCGCTGCCTCGAGCGGAAGCTGCGGCGAAAGCAGCGTGTGCGCCTGCTTGACCGACGGATTGCTGCCCGTCTTGTAGTCGATGATCTCCGCCGTCCCGTCGTCCAGAAGGTCGATCCGGTCCGCACGACCCGAAAGTGTCACCTCCCGCTCGCCTACATTGATGGGATAAGCTGCAATCTCCGGATGGCGCTCGCGCACCCAATTGTTCCGCGCCCGTTCCCACGCCAGCACACCGACGGCTGTCTGCTCGTAACGCGGCCACCAGACGGTGCGAACATCCTGAGGCAATTGGGCCTCGTCAAAGACCTGGCGACCCGCTTCTAGCAGCCGCTCATGCGCTTTAGGATCCGCCGGATCGACGCCGGAGCGGACGAATGCGTCCAGCGCGTCATGGAACAGCGTGCCGCGCTCGGCTGCACCCGGATCGCGTATGTAGGGCTCCAGCGCCTGCAGCTTGAGGATCTTGCGTGCGTAGATCGCGTAAGGATCACGCCGCAGCGTTTCAACTTCTGTGACCGAGAAGCGCTTGGGTCGAGCTTCAAGCGGCGGCTCGGGATTGGGACGTGGTGCGAATTCCTCGCTTCCGGTTGCCGCCAACGCCGCTGCCCAATCGAGATATTTTTGGCCGCGCAGCTTCATGGCGTCAGCCTGTTCAGGCCCGGCACAGGCCACCAGACGCTGCAGCCAGCGCGAAGCCACAGCCGGCGCGTTTCCAGCCCGCGCGGAGCGGGAGAGGATGACGCGCGGCGTTCCCATCGCCATCGTAAAGTCATGTGCGGCAAGGCCAATACGCCGCTCTGGCGGCAGAAGCGACAGCTCGCCCTTCATCATGCGCGACATGAACCGGTCGGAGGAGGGCACCTGCGGCCAGCCACCCTCGTTGAGGCTGCCGAGCACCAGCGTATCCACCTGCTGCAAGCGTGCTTCAATCGGGCTCCAGATGAACACGCGATGGTCGCCGCCCATCTGCGGCTTCACCATCCGGCCCGCGATCAACGCGCCGAAGACATCCGGCCATTCGTGGAGGCCAACGAGAATGCCGGATTGCGTCTCGACGAGCTCACGCAGGAAGCGCGCGAGCGTTTCGCCCGCTTCGCCGCGATAAAGCTCGTAGAGGCTTTCGTCCTCCTGCCGAGCCAGCGCTTCGAGCGAGAGCACAGAGGCACGGGCGATTTCGGAAAGCGTCACCGCGGGTTGGTCACGCAGCGAAGCGAGCGGCTCAAGCGCTTGACCGATCCGCGCCAGCACATCACGCGCTTCGCCGATGCTCGCCTCGGTCAGACGTGAGAACCAGTTCGGCTTGCGCCCTTCTGCCAGCTGCGTCAGCCGCATCTCGAACAGATCACCCAGGTTCACGATGTCGGGTCGACCCGTGCCGCCGCGCATCGCGACAAGCTCGACAAGCTCAGCTGACCGCTTCACCACGTCGCGGGGGAGCGAGAGATAGAGCAGCGGATGCTTCAGCAGGCTCACGATTGCCACCGGCTCTTCGGGAGTGCACACCGTGTCGATCATCAGTCGCAGCAGCGTTGCAGGCGCAGTATCGCCCAACGGTCGCGAACCGGAATCATCCGCACGGATGCCGAAGCGGCGCAGCTCCGTCGCGACGCGGCGGGCAAGTTCACGGTTTGGCGTGATCACTGCCGCCGTGGCATTCTCGCCAGCGGAGATCGCGTGGCGTAAGGCGACGGCTACCGCCGCAGCCTCTTCGCGCTCACTTGCCGCTTCAATCAGGCTGACATCTTCAAGCGCTCCGTCCTGCAGCGCCTGTTCAACCGATTGCCGGTCATACGCCCAGAAATCCGTCGTCTGCGCGGGTCGCAGCGCTTCACGCACAATCAGACGCCGCGAGGCAAGGGCAGGGGTTGCGCGGCCGATTTCCTGCACGCCGGAGCGCTCGATGCCAATCGCCTTCAACAGGCGCTTCAAGCCGAACTGCGGATGGCCGCAGGAGGATGGCTCATCGCTGTCGCCAACCGCATTCCACGATCTCTCGTCCAGCTGCAGGTCGAGCCCCGGCAGAACCACTGCGCCCTTCTCCAGCCGGGAAATCGCACCCAGCAGCCGCGCTACGGCAGGGTTTGAACCAGTCGAACCGGCGGCAATCACCGGCCCCTTGGGCGGGTTGCGCTTTAGCCGCGCGACTTCGGCAGAAATCATCGCATTCCGGTGCGCAGCCGGATTGGACTTACCCAGTTCCGCGAGCGCGGTAGGCCAGGCCATGGTCACGATCTGCAGGAATTCGAGCGTCACCTGCCACCAGATCGCAAGCTCATCCGGCGCAAGCTCGGCAAGCTTCGCCCAGTCGCCTTCCTCCATCTCGATCTCGTCCATAAGACCGGCAAGATCGCGCGCCAGCCACAGGCTGTCCGAGAGCGAGGCGGGGATGATGATCCCTTCCTCGAAGAGTGCCGCCACATGTGAGGGAAGGCGGCTCTTCCACCTCTGCACCAGCGGCGCCAGCATGAGGATGCGGTCGAGACTGGCGATCGGAGGCAGCATCTCCAGCTGCTCGGCACCGCCTTCCTCGGAAACGTCGGTGAGCTCTTCCTCGAACTCACCCAGCGCGCGGACGACGGGAAGAATGACCGTATCGCCGCCCAACTGCTTCATCAGTTCGGCGCGCAGCTCGCGCACCGCACGGCGGGTCGGCAGGTAGATTGTCACCTCGGAAAGCGCCAGCGGATCGCCCGCATAGCGGAAGCTCGGAACCAGCGTTCCATTCAGCAGCGACTCGGCCAGTGTCGCCAGATACGGCACACCCGGCGGAATGGAAAATACGTTGGGAGTGCTGCTGAGGCCTTCCGTCATGAAGCCTTGCTCACCTGGCGCAGCACGTCCTCCGCAGGCGCGATTGCATCAGGCGTCCCAACCGTCAGCCAATGGCCATCCAGCGGCAGGCCGAACAGACGACCAGCTGCAATGGCCCGATCGAAATAGAGGTTGAGCGAATGCGGCTCGGGCGAAGCGCCCTCAAAGATGCGCGGATGCAGGATGGCGGCACCGGCGTAGATAAAGCCATTGTCAGCACCCCTGGCGCGCTGGAGCGCACCGCCGTCTTCCATCACGAAGTCCAGCTTGCCCGTATGGCCAGTTGCAATCTGTGGGTCCGCCAGCATCAGCAAAATGTCCATCCGCTCCCCATCCCAGAACGAGGCGAGCCGCTCCAGGTTCGAACTCTCACGGTCGATCCAGAATGTGTCGGCGTTGAGGATGAAAAACGGTTCTCCACCGAAAAACGACAGCGCCTTTACAATTCCACCGGCGGAATCGAGCAGCTGGTCACGCTCGTCGGAAATGGTGATCGCAGGCGTCTGTCGCGACGTGACATGCTCAACCAGCATGTCAGGAAAATAGTGCACATTGACCACGGCCTCGCCCACGCCAGCGTCGCCGAGCGCATCCAGCCCCCAGTCGAGCAACGTCTTTCCACCCACACGGACGAGCGGCTTCGGCATGTGATCGGTCAGCGGACGCATGCGCGTGCCAAGCCCGGCGGCAAGCACCATCGCCTTGTCCGGCGAGCCGCTCATTGCGCCTCTTCTCCAAGAAAGCCATGCCGTTCATAGAAGGCGCGGAGGTCGGAGAGTGATGGATGGGCAAGCGCCCGGCGCAGGTAGTCCTGAATGCGCGGCAGATGCTTGAGGTAACCCGGCTTGCCGTCGCGCTTCGCCAACCGTACGAAAATGCCGAGGATCTTCGTGTTCCGCTGCGCAGCCGTAATGGCGTAGGCTTCCTCGAACGCGGCGCGATCGAACGCACCGGTTCGCGCTGCGCAGTAGGCGTCGACTATGGCCCGCTCCACTTCCGGCGAGACGTCGACACGTGCATCCATCGCGAGCGACGCCACGTCGAAGGCAGCGGGTCCGAACGCTGCATCCTGCACGTCGATGACGCCTAGCCGGTCGAGCCCGTCACGCTCCTCGCGCCAGATGATGTTCGGCGAGTGATAGTCGCGCAGGGCGAGGCTCTGCTCACATTCAAGAAGCCGCGTGATCAGCGGCTCCCACAGCTGGTTGAACTCCTGGCGCTCTTCGTCCGTGGCCACACGATCCTCGGTGAAGGGAATGTACCAGTCGAGCAGGAGCGCGCATTCGATCTCGAATGCGGCCCGGTCATAGATCGGCACCACATATTCGACACCCTCGGCGACGGTGATGCTGCGAGGCCATTCCCGCTCATGCATGGCGGCCAATAGCCTGCCTGCTTCCTGATAGCGGGTAGGGTTAACCGATCCGTCCGGCATCAGGAACGCGCCATCGCCCAGATGCTCGATCACCAGCAGCCCGGCATCGAGGTCCATAGCCAGGATCTGCGGCGCACAGAAGCCGTTGTCGCGCAGCGCCTGCGCGATTCCCACGAAGGCGACAACTGACTGCGCCAGCTTCGCAATATCGCTGTAGGTCAGGCCGTCGCGAAGGATGGGCTCGTTGCTCCGCGCCGGTGCATCCATAAGGATAAGCCGTTCGCCTGCCGCGGTACGGATCGTCTCGTAAGCGCGGATCGAGGCATCTCCCAGCATGAACCGGCGCTTCGCTCCCGCATACCCGGAACGATCCAGAAACTTGCGGACCTCCAGCGTGTGGGCGATACGCGAAAGCGCACTTTCCGGAGCGCTGATTTCCACCCGCCGGCCTTCACCCACCTCAAAAAGTTTCACGTGAGTCACGCCGTCGAAGTATTCTGGAGCCCTATCGGGCCACTCAACCAGCGCAACACCCTCGCTCAGCGCTTCGGCCAGCCCCAGCTCCTCCAGCTCTTCCGGGTTTGAAAGGCGATAAAGATCGAAGTGCTGGACAGGTAACCGCAACGGATAACGCTGCACGAGCGTGAACGTGGGGCTCGGCACCTCAAGCTCGTCATCCTCCGCGATGGCGCGGATCAGCGCGCGGGCAAGCGTACTCTTGCCCATGCCCAGATCGCCGTGGAGTGCAACCACGTCGCCCTGGCGAAGCGCCAGAGCCAGGTCTTCACCCAGCTGCAGCGTGGCTGCTTCATCGGGCAGGTCTAGGATAATCATTTCAGGATTGGTCATGAACCTTATTCCGCTGCGGCGCGCACACCGTCCGGCACCATCGGGAAGCGGCAGATGACAGCCGTGCCGCGGCCTTCGCTGGTTTCGATCTGCACGGAACCGCCATGCAGTTCAACGAAGCTCTTCACGATCGAGAGTCCAAGACCCGCACCGCGCCGGCGGCCTCCAGGGTTGCCCGATTCAAACCGCTTGAAGATCGTCCGCAGCACTTCTGGCGCCATGCCCGGGCCATTGTCATGGACGCGGAAGACGACACCATCGCCGCTATCCCAGGCTGAAACGGTGACCTTCCCGCCCTCCGGCGCATAGTTCGCCGCATTGCTGAGCAGGTTATAGAGGATCTGGCGCACCCGGTTTTCATCCGCGTAGAAGTGCGCCGGCGCGCGCGCAACATCCACGTCGATGGAGATATTGTGCTCAGCCAGCCGCTTCTCAACCAGCCCAACGGCGGATTCGACCGCGGACGCCACCTTCACCTCGGTAACGTCTAACTCCATGATCCCGGCGTCTACCGTGGCCAGATCCAGAATGTCGTTGACGACGGTCAGCAGCAGCGACGACGACGAACCGATGTGATCCACATACTCGCGCTGGCGCGGCGTCAGCGGCCCTGTCGTTTCGAGAGAGAGCAGCTCGGTGAAACCGATGATATTGGTGAGCGGTGAACGCAGCTCATATGACACGTGCTGGACGAAATCGTTCTTCAGCTTGTCGGCCTTTTCAAGCGCTTCGTTCTTTTCCTTGAGCGCACGTTCAACGTTCACGCTGTCGGTGACATCGACGAAGGTCAGCATCGTCTGCCCATTTGGCAGATAGATTACTGCATATTGCAGGATCGTCCCGTTGGAGAGTTCGGTCTGACCGTGGCTATCCCGGCGCTCGTCATCGAAGCCCGTCGCAGCTGCAACGAAATCGCCCCACGGGCTGGGGCTTGCAAGTGAATCACAGGCCGTCTTGAGCAGCGCGATATGCACGTCACCATCGAGGAACTTGTCCGGGATGCCCCAGAGCCTGCGGAAAGCTGGATTGGAAAGACGAAGACGCCCATCCGAACCGAACACCGCCACGCCTTCCGCCAGGTTGTCGAGCGTCTCGCTCTGCACCTTCACAATGGAATTGTAGCGGCTTTCGAGGCTGATCTGCTCCGTGAGATTCTCGAACACCCAGGTGATGCCGCCCTTCGGCTGCGGATTGGCGATGACGCGCACGGTCCGCCCGTCCGGCAGGTGCCACCAGTGTTCCTGCGGCTCAACGGCGCGATAGACGGCGAGCACCTGATCTTTCCAGCGCCGCCATTCGGGCTGCTCGGCAAGCTTTCCTTCGCTGCGCAGGCGGTCGAGGAAGATCGCGTTTTCCGGCTGGCTGTCGAGGAAGCGTGTATCGAGTCCCCAAAGCTGCTGGAATGCCTGGTTGTAGAACTTGAGCTTCTTGTCCGCGTCGAACGTGGCAACTGCCGTGGTGAGCTTGTCGAGTGTATCGGCATGGCTGCGCGCGAGGCTCTCGAACTCACGGCGAAGCGCCTCCAGCTCACTCGCGTCGTTCGCAATACCCGCACTTCCCTCCGGTCCGGTAACAGCCAGAACCTCATAGACCTTGCGCTCTCCGCCAACCACGGCAGAGACAGGCGATTTGACGGTCCCGCCCTTTCGAGCCTTCTCAGCAATCGGGTCGCGCGCCGCGGAGGGCAGGAGCTCACGTCCTTCATGGACGGCACTCTCAGGGTTCGCGGCTTCCACCGCCCGGGCATAGGCCCGGTTCACCCAACTCAGCTTTCCGTTCTGGTCGCGCAGCCACAGCGGCGCTTCCAGCTGATCAGCCAGCCGCAGCAGATTTTCATGATCGACGCGCAGCTGCTCGACCTCGAGCTTCAGCCGCGCATGGTCGGTCTGCAGCGCCGAAAGTGAAGAAAAGCGCAGAACCGAATGAAGCGCAGAGCGCCGCCCCTGGACTTCCAGCAACGCGCCGGACTGCGTCTCCGCAATCATCTCGAACCCGCGTCCGGAATCACGCAGCGCCTGCAGCGCATGATCCAGAGCAGCTGCCGACTTGGTGTTGAGCCATCGCCCGAAGGCGAGGAACGTGTTGCGTTCGAGCGGCGCGCCGGAACTTGCGGGCAGGTCGCCAACGATCGAAGGCTTGCCGCCATCTGTAGGCCAGACGATGACGCGCTGGTCCTTGAGGTTCAGCAGAGCTTCGGAGCGTGACAGCGCGCTGGAAAGTTCCGCAACGCGCGCTTTCAGCTCGGAGTTTTCGGCAACCGAGCGCGCCCGCAACTTGATCATGCCGATGGCGCAGAGAAATGCCGCGCCCATGACGCCGGCAAGAATAGAAAACTGGAGAGCACCGTGGGGGCTGATGGTCAGCGGACCCAACACTGGCAGGTCTACCATTGCCTGGGCGGCCGCAGGATCCATGAATGCCGTAAGCGCAATCGTGCTCGACAGCGCTTTACCGGCAAAGCCGGGCGCATTTCGTCGTAGCGATGTCCCCGGAGCGAATCCAGGAACCGTGGGAACCCGTTTTCCGTCCGGTATTGCGGGCGTAGACTCCGCAACCTTGCCGAAAAGCGGCCTCAGCCCCAGCATATCGTTCCTCTCCAGCGAAAAGATCAAAAACACCAGTGCCGCAACCGCTGCACACTCGAATCAGCGCACTGTAGCTGTTCGAGGAATCCACGTGAAGAAGCATTAACTATAAATGCAAAAGCGGGACCACCAAGGGTGGTCCCGCGATCGTTCAGCAATGCTGAGAAAGCATCAGTACCGGTAGTGATCCGGCTTGAACGGGCCTTCCGGCGTAACACCGATATAGGCGGCCTGTTCTTCCGTAAGCTGGGTGAGCTTCACGCCAAGCTTGCCGAGATGCAGACGGGCAACCTTTTCGTCCAGATGCTTCGGCAGAACGTAGACCTTGTTCTCATACTGGCTCGGGCGGAGCCAGAGCTCCATCTGTGCCAGCACCTGGTTGGTGAACGAGGCCGACATGACGAAGCTCGGGTGGCCGGTCGCATTGCCCAGGTTCAGCAGGCGACCTTCCGACAGCAGGATGATCCGCTTGCCGTCAGGGAAGGTGATCATGTCCACCTGCGGCTTGATGTTGGTCCACTGGAAATTGCGCAGGCCGGAAACCTGGATCTCGTTGTCGAAATGGCCGATGTTGCCGAGGATCGCCATGTCCTTCATCCGGCGCATCTGATCGACCGTGACGATGTCGCGGTTGCCGGTGGCCGTGATGATGATGTCGGCGTTGTCGATTGCTTCATCGAGCGTCACGACCTCGAAACCGTCCATCGCCGCCTGCAGGGCGCAGATCGGATCGGCTTCCGTAACCTTCACGCGTGCGCCGGCGCCCTGGAGCGAAAGCGCCGAACCCTTGCCCACATCGCCATAACCGCAGACGATGGCGACCTTGCCGGCCATCATGACGTCGGTTGCGCGACGGATACCGTCGACGAGCGATTCCTTGCAGCCGTACTTGTTGTCGAACTTCGACTTGGTGACGGAGTCGTTGACGTTGATTGCAGGGAAGGGCAGCAGGCCGCGCTTCTGCAGCTGATAGAGACGGTTCACACCGGTCGTCGTCTCTTCCGTCACACCGCGGATCGCATCACGCTGGCGGGTGAAGAAGCCCGGCGTCTCGGCCATGCGCTTCTTAATCTGGGCGAAAAGGAACTCTTCCTCTTCGCTGCCTGGGTTGGACAGAACGTCCTCGCCTGCCTCAGCGCGCGCACCCAGCAGAATGTACATGGTGGCGTCGCCGCCATCATCAAGGATCATGTTGGACGGTTCACCGTCCGGCCATTGGAAGATCTTGTCCGTGTAGGTCCAGTACTCTTCCAGCGTCTCGCCCTTTACGGCAAACACCGGCGTGCCGGTTGCCGCGATCGCAGCAGCTGCATGGTCCTGTGTGGAGAAGATGTTGCACGATGCCCAACGAACTTCGGCGCCGAGTTCCTTCAGCGTCTCGATGAGAACTGCCGTCTGGATGGTCATGTGTAGGGAGCCGGTGATGCGGGCGCCGCGAAGGGGCTTTTCAGCGCCAAACTCTTCGCGACAGGCCATCAGACCCGGCATTTCTGTTTCGGCAATATCAAGTTCCTTGCGCCCCCAGTTGGCGAGCGAAATATCAGCAACGACGTAGTCTGCGGCCATGGCCCGAGCTCCGTTTTAAAGAAAATCTGCGCGCCGCTATCGGGCGCGATTTATCCGATGCCTACCAGAACACGCATCAGCGTACAACGATATAAGCAACTCTTTATACGATCGGACGAGTTTGCGCCAGAAACAGGCAAGTCAGGAAATAACTAGATTTCTTCGCCGAACCTGTTGGCGATGAGTTCTTCCAGCGCATTGAGCAACTGGACCGCATCGGAGCCTTCAGCGGTCACCTGGATGCAGCACCCCGGGCTGGCGGCAAGCATCATGAGACCCATGATGGAGGTACCACCAACGCTCATTCCATCCTTCTCGACGGTTACTTTCGCCTCGAAGCTGTCGACCAGCTGCACGAACTTGGCAGATGCGCGGGCATGGAGGCCGCGCTGATTGACGATTTTGAAACTGCGCGAGTGTCCGGAAGATCTAGTATCGGAAGGAGAGGAGGAGACTTCGTTCATTTTCCCTGCAGGACCCGGCTTGCAACATTAATGTATTTTCGGCCCGCCGCCTGTCCCGCTTCAAGAGCCAACTCGATATCGTTGCTGACGCGAACGCTGGAGAGTTTGATCAGCATCGGAAGGTTCACGCCGGCGATTACCTCGATCCTGCCTGGCTCCATGACGGAGATGGCGAGGTTCGAAGGGGTGCCACCGAACATGTCGGTAAGCACAATCACGCCTGACCCGCTGTCAGCTTCCGCGATGGCATCGACGATATCACGACGCCTCTGTTCCATGTCATCGTCCGGCCCGATGCAGACCGTTCCGATCCGCTCCTGCCTTCCCACGACATGCTCCAGCGCGTGGCGGAACTCTTCCGCGAGCCTTCCATGCGTCACAAGAACGATGCCAATCATATGATATTTCCCCAGCGGCGATGCATACGCATTACAGGGCAACGGCTTCCCGCCGTTATATGTGGGTTCCGGAACGCCACTCTTCCACTCACTACGAAATTGCCAGTTTCAATGCGTATGTTTGTCACCAGTTCGCGGATCTCCAGTACCCGCCGCTATCCGATTGAGGTTGGAGCGCTATCTTCTCCAGCCTACAGGCGATGACAAGCCCAAAACCATCGGCCAAACGCGGTTTTTTGCGATCAGACTTAACACGCGGCGAAAGGCCCCAGGCGCAGCTTGGCCATGATGGCGAGACTTGCTGCTTCGGCGTTCTTCGCCTCAAGTTCGATCATGGGCAGGGAAATCCCTTCCATGGTTTCGGTGCGGTCCTCGTTCAGCCTCGGCGCCTGCGCCTTCGGCACAAGCTTCACCAGAAGATCGATCTTGGCTGACTCCTGGTGAACAATCGGTGTAGGCCCCACACCCCAGACTTCGATCAGTCCAGCGATGGAGGAGGGGACTGAGCCGATCAGAGCCCCGCGTTCCACGGAAAGCCGCACCTGATCGTCGCTCACCAGCCTCGGAAAGAAGCCTGCGCCCACGCCGGTGACAATCAGCTTGAGGGCGAGGGTGGACTTGCCTGAACCCGACGACCCCGTGATCAGCACGCCCTTGCTGCCGAGCACAACCAGCGTGCCGTGGCAAAGGGCGGCGGTCATTTCTGGCCCTCCGCCTGCAGCGAGATGACGAACCGCGCGCCGCGAACCTCGCCGGGCTTGGCGCCTGGAATATTTTCCGCCGAAAGCGTACCGCCATGAGCCTCGATGATCTGGCGGCTGATCGAGAGGCCAAGCCCTGAATTCTGACCAAAGGCCTCCTCGGCCGGACGATCCGTATAGAAGCGTTCGAAAATCCGCTCGATGCTGTCGGGACGGATGCCGGGACCATTGTCCTCGACGGTCAGGATGATGCGCTTGCCGCTCCGCATCAGGGTGATCTTGATGCGGCCCGTACCTTCCGGCACGAAGGACCGCGCATTCTCGATCAGGTTGGTGAGCACCTGCCCGAGCCGCAGGTCGTGACCCTGAACGATGTAGTTCTTGGTCTTGCCGTCGATCTCGATGACCAGATCGACCTTCTTTTTCTTGCTGCTGACGTTGCGCGCTGCATCGACGATATTCTCGACCAGTCGCTTGAGATCGACCGGCTCTGCCTCCTCGCGGACCAGCTCCGCATCAAGCCTGGAAGCGTCCGAAATGTCGGTAATCAGGCGGTCGAGACGGCGAACGTCATGCTGGATCACCTCCATCAGGCGGTCGCGGGACCTCGGGTCCTTTGCCAGCGGCAGCGTCTCGACGGCACTGCCGAGCGACGTCAGCGGGTTCTTGAGCTCATGCGCCACGTCAGCCGCGAAGCTTTCGATCGCGTCGATCCGGGCATAGAGCGCCCGCGTCATGTCGCGCAGCGCGATGGAAAGATTGCCGATCTCATCCTGACGATGGGAGAAATCCGGGATTTCCTCGCGGCTACGGACACCCCGGCGGACACGGATCGCCGCAGCTGCCAGACGACGTAGCGGGTTGGCAATTGTGGAAGCAAAGAGCAGCGACAGCATCACGGTGACGGCAGCAGCCACCGCAAATACGCGGAAGATGGCTCGGCGTTCTTCCGCAATGATGCGGTCGATGTCGCCCTGGGTCGAGAGCTGCAGCGCACCGACCACCACGCGGTAGCGCTGGATCGGCACCGCGACGGAGATGATGTACTCGCCCTTTTCGCTACGGCGGCGGACGGCCTGTACCGTGCCGCCGTTGAGCGCATTCATCACTTCCTCATATCCGACGCCGCTTCCGCCCGGCTGTTCGCGGTCGATCGGCAGCGAATTGTCGAGGAAGAACGAGGTGAACCAGCTGCGCACGCGCTCCCACAGGCTGGGCTCCGGGGCCTCCAGCGGCGGCAGTTCATAGCGCAGGATCTGCGTCAGCTGACGCGTGTCATAGATCAGGTTTGCGTCACCGTCGTAGACACGGGCGCGTGTCTTTGTTGGCGAGATCAGCCGGCGTAGCAGCGGTGCCACCACTTCGGGGTTGATCGGGAAGGAGAGATTTTCGAGCCTGTTCGACCGCAGGGGCAGGCTTTCGCCCGCCTGCAACTCGAGCAGTTTCTCGGGATCGACCAGGATCGTATCGGTCTCGACCGTCGCCGAACCTGCGATGGCGCCGGCGATGATCTCTCCTTGCGTCTTCAGGCTTTCGACCTGCGCATCGATCAACGCGTCGCGGAACTGGTTGATATAGAGAATACCGACCACCAGCACGGCGATCGCGCCGAAATTGAGGATCAGGATGCGGCGCGTCAGGCTTGAGAACATGTAGTGGCCGAGCACACGCCGAATCGGCCGCGCCAGCCGTCCGAGCAGCCACGGACGACCGGTCCTGCCGCCGGTTGCAGTCTCCCGCCTGTTGCGTGCCTGTCTTGTCATCCCGCCTTCTGAGCGCCGGATCCTTCCAGCTCCGTTGCATGCGCTGGGTGATCCAAATTGTTGTTGTTCTGGCAGTTCAGAACGGAAAACCGGTTCCTGGCTAACCTTGGAACTGCCTTAAACCTCGCGGAAGCGGTACCCAACGCCGTACAGGGTTTCAATCATGTCGAAGTCGTTGTCGACCGCCTTGAACTTCTTGCGCAGCCGCTTGATATGGCTGTCAATGGTTCTGTCGTCCACATAGACCTGTTCATCATACGCCGCATCCATCAAGGCGTCGCGGCTCTTTACCACACCGGGGCGCTGTGCCAAGGCATGGAGAATGAGGAACTCTGTGACTGTAAGCGTGACAGGTTCACCTTTCCAGGTACAGGTGTGGCGCTCCTGGTCCATCGCCAGATGCCCACGCTCTAGCGACCGCTGCGGCTTGTCACCCGCCTTGGCCGCCATGTCCCGCGCACCGGCACGGCGCAGAACTGCGCGAACGCGTTCAACCAGCAGGCGTTGCGAGAACGGCTTCCGCACGAAGTCGTCGGCGCCCATCTTCAGGCCGAAAAGCTCATCGATCTCGTCGTCCTTGGACGTGAGGAAGATCACCGGAATGTCGCTCTTCTGGCGAAGCCGCCGCAGAAGCTCCATGCCGTCCATACGGGGCATCTTGATGTCGAGGATTGCAAGGGATGGGGGCCGGGCGGTCAGACCTTCCAGCGCTGATGCGCCATCAGTGTAGGTTTCAACCCGGTAACCCTCGGATTCCAGCGCGATGGAGACGGACGTAAGAATATTACGATCATCATCTACGAGCGCGATTGTGGCCATATCGGCAGGCTCCCTCATTTCATGATGTCCCTTGCTTTTGTCGCACGACAGTTGCAGGACAAATTGGGTACAAAATGTGGCACAGTTCTCTGCGAAAGTCACACACATAGGTTTACAATGCCGCTCGTGTTAGGGGCGGCGACCCATTCTTTGCGGCTAGGTAAGCGTCGCGGTGCGACCCGAACGGGTGAGTTTCCAAAGCGCAAGGTAAGCTTTCCACGCTTCTAACCGATTTAAATAAATTTAAAAATTTCTAAATCGATTAATAATTTGATTTCACTGATCTTTTCTGTTGTGAAACCGTTACCGCTTCATGAGCAGGTTTTCCGCCCCCGGCTGACCGGCCGGCTTTTGGTATGTTTCTTAATTTGGTAGCCACGATGCCCGAAACCGGCCTTCGCAACCCGTCATTTGGAATTGAAAAGAACAATGTGAAAACCTCCGGCCAGGTTTTCTACAATCTCAATGCAGCGGAGCTCACCGAGCATTCGATCCGCCGCAATGAGGCTACGCTCACGGCCCACGGCGCTCTGCTGGCTACGACCGGTCAGCACACCGGCCGTTCGCCGAAGGACAAGTTCATCGTCCGTGACGACCTGACCGAAAACCAGGTCTGGTGGGACAACAACAAGCCGCTGTCGCCCGAGCACTTCGAGATCCTCTACCAGGACATGCTGAAGCATGCCGAAAACCTGGATCTGTTCGTGCAGGACCTGCGCGGCGGTGCGGACAAGAACAACGAGCTTCCGGTCCGCGTGATCAATGAATACGCATGGCATTCGCTTTTCATTCGCAACCTGCTGATCCGTCCGACAAGGGAAGAGCTCGCCACCTTCGAACCGAAGATGACGATCATCGACCTGCCGTCCTTCAAGGCTGATCCCGCTCGCCACGGCACCCGCACCGAGACGGTCATCGCGATGGACATGAAGCGCATGATCGTTCTGATCGGCGGCTCCGAGTACGGTGGCGAGATGAAGAAGTCCGTTTTCACGGCGCTGAACTACATCCTGCCGGAACGCAACGTCATGCCGATGCACTGCTCGGCCAACGTTGGCACCGAGGACGACGTTGCGATCTTCTTCGGCCTTTCAGGCACCGGAAAGACCACGCTGTCGGCCGATCCGTCGCGTACCCTCCTTGGCGATGATGAGCACGGTTGGGGCGAAGAGGGCGTGTTCAATTTCGAAGGCGGCTGCTACGCCAAGACAATCAAGCTGTCTGCGGAAGCCGAACCGGAAATCTATGCCACCACCCGCCGCTTCGGAACGGTGTTGGAAAACCTCATCCTCGATGAAAATCGTGAGCCTGACTACAACGACGCAAGCCTGACCGAAAACACCCGCTGCGCTTACCCGCTCGACTACATCCCGAATGCGAGCCCGACCGGTCGCGCAGGTCAGCCGAAGAACATCATCATGCTGACGGCCGATGCCTTCGGCGTGATGCCTCCGATCGCCCGTCTCACGCCTGCCCAGGCCATGTACCACTTCCTGTCCGGTTACACGGCGAAGGTTGCTGGTACCGAGCGTGGCGTGACCGAGCCGGAGCCGAACTTCTCGACCTGCTTCGGTGCGCCGTTCATGCCGCGTCATCCGTCGGTTTACGGCAACCTGCTGCGCGACCTCATCAACAAGCACAATGTTGACTGCTGGCTGGTGAACACCGGCTGGACCGGCGGCGCCTATGGCGTTGGCCGCCGCATGCCGATCGCCGTCACCCGCGCGCTGCTCACCGCAGCACTCAACGGTTCGCTGAAGAACGTCGAGTTCCGCAAGGACCCGAACTTCGGCTTCGAGGTTCCGGTTTCCGTTCCGGGCGTCGACAGCTCGTTCCTCGATCCGCGCGAAACCTGGGCCGACAAGGCCGCCTATGACGCACAGGCCACTCGCCTCGCCGGCATGTTCGTCGACAACTTCGCGAAATTCGCGGCTTACGTCGAAGAAGAAGTTCTGGGCGCCGCCCCTCTGCTGCCCCAGGCTGCCGAGTAGGCTTGACACCAACGCGCAAGCATCCATCTTTTGCAGGCCGCCCTTGAGGCGGCCTGTTTCTTTTGACGGGGATGAAGTGGCAATGGCAGAGGGCACCCTCGAAGTCAGACCAGGAATCTGGGTCGATGAGGATGAGCTCTCCGAGCAGTTCATCCGCTCCTCCGGACCTGGCGGGCAGAATGTCAACAAGGTAGCGACGGCTGTTCAACTGCGCTTCAGCGTTACCAATGCCCGTCATCTGCCGGAGCCGGTGCGCATCCGCGCTCTCAAGCTTGCCGGCAGCAAGGCGACCAAGGAAGGCGAGGTCGTCATCGAAGCCGGTCGATTCCGCACGCAGGAACAGAATCGCCAGGATGCACGTGAGCGGCTGGTCGAGCTTCTGTTCCAGGCCTCCGAGCCACCGCCAAAGCCACGCCGAAAGACGCGCCCAACCAAGGGATCGGTTGAACGCCGCCTGAAGGAGAAGACCGGACGCGGTCAGATCAAGAAGATGCGCGGCAAGGTAACGGGCGACTAACCGACTCCCACCCGGATTGACCGCTTAATCTGTTTTGCTTTCCGGATGGAACTAGAGCTATCTTCACTCCATTAGCTACAACCTTGGAGGGTTAGATGAGTGTATTCGATTTTGTGAAGTCCGTTGGCGCCAAGCTCGGCCTTGTGGACGAGGAGAAGGCGCCAGAAGCCGAAGAGCTCAAGAAGGCGCTGGAATCGCATTCGCTCGGCACCGACAAGGTTGACGTCAAGGTCGATGGCGACAAGGTCATCCTGTCCGGTGAAGTTGCGGACCAGTCGGTGTTCGAGAAGGCCATCGTTGCTGTCGGCAACACGCTTGGCATTTCCAAGGTGGAAGCGGCTGAACTGAAGGTGGCGGAAGCTCCGGCCAAGGAGCCTGTGTTCTACACGGTGAAGAAGGGCGACAACTTGTGGAAGATCGCCGAGGCCCACTACGGCAAGGGCAAGGGCGCCAAGAACAACCTGATCTTTGAGGCGAACAAGCCGATGCTCACCCACCCGGACAAGATCTACCCGGGACAGGTGCTGCGTATTCCCGACCTCGAGAACTAGCAGACGATTAGCCGCGACGGTGACGGGTCGGTAGGAGCGCACTCAGATGACAGATCTTCTTCCTGGCATCCGCCATCTTCCAGGATATCTGAGTGCAGACGAGCAGAAGGCTCTGCTGGAAGAGATCCGCTCGGTGGTCGCCGAAGCCCCTCTCTATACGCCTCGCATGCCGCGCACCGGCAAACCCATGAGCGTCCGCATGACCAACTGCGGACCTCTTGGCTGGGTCACGGACAAGGAAAACGGCTACCGATATCAGCCGACCCATCCGGAAACCGGCAAACCATGGCCGCCCATTCCGGAAACGCTTCTGGCCATCTGGCGGGCGGTGTCGGACTATCCGTTCGACCCTGAAGCCTGCCTCATCAATTTCTACGACGCGAAGGCCAAGATGGGCTTGCATCAGGATCGTGACGAGCAGGATTTCGACGCGCCAGTCGTCTCGATATCTTTGGGCGACACCTGCCGATTCCGCGTCGGCGGAAAGACGCGGCAAGGTGGCACTGCTTCGTACCAGCTTCACAGCGGCGATGTGTTCGTCCTCGGCGGGGAGGGGAGGCTTGCCTTCCACGGGGTCGACAAGATCTACCCCGGCACATCCACGATGCTGAAGAATGGCGGACGCATCAACCTAACGCTTCGGCGGGTGACCCCGTCTAGAACGTAAGCTCCTCAGCGCAGCGCGAACAGCATGTTACAGCTTCCGCAGCGCCACTTCCTCAACCAGATGGTTGGCGCCCTTGCGCAGAACCAGGTCGGCGCGCGGACGCGTCGGCAGGATATTCTCCCGCAGGTTCTTCAAGTTGATGTTCTGCCACAGCTGCTCGGCAATCGCCTTTGCCGCATGCTCGGACAGTTTGGAATAGCGATGGAAGAACGACTCCGGATTGCGGAAGGCAGTTTCCCTTAGCCGCATGAAACGCTCGATGTACCATTCGTGGACGAGGTCCACAGGCGCATCGATATAGATCGAGAAGTCAAAGAAGTCGGAAACGACCGGCACGGCTGTGCCGTCCGCCGGCAGATTGCGCGTCTGCAGAACGTTGATGCCCTCGAAGATCAGGATGTCCGGACGGTCGATGGAGACGAACTCGCCGGGCAGCACGTCATAGGTCAGGTGCGAATAGAGCGGCGCCTTCACGTTCGGCATGCCCGCCTTGATCGCCGACAGGAAGCGAAGGATCGCGCCGACATCGTAGCTTTCGGGAAAACCCTTGCGGTCCATGAGGCCGGAACTGCGCAGAACCTCGTTGGGGTAGAGAAAGCCATCGGTGGTGACGAGATCGACCTTCGGGCTCGAGGGCCAGCGCTGCAAGAGCTCCTTCAGCACACGCGCCGTGGTCGACTTGCCAACCGCCACAGAACCAGCAACGCCGATGATGAAGGGCGTTTTGACGGTATGGTTGGACCCGAAGAAGATCTGTCGCTGCCTGTAAAGAAGCTGGCTCGCCTCCACATGCGCGCTGAGCAGCCGCGACAACGAGAGATAGATTCGCCGGACCTCTTCAAGGTCGATCGGATCGTTCAGCGAGCGCAGTCGCACAACCTCATCGGCGGTTAGCGTCAGCGGCGTATCGTTGCGGAACTGCGACCACTCCTCCGCCGTGAAAAAGCGGTAGGGCGAATATCGCTCGTTGGGGACGTTCTGGTCCATCCGGTTTTCCCATGCCTGTGTCGGAGCAGGTCCAGCAAGGCTACTACTGGTGGGGGCGAGAAGCCTTTTCAGCAACACCTGATTGTCCTGTTCGCGACTCGAGCTTGGCCATAACTTCATCGACCTTCACATCGGCCAAAGCGAGTACGACAAGCCAATGATAAAGGAGATCGGCACTTTCCGAGATGAGACCGTCCCGATCGCCCGACACGGCGGCGATAACCGCTTCTACGGCTTCCTCACCCATTTTCTGGGCTGCCTTCGGCGTTCCGGCATTGAAGAGGCGCGCCGTCCAGGATTGCGCATCGCCGGATCGGCCGCGTTCGGCGATGATCGCCTCAAGCTTTTTCAAATCGAAGTCGCTCATGATCAGGCTGCCTTTGCCGTGGGATCGAGACGCACCGGAATGCCCGCCTGCGCCAGATGCTGCTTGGCCTCGGCAATCGTGTAGGTCCCGAAGTGGAAGATGGAGGCTGCCAGCACGCCGGTCGCATGGCCGTCTCGAATGCCTTCAACCATGTGATCCAGATTGCCGACACCGCCCGAAGCGATGACCGGCGCGCGCACCGCATCTGCAATCGCACGGGTAAGTGCGATGTCGTATCCAGCCTTGGTGCCGTCGTGGTCCATCGAGGTGAGCAGGATCTCACCTGCGCCGAGATCCACCACCTTACGGGCAAACTCGATGGCATCGATGCCGGTCGTATTGCGTCCACCATGGGTGAAGATCTCCCAGCGCAGCGTTTCGCCTTCACCGGAAACCTTTTTGGCGTCGATCGCGACAACGATGCACTGGTTGCCGAACTTGTCAGCCGCGCGGGCCACAAACTCCGGATCCTTCACCGCAGCCGTGTTGATGGAGACCTTGTCTGCGCCAGAGAGCAGAAGCTTGCGGATGTCCTGCACCTCGCGCACGCCACCGCCGACGGTAAGCGGCATGAAGCACTGGTCCGCGGTACGGGCGACGACATCGAAGATCGTCTCGCGATTGTCGCTGCTCGCTGTGATGTCGAGGAAGCAGAGCTCATCAGCGCCCGCAGCGTCATAAGCCTTGGCGGCCTCGACTGGGTCACCTGCGTCGATGAGGTTAACGAACTGCACACCCTTGACCACCCGTCCGTCCTTGACGTCGAGGCAGGGGATAACGCGTGCCTTCAAGCTCATGACCGTGCCTTTCTGAGAAGTGCCAGCGCTTCCGCCGGATCGATGCGGCCGTCATAGAGCGCCCGGCCGGAAATTGCGCCTTCCAGCACAGCTGCATCGGGCTCAAGCATCCGCTCGATATCGGCCATGGAAGCAAGACCGCCCGACGCAATCACCGGAATGCTGACGGCATTTGCCAGCTCGATGGTCGATTCCCAGTTGATGCCCTTGAGCACGCCGTCACGATCGATATCCGTGTAGATGATCGCGGAAACGCCAGCACCCTCAAAGCGGCGGGCCAGATCCACGACCGTGAGATCCGACGTTTCGGCCCAGCCTTCGACGGCTACACGGCCACCGCGCGCATCGATACCCACCGCGATTTTGCCGGGGAACTTCTGGCAGGCTTCCTTGACCAGTGCCGGGTCACGCACGGCAATGGTGCCAAGGATAACGCGGGCAAGGCCCTTGTCGAGCCAGGCCTCGATCTGCTCCAGCGAACGGATGCCACCGCCCAGCTGAACCGGGTTCTTCGTGGACTTCAGGATTGCCTCGACCGCTGCGCCATTCACGCTGGTGCCAGCAAAAGCGCCATCCAGATCAACCACATGCAGCCACTCGAAGCCCTGCTCCTCGAATGCGCGGGCCTGCGCGCCCGGGTCGGTGTTGTAGACGGTGGCTTCGCTCATCTCGCCCAGCTTCAGGCGGACGCACTCACCGTTCTTCAGGTCAATCGCAGGAAAGAGGATCATGGCTTCCACTTCAGAAAGTTTGCAATGAGGAGGAGTCCAAGGGCCTGGCTCTTCTCGGGATGAAACTGGGTGCCGAACAGGTTGTCGCGTCCCACGACCGCCGTAACCTCGCCGCCGTAATCCGTCGTGGCCAGAACCTGCTGCTTGTTCTCGGCATCCAGATGGTAGGAGTGCACGAAATAAGCGTGATAGCCGTCCGGTCCGGTGGCAATTCCGTCGAACAGAGGATGCGAATGTTTCACGTGAATCGTGTTCCACCCGATCTGCGGGATCTTCAGCGTTGGATCCGAAGGCGTCATCTCCTTGACGTCACCCTTGATCCAGCCGAAGCCCTCGCTAACGGTCTTTTCCAGGCCCCGGCTCGACATCAGCTGCATGCCGACACAGATGCCGAAGAATGGCCGGCCCTTTTCGATGGCAACTTCGTTGATGGCATCGAAGAGCCCTGGCACCGCATTTAGCCCCGCCCGGCAATCGGCATATGCGCCAACGCCCGGCAGCACGATGCGGTCGGCCGTGCGAACCCGTTCAGGATCGCTGACCAGCTCAACCTCGGCGTCAATGCCGGCATCACCAGCAGAGCGCTGGAAAGCCTTCATCGCAGACCGGAGGTTGCCGGAGCCGTAATCAATAATGGCGACACGCATCGCGTCAGGCCTTTCGTGGGAAATCTATCAAACCAAAGGTAGGGGTTGTTACAGGTGATGGCCTGAGGGGGCCTGCGCGAGGCTCGACCTGATCGGCACGAACCACTAGCCCATCGTTGCTGTCGCCGTTCCCCACCGCTTCATGCATATAGCGCAGTTCGGCTTCTTCCTGACTGGCGGCGACGACCACGCCCCAATCAACCCAGCCGTGGCGGCGCAGTGCATTGGCACGAAGGTTCCTCGCTTCCATCCCCATGAAGAGCGAAACGAGGACGCCGAGCAGCGGGACAGCCTCAAGGCCGGGGATCATCGAAACACTGCCGAGAACGGCAGAAATTACGAGAACACCCAGCGCCTCCAGCCGCATGCGGTACCAGAGGAACCAGATGAGCGGCGCGATGAAGGCCAGCACCGAGAATCCGTCCTTGATCACGACTGCTCCTGCGAGACTCGCTTCGTCTCTCACTGGCGGTTCAAGGACAGAATAGATGGCCATCAGCTCAACCGTTCAGGGTACCCTTCGTCGAAGGGATTGCATTGGGCTGGCGAGGATCGGGCTCAATCGCCGCGCGCAGCGTGCGCGCCACCGCCTTGAAGCAGGTCTCGGCAATGTGGTGCGAATTCACGCCGTAATGGTTCGTCACGTGAAGCGTAATGCCTGCGTTCTGAGCCAGCGCCTGGAAGAACTCGCGCACCAGCTCGGTGTCGAACGTGCCGATCTTCTGCGTCGGGAACTCTACGTTCCAGACGAGGAATGGTCGGCCCGAAACGTCGAGCGCCGCGCGGGTCAGCGTCTCATCCATGGCAAGGTCGAGCGATGCATAGCGCATGATGCCGCGGCGGTCGCCGAGCGCCTTCGCTATGGCCTGGCCGATCGCAATGCCGGTGTCCTCAACCGTGTGATGGTCGTCAATGTGCAGGTCGCCCTTCGTCTTGACCGTCATGTCGATCAGCGAGTGGCGGGACAGCTGCTCCAGCATATGGTCGAAGAAGCCCACGCCGGTCGAGATATCGAACCGGCCACTGCCGTCGAGTTCCACGGACACATTGATGTCCGTCTCGTTTGTCTTGCGGCTGATCTGAGCCGCCCGAGTATTGCCGAGGACCATAATCATTCCTTCTTCGTCACGGGCGCCTTTTAGAGCATGTGAACAACAAACGCTAGCACGGTTACGTAACCAGAAAGCTATGTTTGCAATCAGCTGACCGCAGCTTACATAGATGTCGAATGGAAGCCGAATGGCATCAAGGATTTATTCGATGAGTGAAAAGATTTCCATGCACGCCACCACGATTGTGACCGTGCGCAAGGGCGGAAAGGTTGTCATTGCCGGCGATGGCCAGGTCAGCCTCGGCCAGACGGTCATCAAGGGCAACGCACGCAAGGTTCGCCGCATTGGTGATGGCAGCGTGATCGCCGGCTTTGCCGGAGCCACCGCTGACGCTTTTACCCTGCTGGAACGCCTCGAAAAGAAGCTCGAACAGTATCAGGGCCAGCTGACCCGCGCCTGCGTGGAGCTCGCCAAGGACTGGCGTACCGATCGCTACCTGCGCAACCTCGAAGCCATGATGCTGGTTGCCGACAAGAACGTGACCCTGACCCTTACCGGCAACGGCGACGTGCTTGAGCCGGAACAGGGCATCATGGCGATTGGTTCGGGCGGCAATTACGCGCTGGCAGCAGCCAAGGCTCTGATCGATACGGACAAGAGCGCCGAGGAAATCGCCCGCAAGGCGATGGAGATCGCGGCCAGCATCTGCATCTACACCAACGATAATGTCGTCGTGGAAACGCTCGATGCCGAAGGCTAGCTCGCCCGAGCCAATCTACGACTTTCGTGCCGTCGAGGAAGCTGATCTCGACCTGCTCGCCCAATGGATCAAGCAACCCCATTGGGCTGAGTGGTGGGGCGACCCGGTCAGGGAGATCGCCGAGATCCGCGAGCATTTGGACAGCGTCTCGGTGGAACCGCTGATCGTTGAGCTCGATGGTCAGCCGATCGCCTATCTCCAGTCGTACGACCCTCATCTGGAAGACGGCCACCCCTATGCAGACCAGCCATTCGGGACCCTGGGCGTCGATCTTTCGATCGGTCCGGCAGAGCTGCTGAATGCTGGCCATGGATCGGCCATTCTCGCGCAGTTCGTGGAAGAACTGTTCGAGGAAGGGGCGACTCGGGTGATCATCGACCCGGATCCGTCCAACGCACGGGCTATCGCCGCCTATCGCAAGGCTGGTTTCCAGCCCCTGGGTGAACGCACGAGCGAATATGGAGACGTGCTGCTGATGGCGATCGACAATCCGGACGAGGCATTTTGATGGTCGGTGAGGTCGAGAACCAATCGTCCACCCAAAACGTGCTTCTTGGCGGTATACTCGTCACCGCAGCCCTGATCGCCTTTCAGGGCATAGCGCTGACCTTCATGGGACAGCCGCTCATCTGCGAATGTGGGACGGTAAAGCTCTGGATGGGCGTGGTCGACAGCAGCGAGAACAGCCAGCATCTTGCTGACTGGTACACGCCGTCCCACATCATCCACGGCTTCCTCTTCTATCTAGGCACCTGGCTCGTGATGCGGCGAGCGAACGTCAGCACGCGTCTGGCTGTGGCGACCGTTATCGAGGTGGCGTGGGAACTGCTGGAAAACACCGACTGGGTGATCAACCGATACCGTGAAGCGACCATCTCGCTCGACTACTTCGGCGACAGCGTCATCAATTCGGTCTTCGATACATTGTGGATGGTCTCCGGTTTTGTACTCGCCGCGCGGCTACCTATATGGGTGACAATAGCGATAGCGATCATCTTCGAGATCGGCGTTGGCTATGCCATCCGGGATAACCTGACGCTGAATGTAATCATGCTGCTTTTCCCTTCCGAGGCGATCAAGCAGTGGCAATCTGGACTTTAAGAGCAAATGGCGACTTTCTCTCCCCGTGAAACTGTTTCGGAACTCGACCGCTATATCATCGGTCAGCATGAGGCCAAGCGCGCCGTCGCAATTGCATTGCGCAACCGGTGGCGCCGCCAGCAGTTGCCCGCCGATCTGCGCGAAGAGGTCATGCCCAAGAACATCCTGATGATCGGACCCACGGGTGTGGGCAAGACGGAGATCTCGCGCCGTCTGGCCAAGCTCGCTGGTGCGCCCTTCATCAAGGTTGAGGCGACGAAATTCACCGAGGTCGGCTATGTTGGCCGCGACGTCGAGCAGATCATCCGCGACCTGGTCGAGGCAGCCATCGGCCTGACGCGTGAGCAGATGCGCGAAGGCGTGCAGGCTCGCGCTCACCTGAACGCCGAGGAGCGGGTGCTGGAGGCTCTGGTTGGCAAGACCGCGAGCCCAGCCACCCGCGACAGCTTCCGCCAGAAGCTGCGGAGCGGAGAGCTCGACGACAAGGAAATCGAGATCCACATTACCGACAGCGGCAATCCGATGGGCGGCTTCGAGATCCCCGGGATGCCCGGCGCCAACATTGGTGTGCTCAACATCAATGACATGCTGCAGAAGGCGATGGGCGGCGGCCGGACCAAGACGGTCAAGACCACCGTAAAGGATTCCTACAAGCTGCTGATCAACGACGAGTCCGACAAGCTGCTCGACCAGGATGAAGTCGTCCGCCGTGCGCTTTCCTCGGCCGAGAATGACGGCATCGTCTTCATAGACGAGATCGACAAGATCGCGTCGCGGGAAGGGGGTATCGGTGCCGGCGTCTCCCGCGAGGGCGTGCAGCGCGACCTGCTGCCGCTCGTTGAAGGCACAACCGTTGCCACGAAGTACGGCCCGGTGAAGACCGATCACATTCTCTTCATCGCTTCGGGTGCCTTCCACGTCTCGAAGCCCTCCGATCTGCTGCCGGAGCTGCAGGGTCGTTTGCCGATCCGCGTAGAACTGCGCGCGCTGGAGAAGGATGACTTCCGCCGTATCCTGACCGAGACGGAAGCGAGCCTGATCAAGCAGTATATCGCGCTGATGGCGACCGAGGGCGTTGAGCTCGAGTTCACCGATGATGCGATTGACCGGCTTGCCGCCATCGCAGTCGATCTCAATGCGACGGTGGAGAACATCGGTGCCCGCCGTCTGCAGACTGTGATGGAACGCGTACTGGACGAAATCTCCTTCAACGCGCCGGATCGAAGCGGTTCGAAGCTCGTGATCGACGCCGAATACGTCGAGAAGAACGTTGGCGACCTGTCGCGCAACACGGACCTGTCGCGCTTCATCCTGTGAGCTAAAAAACACAGTTGCGTGAGACTGTAACCCTGCGGCTTCCAATTATCTCGACTTGGCCGCAGGGTTTTTCTATTGAATTATCCGTTAACCATATCACACCGTAGATGAATTGGGGTGTGGCCCCATGGTTCGAGGTGTGATTTCCAGTGCGCCTCGGCGATGCCAGCCGGCTTCGCTAGGCGCATATTATTTGGTGGGTGCGGACGGTGTCGTCTCTTCGTAGCTTGATGATCGGGCTGATTTTGACTGCGGGCCTGGCCGATGCAGCTGCTGCTGCGCAGCTTGTGCCGCCTGGCAACAGGAACGCCGAGCAGCCCCAGATACCCGGCTTTTCCGCGCGACGCACAAAGGCGGCACAGACCACCTTCGAAGCGAAATACGCCAAGGTCTACCAGCTTCTGCAGAACGACGGTCGTCTGCGCGCGAAGATCCGGGAAGTGGCTTCTGCCTACAGGATCGCCCCGATCCACATTGTTGGCGCCATTGTTGGAGAGCACACGTACAACGTCGACGCCTACGACCGGCTGCAGACCTACTACGTCAAGGCCGCGTCCTATTTCACGACGAGCTTCTCGTTCTCCCATGATGGAGAGTCCATCGACGACTTCATCAGCCGCCCGGAATTCGCTTCCTGCGGCAACTACACTGACAGTTACACCCTCTGGTCCTGCCGTGAGAGCATCTGGGATCGCGAATTCCGCGGCAAGAGTGTGAATGGCAAGCGCTTCCCCAACGACCGCTTCAGCGCCGTCTTCTTCCAGCCCTTTTACGCTGGCCAGACCTTTGGCATTGGCCAGATCAATCCGCTGACAGCCCTGCAGATGACAGACCTGGTAAAGCGCACCTCAGGGTTCGCGCCGCTGGACCATCGTCAGCCGCGCGAAGTCTATCAGGCGATCATGGATCCCGATATTTCGCTGGCCTATGTCGCGGCCACTATAAAGACCTCGATCGAGGCCTACAGACGCATTGCTGACTTCGACATCAGCAAGAACCCCGGTGTCACGGCAACGCTCTACAACATCGGCAATCCGGAAGCGCGCGCGGCTAGGCTTGCTGCGGAAAACCACGCACGCAGGGCAAAGGGCCAGGCGATCAAGCTGCCGGAAGAGAATTATTACGGCTGGCTTGTGAACAAGAAGCGGGACGAACTGGAAGCGCTGGTTTCCGGGACCGAGTTCTAGCCAGGCAACAAACACCCTCGTGGTTCGACAAGCTCACCATGAAGGGGTGAGAAGGCGCCGGTCGTCGTGCTACCACGCCTTCTTCCTACTCAGCATCTCCTCGATGACTTCGCTCAACCGGGCGAGGTCGTCCTCTGACAGCTCACCGATCCGCTGCGACAGCTGGTTCGCCAGTGCGGTGGCCTTTGGCGATAGGCCCGACGTATCGATCACGACGCGCGGGTTCGACTGTTTTGCCAGCCGCTGCAGCTCGTCGGCCTCATCCCAGATGATATTGAGAAAGCCGATGATCTTCTGCACCATAACCCAATTGGGTGGGCTGCGATGCCCATGCTCAAGTGCCGAAAGATAGGCCGGCGTCACGCCAATCGCGGCCGCCATTTCCTTCTGGCTGATGCCGCGGGCCTTGCGGATCTGACGGATCTTGGCGGCAAACGGAGTCACGTCAGGTCTCTCTTCCGCAGCCTCACATACATGGCGCCGTGCCCGCCATGGTGGCGGGCGGCATCTTCGAAACTGCCAACAAGACCACGAAAAGGTGGTGTGGAAAACCACTTCGGAACCGCGCGCCGCAATACGCCTTCGCCCGACGAGCCCTTGCCCGTGATCACCAGCACGTAGCGCTGCCCGCTGGCAAAGGCTCGATGCAGAAACGCGAGCAGCAGGCCGTAAGCCTCGTCCTGCGTGAGCCCGTGCAGATCGATCCGACCGGTGATCTCAAGCCGACCCTTGGCCAGCTTGCTCCGCGTCGGCTCATCGAGCTTGCGGACGACCTGTTCCTTCTTCTTAGGAGCAGGTTGAGGCGATGCTGACTCCAAGGGTCCGATGAAAAATTCCTCCGCCTCCTCGGCCAGTCCCTTCGGGTCGAAAATCGCGGGTGCCTCCGGCTCCTCGGGACGAGCACGACCTTTCAACGGCACAGCGGATCGCGCCACGCGGCTCCAGAGGATCCGGTCCTCTTCAGTCAGTGTCTTCTTGCGCCTGCTCATGAACCCGAATGTTCCTGTAGGCTTCGCGGTACAAGCACGTAGAAAGTTGCGCCATGCTTGATCACACCAGCCAATTCACCAGCCGCATGACCAGTTCCCGCGAAGAGGTCCGCCCGCGCCGCACCCAGAATAGCGCTGCCTGTATCCTGCGCAATCATCAGGCGGCGGAACGGCTCGCCAACTACCTGCACCAGATCGGGTGCATCAACGAAGAACGGCGTACCGAATGTGTGCAAGAGCCGGTCCACCGCCAGTGAACGGCCCTCCTTCAGCTGCACCTTGGCGGCGGCTATAGGTCCAAGCTCAGGATCGCCCAGCTCGGTTTCGCGGAAGAAGATGTAGCTGCGGTTCTTCCAGAGGATCTCGCTGACGCGTTCCGGATGTGCGGCAAGCCAGGCGCGAATGCTTTGCATGGTGACCTGCGCCAGCGGGATTTCACCCATATCGGCAAGGACACGGCCAATGCCTGTGAACGGATGGCCGCTCTTGGCCGCATAAGTGACACGCATGGCTGAGCCATCGGCAAGTCTCAGCCTTGCCGCACCCTGAACATGGATGAAGAACGCATCGACCCGGTCCTTGAGCCAGCAGAGCTCGATACCCCGACCGTTCAGCGCGCCACGATCAATCTCACCGCGGTCGAAATATTGCGTTGGGCCGTCGGCTGTCTGGCGGGCAAAACGGAAATACTGATCCCAGCCTGGAATGCCTGACGGATCATCCAGTTCGACCAGATCATCGGGCTGCCGATAAAGTGGCTGCGTGAAAACATCGGTGCGCGTGAGCGACGCCTCCGCCTCAGGCTCGTAGTAGCCGGTCACGAGAGGCTTTGCGCCTTCTTCAGGCGAGATCCGGTACGGCACAAAGAAATGCTCGAAGAATGCCCGCGCATCAGCGTCGGAAACCGGCCCCGCCAGCGCCGCCGCCTTGTCATATGCTTCTGCGAACGCATCAAACGTTATCCCCAGCGCACCTGATCGATACGGCTTGATCCGTGCCTGCCGGGCGGAACGGGAAAAGGCATCCAGCGCTGCTGAGATGCCTTTGTCATCCTGCCAACCGGGCAGGTCCGCAAAACTTGTGGGCTCAAGGAGCGGCGATAGGCTCAATGCCGGACGCTCCCTGCAATCGGTATCCTCACGCTGGCTATTCCTCGGCTTCGGTAGCCACCAGCTTCCAGTTCGGATCACGCGAACGTGTATCACGGGCGAAGGTCCAGACGTCCTTCACTTCCACAACCGTCTCCGGATCACCGTCTACAATGCTGCCCGCACCGTCGCGCGTGGCCGAGATCAGCTCGGAAATGATCCGCAGCGTGACATGCGCCTCGGTCTTCTTCATCTCGGCAGCAACGATGGAAATGGAGTCGATACCGACGAAGGAGGACTCGATCTTCTCACCACGCCGTTCGCGCTCATCGATCGCGGCAACAAATCCGTCGTAGACTTCCTTGGACAGTAGGTTCTTGAGCGACTTCCGGTCACCGCGGGCGTAGGCCATCACGATCATTTCATAGGCGAGCTTGGCGCCTTCCGTGAAGCCGACCGGATCGAAGGAAGGATCGGCATCCTTGATGGCGCGAAGGCCCCTGTTCAAATCGGTGTTCGGAGCGGCAACCTTGTCGATCACCGCATAGTTGTTGGCCTGCGGCTCCGCGTTGCGGCGCGGCAGCGTGACGACATTGCCGTTCTTGTCGGCCTTGTCCTTGTCAGCAACCTTTGTGCGATCTGCCGTGTAAGGATCGAAGGGCGGACGCTCATTGCCCGTCCGGCGGCCCAGAACATTACGCAGCTGGAAAAAGATCACGACTGCCGCGACCATAAAGAAGATGGTTCCGAAATCAAAGAACTGCATATCGATCAGCCAAGCCGGTCCGTTGAGTTGGGGAGAGCGAGAGCCGGGGCGTGAAACCAGCTTCCGTAAGTCCCTTGTAACATTTCATATAGAACGGGAATACAGATCATTCAAACTGTCTTGCCGAGTTCCTATGTGTAGGGACACGCTCTTTCGTCTCACGGAGGTTAGACCTAACCATTGCGCTTCTCCCTGGTACCGCTTTTTCTGGTCATCATGCCATTGCTGGAAATTGCCGGCTTTATCATCGTAGGCCGGCAAGTAGGCGTTTTGGCGACCATCGGTCTGATCATCCTGTCGACGGTTGTCGGTTCCGTGCTGCTGCGCACCCAGGGGCTGGGTCTGATATCACGAATTCGTCAGACGATGGAGCAGGGCGGTGTACCCGCACGCGAAATGGTGCACGGCTTCATGATCGTCGTTGCAGGCCTGCTGCTTATCATCCCTGGCTTCCTGAGTGACATCATCGGTCTTCTGCTTTTCATCCCCGCGATCCGCGACCTGGCGTGGCAATTCCTGCGCTCGCGCGTTATCATTGTCGGGCAGGGGGAGGATTTTACGGCGCGCTATTCGTCCCGTCAGCGGGACAAGGTCATCGACCTCGACACGCAGGATTACACCTCCACCGGCCCTCGCGACACGCCCTGGCGCAGGCTTGATGACGAATAAGCCTGCTGCAAACTTGTAAAGGCCTGGGGTGCGTGTTAGCAGCGATTCCAGGGATAAGACGCCTGTTCAGGCAATGAAAAAGGACATGGATGCATGGCGGATCAACCGCAGGAAAACACGGGAGCCGGCGCTCCTGAAGGTAACGGCAACGCAACGCAGCCGAACCTCAGCGTTCTGACGCAGTATGTGAAGGATCTTTCGTTCGAGAACCCCGGCGCACCGAAGTCGCTGATGGCTCGCAACAATCCTCCTGCGATCAACATCAACGTCAATGTCAACGCGAACCCGATCTCTGGCTCGGAATATGACGTCGTTCTGACGCTGAGCGCCAAGGCGGAAGCTGACAAGACCGTTCTGTTCAACGTTGAGCTGGTTTACGGCGGTGTCTTCCGCATCGAAGGCTTCCCGCAGGAGCACCTGCTCCCGCTGCTCTTCATCGAGTGCCCGCGCCTGCTCTTCCCGTTCGCCCGTCAGGTTATCGCTGACGCGACGCGCAACGGCGGCTTCCCGCCGCTGATGATCGACCCGATCGACTTTGCCCGCATGTTCCAGCAGCGCGTTGCTGAGGAACAGGCCCGCGCCAAGGTTCAGGTTTCCTAAATCCCGCTCGAATTGCGAACAAGTTCGATAGAGCCGCGACCATCGTTGCGGCTCTATTTTCTTTCGGGCGAGCCCGGATAACTGTCTTAGAAAATCAGGCTGCTCAGCCCGTCTTTACTTCTTCCGCTGGCTCTTCAAGCTTCGCCCAGAGTGCCTTTGGGCCCATGGCTGCGACCATGGCCTGGTGCGCCTGCAGCTCTTCCGGCGTGATGCGCGGGGCGAGAGGACGCGGACGCGGTGGCAGGGTGATGGCAATCTGCTGTCCGGCCTCGTCGGTGCTGTGTTCCGACGTGTTGACTTCGAGGCCGAAGCTCGCCTGCTTGCCGCCGACCAGCTCGATATAGACTTCTGCCAGCAATTCCGCGTCGAGCAGAGCGCCGTGTTTGGTGCGGCGTGAATTGTCGATGCCATAGCGGCGGCAAAGCGCGTCGAGCGAGTTCGGACCCATCGGATGCTTGCGGCGCGCTAGCGCCAGTGTATCCACAACCCGGTCCGGCTCGATCAGCAACTGGCCAAGACGCGTGAATTCCGCATTGATGAAGCCGATATCGAAGTTAGCATTGTGCGCGACGAGCTTTGCGCCATCGATGAACTCGAGAAATTCATCGACTATCTGCGAAAAGACCGGCTTGTCGGCGAGGTCGGCGTCGGAAATTCCGTGCACTGCCAGCGCATCGGGGTGAACGCTTCTTCCCTGGGCATTTATGTATCGATGCAGGGTACGTCCGGTCGGGAAGCGGTTCACAAGCTCCACGCAACCAAGCTCGATCACCCGATCTTCACGGGGATCAAGGCCGGTGGTTTCGGTGTCGAAGACGATTTCGCGCATGGGAACTTCTTACGCGACCATGGCCAAGGTGGCCATAGCCAGTGGACGAGCCGTGTGGATAAGTGGTTAGCGCTTCAGCTGACGTAAGATTTCGCGCACCGCTTCGCGGGCGTGTTCCAGACCGTAGCCGGTCTCCACAATGAAGTCAGCCTGCTTCCGCTTTTCTTCATCAGGCGTCTGCAGCGCCAGAATGCCATCAAACTTTTTTTCGCTCATTCCGGGTCGGGCAAGAACGCGCTCGCGCTGCACGTCGGCCGGCGCGGTGACCACGACGACCTTGTCCACACGATGCCGGTTTCCCTTTTCGAAGAGCAGCGGAATGTCGAGCACCACGACGGGCGTTCCTTTCTGCCGGTTCTCTTCGAGGAAGCGATCGGCATCGGCTTTCACCAGCGGATGGACAACTGCCTCGAGCTTCTTGATGGCCTCGGGGTTTCCTATGACAACCTCCGCAAGCTTGGCTCGATCGACAACGCCATCCTTCACAGTCCCCGGAAAAGCCGTTTCGATCAGCGGCGCGGCCTCACCGGCGTAGAGCCTGTGGACAGCCGCATCGGCATCGTGAACGGGCACACCCTCCTCGATGAACATCTGCGCGGTGGTGCTTTTGCCCATGCCGATGGAACCGGTAAGGCCAAGAATGATCAATGCGGTGTCTCCATGTCAGCGATGATCATGTCGCGCAGTTCCGCCGAAACCTCCGGCCTCCGGCCGAACCACCGCTCGAACCCTGGAACCGCCTGATGCAGCAGCATCCCCAGGCCATCCACAGTCCGAAGCCCACGTTCCGCTGCAGATTTCAGGATCGGCGTCTCGAGCGGCACATAGACGATGTCCGTCACGACGGCAGAGTCCGGCATCGTGCCAAGATCGAGATCATAGGACGTGCTGCCATCCATGCCGAGCGAGGTGGTGTTCACAAGCACCCCACTGTCAAAAAGCAATTCCGGAACCGCTTCCCATGGATGAGACGTGGTGCCGCCGCGGAAATGGTGGCAAAGCTCCTTCGCCCGGCTTACCGTTCTATTGACGATGCGGATATCCGTGAAGCCGCGCGTCTGCAACGCGTAGATGATCGCGCGCGCAGCGCCGCCCGCGCCAAGAACTGTTGCGGTCTTGGCCTCGGCCCAGCCCGGAGCCCGTTCATCGAGGTTTGCGGCAAAGCCGTAGCCGTCGGTGTTGCTTCCGCAAAGCTTGCCATCCTCGAACCAGAGCGTATTCGCCGCGCCGATAATCTCTGCCGCTTCATCCTTCTGCTCAAGCAGGGAGAATGCAGTTTCCTTGTGCGGGATAGTGACATTGCCTCCGGCAACGCCCTCCTGGCGAATATCTTCGATGAAGGCGGCAAACTGACCGGGCGCAACTTCGCGCCGGTCATACGACCCGGTGATCTCGTAGGACCGGAGCCAATGGTTGTGGATCAGGGGCGAGCGCGAATGGGCGACAGGATAGCCGCAGACAAAAGCGTGCCGGAATGCTTCAGGCATCGATCACCTTCAGTTCACGAAGTTTGGCGAGAAGAGGTAGGAGCGGCAGGCCGACAATCGTAAAATAATCGCCGTCGATCTTCTCGAACAGCTGGATGCCTTCGCCCTCCACCTGATAGGCGCCGACACTCTTCAGCGCGACGTCGCCCACACGGGCAAGATGCCGCCCGATGAAAGCCGGATCGAGCGGCCGCATGGTCATCCGAGCGATCGAAACGTGCCGCCAGACAGTTTCACCGTTTCTGGCGAGCACCACGCCACTATTCAGTTGATGGGTCTTGCCGGAAAGCGCCAGCAAATGCCGCCGCGCACCTTCCATATCCTTGGGCTTGTGAAAAACTTCATCGCCAAGCGACAGGGTCTGATCTCCACCGATTATCCACCGGTCTGGATAACGTTCCGATACCTCGACAGCTTTCGCTTCCGCCAGGATTTGCGCGACATCCTCGGGATTCACGTCGGAACCTTCCAACGCTTCTTCCACAGCCCGTTCATCCACTTCCGGAGCGACCGGCTCAACCTTCAGCCCGGCATTTTCAAGAAGCTGACGGCGGAACGGACTGGTCGATGCGAGGATGATCGTTTCAGCTTCCATAGGTTCCTCCCGTCCGGCGCTTCTTGCGCAAATCAAGGATTGCAGCTGCGGTTTCTTCTATCGATCGTCGCGTCACGTCAATAACCGGCCAGCCGTGCCTGTGGCAGAGCTGCCGCGCATAGGCGAGTTCGGCCGCGATAGACGTCTTGTCTATATAGGTATCGACACTGTCGCCGAAATCGGTGCCGAGTTCCCGGTTCTGACGCACCTGTGAAATGCGCTCCGCGGAAGCGATAAGCCCGACAATCAGCGGACCCTTGGCGGCAATCAACGCATCTGGCAGCGGAACGCCCGGAACGATCGGCACATTGGCTGTCTTGATCCCGCGATTCGCCAGATAGATGCTGGTTGGCGTCTTCGAAGTGCGTGAAATGCCCACCAGAATAATGTCAGCCTGCTCAACTTCGTGGGGCAGATTGCCGTCATCGTGCTCCATGGTGAAATTCAGCGCATCAATCCGGCGGAAATAATCGGAATCGAGCACGTGTTGTGCGCCGACCCGGCGCCCAGCCGGCGTTCCGAGATAAGCCTGGAAAACCGTCAGCACCGGCTCCAGCACATTCACACTGGGCAGACCCGCTGCCGTGCACCATTCGTCAAGCCGTCGCGCCAGCTTCTGGTCCACCATCGTGTAGAGAATGATGCCGGGCTCTTCCTCGATGCCGGCAAAAACCTTCTCCAGATTCTTCTCCGTCCGGATCAATGGATAGATGTGCTCGATCGCCCGCGCATTCTTGTATTGCGCTGCCGCCGCACGGCCGGCCGCCAGCAGCGTTTCTCCCGTGGAGTCCGAAATCAGGTGGAGATGAAAGAAATTCTGCTGCTGCTTTTGCACACGTCGCTCCCGTGCTGTGGACATGTGTTGATAGCTTGGACATCTCGGGATGGCGAGAGCAACCGTCGGGATAACTCGACCAGTTCTTCACATTAGGGTCTGCGGTGAAGAAGATTCCGAGCCTGTAGAAAGCTCTGGTGGAATCACTGCCATTATCCCCAGCTGAGAATGTCATAAGCGCGAATCATGACTCGTCTAACCCCATTGACTCTAAAACGGGATTCCCGGTCTTCCAAAACTTTATTCAACGCTTATAACGGACCCATGCGCGGCAATGTGCATCTTGGATTGAGCGGCCTGTTCGTGGATAAGCCATAATCCACAGTGCCCACAGGCAATTAGAAAAAGAAGATTCCAAGATTCAGGATTCTTTTTTACGGATCGCGGAGATGTCGGACATGAACGAGCGGAAATTTCTCTTGGCCGCAAAAGGTCAGGGAGTGTTCCCTCCACCCGTTTGGATGATGCGCCAGGCAGGCCGCTACCTCCCGGAGTATCGGGAAACCCGCAAAAAGGCGGGTTCGTTCCTCGATCTCTGCTACAACCCTGATTTCGCAGTCGAGGTAACTCTTCAGCCGATTAGAAGGTTCCAGTTCGACGCATCCATCCTGTTTTCCGATATCCTGGTCATTCCTCACGCCCTCGGACGTGATCTTCGCTTTGAAGAAGGACGTGGTCCTATCCTCACACCCATCGAGGTTCAGGACATTCAGGCTCTGAAGACGGACGAGATCCATGGGAAGCTCGCGCCTGTCTACGAGACAGTGCGCCGCCTGCGCAAAGAGCTCCCGGAAGAAACGGCCCTGATAGGCTTCTGCGGTGCCCCCTGGACCGTCGCGACCTACATGATCGCCGGCCACGGAACACCCGACCAGGCTCCATCGCGGGTTTTCGGCTACCGCAACCCTGAAGCTATGGACGATTTGCTCCACAAGCTCGCGGTAAGTTCAGCCGAATACCTGATCCGCCAGATCGAAGAGGGCGCAGATGCCGTACAGATCTTCGACTCCTGGTCTGGCGTTCTCGATGAGCACAGCTTTACGCGCTGGTGTGTGAAGCCGGTGGCCGAGATCGTGAAGCGCGTGAAAGCGCGTTTCCCGGATGTTCCTGTAATCGGTTTCCCCCGCAATGCCGGCCTGCTTTACGAAAGCTATCGCAAGGCAACCGGCGTCGATGTCCTCGGACTCGACTGGACTGTGCCGATGAAGCAGGCTATCGAGCTGCAGGCTCAGGGCCCGATTCAGGGGAATCTCGACCCAATGCGCCTGCTGGCTGGCGGCAGGGCTTTGGAAGATGGCGTCAAAACCATCCTCGATTCGCTCGGCAACGGCCCGCTCATCTTCAATCTCGGCCACGGCATCACGCCGCAGACCCCGATTGAACATGTCCAACAGATGTTGAAACTGATCCGGGAACGCTAAATGGCAACCGCAGCAGAGGGCAGGACAGCTACGAAACGGGCAACGATCGCGCTCGTCATCTTCGCTGTGCTCGCAATTCTGCTGTTCGCGATCGCTCCAGACGGCCTCTACGACTGGATCAAGGCGCTTCACGTCATCGCCGTCATCTCCTGGATGGCGGGCATGTTCTATCTGCCACGACTTTTCGTCTATCACTGCGATGCGGAACCAGGTTCAAAGCAGAGCGAAACCTTCAAGGTGATGGAGCGCAAGCTGCTCCGCCTCATCATCAATCCGGCCATGATCGCCACCTGGGTCTTCGGCCTCTGGCTCGCCTGGAAGGGTTTTGGCTTCAGCGGCGGCTGGCTCCACGCCAAGATCGCCCTCGTTCTGCTGCTTTCGGGCGCCCACGGCTATTTCTCGGCTTCCGTCCGTCGTTTCGCCAGGGACGAGAACACAAAGCCGGCGAAGCACTGGCGCATGGTTAATGAAATACCAACCGTTTTGATGATGCTGATCGTCGTCCTTGTCATCGTGAAGCCGTTCTGACCCTCAAATCCGCCCTATTTTTCGGGTTTTCTGGCCTCCCCGCCCGAAAATAGCTTCTTGCGATTCTCAAAGAGGCGCGGTAGAAGGAAGCTCCTCCCACATCAGGTCAGGTTGTCGTTTCTGCCGTCCCATCCCGGATACGACCGGTGCCTAAGCGCCTGCCTATTTTCTGATTTTCTCATCTACCTAGAGACCACCATATGCAGCAGATGAAGTTACAAGAGCTGAAGAGCAAATCGCCAACCGACTTGATTGCGTTTGCCGAATCGCTCGAGGTGGAAAACGCCAGCATCATGCGCAAGCAGGAGCTGATGTTTGCAATCCTGAAGAAGCTCTCTGTCCAGGAAATCGAGATCATCGGCGAAGGTGTGGTCGAAGTTCTCCAGGACGGCTTTGGTTTCCTGCGCTCTGCATCTGCAAGCTATCTGCCTGGTCCTGATGACATCTACATTTCTCCGTCTCAGATCCGCCGTTTCTCGCTGAAGACCGGTGACACGGTCGAAGGCCCGATCCGCAGCCCCAAGGAAGGTGAGCGCTACTTCGCCCTTCTGAAGGTCAACACGATCAACTTCGAGGATCCGGAGAAGATCCGTCACAAGATCCACTTCGACAACCTTACACCGCTCTACCCGAACGAGCGGCTGAAGATGGAGCTGGACGTTCCGACCAACAAGGATCTGTCCGCCCGCGTCATTGATCTGATCGCTCCTCTCGGCAAAGGTCAGCGCGGCCTTATCGTCGCTCCGCCCCGTACCGGTAAGACGGTACTGCTGCAGAACATCGCGCACTCCATCACCACCAACCATCCCGAGTGCTATCTTCTGGTCCTGCTCATTGACGAGCGTCCGGAAGAAGTGACCGATATGCAGCGGTCGGTGAAGGGTGAGGTTATCTCCTCGACCTTCGACGAGCCGGCAACGCGTCACGTGCAGGTCGCCGAAATGGTGATCGAGAAGGCCAAGCGCCTGGTTGAACACGGCCGCGACGTCGTCATTCTGCTCGACTCGATCACGCGTTTGGGCCGCGCCTACAACACCGTCATCCCGTCATCAGGTAAGGTCCTGACCGGTGGTGTGGACGCTAACGCGCTCCAGCGCCCGAAGCGCTTCTTCGGTGCAGCTCGTAATATCGAGGAAGGTGGTTCGCTGACGATCATCGCAACCGCGCTGATCGATACCGGCAGCCGCATGGACGAAGTTATCTTCGAAGAGTTCAAGGGTACGGGTAACTCGGAAATCGTGCTCGACCGTAAGGTCGCTGACAAGCGCATCTACCCAGCGATGGATATCCTCAAGTCTGGTACCCGCAAGGAAGACCTGCTTGTGCAGCGCCAGGATCTGCAGAAGATCTTCGTTCTGCGCCGCATCCTCGCGCCGATGGGCACGACGGACGCCATCGAATTCCTCATCGACAAGCTCAAGCAGACGAAGAGCAACGGCGAGTTCTTCGACTCGATGAATACATAAAAGTATATATATCTCAGATACTTAACAAAAAAGGCGCTGGATCTCTCCAGCGCCTTTTGTGTTTAGCGCAAAGCCTTGCGCAACTCTGCCGGATCACTGATGGGTGGCAGGCAGCTTTGCCCGACACACAGCCAGGCAGCATTTTTCGAACGATCAATCGTAATGTTCGTCGCTTTCTCTGCCGGCGATGGCTCGGTCCCGATCCGGATATCCACGCGGCGAGGATCGATCACGCGATTTGCCTCGGCTAGAAGAGCACCGTCCGCATCGTGGATCATCAGCTTGCGTGGCTTCTGCGCTATGGCTGCTGCTGTGACCACGCCCACCTGGCCATAGAGCAGCGTTTCAACACGCGAGCTTGCCGCGGCCGCCATCTTGAGAGTGCGGTTGTAGATCGCGTCGTCACCGGTGATGAGCGACAGTTTGGTAAAGGCATCGATCAGCTGCGATGTGGAGGAGGGGATCGCCTCATCGATATCGCCACGGATGCGGATCGGTACGTCGTAGCTATCGACGGCCGTCAGGTAGAAACCCTCTTCCTTCTCATCCGAGTGCCAGTAGTCGAGAACCTTCACCCAGGCTTCCGCCTGGCTGATATACTCCTGCACGCCGGTCGCCTGATAAAGCGAGATCGATGCACGGATCATCGTAGCATAGTCGCTCGAAAGCCCCGGGAAGAGAACAGCCGTACCGCGGATGCTGTGCGGAAGCCGACCATCACGCATGGAGCTCTGGATGAAGTTGTAGGCCGACTGCGCTACTTCAATCCAGTCCTGACGTTCGAACATCCGGCCAGCTTCGGCCAGTGCGGTAATCGCCAGGCCATTCCAGTCCACCAGCACCTTGTCGTCACATCCCGGACGGATGCGGCTCGTACGTGCGGTAGCAAGCTTGTCCAGCAGATGACGCAGTTCATGTTCCTGGTGATGATCACCCAGAACCGGATTGGCAGACCTGTTCAGGATTGGACCACCCTCCCAGGCAGCCGGTTTGGAAAGCTGGTAAGTCTGCAGCAGAAGATCCGCGTCGCCGCCAAGAACCTTGCGAACTTCTTCTTCAGTCCAGACGTAGAACTTGCCTTCTTCACCTTCAGAGTCCGCATCAAGGCTTGAGGCAAAACCTCCGGTGGCAAGCCACATCTCGTTCTGCAGCCACTTGATGGTCTCCTCAATGCGGACGCGGAATAGCGGATCGCCTGTCTCACCGAATGCCTGACAGCACAGCAGAATGAGCTGCGCGTTGTCGTAGAGCATTTTTTCGAAATGCGGCACGAGCCATTCCTCATCCGTGGAGTAGCGCGACAGTCCACCTCCAACGTGATCATAGATTCCGCCCGAGAGCATCTTGCGCAGCGTCGTCAACACATGATCGCGGTTCTCGGTCGTGCCGTGCTCCAGCCAATCGAGCCACAAAAGATTGAGGAAGGGAACATTCGGGAACTTCGGCGCACCCTTCATGCCACCAAGTTTTGGATCCATCGTATTGGCGATCTTTGTCGCCATGGCGTGTAGTACCGGCTGCTGGTTTTCAGGCGCTTCCTTCACCGGTGCCAGCACATTCTGCACGTGAGCCGAAAGGGCTTCGGCGCTTTCGACCAATGTGTTGCGCTGTTCATTCCAGGCCGCATGAATTGCGTTCAAGACCTCGATGAAGCCCGGTCGGCCGAACTTTGGTTCCTTGGAGAAATAGGTTCCGCCCCAGAATGCCTTTCCCTGCGGCGTGATGAACATCGTCAGCGGCCAGCCACCCTGATCACCCATGGCCTGCAATGACGTCATGTAGATCTGATCGATATCGGGTCGCTCTTCACGATCGACCTTGATATTAACGAAAAGACGGTTCATCACCTCGGCAACTTCTTCGTCTTCAAAGCACTCGTGCGCCATGACGTGGCACCAGTGGCAAGCGGCGTAGCCGACGGAGAGAAGAATGGGCCGATCCAGCTCCTGGGCTTCCTTTAAAGCCGCGCTGGACCAGGGTCGCCAATGCACCGGATTATCCTTGTGCTGTAGAAGATAAGGACTGGTTTCGTTTACAAGCAGGTTCTTCTGGGGCAGGGACACAATGATTCTCCGGAAATCGCAATTCATACTGTAGGTAGAGCAGAACTCATGCGGGATCAAATCTCCGCCACCGATACCATCTTTGCTTTGTCGAGCGGTACGCTTCCTTCCGGCGTCGCAGTTATTCGCATCAGCGGTCCTCAAAGCGCGGAGGTTTTGCAGAGACTGACGGGCAAGACGCTCCTTCCGAGGAGAGCAGCTTTCACCGCGTTGCGCGATTTGGATGGTGAGTTGATCGACAAAGGCATCAGCATCTTCTTTGCCGGTCCCGCAAGTTTCACCGGAGAAGATTGCGTTGAGCTTCAGGTTCATGGCAGCAAAGCAGTCGTCGCGAAGCTGCTCTCGGTTCTCGGATCGATGGACGGGCTACGTCAGGCAGATGCCGGAGAGTTTACCCGTCGCGCCTATCTGAATGGCAAGCTTGACCTAGCGAATGTCGAAGCACTCTCAGATCTCATTTCAGCTGAGACCGAAGCGCAACGACGTTTTGCTTTGGCCAATTCCGACGGGCGCCATCGGCAGATCTATGACGAGTGGCGGGCAAAGCTCATCGAAGCACGGGCCTTGATTGAAGCGGAGCTGGACTTTTCCGATGAGGCGGACGTCCCTGGCTCGGTCTCAGAGATGGTGTGGGGCAATGTTCGCGAGCTTCAGAAACGCATCGAGGCTCACGCCGCTTCTTACCATCACGCAGAGATCATCCGCGACGGCCTTCAGGTCGTCATCCTGGGTGCTCCAAACGCTGGAAAATCGAGCCTGATGAACGTTCTGGCGCAGCGCGACGTAGCCATTGTTACAGACGAAGCCGGGACTACGCGTGATGTGCTCGAGGTACATCTGGATCTTGGTGGGTTAAAAGTGAACCTCGCGGACACCGCCGGTGTTCGTGAGGCAATGGGTAAGGTAGAGGCCATCGGCATCAAACGGTCGTTGGACCGGGCAGCTACAGCGGACCTCATCCTCTACGTCGAAGACATGGTCGACCCGGCGCTCGTCCCCGAAATACCCGATGTGCCGACCATCCGCATTGGTAACAAGGCAGACCTGAACGCCAGCAACTCAAGAAAATACGACTGTACGATCTCGACGCGCACGGGGCAGGGTATCGAAAAGCTGATGGGTATTTTGAAACAGCATGCTGAACCCTACACCGAAAAAGCGGCGTCAACGATCCCATTTCGTGAGCGGCATAGGCAGCTCTTGTACTTGGCCATTCATCACATAGACCAAGCTTTGGAAGAAGCAGAGTTGGAGCTGGCTGCTGAAAGTCTCCGGCTAGCGTCAGATTCCCTCAGCCGTATTTGTGGCAAGGTCGATGTGGAGGATCTGCTGGATTCTATCTTTTCAAAATTCTGCATCGGCAAGTGACTCACGTGAAACACGATTCAAGATGAGGATTCACGTGAAACGTTGCTGGCTCGCGACTCACGTGAAACACTCACCTGGATGTCAGCTACGCCAGTTTCACGTGAAACAAACTTGACCTCCGTGCAGAAGGAGAGCATTCACGGCTCAATGGAGCAAAGCATGCAAGATCATTTTGATGTCATTGTTATTGGAGGCGGCCACGCCGGCTGCGAGGCTGCGGCAGCTTCGGCTCGCCTCGGTGCTAGTACGGCTTTGGTTACGCTCAAGCGCGATAACATCGGCGTGATGTCGTGCAACCCGGCGATCGGCGGTATCGGCAAGGGACAACTCGTTCGTGAGGTTGATGCCCTCGACGGTCTGATGGGTCGGGTATCTGACGCCGCCGGTATCCAGTTTCGGCTCCTGAACCGTCGAAAGGGTCCCGCAGTCCGTGGACCTCGTACCCAAGCGGACCGCAAGCTGTACAAGCAGGCAATGCAAGAGGCGATCGCATCGCAGGACAACCTCGAAGTGATCGAAGCTGAGGCACTCGAGATCCTGTTCGACAATGGCGAGGTCGCCGGCCTGATCATTAGCGGGGAGCGGAAGCTGCTCTGCAAGTCTCTGGTGCTCACCACCGGGACATTCCTTCGCGGCCTGATCCACATCGGTGAGAAGCGCATCCCGGCCGGCAGGATCAATGAGCCGGCAGCTGTCCGGCTTTCAGGCTCGCTCCAAGCCGTCGGCTTCAATCTCGCTCGTCTGAAGACTGGCACCCCGGCTAGACTGGACGGAAGAACGATCAATTGGGATATCCTCGGCAAACAGGAAGCGGATGAAGATCCGGTTCCGTTCTCACTTATGACGGATCGGATCACCGTTCCTCAAATCACGTGCGGAATTACACGGACGACGCCCGAGACACATCAGATCATCAGAGAGAACCTCAGTAAGTCGGCCGTCTACTCAGGGGCGATTGAGGGCGTCGGTCCGCGTTACTGCCCATCGATCGAGGACAAGATCGTTCGTTTCTCGGATCGGGAAACGCATCAGATCTTCCTTGAGCCCGAAGGCCTGGATGACCACACCGTCTATCCAAACGGGATCTCTACCTCCCTGCCTGAGGAGGTCCAGGACCGCTTCATTCATACCATGCCGGGGCTGGAGAATGTGAAGATCCTGCAGTTCGGTTACGCCATCGAGTACGACCACATAGACCCGCGAGAGCTCTATGCCACTTTGGAGACCAAGAAGGTCAAAGGGTTGTACCTGGCGGGCCAGATCAATGGCACAACCGGATACGAGGAAGCTGCCGCCCAAGGCGTCATTGCCGGGCTCAATGCTGCTAGATCGGCGGCTGCGCTTTCGCCGGTCACCATCAGTCGTGCTGACGCTTACATCGGCGTGATGATCGATGACTTGGTGACGAACGGAGTGTCTGAACCCTATCGCATGTTTACATCGCGAGCGGAATTCAGACTTTCCCTGCGCGCGGACAATGCGGATGAGCGCCTCACACCGCTGGCTATAGATATCGGTTTGGCTGGCAAGGAAAGAACGGAACGCTTCACCAGTCTTCAGGCGCGGTTGGATGAAGCACGGACCCTCGCACAAGGTCTCAGCATCACACCAAACGAAGCTCAGCGCTTTGGTATAGCGTTGAACATGGATGGTGTTCGCCGGACAGCCTATGACCTGCTTTCCTACTCAGAACTATCCGTCGAACGGCTCCGCGATGTTTGGGCTGAGCTGGGCAAAATCGACAGAAAGACGTGCGAAAGGCTCGAGACCGAGGCGCGCTATGCGGTCTACATGGAGCGTCAGCGAGCTGACGTCGAACGGCTCAAGCAGGACGAGCAAAAGGAAATTCCGGAAGATCTCCAGTTCGATGCAATGCCCGGCTTATCTAATGAATTAAGAGATAAGCTGAAGCACAGACGTCCACGCACTCTGGCGGAAGCTCAGAAGATCGACGGCATGACACCCTCGGCTCTCGCCATAATCATGCTCAATATTGGCCGCACTATGGAAAACGGTGCAGCGTGACAAAGTTTGATTCGCTTGTTGAAGCTGCAGGCCCCGTTTCACGTGAAACATTTGAGCGACTTTGCAACTTTGAAGAGTCCTTCAAGCGCTGGGCCTCGAAGATCAATCTTGTAGCGCCTTCGACCCTTCCGACACTATGGGAACGGCATATTTGCGACAGTGCGCAACTGCTCCCGCTCGCACCTGCAGCGAAGCGCTGGGTGGATATCGGGTCTGGGGGAGGGTTCCCGGGTGCGGTTTTAGCAGTGTTGCTGCGGGAGAGGGAGGGAGCGCATATCGACCTTGTCGAGAGCAATCGCAAGAAAACCGCCTTCCTTGCGGTCACTTTAGCAAGCCTCCATGCCCCAGCTACGGTTCATTCCGTTCGTATCGAAGACTCTTATTCGCGTGTCACTGCCCCGGAGGTTGTCACCGCGCGTGCCCTTGCACCGCTTCCGCTGCTTCTTGAACTGGCAGAACCCTGGCTAAGGGCAGGTGCAAAAGCGCTTTTCCATAAAGGGCGGGATTACGAACGCGAAATCGAAGAGAGCAGTGTTCGTTGGCGTTATGATTTGGTAAAGCATAGTGCATCGAAGTGGGGAGATGGCGTGATTCTGGAGATCAGCAATCTCCAACGCTTGGCCTCCGAGAGATAACAGGCTGTGTGAAACCATGAACACGCGACCGAAAATCATCACTGTGGCTAACCAGAAGGGCGGCGTTGGAAAAACAACGACAGCAATCAATCTGGCAACCGCGCTTGCAGCGATTGGTGAGCGGGTCCTGATCATCGATATTGATCCGCAGGGTAACGCGAGTACCGGCCTGGGCATCGAGCGAGAAGCACGCAAGTCGTCTTCCTATGATGTGCTCGTCGGCAATGCCGGGATCCTGCAGACTGCGATTGAGACGGCTGTTCCCGGCCTTTGGATCGTCCCGTCTACCATGGACCTTTTGGGCGTGGAACTGGAGATATCGCATCAGCCGGACCGTGTCCTGAAGCTGCGGCATGCCCTCAGGGACATCAGGGATATTCCATACACCTATGTCTTGATTGATTGCCCGCCGTCGCTCAACCTCCTGACCTTGAATGCAATGGCCGCCGCAGATTCGGTGCTTGTGCCGCTGCAATGCGAGTTCTTTGCCCTTGAAGGCTTGAGCCAGCTGCTCGAGACGGTGGAGCAGATCAAGAACACGATCAACCCGCGGTTGAGCATACAGGGTATCGTTCTGACGATGTTTGATCGCCGAAATAACCTTGCACTTCAAGTAGTTGAGGACGTTCGGGCGTTCATGGGAGATACTGTCTACGAGACCGTGATCCCCCGGAATGTACGCGTTTCCGAAGCGCCGTCCTATGGCAAGCCGGCTATCCTCTACGATCTCAAATGTTCGGGCAGCCAAGCCTATCTGCAACTTGCCTCTGAAGTCATACGACGCGAGCGTCGTCCTAAGGCAGCTTAAGCCGGCGTCGGCACAAGTATGGAGCGTGAACAGTCATGAATGAAGATCCCACCCGCAGGCGCCTCGGTCGCGGTCTTGCTGCGCTTATCGGTGAGATCGATCGTCCATCATCCGCAGCTCCCGGATCTGAGCAGGTCGTTCGGGAAGACCGTCGAGTGCCGATCGAGTTCATCTCGCCCAATCCCCGCAACCCACGCCGTAATTTCGCTGAAGAAGATCTGGCGGATCTCTCGAACTCCATTCGTGAGCACGGCATCGTTCAGCCCGTGGTCGTTCGTCCCGCAGCCGCTGATGGGCGGTACGAGATCATCGCCGGCGAGCGCCGCTGGCGGGCCGCGCAGCGCGCCGGGTTGACCGAGGTCCCGGTCATCGTTCGTGACGTTGACGATCGCGTGGCGCTGGAGCTCGCGATCATCGAGAACGTGCAGCGATCGGACCTCAATCCGGTCGAAGAGGCTGCGGGCTACCAGCAGCTGATGGAAGAGCACAACTATACGCAGGCGGATCTTGGCCAGGTGATTGGCAAGAGCCGCAGCCATGTGGCGAACACGTTGCGCTTGTTGAAACTGCCGCAATCGGTGCGCGACATGATCATTGACGGTTCGCTGACTGCCGGCCATGCCCGTACACTGGTCAATGCAGCCGATCCGGAAAAGTTGGCCCGTCGCATTATTGAGGAAGGCCTGTCTGTCCGCCAGGCTGAAGCACTTGCCAGCGAACCCGATGCGCAAGAGGGCGCACCGCGCGTAAAGCGCGAGAAGGACGCCGACACGCGTTCACTTGAGAAGCTGCTGAGCGACCATATCGGGCTCAAGGTGCAGATCAATCACAAGGAAAAGGGCGGCGAGCTGCGCGTGGGCTATAAGACGCTCGAGCAGCTCGACGAACTATGCAGGCTTTTGCAGCGTTAAGCCTTTATAAATCCACGATTATAACGTCATACCTCAAGCTAAAAACCTATCCAGTTTAGCTTGAGGTATTGCTCGCTTTCGCGAAGCCGCCCGGATAAGGAAGTTATCGCGCCTGGCGGGCGCTCTCGATAGCTAGGGCGAAAAGGGTCTGCCGGCTCGTTTCATTGGCGAGTGCGGGCTGCTGGCGTGTGCGAAGAATAGCGCCGAGCAGCCGATCGCCGGCGGTCTGAAGCATCGCCTGTGACCAGCGCTGCAGGGCAGTTTCAACATTACGGCGCCGGCTGAAGAACACCGGTGGCCTTGCACTGGCCACAGCCGCCGAGGCTGGTTTGCCGTCCTTCTCCATCTGTTCGCGCAGGATCTGCATGGATTGGATCTGGCGCAGCGCCGCGGCAAGAACGACGAACGAATGGTTGCCGCCAGAAATGTGCCGCGAGAACAAGCGGTCGAATTCGGCCACGCGGCCGCAAAGCACGGCGTCCACGATCTCGTCTGCGTTGAGAGCCGAGACATCACCGATCAGCTCGCGCACATCCTCTACCGAAATCTCCTGCTGGCCGGTGCAGAAGAGCGCAAGCTTCTCGATCTCGCCGCGGGATGCCAGGCGGTCACCGCCGAGATTGGCCTTCAATAGCTGCCGCGCTTCAGGCGAAATGCGCAGGCCCGCCTTCTGCAAGCCTTCATCGATCAGGCTGTCGATCCCTCTCGCATCATCGGCATAGCATGGCAGCGCCATGGCCGAACGCCCTTCTTCGGCGGCTTTGCGCAGCGGGGATGTTTTCTTCAGGTCTCCGGCTTCAAGCAGGATGAGCGTGTCGGTCGGCGGTTCGGCAATCAGGGCGGCAACATCCTTGGCAAGCCCGGCCTGACTTCCGATTCCGCGCACCCAGACGAGCCGCTTTTCAGAAAACATCGAGACGGTTCTCGCTTCGTCCAGCAGACGCCCTTCCTGATCCGCATCGGCCGCGTCAAGCTTGATCACGCTGAAAGGATCATCGAGCGGCAGCCCTGAGCGCTTGGCGAAAAGCCCGGCGCGTTCGGACACAAGGCCTCGATCAGGACCATAGACCAGAACGACGGTAGTGAGCGGATCTGGACGGGCAAGCCACCCGTCGACTTCATGTGCTTTCTTTTGGGCCATGGGCGGATACTAGAGCAATTCGGTGAAAAGTGGAGACCGGATTTCGGTACGAGCTTGTGCAAAACCGATGTCGTCCGGGCTTCTCGCCAAAGGGTTGAAGCATAGTGGCGAACCTGGCGCAAAGGCAGCGTCGAAGCTGGCAGGGTGCCTCTAAAATTTACCCTTCATTAGCCATGTTTTCAGGGACCAAATGCGCCCACGATTTTACCACACAATTGCCCATTTCCGTAACGATCATGGGACATGTCTGTTCGACACGACAGACAGGTGGGGGCGCAATGTATGGAGTATCGTACAATGTTTGCGTCCCTTGGAGCGCTATTGGCTGTCGCCGTCAACGCAGCCTATACATCCTTCAACTGCACCGACATTATCGGTGTAGTCTTTGACGACCAGAACCGGAATGGCGTCCATGACCGGTTCGAACGCGGCTTACCCGGAGTGGCAATCGCGAGCATAAACGGCGTCTGGGTCAAGACTGACCGCCTGGGCCGTTTTTCCTTCCCCTGCGCGCTTACCCCTGATCGATACGGCAGCAATTATGTCCTGAAGCTGGACACCCGATCGCTGCCCATTGGATCGAGTGTCACCACGCAGAACCCGGCTGCGGTACGAGCAACGGCCGGTCATGTCCACCGCGTAGGATTTGGAGTTGCATCATGGTAAAGCAAGCGCTCAAGGCAAAGCCCAAGCCGGCAAAGAAGTCAGACCGCACGCCCGCAAAGCCGGACCTGCCCAAGCAGGCGGTTGCAGCGCGGAAGAGTACGGCCGCAAAGTCGGCCCGTCAAAAGTCACCGACCAGAAAAGCTGGCACGACGACTTCTGCGCGGGCTACGAAAAGGCCGAAACGCGGAGCTATGCAGCGTCTCGGCGATTTTCTGAAGGGCTTGACTAGATCCGCCCCATAAGAACGAGGATGAGCAGTACAACCAGTACGAGGCCAACCAGGCCGGAAGGACCATAGCCCCAACCGCGTGAATAGGGCCATGCGGGCACGGCGCCGAGCAGAAGTAGAATAAGAATAATGATGAGAATTGTACCAAGCGACATTGGAACTGTCCTTGTCTGATTGATGTGCGGAAGAACAACGCTTCCGCATCCGGACAGTTCCTTATGCGGCATACAATTCCAGGAAAGCGGGTATCGCGCTTCTTCCGGAAGTTGAACCGGGTTGAAGAACGGATCGCTTCTGGCTCCTGAGAGCACAGAAGCAATTCAGGTCCTTGCGTCCTTGTTCTTACTCGGCCGGGCTCGGCGAAGCCGGCAGTTCTGCGGCCTCTTCTTCGCCTCTGCGCCTGCGCCAGCGGAACAGGCGGCTGAACCACGAGCCGCCTTCCGGCCGCTTCTCGCGCGTAAACACCATCAGCGCGGCCGGCGTAACGATGAGGGTCAGCACCGTGGCGAAACTCAGGCCGTAAACGATGGCGCTCGACAGCGAGATCCACCACTGCGTGGAAGGCGCATTGAACGTCACCTCGTGGTGCGAGAGCTCAAGGCCCACGCCGAAGGCGATTGGCAACACGCCCATGACGGCGCTGATGGCGGTCAGCAGCACTGGCCGCGCGCGTTCACGGCAGGTCTGGATGATGGCGTCGTACTTGTTCATGCCTTCGTGACGAAGCCGGTCGTACGTGTCGATCAGAACGATGTTGTTGTTCACGACGACGCCGGCGAGCGCGATCACGCCGATGCCGGACATAACGATGCCGAAGGGCTGACCCGTGAGCAGGAGGCCCAGGAACACGCCGATCGTCGACATGATGACGGTCATCAGCACCAGCCAGACGCTGGTGAAGCGGTTGAACTGCGCCAGCAGCACGACGAAGATCAGGAAGATCGCGGCGCCGAAAGCATTGCCAAGGAAGGCCGCGGCGGCGTCACTCTCTTCGCTGGAGCCCGCAAGCTTCCAGCGAGTGCCGGCAAGGTCCATCTCGTTCACCGCCTGCACCACCTGCTGTTGGACGGCAGCCACCTGCTGGTCGCTAGCCACGTTCGCAGAGACGGTGATCGTGCGCACGCCGTTGATGCGGTTCAGGATGCCACTGCTGGCCTCCGGCTCGCGCACAACGAAGTTGGTGATCGGCACCGGACCGTCGCTCGTCTGCACGCGCAACTGGTCGAGTGCCGAGAGCGTCCGGCGGTCGTCCGGCAGGCGAAGACGAATGTCGACGGCGTCGTCCGCGCCCGCAGGCCGATACTCGGACAGCTTCAGACCGTTCGTCACAAGCTGGACCACGGAACCCACGGAGGCGGGGCTCACCTGATACTGTGCTGCCATGGCGCGATCAACGCGGATCGCCCAGTCCACGCCGGGGGGCGGCAGACCATTGGAGATGTCGATCACGCCCGGAATCTCGGAGATCCGTTCGGCAACGGCTTTCGCCTGATCATTCAGGTTCGTCGGATCGACTGCCGAAAGCTGGATCTGGATCGGCTGGCCTGTGGGCGGACCGGCATCCGGTACACGCACTTCGATCTCCACGCCGGGCATGTCGGCCATCTCGGCGCGCAGGTCGCTCAGGATATCGTTGGCGGCCTTTCTCTCGCGCCAGTCGACGAACTCGTACTGGATGATGCCGACCACATCTTCATCGATGTCCTGGCCACCGCCGCGTGTGCGGCCGATGCGCGTATAGACGGACTCGATGCCTTCCCAGTTGAGAAGCTTTTCCTCGGCAGGCCGGACGAGGCGGTCCATCTCATCGAGCGAGAGGTTGCCACGCGCATGCACATACATGAGCCCGTATTCCGGCTCGACGTTGGGGAAGAACTCCACGCCCGCGCCATACTTGGAATAGGTGAACATCACGCCGACCAGCAGCGCGACAGCCAGCATCAGCACCGTAACCGGGAAGCGCACCGCCTGCTTGACCAGGTTGATGTACCAACCGTCGGGACCGGGCTCCGGCTCCACGTGGGCCTTGGCGAACATGGCGCCGAGGGTAGGTGTGAACACCAGGGCATAAAGCATCGAAGCCGCAAGCGTCACGATCAGCGTAATCGGCATATACTTCATGAACTCGCCGACAATGCCCGGCCAGAAGAGCAGCGGCGAGAAGGCGGCGATACGGGTCAAGGTGGCGGCGATCACCGGACCGGCCATGCGCTTGGCGGCAAGCTCGAACGCCTCTTCGCGTGGCATTCCCTCCGTCATTCGCCGCTCAGCGAATTCTGTGACAATGATCGCGTCATCCACCAGCATGCCCACAGCGAGGATGAGGCTGAAGAGCACGATCATGTTGACCGTGTAGCCCATCATGGCGAGCGCAAAGATGCCCATGAGGAACGAGGCGGGCACTGCCATGCCGATCAGAAGGGAAGCGCGGCCCGAGAGCGTGTAGAGTACGATGATGAAGACGAGGATGATCGCGACGATCACGTGGTTCTGGAGCTCGTCCAGAAGATCGCGGATCATCACGGACTTGTCCTGCGAATAGCTGACGGTGATCCCGCCGGGCAGGGACTGGCCAAATTCATCCGCAATGGCCTTCACCTGATCGACTGTATCCACGAGGTTCGAGCCCACGCGCTTCTTGACTTCGATCGCAACAGCCTTGCGGCCATCGAGGCGCGTGATCGACTCGGCATCCGTGAAGGTCGAACGGAGAGTCGCGATGTCACGGGCGCGGATCACGGCATCCTTGCTAGCGACGATCGGCAGGTTCGCGATGTCCTCCAGGTTCTCGATCAATGATGGCACCTTGACCGCGAAGCGGCCTTCGGAGCCTTCCAACGCACCGGCGGCAACGAGGCTGTTCGAAGCACCGATTGCGGAAACGAGCTGATTGAGTTCGATCCCGTAGGAGGAGAGCTTCATCGGATCGACGATGACCTCGACAAGATCGTCGCGCGAACCCTGGAGCGAACCTTCCAGCACGCCCGGCACTTCCTCGATGCGGTCACGCAATTCCTTGGCGGCATTGGTCAACACGCGCTCAGGCACGTCGCCCGCAAGTGTGACGACCAGGATCGGAAACTCGGAGATGTTGACTTCGTTGACCGTGGGTTCTTCAGCTGCCTGCGGAAGTTCGCGCCGGGCGTCCGCCACCTTGGCGCGCACATCTTCGATGGCGTTCGAAAAGTCGTAGCCGGCCTGGAACTCGATCAGCACGAAACCGCCGCCTTCATAGGCAGCGGAACGCATCTCTTTGACGCCCTCAAGGCCCTTGAGCGATGTCTCCATCGGTCTGAGCAGCAGACGCTCGGAATCCTCAGGCGAGATGCCCTGATACATCATGCTGACATAGATGATCGGAATCGGAACGTCAGGCTCCGCTTCCTTGGGGATCTGCAAATAGGAGAGCGCTCCGGCCACTATGAAGAATGCCAGGATCGAGAGCGTCAGCCTTGCGTTATGGATTGCAAGACGCACGATATCCACGTGGGTGCCTCCTCTAGGGCAACTCCAGGAAAAGCGGGAACCGGTTTTCCGTCCGGAGTTGCGATATTACAAAGACTTGGATCAAGACGGCATTCTTGAGCGGCCTAAATGATCCAACCTTGGTTCTTGCAGTTCCGGATGGAAGGCGGGACCTACCCCAGGAACTTGGTGAAGCCACTGGCAGTGCCATCGCTTTTTCAGCTGCGTGGCAGGTGAGGTGGCTTCAGGTTCTTTGTTATGGCACGTTGCGTGCGAGATTCTTGATCGTGTCCGCATCGGCGTTCTGGGCATTGACCTTTTCGCCCTCGACGACGAAGTCCTGTCCGGCGACGATGATGCGGGCATCTTCCGGAATGCCGGCCACGAACAATGCTTCCGGCGTATCATCGACGATGTCGATCGCGTGGAAGGAAACGGTACCGTCACCATCGACGCTGCGAACGCCGAGCTCGCCATCCGGATGCAGGGTAACGACCGAGCGTGGCAGTGCGACGGTCTCCAGCGTCTTGGCGCGAACGGCGATTTCCGCCGTCATGCCGGCCGGCAGCGCGTTGTCGGGGTTCGGCACCTCGACCTCAATGCGGAAGGTTCTGGTTCGGGGCGATGCTGCGCGGCTAACATACTTGAGCGTTCCCTCGACATTCTTTCCGTTGACCAGCGTAACCGTGGCCTTGTCGCCCTTGGTGATGTTGCCGAGCTCGCGTTCGCTCACTTCGCCGACAACAATGATCGGATCAAGCTTGAGGAGCGTGGCGACTTCGGCGCCCTGCATCACCGAGCTTCCTTCCTCCAAGTGCACCCTGTCGACGACGCCGGAGAAAGGCGCACTAAGAGTGACGCGATTGAGTTCCGCCTGGGCCAGTTCCAGTGCCGACTGCGCCGAAGCAAGAGCGGTGCGGGCCGCATCGCGCTGCAGGGAGGCAAGGTTGCCACCCTTGGCAAGCCGTTCGGCCGCTTCCAGTTCTGCCTTGCGCTGTTTCAGGGTCTGTTCAGCCGACGTTACGGCCGCTTCCTTGCCTTCGCTTTCGAGGCGCAGGATGAGGTCGCCCTTGTTGACATAGTCGCCTTTTGAGACAGCCAGTTCCTCGATGACGCCGTTGGCTCTGGAAGCCAGAACCGAATTCTTTTCAGCTTCGGTCTGTCCGGAAACGCGGATCGTGCGCGCATGGGACACGCGCGGCGGCACGGCCACCTGCACGTTCTTCAGCGGTACAGCAACTTCCTTCTGCTCTTCCTGAGCCTGGGAAGGATCTGGCCTGGCGCTACCGACGGACGAGAACTGCCCCGAGGCCACCCAGACGCCAGTAGCGACGAGCACGCCGAGCGCGACGATCTTGTGAAGCTTGATCTTCGACATGATGGCTTCCATGACTGGCCAGTGGACAAGACGCCCATATGGGGATTGATAAATCGATATTCAATTATAGACGCAGAAAGGCGGACCTTCCCTACAGTAGGCCTGCGACATAATTGTGTTTCGATTGGGCGCTGCTGACATAATGCTGTCAGGAACCTAAAGCAAATAGATTATTGTCTTTTTGCTTATCTAGGCGGGCAAAAGATCGTTAGTCGATGAAGAGGCTTCCGGGGAGGTTTGCCTTTCCAGACATAACCTCCACCAGAAGATTTGAGAACATGTTCAGAAAAATTCATCTGAACGCAGCAGATATTCTTCTAACGGCGCTTCATGAAGGCCAGAGCCATTCCAACCACAAAGAAACCAGCGGCGGCGATGCCGACGGTAGCGGTTGGATTGTTCTTTGCTGCACGCTGCAGCTGATGCGCACCGCGGCGAATCTCCGGCAGCGCATAGGCCGCCTGTTCACGCAGCCAATCGGTTGCGTCTTCGCTGACGTGAAGCGCGTCCTTATAGGCGCTGCGGCCCTGCTTGCGCAGGCTCTTCTTGAGCGAGGCGACCTCGCTTGCAAGGCTCGCAAGTTGATCCTGAAGGGTGTCGCCGATATTACTGTCAAACCTGTTCATGGTATCCATTCCCGATCATGAGGGGGCGGATGACTTAACGTTCACGGCTACGGCTGGTTCCCTCTGGGCCAGAGGCATCAACACCCATTGACTTTTGCTCACAGCTTCGCCACCTCACGGGGCAAGATCACAAGGAAGGGCAGGTCCAGCATGACCGCCGACATTGTTTCGGATTACCTTACATCCCCACTTCCGCGCCGCCGTTCCGTAGCCGTCGATGTTGGCGGCGTCCTGGTTGGTGGCGACGCTCCGGTTGTCGTGCAGTCCATGACGAACACGGACACCGCCGACATTGATGCGACAGTGGCGCAGGTGGCGGCCCTGCATCGTGCTGGTTCCGAGCTGGTGCGCATCACGGTTGATCGCGACGAGTCAGCTGCTGCGGTCCCGCACATTCGCGATCGCCTTGCCCGTCTCAATATTGATGTGCCGCTGATTGGTGACTTTCACTACATCGGCCATAAGCTGCTGGCGGATCATCCGGCCTGCGCCGAGGCGCTCGCCAAATACCGCATCAACCCCGGCAACGTAGGCTTCCGCGAGAAGAAGGACGTGCAGTTCGGCTCGATCGTCGAAACCGCCATCCGCTACAACAAGCCAGTTCGCATTGGTGTGAACTGGGGTTCGCTGGACCAGGAACTGCTCACCCGTCTGATGGATGAGAACCAGGCCAATGGCTTTCCTCTGACGGCGCAGCAGGTCATGCGCGAGGCGATCGTCCAGTCTGCGTTGATCTCCGCCCAGATGGCCGAGGAGATCGGCCTCGGCCGTGACCGCATCATCCTCTCCGCCAAGGTAAGCCAGGTGCAGGACCTGATCTCGGTCTATGCCGAACTGGCCAAGCGTTCGAACCACTCGCTCCATCTCGGCCTCACCGAAGCTGGCATGGGCTCCAAAGGCATCGTTGCTTCCTCCGCAGCCATGGGCATCCTGCTGCAGCAGGGCATTGGCGACACGATCCGCATCTCGCTGACGCCGGAACCAGGTGGCGATCGCACCCGTGAGGTGCAGGTGGCGCAGGAACTGCTGCAGACCATGGGCTTCCGCCAGTTCGTTCCCGTCGTGGCTGCTTGCCCCGGCTGTGGCCGCACGACCTCGACCGTGTTCCAGGAGCTTGCTCACAAGATCCAGGAAGACATCCGCCGCAACATGCCCATCTGGCGGGAACAGTATCCGGGTGTCGAAGAACTGCAGGTCGCCGTCATGGGCTGCATCGTCAACGGCCCGGGAGAATCGAAGCACGCCAATATCGGCATCTCGCTTCCTGGAACCGGCGAAACGCCTGCAGCTCCCGTCTTCGTCGACGGCAAGAAGGTTGCGACCTTGCGTGGCCCGCGCATCGCTGAGGAATTCGAGCAGATGCTGGCGACCTACATCGAGAACCGCTATGGCATGCCAAAGGTGCAGGCCGAACAGGTTCCGGCCTGACATAGCTCGAAACCGACGATTCATTCAGAAGCCGGCGCCATCCGTGTCGGCTTTTTTTGTGTTAGCGCTAGTGATTGCGGAAGGCGATGAAGCGTGCCGTTTCCTTGAGCACGGCGGCTGCCTCACCAAACGGCGCGAGCAGCTCTTCCGCATGGGCCACGAGCCCGCGCAGCTGGTTACGCGCCCATTCCTCGCCATGCAGTGCCACGAGCGTGCCTTTGCCGGCGGCCGCATCCTTGCCGGTCGCCTTGCCCAGATCTTCCGCGGTGGCAGTCACGTCCAGCAGGTCATCCGCCAGCTGGAACGCAAGCCCGATCGCTTCGCCAAAAGCCGTGAGGCTTTCCCGTTCCGCAGTGGTCGCATTGCCGATCAGGGCGCCTGCCAGACAGGCGAAGCGAATCAGCGCGCCCGTCTTCATCGCCTGCAGCTGGACGATACCGCCCTCATCGGGCCGCACCTTCTCCGCGGCAAGATCCAGCGCCTGGCCGCCAGCCATGCCGCCTACGCCGGCCGCACGCGCAAGCGCCGAAATCAGAGCCACCTTCGTCTGGGCTCCGAGTTCCGTTTCCTCGCTGGCGATGATGTCGAAGGCGAGCGTCAGCAGACTGTCGCCAGCCAGGATCGCCGTAGCCTCGTCAAACGCGCGATGCACGGTCGGTTGGCCGCGCCGCAGGTCGTCGTCGTCCATTGCAGGCAGATCGTCATGGATCAGCGAATAGCAATGGATGCATTCGAGTGCTGCAGCCACGCGAAGCACGGCAGTGCCGTCAGCATCGAAGAGCCTTGCCGTTTCCAGCACCAGGAAGGGACGCAGGCGCTTGCCGCCGTTGAGTGCCCCATGGCGCATGGCCGAAAGCAGGCGCTCCGGGCGCACCACTTCACCCTCGCGGGTGCGGGCTGAAAGAAGCTCCGTAAGCAGCTGTTCCACCTGCACCGCGTGCAGCGAAAGCAGTGTTTCAAACGACAAGAGATGTGACTGATCCATCCGGAAGCGATGGCCTGAACGACGATTTTGGTCAAGCGTAATTGTGATAACTGTTTGCCAGAGCTGTTCTTCATCGGTAATTCATCCTGAGTTGCCGAGGATAAGCAGTTGCCAGTTCCGGAAATCGAAGCGGAAGAGAGGTCCCTCCAGATGCCGACGCGAACCAGGTTTCGCGCCTCCAAGAGGGTCTGGACAAGGCGAGTAGCAAAGCTGCTGCTGCTCATTGTGCTCGTGCCTCTGCTTCTGACGCTGGTCTACCGTCCCGGTTTCGTCCATCCCGTTTCCACCCTCATGCTGGCTGATCTGGTGACCTTCAAGGGTTATGACCGGCGTTGGGTCCCTCTCGAAGAGATGGGGCAGGTGGGGCCGGTTTCGATCATGATGTCGGAGGATGCCAAGTTCTGCGCCCACGGCGGCGTGGACTGGGGTGAGATGCGCGCTGTCGTGAATGATTTCATGGATGGCGAAAACCCGCGCGGCGCGTCAACGATCTCCATGCAGACGGTCAAGAACCTGTTCCTGACGAATGGCCGTTCATTCTTCCGCAAGGCGGTCGAGGTGCCGCTGGCGCTCTACTTCGATGCCGTGATGCCCAAGCGACGGGTTATGGAGATCTATCTTAACATTGCCGAATGGGGCCCCGGCATCTACGGGCTTGAGGCGGCTTCGCAGCACTATTTCGGCCGACCGGCGAGGGACCTCACCCGCAAGCAGGCCGCACTTCTGGCAGTCACGCTGCCGAACCCGCTTGTCCGCAATCCGGCAAAGCCCAGCGCCCAGCTTTCCCGCCTGGCAAACCGCATCGAGCGTCGCGCCCGCGCCTCGGGTGCCTATATTGGATGCATCAAGACGAACTGAGCCTGCGTTCGTCGAAACGCAGCATCGAAGGAGTTCCCCGTGATCAAACGTGGTGTGTCATTCGGCTTCCTGGGCAGGTTCGGCCGCTCAGCAGATCTCCGCTATCTCGACGCTGCCCTGGAGGAATTCCGGCTTCATTCCGGAGTGATACCGGATGGCGTCAAGATGGTCGCGGTGAGCCTGATGGCCGAGGACGGCTCCGAACCGGAGCCTGCGGCTTATTCGCCCGTCGGCGCCCTCATGGCGCTGTCCTTCTACGGTGCTGAGGAGTTTGCCCGGCTTAACGGACCAGAGGCTACAGGTGTGACCCTGACGCGGCTGGAGATCGCGCTGGAGAAGGGCGAAGGTCTTGATGCCTCGATTATTCTCCTGATGCTGCACTCCGGGCTTCTTCATCAATCCTTAAGGGAAGAATATGGTATAGAGGCAGACGAAGCGCGAAGCTGATCGGGCGCGCCCATGTGAGGCGCGAGTCGAAAAATGCAGCCTTCCCACTGGCCAAATCCATCCTGGCCGTGTATAGGCGGCGCAAATTCTATTACTCGACGAGGGGCGCGGGAAGCGCAGAGGCTTCGTTGAGCAGCGGAGAGTATCATGGCAGTACCTAAAAGAAAGACCTCGCCCTCGAAGCGTGGCATGCGTCGGTCGGCAGATGCGCTTAAGGCTCCGACTTACGTTGAAGACAAGAATTCCGGCGAGCTGCGTCGCCCGCACCACATCGACCTGAAGACCGGCATGTACCGCGGTCGTCAGGTTCTGGAGCCGAAGGAAGCGTAAGCTTCACGGCTTTCCAGCTTTCGCGAAGCCAGGCTTCGCGCGACGCAGGATTCTCAGGCAACATGGCAGGGTCGGCATAGCCGGCCCTGCTTTCGTTGTTTGTGCGCAGGTCTTGGCATCACCGTCATTGGCCGGAAACTCCGCGCGCGCGAAATCCGCCGACGAAGCCTTCGCCCCGTTCAGTGCGTCAATGTTCGGATAGCTCGGAGGATTATTTCGAGAGCGAATCGATCTTCCGCTGCATTGCGGCAAGCTGTTCGCGCAGCTCCTGCAGGTCGCCGTTCGTCGGGCTGCCCGCCTGCGGCTTTTCTTCCTTCCTGGGCTCCGCTGCAGGAGGTGTGGGAGCAGGGGAAGGCGTAAACATCCGCATCGCTTCCTGGAACATCTGAAGGTTGCGCTTCGTCTGTTCCTCGATGAGGTTCATCGGGACCATTTCCATGAAGTCGATGCCCTTGCCGCCGAAGGCATTCTGCATCTGCTCCCGCATGCGAGCCTGCTCCTTGGCAAAGAGCTGCATGGACTGTTCGAGGAACGACGGCACGACCATTTCCATCTGGTCGCCGTAATAGGAAATAATCTGGCGCAGGAACGGGATCGGCAGAAGGTTCTGACCGTTCTTGTTGTTCTCGAGCTCAAAGATGATCTGCGTCAGGACGGAGTGGGTGATGTCCTCGCCCGTCTTGGCGTCGCGCACCACGAATTCCTCTTCGCGCCTCACCATCTCGGCAAGGTCTTCCAAGGTCACGTAGGTGCTGGTACCCGTGTTGTAGAGCCGGCGATTGGCATATTTCTTTATCGTCACCGGTTCGGTCTTATCGGGCATTGGGGCCTCCCCTGAACGCTTATTGTGGGGGACCCTTCTTCCGAGGGTCCAGTTGGCTGGCAAGATAGGCGCAACCGAGGTGAGATTGGAAGTGCTTTCTTCCATCCCTGTCGCCCATACTATCCCAATTATGGTGCAGCGCAAAAAAGATAATTGACCCTGACGAGAGCCGGTAGTTAGATGCAGCCTTAGCGAGCGCGCACCGCGTCGCGGCATGAAATCCGCCGGATGCCGCTCTGGTCCATTCCAGCTATTGCATCGGGGTCGGAATGTCTGCTTCCAAGTCCATCGTCATCGCCAGTGCTGCGCGCACTCCCGTCGGATCGTTCAATGGAGCCTTCGCGACGGTTCCTGCCCATGAGCTGGGCGCGGTGGCGATCCGCGCCGTTCTCGAACGGGCAGGCGTTGCCCCGGAAGAGGTCAACGAGGTGATCCTTGGCCAGGTGCTGACCGCAGGGCAGGGCCAGAACCCCGCCCGCCAGGCCGCCGTCAAGGCAGGCATCCCGCACGAGCGCACCGCGTGGAACCTGAACCAGCTCTGCGGTTCTGGTCTGCGCTCCGTTGCCGTCGGCATGCAACAGATAGCCTGCGGCGATGCGGATATCGTCGTGGCCGGTGGGCAGGAGTCCATGACCCTTGCGCCTCATTGCTCCTATCTCCGCCAGGGCGTGAAGATGGGCGACCAGGCCATGGTCGATACCATGCTGCGCGATGGCCTCATGGATGCTTTCCTCGGCTACCACATGGGCATCACTGCCGAAAACGTAGCGCGCAACTTCCAGATCGGTCGTGAGGAGCAGGACGCATTCGCACTGGCATCCCAGAACAAGGCGGAAGCCGCTCAGAAGGCGGGCCGCTTCAAGAAGGAGATCGTTCCGGTCACCGTGTCCAGCCGCAAGGGCGACGTGGTCGTCGAGGACGACGAATACATCCGTCACGGCGCAACCATGGAAGGCATGCAGAAGCTGCGTCCTGCCTTTGATCGCGATGGCACTGTTACGGCTGCAAATGCCTCCGGCATCAATGACGGCGCTGCTGCAGCACTCCTGATGTCCGAAGAGGAGGCAGCACGCCGCGGCATTGAACCTCTGGCGCGCATCGTTTCCTGGGCTACAGCCGGTGTGGACCCTGCGGTTATGGGCACGGGGCCCATTCCCGCGAGCCGCCGTGCACTGGAGAGGGCAGGTTGGCGCGTCGATGATCTCGATCTCATTGAGGCCAACGAAGCTTTCGCGGCACAGGCCTGTGCGGTGAACAAGGAGCTCGGCTGGAATCCCGAGATCGTGAATGTTAATGGCGGCGCCATCGCGATCGGCCATCCGATCGGCGCTTCCGGCGCACGCGTGCTGTCAACGCTGCTTCACGAAATGGAACGGCGGGGCGCCCGCAAGGGATTGGCCACTTTGTGCATCGGCGGCGGCATGGGCGTCGCCATGTGCGTGGAACGATAAGTCTGCCGTAGCTGAAGCCATACGGCCGCTACAGAACATTGGAATGGGGAACAGCGCTATGGCTAGAGTGGCATTGGTAACAGGCGGAACGCGGGGCATCGGCGCAGCAACGGCCCTCGCGCTGAGAGACGCTGGTTACAGGGTGGTTGTCACCTATGTTGGAAGCATTGAGGCTTCCACCGAGTTTGCGCGGCAGAACGATCTCTCCGCCTATTGCTGGTCAGTGAGCGATTACGAGGCCTGCGTGAAGGGTGTTGCGCGCGTCGAGGCCGAGCTCGGGCCCATCGATGTGCTGGTCAACAATGCCGGCATCACGCGCGATGCGATGTTTCACAAGATGTCACCTGAAGCCTGGCATCAGGTGATCGACACGAACCTCACCGGCGTCTTCAACATGACCCAGCCCGTGTGGAACGGCATGCGCGAGCGCAAGTTCGGCCGGGTGATCAACATCTCCTCGATAAACGGCCAGAAGGGTCAGGCGGGACAGGCGAACTATTCGGCCGCCAAGGCCGGTCTCATCGGCTTTACCAAGGCGCTGGCGCAGGAAGGCGCCCGCTTCGGCGTCACCGTAAACGTGGTTTGCCCCGGCTACATCGGAACGGAGATGGTGAAAGCCGTCCCTGAACCAGTCCTGCAGAAGATCGTCGACCAGATCCCGGTAGGGCGTCTGGGCGAGCCGCAGGAGATCGCACGGTGCGTGACCTTCCTCGCCTCTGATGAGGCGGCTTTCATCACCGGCTCCACTCTGACAGCCAATGGCGGTCAGTACATCGCCGGATAAGACCACAGCGAAGTTATTGATGGGCTGGCACTCTGCGTCCCCTTGGGCGCGGAACGTGAGCCTCATTATTCCCACCTTCTGTGGATACGCTGTGCAAACTTTGTTGGAATCCAGTGGACTAGTCCGCGTCTGACATGCCCCAAAACCGGTGTGATGATTTGCATAGAAGCGATTCGTCGCCGATTCGTTCTTCCTTTGGGCCATATACGCCTTTTGGCGGACTTGCGCGGACGGTTGCCTTAATAAGCAGGTAATAAAGGTTAATGATAGTAAACACTTACAGAAGGACGTGAATTTTTCGGATGCTGAAAAGTTAACGTTCGGCTGTTGCAGTGTAGAATGAAGGCAAATGCCAAAGATGATTTTCGTGCCTGTCAGAGGCCCTGGGCACTACATCTAGTGGCGAACATTGGCAGAACTACCGTGAGTCAACGATTCGTCGCTGATTCGTTCCAGACTCGTTCCAAAGGTTAAATCGCGCGCACTTTTGCCTGTTGCTCCAGCGAGGTTTTCCTATATGTCTGCGGTGGTCGGTACCCACATTGAAGGTCGCGCGTACGAGTGCTGTGAATGAATATCCAGCTAGATAGAAGCAACACGGTCTCCCTCGACGGGCGTGGCGTGACCGCTGTGTTGGGACCCACCAATACCGGCAAGACGCATATGGCGATCGAACGGATGGTGGCACACACCTCCGGCGTGATCGGTCTGCCGCTGCGTCTGTTGGCGCGCGAGGTCTATACGAAAGTCGCAGCCCGCGTGGGCGAGGCGAACGTTTCGCTCGTCACTGGCGAAGAGAAGATCATCCCGCCGGGTGCGCGCTATTCGGTCTGCACGGTGGAGGCTCTCCCGAGGTACACGGACGCCGCCTTCGTCGCCATCGATGAAGTTCAGCTCGCCGCCGACCTCGAGCGTGGCCACATCTTCACCGATCGCATCATTCACCTGCGCGGTCGTGAGGAGACACTTCTTCTCGGCGCCGCCACGATGCGCGGAATTCTCGAAAAGCTCTTCAAAGGCATCTCGATCATCAGCCGCCCTCGCATGTCGGTTCTGACCTATGCCGGGGCGAAGAAGATCACCCGGCTTCCGAACCGCTCGGCCATCGTCGCCTTTTCGGCCGACGAAGTCTATGCGATCGGCGAATTGATCCGCCGTCAGCGCGGTGGCGCGGCCATCGTGCTGGGCGCGCTGAGCCCGCGCACCCGCAACGCCCAGGTTGAGCTCTACCAGTCGGGCGACGTCGATTATCTCGTTGCCACTGACGCCATTGGCATGGGCCTGAACCTCGACGTTGACCACGTCGCCTTCGCGCAGAACAGCAAGTTCGACGGGTTCCAGTATCGCGACCTGACCGCGGCCGAACTCGCGCAGATCGCTGGCCGCGCTGGCCGCCACCTTCGCGATGGCACCTTTGGCGTCACCGGTCAGGTTGATCCGTTCCCGGACGCGCTGGTGGAAGCCATCGAGACACATCGCTTCGAGCCCGCCAAGGTCCTGCAATGGCGTTCTGCCGATCTGGACTTTGCGAGCATTGATGTGCTGAAAGCATCACTTGACCGTCCGCCTGCGATCGAAGGTTTGACGCGGGCATTGCCGACTGCAGACCTGCGCGTGCTGGAATTCCTGTCGCGAGACGAAGATGTCCGCGCGATGGCGCAAAGTCGTGAGCGGGTAGCGGCCCTCTGGGACGCCTGCGCCTTGCCGGATTACCGCAAGATCGCGCCTGCGCAGCATGCTGAAATCGTCGGCGCCATATTCAAGGATCTGGCGCAGCGTGGCCACGTGGACGAAGACTACATGGCCAACCAGGTTGCAAAAGCCTCATCGACTGAAGGTGAGATAGATACACTTTCGCAACGAATTGCGCAGATACGGACCTGGACCTTTGTCTCGCATCGTCCCGGCTGGTTGTCGAATCCGACACACTGGCAGGAAAAAACGCGCGATATTGAGGATAGACTATCGGACGCGCTCCATGAGAGATTGACGAAACGCTTCGTTGATCGCAGGACATCTGTGCTGATGAGGCGCCTTAGAGAGAACGCAATGCCTGAAGCAGAAATCAACCCGGCGGGTGAAGTGCTCGTTGAGGGACATCATGTTGGTGAAATGCAGGGATTCCGCTTCACAGCGGATCGGACTGCCGAAGGAGAGGACGCGCGCGCCGTCAAGGCTGCCGCGTTGAAGGCGCTGGCCGCAGAATTCGAGCTGCGCGCCGAACGGTTTGCAGCCGCTCCGAATGGCGATCTCGCCCTTGCATCGGATGGCATCCTGCGTTGGCTTGGCGCGCCCGTTGGTACGCTTGTTGCCACGGATGATGTGCTGAAGCCGCGTCTGGTGCTGCTCGCTGACGAGCAGCTGACCGGCCCAGCCCGCGACAAGGTTGCCGCGCGCGGTGAGCGCTTCGTCAACTTCCAGATCGAAAGCCAGCTGAAGCCGCTCCTCGATCTCCGCGATGCCGAGAGCCTCTCCGGTACCGCCCGTGGTCTGGCATTCCAGCTCGCCGAAAACTTCGGTGTTCTGAACCGTCGCGACGTGGCCGAAGAGGTCCGCTCGCTCGATCAGGATGCACGTGCAGCGCTGCGCCGCCTCGGCGTTCGCTTCGGCGCCTATCACATTTTCGTCCCCGCACTGGTGAAGCCCGGTCCGGCCGGCCTGGCAACGCTGCTCTGGGCGCTGAAGAACGATGCCCGCGACAAGCCGGGCTACGGCGATGTTGTTGCAGCACTGGCTGCCGGCCGCACGTCTTTCGTCACCGATCCGTCCTTCGAGCGGGCCTTCTACCGCCTTTCCGGCTTCCGCAATCTAGGCCGTCGCGCTGTTCGCGTCGACATCCTGGAGCGTCTGGCTGATCTGATCCGCCCGACCCTGGGCTGGAAGCCAGGTTCCGGCAAGCGTCCGGATGGCGCCTACGGCGGCGATGCCTTCGTGGTTACGCCGGCCATGATGTCGATCCTCGGTGCTACCGCCGAAGACATGGAAGCGATCCTCAAGGGCCTTGGCTACCGCGCTGAACCAAAGACGGCCGAAGAGGTGAACGCTCGCCTTGCAGAGTTTGATGCCGCCGCAGCACCTGCTGCTGAAGCGTCTGCCGAGGAAGAGACTGCCGCCAGCGAGCAGGCTGAAGCCCAGCCCGAACCCCAGACTGAGGGTCTCGTGACCGGCACCGGTCCGGCTCAGCCGCTGGATACGGTCCAGCCCGAAGCCACCGAATCGGCTGAAGTTGTTGAAGCTGCTGAAGCAACGCCAGCGGCAGAAGAAGCGCCCAAGCCGGTTCTCGTCTGGCGTCAGGGTCGTTTCGAGCGTCGTCAGCCTCCGCAGCGCGACCGCAAGGCCGCTGGCGCTGGCGAGGAAAAGCCGCGCGGCAAGGGCCGTCCGCGTCCTGCGCAGGGCGACCGCAATCAGGACCGCCAGGATCGTCCGAAGAAGCAGGATGCCCGCAAGGCCGAGCAGCGTCGTCCTCAGCGCGAGGAGCGTCCGGTCAAGATCGACCCTAATTCGCCATTTGCAGCATTGGCCGCTCTGAAGGACCAGCTGCGGAAATAGGAGCAAAACCCGCGTGACAGTCGAAGGACGCCAGAGAGTAGACAAATGGCTGTTCTTCGCGCGGGTTGTGAAGTCCCGAACCCTTGCCGCCAAGCTTGCGCAGGGTGGCAAGGTCCGCGTCAACCGCAACAAGATCGATCAGGCTTCGTATCAGATCAAGGTGGGGGACGTGCTCACCATCACGCTTGAGCGGCGCATCCTCATCTATCGGATCTTGGAGACCGGCGAGCGTCGCGGCCCGGCCCCGGAAGCCCGCCTTCTTTACGAAGATCTGTCTCCACCTGAGGAACCACGGGCTATCGTCGCCGTTGGACCGGTTCGTGATCCTGGATCAGGCCGCCCGACAAAACGCGACAGGCGTGCCCTGAACGCTCTTGACGACCAGAACTGAGGCTGCAGCCGCATCAGCAATTGCTTGAAAAAGCATACTGTTCCTGTGCGGCGTTCTGCAGCGCAATCTGTGTACTTGTCATGGCGCGATAAAGGGATTACGTCACCGCCATCGCTCGTTAAAAACCACCCGCGCAGGAGCACGAAATGACCTATGTCGTGACCGACAACTGCATTCGTTGCAAGTACATGGATTGCGTCGAGGTGTGTCCGGTCGACTGTTTCTACGAGGGCGAAAATATGCTTGTCATCCACCCGGATGAATGCATTGATTGCGGCGTTTGCGAGCCGGAATGCCCTGCGGAAGCCATCAAGCCGGATACCGAACCGGGTCTTGATCAGTGGCTGACGCTGAACGCAGAGTATGCGGAGAAGTGGCCAAACATTACGGTGAAGCGTGAACCTCCGGCGGATGCCAAGGAGATGGACGGCGTGGCTGGGAAGCTGGAAGCCTACTTCTCGTCGGAGCCGGGACAGGGCGACTGATTGCCCGTTTTGGAGCGCGCTAGCTCGGGCGCGTCGCAATGCCGCATGGATATAGGGTAGTAAGCTCTTGCTTCTGCCCTACATTTGCTATGCGCGACAAATTGAATCCTGCGCAAATTCATGTTAATATACGAGCACATGTCGGTAAAGAACGTCTTGATGGCGCAGGATAAATAATCACCAACCGTGGAGTACCCTGGTACCAAGGATGCTTGAACCTGGTCGTTGCGCGCAAGAGTTCCCCTGCCTCGGCAGACGAAACAAGTCAGCAAATCATCGTCACCGCGTTTAGTCATCTTCCCAGCATGACACCCCAGGTGGCTGGAGCGAGCGATAACCGCCGCCACCTACAATAGGAGTTTTAGGCGTATGGCAACCCAGCAGAAGAAAGTGGCACATAAGTCCGGGTTCAAGACAGGCGAATTCATCGTCTATCCTGCTCATGGGGTAGGCCAGATCGTGAACATCGAGAGCCAGGAAGTAGCGGGCCACTCTCTGGAGCTGTTCGTCATCGATTTCCAGAAAGACAAGATGCGCCTGAAGGTTCCGGTCGCCAAGGCCACCTCCAGCGGCATGCGCAAGCTTTCGGAAGAGGATTACGTCGAGCGCGCTCTCAAGATCGTGCAGGGCAAGGCCCGCGTAAAGCGCACCATGTGGTCGCGCCGTGCGCAGGAATACGATGCCAAGATCAACTCTGGCGATCTGATCCTGATCTCCGAGGTTGTCCGCGATCTCTACCGCGCTGACAACCAGCCGGAACAGTCCTACTCGGAGCGCCAGCTGTTTGAAGCCGCTCTGGACCGCATGGCCCGCGAAATTGCAGCCGTGAACGCCCTCTCCGAGACCGAAGCTGTCCGCCTCATCGAGGTCAACCTGGCCAAGGCTCCGCGCCGCGGCTCCAAGGCCGACGCTGACGGCGAAGACGCTGATAAGGACGAGAACGAAAAGGAAGAAGCAGCTTAATCCTGCCTGCTCTCCCATTCAGCAAAGCCGGGCCTCGTGCCCGGCTTTTTGTTTAGGGTGCCCCGCAACCTGGCGGGTGCGCCCGCGTGGAACCTTCTGCACGTCACGATGTTAAAGCTCATGCCCCACGGAGGCGATTGTCTCGCTTGTGTTAGCAGGAGCACATCATGCAGGAAGGCGGACGCAGGCTTATAAAAGCTGCTATGGCAGCTCCATATCTGGAGCGCGAAGAAGAACATCTCCTTGCCATACGGTGGAAGGAGGAAAAGGACGTCAAAGCACTCCACGGCATTACCAAGGCGCATATGCGGCTCGTAATCGCCATGGCAGGCAAGTTCCGCCACTTCGGTCTCTCGATGGCTGACCTTGTACAGGAAGGTCATGTAGGGCTGCTTGAGGCCGCGGCTAGGTTTGATCCTTCAAGAGACGTACGATTTTCGACCTATGCCAGCTGGTGGATCCGCGCTTCCATGCAGGATTACATCCTGCGTAATTGGTCTATCGTCCGCGGCGGTACGAGTTCCGTTCAGAAAGCACTGTTCTTCAATCTGAGGCGGCTCCGCGCCCGTCTGCAGCGGCTTGGCGGCGATGAACCCAGCGAAGAGATCTATCGCAAGGTGGCTGCCGCGCTCCACGTCACCCCGGCTGAAGTCTCCCGTATGGATATGCGGCTGGCAGGTGGTGATACCTCGCTCAACACGAAACTCAACGGCGACTCAGCTGCCGAACGCATCGAATTCCTCGTCAGCGAGGATCCGACGCCCGATCAGGTGGTATCGGAAACGATTGATAGCGAACGCCGCGCCATGTGGCTCAGCCAGGCGCTCGATACGCTCAATGGCCGTGAGTTGAAGATCGTGCGCGAACGCAGGCTGTCGGAAGATGGTGCAACGCTGGAGGCTCTGGGAGCTTCGCTGGGCATCTCGAAGGAGCGCGTGCGCCAGATCGAAACGCGGGCGCTGGAGAAGCTCCGGAGCGCGCTGGTTAAGCGCCATCCCGAACTCGCAAGCCACGCCAACTGAGTGAGCCCAATGGACGGCTCACCGGTCGGTGATGATCTTCACCTTGTCGCCGGCTGAAACATTCGCCCCCGGTCCAAGCCCGTTGATAACGCGGAACAGCTCGAGCTTCCGGCTTACCCCCGTCATCCTGTTGGCCAGGCTGGCAACGTTTTCTCCCGGAGCTACCGTTACGATACGGATGCGCAAGGGCTGCAAGGCGGCCACTTCGGAGGGCTTCAGCACCTGGAAGCTGCCGGCAATGCTCGAAGCCACCTGTTCAAGCCTGTTGCTGGAAAGCGGTGCGCCAGTGAGCAGCCGGTAGACCTGATCGCCCACCCGAACCACTGTCACGTTGAACTTCCACTGGTCCGCCTGCGCGGTTGCGGTTGCCGCTTCCTTGCCGCCGATGGTGATCGGCCGGATCGACGATACATCGACACCGGCAAGCCAGTTGCCGCGCAGGTAGTCCGTCATGGCAATCTTGCGGTCCACCGTGACTCCGTCGAAGCGGAAGGCGAGTTCGCCCGGCCCCGTGGCGATAACTTCGCCGGCTGAATTGTCGAGCTTGAAGTCCTCCGGAACAGAGAAGGCAATGCCGAGCGTCGGATGCAGGAAGCTGTTGCCGCGTACATAACCCTGTTCCGGCTTGTCGCCGAAGATCAGGCCGTCGATACCAGCCAGGAACTGCTCGCGATCCTTCGCGCCATAGCCGGGGGCGCCGAACTTCTGCGCGTGCTGTTGCGCGAGGTCGATGCGGCGCGGCGCGTTGGGGTGGCTGGCGAGGAAGTCGAGGCTCGCGTCGCTGGCGCCGCTAACGTCACGCAGCTTCTGGTAATTGTCCATCGAGCGCAGGAAGCGTGCCGCCGCATAGGGATCGAATCCGGCGCGGCCAACGGCGCGAATGCCGACGGTGTCGGCCTCGAGCTCCTGATTACGCGAGAACTGCGCAAGCTGCAGCTTGCCGCGGACCAACGCGGCCCGGGCACTTGGGTCGGTGCTCAGCACTTCCGTGACCACGCGATCGGCGATCTTCGCCTGAGCCTCCAGACGCTGCCGCTCCAGTCCGTGATTGGAGGTCACGTGGGCCATTTCATGCGCCAGAACAGCGGCCACTTCGGCGGAATCGTTGGCCAGCGCCAGGAGCCCGCGCGTCACGTAAAGAAAGCCGCCAGGCAGCGCGAACGCATTCACGTTCGGCGAATCAAGGATGGTGATGCGGTAGGTCTGCTCCGGATTGTCAGGGTCCAGCGTCAGCTTGCCGACGACGCGAGCGAGCATTCGCTCAAGCTTCGGGTCGGAATACTCACCGCCATAGGTCTGCAGGATCTTCGGATGCTGGCGCGCTGCGAGGCTTGCGACCCGGTCGCCGCGCATCACCGTGTCGACCGTGACAGCCGGATCCTTGGAAGCAGGCGTAAAATTCGATTCGAGGAGGTCGGTTGTCTGGCAGGCAGCTAGAAACGCCACCAGTGCACTGGCCGTGAGCAAGCGCTGATGTACGCCAAAAGCCTTGATTCCGCGGAACGTGGAAAAGCGGTGCGCCAGGGATTTGTCCTTTCGATGCAACACGAAGCCGCCCTACGATTCACCTAACAACTGCGTAGAGAGCAGGCAAGAAGCTGAATATCCTTCGTATTCATCGAAGTTCAGTTAACATTGCCAGCACTCGTCATACACCCCGTCCCCCGAGATAATCCGTCAGAGCAGATGGTGCACCTTCGCGCAGCAGTTCCTGAGTTGTTCCTGTGGCAACAATGTGGCCCTTTTCCAGAAAGACAAGCGTACGGGCGAGCCGCAGCGCATCCTGCGGGTCGTGTGTGACCATCAATATGGTCATTCCCTGCGACTGATGAAGTTCCTTGATCAGGTCCAGCATCTCATCTTTCAGCGCAGGCCCGAGCGACGCCAGAGGCTCGTCCAGCATGAGGATCGGGTTCTGCTGCACCAGCACGCGGGCAAGCGCTGCGCGCTGGCGCTCCCCGCCTGAAAGCGCTGATGGCAGACGATCCGCCTTTCCGCGCAGCCCGGTTCGTTCGATAGCGCTGGCCACAGCCTTCCGGTCCTTGGGGGAGAGCTTGAGCGAAGGTGAGCGACCGAGCCCGACATTCTGCTCCACCGTCAGATGCGGGAATAGATTGTTCTCCTGAAAAATCATGGAGACGCCCCGCTGGTGCGGCGGCAGCCCGGTGACGTCCCTGCCGTCTATGAGGATCTTACCGGAGTGAGGTTGCTCGAACCCCGCGACGAGATTGAGCAGTGTGCTCTTGCCCGAACCGCTTGGCCCCATGACCGAGACGATGTCGCCAGCCTCGACCTTGAGGTCGAACGCCAGCTGAGGTCCGTTCGGATAGGCGAAGCTGATTTTTTCAAGCGCGAGGCCGGCACTTTTCGGCGGCGATCCGTTAACGGGATGGAGCATCAGCGGCTGCACTTTCTCGCCCTGCCACATACATCAGGCTTAGACACAGGATCCCCACAAACAAGGCAATCCCCGCCGCATCGGCGGTTCGATAGCTCCCCATACGCTGCAGCAGGAGGTAGGGCAATGTCTGCACCTGGTCGCTGCCAAACAGCGCGATGACTCCAAGATCGCCAAGCGAGAGCGCCATGGCAAAGGCAAAGGCCAGCAAGGCTGGTCGTCGCATCGGCGGCCAATCTATGAGCCGGAGACGGGCAAAACCGGCTATTCCGAGCGAAGAGCAGAGCTTTTCATGACGGTGGCTTGCGGCATCATGGGCGGGTCGGATGATGCGTACGGCAAAGGGCAGCGCCATCACCGCGTTCACCCATGCCACCATGATTGGCGCGACGCTGAAGACATCGACCGAAGTTCGCAGCAGCACGAACCAGCCCGCACCCAGCACGATCGGCGGGATGACCAGCACCATCAGCACGCCGCCATCTGTGAGATGCTCGAAGAAGCCGGCGCTTGATCCGCGCCGCTTCAGTTCCAGCGATCTGCGCGCCGCAACCAGCCCGAATGCCAGGAGGACGCTTAGCCCCGCTGCCACGAATGCAAGCGCCAGACTCACGAGTGTCGCCCGCTGCACCGCCGGATCCATCGCGAGCCGCGCGAGGTCAGCTTTCAACCCAGCCAAAACGATGGTGACGATGGGGCTTCCGACGAACAGCAAAGCGAGCGCGATGATCGTATGGTTCAAGATGCGCTCTAACCGGCCTGGGAAGAGCAGCCGACGCGAACCGATGGGCAGATGGGTATCACCGGTCAGAACCGCGCCGAAGCGCGTCAGCAGCCACAGGATGGCGCTTGTGAGCATTAGCTGCACCAGGGTCAGAACGATGGCGCGTTGCGGATCAAAGTCGAAACGCAATGCCTGATAGATCGCAACTTCGAGCGTCGTGGCTCCCGGTCCGCCACCGAGCGTCAGGACGATCGTGAAGGAAGTTACGCAAAGCAGGAAGACGAGCCCCGCCACGCCCGGGATGGCCGAGCGCAGCACCGGCCATTCTACGAAGCGGAAAGACGCCATTCCGCCCATTCCGAGCTGTGTGGAGAGACGCCACTGATGCGACGGAATGGTCTCCAGCGCCGCCAGAAACAGCCGCGTGGCCATCGGCATGTTGAAGAAGACATGCGCGAGCAGAATGCCGGAAAGGCCGTAGGTCCCGGGCCACCGCCAGTCGAACAGGGCGGAGATTGCCGGAGCAAGATACCCTGCACGTCCATAGAGCGCGAGGATCCCGATGACGGCCACGATCGCGGGCAGGGCAAGCGGCACCGCAAAGAGCTGCAGGATCAGTTTGCGGCCCGGAAACGATGGGTGCCGCACGAAGGCGCGCGCTACCAGCAGCGCTGGTCCTATGGAGAGCACGGTCGAGAGCACGGCCTGCCATAGCGTGAAGCGCGCAATCCGGAATAGATAGCCATCGAAGACCGCGAGCGTCTGGCCGGTGCTACGCAGCCCCTCCTGCAGCAAACCGAGGAGCGCACCAAACACCAGCACGCCCATGAACGCCAGCGCAAACGCGCCAGCGGCAATCCGGCGATTGAAGCGCATGACTTACTTGCTCATCACGGCAAGCCACTCATCCACCCACGCCTTACGCTTTTCGGCGACTTCCTGCGGGTCAAAGAGCAGCGTCTTCGACGGCTTGATCAGCGCATCAAAGGCCGGATGGAGCGGCTTCGAGGTCTCGCCGGCCGGGAACATCCAGTTGGTCTCAGGGATCACGTCCTGGAACCCAGGCCCCTGCATGAACTCCAGAAACTGCTTGGCGAGCGGGTTCTGCGCACCCTTTTTCGTCTGCGCAGCGACCTCGATCTGCAGATAGTGCCCCTCGGAGAAGGCGATCGCCTCGTAGCGCTGCGTATCGTCCTCGATCACATGATACGCGGGTGAGGTCGAATAGGAGAGCACCATCGGCGCTTCACCATTGGTGAACAGGCCGTAGGCCTCGCTCCAGCCAGGTGTCACCGTCAGTACCTTCTCCCGCAGCTTTTCCCATGCCTGAGCGGCATCTTCGCCATAGACGGATTTCACCCAGAGCAGCAGTCCCAGCCCGGGCGTCGAGGTTCGCGGATCCTGAATGAGGATCTTCAGGTCGTTTTCTGCCTCCACCAGTTCCTTCAGTGACTGGGGTGGCGTCTCGCCGGAGTCCTTATTCAAGATAAATGCGAAATAGCTATAGTCGTATGGTACGAAGACATCATCGGAGGAACCGCCCGGAACCTCGATCCGTGACACATCGGTACCATGCGGCGCGAACAGCCCGGTCGCCTTGGCTTCGTGCGTGAGGTTCGTATCAAGCCCTAGGATGATGTCGGCCTTGCTGCCTTCGCTTTCAAGGCGGAGACGGTTCAGCAGTGCGACACCATCCGAAACCGAAACGAACTCCACGTCGCAGCCGCATTCGGCTTCGAACGCTTTTTCCACCTGCGGGCCAGGGCCCCAGTCGGCCGTGAAGCTTTCGTAGGTGTAGATGGTGAGCTTCTGCGTGTCCTGCGCAGCCGCAAGGCCTGCGGCAGCAAAGGAGACACCGGCGGCCAGAAGAGCAGTCGTGAAAAGCCTGCTATGTCGGGAATATGCGTCGTCAGTCATTCTTCTAATCCCTCCGCCGGTACGAGCCGGATCAGGTTCAGCGGGTTGGCACGTTCGCCTCTCAGCCGTACTGCACCACGCAGACGGGCACCCCGTTAGATGGCTCGAAGGATAAGCATACGTCCTCTGCCGTGCAAGGTGGGTAGATCGCATAACAAAAGGGCAGGCCCGGAGGCCCGCCCTTCGATTTGGCAAATGTACGAGTGCTGCTTAGGCAGCGAGATCGCGCAGAACGTACTGCAGGATGCCGCCGTTCTTGAAGTACTCGAGCTCGTCCAGCGTATCGATGCGGCAGAGCAGCGGAACTTCCTTCACCGAACCGTCGGCGAAGGTGATCTTGGCGGTCATCGTCGCGCGTGGCTTGATGTTCTCGATGCCATCGATCTCAACGATTTCGTCGCCCTTCAGGCCGAGTTCCTTCCAGCTCGTCTCCTCAGCGAAGACGAATGGAATTACGCCCATGCCGACGAGGTTCGAGCGGTGAATACGCTCGAAGGACTGAGCGATCACAGCGCGAACGCCGAGCAGGTTGGTGCCCTTGGCAGCCCAGTCGCGGGACGAACCGTTGCCGTATTCGACGCCAGCGAAGATGACGAGCGGAGTGCCTTCCTGCTTGTATTGCATGGCGGCGTCGTAGATCGGCATCTCTTCCTTGGAAGGATAGTGGATCGTGTAGCCGCCCTCGCGTCCATTCTCACCCAGCATGTGGTTGCGGATGCGGATGTTGGCGAAGGTACCGCGCATCATCACTTCGTGATTGCCGCGGCGGGTACCGTACTGGTTGAAGTCGGCGACGGAAACGCCGTTTTCGAGCAGGTAGGAACCAGCCGGCGAAGCAGCCTTGATCGAACCGGCCGGCGAAATGTGGTCGGTCGTGATCTTGTCGCCGAACAGGCCGAGGATGCGTGCACCCTTGATCGAGCCTGCTGCCTGCGCCGTCTTGCCCATGCCCTCGAAGTAAGGCGGGTTCTGCACGTAGGTCGACTTGTCGTCCCAGGCGTAGGTCTGGCCGCTTGGAGCATCCAGCGCCTGCCAGTTCTCGTCGCCCTTGAACACGTCGGCGTACTTGGAGGAGTAGAGCTCACGCGTGACGTTGTTGGCGATGAACTCCTGCACTTCGGCGGAGGTCGGCCAGATGTCGCGCAGGTAAACCGGGTTGCCGTCCTGATCTTCGCCCAGCGGCTCCGTGGTCAGGTCCTTCGTGACGGTACCGGCGAGCGCATAGGCAACGACCAGCGGCGGCGAAGCAAGGTAATTCGCCTGGACATCCGGAGAAACGCGGCCTTCGAAGTTACGGTTGCCGGAAAGAACGGCAGCACCGATCAGGCCCTTCTCGTTGATGGTCTTCGAGATCGCCTCAGGCAGCGGACCGGAGTTACCGATACAGGTGGTGCAGCCGAAGCCAACCAGGTTGAAGCCGAGCTGGTCGAGCTCTTCCTGCAGACCGGCCTTTGCGAAATACTCGGCAACGACCTGCGAGCCGGGAGCAAGCGAGGTCTTGACCCACGGCTTGCGCTTCAGGCCACGACGGTTCGCGTTGCGTGCCAGAAGGCCAGCAGCCATCAGCACGCTCGGGTTCGAGGTGTTGGTGCAGGAGGTGATTGCAGCGATCACCACGTCGCCATGGCCGAGGTCGAAGTTTTCGCCCTCAACGGCATAGCGCTTCGCGGTGTCGACGGTCTTCTTGTACTCGGCTTCGAGCGCCTTGGCGAAATTGCCAGCGATATCCTCCAGCGGCAGGCGGCCTTCCGGACGCTTCGGGCCAGCCATGGACGGAACGACGTCGCCGAGGTCGAGCTCGAGGATTTCGGTGAAGACCGGATCCTGCATGTCCGCATCGCGCCACATGCCCTGAGCCTTCGAGTAGGCTTCAACCAGCTCGATCTGCTCGCGCGGACGGCCCGACGTCTCGAGGTACTTGATGGTCTCGCCGTCAACCGGGAAGAAGCCGCAGGTTGCGCCGTATTCCGGAGCCATGTTGCCGATGGTTGCGCGGTCGGCGGCGGTGGTGTTGGCAAGGCCGGGACCGAAGAACTCGACGAACTTGCCGACAACGCCCTTCTTGCGCAGCATCTGCGTGACGGTCAGCACGAGGTCGGTCGCGGTGACGCCTTCCTTGAGCTTTCCGGTCAGCTTGAAGCCGATGACTTCCGGCAGAAGCATGGAAACCGGCTGGCCGAGCATGGCAGCTTCAGCCTCGATGCCGCCAACGCCCCAGGCCAGAACGCCAAGGCCGTTCACCATGGTGGTGTGGGAGTCGGTACCGACGCAGGTGTCGGGGTAGGCGAGGTGCACGCCGTCTTCTTCACGGGTCCAGACAACGCGGGAGAGGTACTCGAGGTTGACCTGGTGGCAGATGCCGGTGCCGGGCGGAACGACGCGGAAGTTGTCGAACGCCTGCTGACCCCACTTCAGGAAGCGGTAGCGCTCGCCGTTGCGCTCGTACTCGAGCTCGACGTTGCGGTCGAAGGCGCGGGGGCTGCCGAATTCGTCGACGATGACCGAATGGTCGATGACGAGGTCGACGGGTACCAGCGGGTTGATCTTCTTGGGATCGCCGCCGAGAGCCACCATTGCGTCGCGCATTGCGGCGAGATCTACAACGGCGGGAACGCCGGTGAAGTCCTGCATCAGCACGCGTGCGGGCGAGTAGGCGATTTCAACGCCTGCGGTGCCGCGGTCGGAAAGCCAGGCGGCAACAGCCTCGATGCTCTCCTTGGTGACGGCGCGGCCGTCTTCCTTGCGGAGCAGGTTCTCCAGCAGCACCTTCATGGAGAAGGGCAGGCGGGAAACACCGGCAAGGCCGTTCTTCTCAGCCTCTTTCAGGTCGTAGTAGGTGAATTCCGTCTGGCCGACCTTGATCGTCCTACGGCAATTGTAACTGTCAAGAGACATAGACACGTGCGATCCTATCCTTGTCGTTTCATCCCGATCGGGAACGGACATCCTGAGACACGGGTGCAAAGGTTGCGGGTACGGCCATTTCCGCTGTCCGCTCCCTGCGTCTCAAGCCGTTAAAGGCGGCTCGCGCGCAGTCATCGGTTCAAAGAGGGTCACACCGGCCGCTGGCGTGTTGACCGCCATATAGAGAATTTTGCAAAAGAGTTCCATACCGGAAAACCGTTCTGGCGGTTACGCTTAACGATTCCAGACAATTCTCATTGAAACGGGAGAAAACATGCGCCTTGCCGTGACAAACCTCAGCGGTGAACGCGGTGGGGAGCTGATTTTTTCGGACCTTTCGTTCGAGGTTGGAGCCGGATCTGCCGTTCTGGTGACCGGTCCGAACGGTGTCGGAAAGTCCACGCTGTTGCGAATCATCGGCGGGCTGCTTCCGTCCTCTGACGGCGCGATCGAGTTTTCCGGCGGCGGCGAGGCCTGGCCCAACGCTGGTGCGGCCGCCCATTACCTCGGCGCGACCAATGCCATGAAGCCCGCTCTCACCGTCGAGGAGAACCTCTCCTTCTGGCGCTCCTTCCTGGGCGAGCATCTTTGCACCGTTGATGAAGCACTGGAGCAGGTAGGCCTGCTCGATATCGCCCACCTTCCGTTCGGCTATCTCTCGACCGGACAGCGTCGCCGGGTGGCGATCGCCCGTCTCGTCATGTGCTACCGCCCGCTCTGGCTGTTGGATGAGCCGACGTCTGGCCTCGACAAGCGCTCCGAAGCCAAGTTCACCGAACTGATGCGCCAGCATCTGGCGGGCGGCGGGTTGATCGTGGCGGCAACGCATCTGCCGTTGGGGCTCGAAAATTCGCAGGAACTGCAGATGGTGGCGAACCGATGAAGCGCCGTTTCTCTTCCTCTCGCATCCGGAGCGCCTGAGATGTTCTCACTCTACATGCGGGACTTGAAGCTTGCCGGCCGCGCTGGCAGCGGCGCGCTGACCGGAGCGCTGTTCTTCCTCGCGGTCGTTGCCGTGATCCCCTTCGGCGTTGGCCCGGACCTGAACCTTCTCGCCCGCATCGGCCCTGCGATCCTCTGGATCGGCGCGCTGCTTGCAAGCCTGCTCGGCCTTGACCGTATGTTTCAGGCCGACGCGGAGGATGGCTCGCTCGACCTGCTGCTGATGGCCGATAGCCGCCACATGCTGGCACTGACGGTTTTCACCAAGTGCCTCGCCCACTGGACGACGAGCGTTCTGCCGCTGGTGGTGATCTCACCGCTCCTCGGCCTCTTCATGAACGTGCCGCCAGTCGGCCTCCTCGCTGTCACCCTGACGCTGCTGGTGGGAACGCCTGCGATCACCTTCATCGGCGCTGTCGGTTCGGCGCTGACGGTTGCCCTGCCACGCGGCGGGCTTCTGGTTTCCGTCCTCATTCTGCCGCTCGTGGTGCCGGTACTGGTCTTTGGCGTGGCGGCAGCCCGGGGTGCCATGGCCGATCCGGACCCGTTCCTGCCGCCGTTCCTGATCCTCGCGGCGCTGACGATCTTCTTCTCGGTTCTGGGACCGTTTGCGGCATCAATGGCGCTTCGCAACGCCGACTAGGACCAGTCCACACGTCAAAGTGACCATTGCTTTGAGCGGTGCGGCAATTCAAAGTATTTGCAGCCGCTATCCGGGGGGACTATTTACAGCCACATGACCGATACAGCGAAGAAATCATCCGGCATCATGGCCTTTGCAAACCCGACGCGTTTCATTTCGCTGTCGGATGCGCTGCTGCCCTGGTTGGTTGGCTCGGCCCTGCTGCTGCTGGCAGTGGGCTTTTACATGGCATTTGCCGCCCCTGAGGATTACCAGCAGGGCATCACCGTCCGCATCATGTACATTCACGTGCCTTTCGCGTGGTTGTCCATGTTCTGCTACACGCTGATGTCGCTCTCGGCGCTTGGTACGCTGATCTGGAAACATCCGCTTGCAGATGTGTCCCTCAAGTCCGCAGCACCCATCGGAGCCACCTTCACCGCGCTGGCACTGATCACCGGTTCGATCTGGGGCAAGCCCATGTGGGGCACGTGGTGGGTGTGGGACGCGCGTCTGACCTCGGTCTTCGTGCTCTTCCTGATGTACCTTGGCATCATCGCGCTGACGCGGGCGCTCGATGATCAAGGCCGCTCGGCCCGCGCTGCCGCGATCCTGACGCTGGTGGGCTTCATCAACATCCCTATCATCAAGTTCTCGGTCGACTGGTGGAACACCCTCCATCAGCCCGCATCGGTTCTGCGTCTCGATGGCCCGACCATCCACCCGAGCATGCTCTGGCCGCTTCTCATCTGCGCCATTGGCTTCACGCTGCTCTTCAGCAGCCTGCACATCATGGCCATGCGGACCGAAATCTGGCGACGCCGGGTGACGACCATGCGCAGGCTTTCTGCGCGTCGGGCTGAAGGAGCCGCACAGTGAGCCATTTTGCCTATGTGACCGCCGCCTACGCGATAACCGTGCTGGCGCTTGTGGGCCTCGCCGGCTGGATCCTTGTCGACCAGAGTAGCCAGAAGCGCGCGCTTGATGATCTGGAACGGCGTGGCGTTCGACGCCGCTCCGAAAACCGCGAGGCATCCTGATGGCTGCTGAAGGAGAACGTCCCTCCCGCCGTCGCGGGCTTATGTTTCTTCTGCCGCTGGTGATCTTTCTCGCCCTGTCGGCGGTCTTCCTGCTGCAGCTTCTGTCTGGCCGTGACATCTCGGTCGTACCCTCGGCGCTTATCGGCCAGCCGGCGCCTCTGACCAAGCTGGAGCCGCTGGAAGGAACCAAGCTGCCCGGCTTCGATGCCGGGATGTTCAAGGGGAAGGTTACGCTGGTGAACGTCTGGGGTTCCTGGTGCGTCCCCTGCCGGCAGGAGCATCCCATGCTCATGGAGCTAGGGCAGGACGAGCGCTTCCAGATCGCCGGCATCAACTACAAGGACCAGCCGCAGAACGCCCTGCGCTTCCTTGGCGAGCTCGGCAATCCCTATGATCTGATTGGCGTCGACGAGAACGGCCGCGCGGTGATCGACTGGGGCGTCTATGGTGTTCCGGAGACCTTTGTCGTCGGACCCGACGGCACCATCCTCTACAAGCACGTCGGCCCGCTGACGCAGCAGGCAATTCTGGAAAAGATCCTGCCCGAGGTCGACAAGGCATTGGCCGCCCCGGCCTCCTGACCCTTCCGCTAAACTCGTATCAGACCGCCAAAACAAAAAGCGCGGCGTTTGACGGCCGCGCTCAGATTGCTGACAAACCTCTGGCGTTAGCCGGAGGTTTTTGATTCACTGGGGCATGTTGAAGAAACCTGCTCCAGTTCAGACGGCGATCGAGATGGTGACGCTCGAGAGCCTTGTTCCAGCAGATCACCTGCTGCGCAAGATCGACGCGGTGATCGA
>Ga0180218_1000176_pt1 | contig 89936 bp, 78 predicted proteins | sample eDN3rd37CKraftBY_FD_151334 | JGI IMG/M metagenome (GOLD analysis project Ga0180218, IMG submission 151334) | Enriched backyard soil microbial communities from Emeryville, California, USA - eDNA 3rd pass 37_C Kraft BY (version 2) (version 2) | ecosystem: Environmental > Terrestrial > Soil >... | reverse complement strand
CCACCGTCGCGGTGGCGCAAGGCAACCTCACCGTCACCATCTCGGAAACGCCGCAGGTGAGCCAGCCCGCGCCGTTCTCGCGCGGCCAGACCCGCACGGTGCCGCGCACCCGCGTCGGCGTCCAGGAGGACGGCAAGAAGCTCGCCCTGGTCCGCGAAGGCGTCTCGCTGCAGCAACTGGTGGACGGGCTGAACGCGCTCGGCATCGGCCCGCGCGACCTGATCGCGATCCTGCAGGCGATCAAGGCCGCGGGCGCGATCCAGGCCGAAATCGAGGTGATGTGATGGCATCCGCGCTCGCACCGGGACTGACACCCGCGGCAACGGCCGCGTTCGAGGCAGCCGCTCCCGGCCGGTTCGACGCAAGCCGCATGGCCAAGGTCAAGGGCGCCGCCCAGGACTTCGAGGCCGTGTTCCTCAACAACATGTTCCAGCAGATGTTTTCCGGCGTCGGCCAGGGTCCGTTCAGCGGCGGTCCCGGCGCGCAGATCTGGCAGTCGTTCCTGACCGACGAATACGCCAAGTCGTTCGCCAAGGCGGGCGGCATCGGCATCGCCGACGCCGTGCAGCGCACGCTCTTGGCGCAGCAGGAGGTCAAATGAACACCGCGACCGCATCGGCGCAGCCGCCCGCAGGAGCGTCGGCGCCCCGTCCCATCGACAGCCCGACCGAGGCCGAGACGCTGATCCGTCACATGCTGGAGGTGATGGATGCGCTGCTCGGCACCGTCGAGGAGGAAACCGAGCTGGTGCGCGCCGGCAAGCTCACCGAGGCCGCGCACCTCGAGCCGCATAAGACCGAGCTGTCGCAGATGTATCTCGCCGACACGGCACGAATCAGGGCAAGTCAGGGTTATCTGTCGAAGTCCACGCCGGCGATGGTGGACGCGCTGCGCAAGCGTCACGAGGAGTTTCGCGTCTTGTTGCAGATGAACCTCACGGTGCTCGCCACCGCGCACGCGGTTTCGGAAAGCATCATGCGCGGCGCGGCCGGCGAGTTGGCCCGCAAGGCCACGCCTGCGGCCTACGGCGCGTCCGGCCGGCCGGTGACGCCCTCCGCCAGCGCCCGGCAACCGTTGACGCTCAGTCGCGTATTGTAAGTATTGTAAGGCGTGATCGAAGACGACGGCACGATGTCAGCGACACCGCGTTCAGTTCGAATTCAAACGGCAACGACGACGGCCGGGAGACGGACATGGACAACAGCTTCACCATCAAGCCCCGTCCGGGCCTCCAACAATTCCCCCAGCGCGGCGCGGCCCGCAAACGCGAGGCGGTCGAAACCGATCTCGACGCAACGCGCAGCGTCACGGCAACGGACCGCGACGGCGGCCATGAATCGCACGACCGGCACACGCCGCCGCACGATGTCGCGGTCGATTCCGAGAGCCGGGCGGTGATCAACCGCGAGAACGATATCCGCGCGCAGGATGCGCATCGCGACCATCCCGACCGGGCGCTGCTGCGGTTTCGCGCTTACCGTCCCGCGCACGCCGACAGCGAACACCCGCACGACGAACCCCACGCCAACATCAAGGCCTGAACGCAATGTCCTTGTCGTCCCTGCTGCAATCCCAACCGTTCAACCCCGCGCAAGCCCTGCAGCAGGCGCTGGAATGCCACCACGGCGGCCGGTTCGCGGAAGCGGAGCGGCTTTATTCGGCGGTGCTGGCGGCGCGCCCCGAAAACGTCGATGCGCTGCAAATGCTCGGCGTGATCAAGCTCGACCGTGGCGAACTCGTCACCGCCTTGCAGCTCGTTTCGGAGGCGATGCGGCTGCGGCCGAACACGCCGCAGATTCTCGTGAACTACGGCCTGGTCCTCGAAGCCCTTCAACGCTACGAGGAGGCGCTGGAGCAGTTCGATGCCGCCATCAAGCGCAAGTCGCGCTTCGCCGAGGCGCACAACAACCGCGGCAGCGTCCTGACCTCGCTCGGCCGCTACGACGAGGCGCTCGAAAGCTTCAAACGGGCGATCGCCATCAAGCCCGACTACGCCGAGGCCCACTACAACCGCGGCAGCGCACTTCGTAAGCTCGACCAGCATCGGGATGCGCTGCAAAGCTTCGACCGCGCGCTGGCGCTTCGGCCGAACTACGCCAAGGCCCATTGCAATCGCGGCGCGGTCCTGGAAGCGATGGGCCGCTCGGAGGAGGCGCTGGCGTGCTTTGAGCGCGCGCTCGCTTTGCAGCCGAACTTTCCCGAGGCCATGCTCAACCGCACCGCGGCGTTGCGCTCGCTGCGCCGCTTCCACGAAGCCCTGCAGAACATCAACACGCTGTTGGCGCGGCACCCCGATTACGCGGATGCGTATTACCAACGCGGCATGTTGTTGAGCAACGACAACAACTACGCGGCGGCGATGGCCGATTACGATCGGACATTGGCGCTCAAGCCTGACCACACCAAGGCCCGCTGGTTATCCTGCAACGCGGCGGTGCCGATCTTTTATGCCGACGAGGCGGAAATCCCGCGCCAGCGCGCCGAATACGAGCGCCGCGTGCGCGCACTGCGCGCAGCATACGAAGCCGGCGCAATCCCCGGCGATATGTCGATCGGCCTGGGCCTCGCGCAGCCCTTCTTCCTGCCCTACCAGAACCACAACGATCGCGAGTTGCAGAGCCTGCTCGGCGGCCTGCTCACCCAGGTCATGGCGAAGCGTTACGGCGCGGTCGAGCTTGCGGCGCCGCCGATGCCGGGCGAACCGATCCGGATCGGCATCGTCAGCGGCTTCTTCCGGCAGCATTCGGTCTGGAAGGTCGGCATGCGCGGCTGGGTCAGCCAACTCGACCGGCAGCGCTTCAAGATCTTCGGCTATCACACCAGCTCCCAATGCGACGGGGAAACGGCGGTCGCATCGGCGTACTGCCACAAGTTCGTGCAGGGCCCGCATCCGACCGCGAAATGGAAGGAGATCATTGCCGCCGATCGGCCGCACGTCATCCTTTACGGCGAGATCGGCATGCAGGAGGATTCCGCCGAGCTTGCCGCCATGCGGCTCGCGCCCGTGCAATGCAGCTATCTCGGCCACCCGCAGACCAGCGGCATGCCGACCATCGACTATTTCCTCAGCGGCGAGATGATCGAGCCGGCCGACGGCGACCAACATTACTCGGAAAAGCTGGTGCGGCTTCCCAACATCGCGTTCCACTATGAGCCGTTGACATTCACACCGGCCGCCGTGACGCGTGCGGAGATCGGGCTGCGGCCGGATGCCGTCGCCTATTGGAGCGCGCAATCGCTGTTCAAGTATCTGCCGCAGCATGACGAGGTGTTTCCCCGCATCGCCCGCGAAGTCGGCAATTGCCAATTCGTGTTCATTCAGCATCCGACCGAGGGCGTGAACGACCTGTTCCGCTCGCGGCTCGAACGTTCCTTCGCCGCCTTCGGCCTCAAGGCGGCCGATCACTGCGTGTTCCTGCCTCGGATGAGCCTGAGCCGCTTCGCGGCGTCAGCCGCGCAATGCGATCTCATGCTCGACAGCATCGAGTGGTCGGGCGGCAACACCACGCTCGAAGCCATTGCGCAGGACCTGCCCGTGGTCACCCACGAGGGCCGGTTCATGCGCGGGCGGATCAGCGCCGGCATCCTGCGGATGATGGGCATGCCGGAAACCATCGCCGCCACCATCGACGAATATGTCGCGCTTGCCGTCCGCATGGGCACCGACACGGCGTGGCGCCTCGCGCTCAAGGCGCGCGTCATCGCGGATCGGGAGCGGCTTTACCGCGACCGCACCTGCATCGCCGCGCTCGAGCAATTCCTCGAGCGCGCGGCGCACGCGCAAAGCTGACGGCGCGCTGCAAGGCAGCGGACTTCGACAGCACGCTTCGAAGCCGCCGCCGGTCCGCATCGTCCAATCTCGTTTCGCGTATCGACATCGCGCCGCCGTGTTTTACGGCGGCGTTTTATTGTGTGAGCGCAACATCCAGCTCTACACGCCACGCAACACTTCTCTAACGATGCCGCCCGGCAGAAATTATTAACCATCTTTTTTTACGGCGCGTTACGGGCCTCATGCGATCAACATGCGATCCTGTGGGGATCGTCACATGGCGTCATGTGATGGGGATTTGGACCAGAAAGGTGCAAAGTTATGTCTGACATCGTTCTTTCGGCCGGCGTGCGCGCGAACCTGCTGCAATTGCAGAGCACGGCCGACCTCATGACCACCACCCAGACCCGCCTTGCCACCGGCAAGCGCGTCAACTCCGCCCTCGACAACCCGACCAACTACTTCACCGCCCAAGGCCTGTCGAACCGCGCGAGCGACTTGAGCAGCCTGCTCGACTCGATGTCCACCGCCGTCAACACCATCCAGGCGGCCAACAACGGCATCACCGCGATCACCAAACTGGTGCAGTCCGCCCAGTCGCTCGCCAGCCAGGCGCTGCAGACCTCGGACACCGCCGTTCGTTCCGGACTTGCCACCCAGTTCAACGCGCTCCTGACTCAGATCGACCAGCTCGCCGGCGATTCCGGCTTCAACGGCATTAACCTGCTGAAGAAGAACGGCACCATCAACGACCTTAAGGTGACGATGAACGAAGGCGGCAGCTCGAGCATCACGATCGCCGCCGTCGACTTCACCACCGGCGCCAACGGTATGAACATCGGCACGGCAACGGGCAACTGGGCGACCGCGTCCGACATCGGTACGGCCACGACCGACCTCTCCAAGGCGTTGACCACGCTGCGTGCTCAGTCGCAGACCTTCGGCTCGAACCTGTCCACCGTGCAGATCCGCCAGGACTTCACCAAGTCCATGATCAACACGCTGCAGGTCGGCTCGGACGCTCTGACACTGGCCGACACCAACGAGGAAGGCGCCAACCTGCTGGCGTTGCAGACCCGGCAGCAGCTTTCCACCACCGCCCTGTCGCTGGCCTCGCAGTCGAGCCAGGCGGTGTTGCGGCTGTTCGGCTAAGGTCCCGCAATTTCAAACAAATAAGCGGCGGCGCGAAAGCGCCGCCGTTTTTATTTTGCCCGGCGCGATTAACGTTTCGGTAACTTTTCGATAACGGAATATCAAGCTTAACAGATCATTCTCCTGCCAAAGCCGCTCGAGGGAGCGGGTGCCAAACGTGTAGGCGGGATTTGATCATGGGTGACATCGTTCTCTCGGCGGGTATTCGGTCGAACCTTCTGCAATTGCAGAGAACGTCTGACCTGATGACCAGCACGCAGACCAAGCTGGCCACCGGAAAGCGCGTCAACTCCGCGCTGGACAACGCCATCAACTTCTTCACGGCCCAGGGCCTGTCGAACCGGGCAAGCGACCTCAGCGCGCTGCTCGATTCGATGTCCACGGCGATCAACACGATTCAGGCCGCGGACAACGGCATCACCTCCATCACCAAGCTGGTGCAGTCGGCCCAGGCGCTCATCAGCCAGGCGCAACAGACGGCGGACCCCGCGACGCGCTCCACCCTGGCCACGCAATACAACAACATCCTGGTCCAGATCGATCAGCTTGCGGGCGATTCAGGGTTCAACGGCATCAACCTGCTGGACAAGCCGAACAGCACCGACCTGGTCGTCACGCTGAACGAAACCAACACGTCGAGCGTCACGATCGCCGGCTCCGACATGAGTTCCAACGGCCTGAACATCAGCAATTCGGCCAACAACTGGGGCTCGGCCGCCGACCTGAGCGCGGCCAGCACCCAGCTCACGGCGGCGCTGACCAAGCTGCGCGCCCAATCGCAGACCTTCGGCGCGAACCTGTCCACCGTGCAGATCCGCCAGGACTTCACCAAGGCGATGATCAACACGCTGCAGGTCGGCTCCGATGCGCTGACGCTGGCCGACACCAACGAGGAGGGTGCCAACCTGCTCGCCCTGCAAACCAGGCAACAACTCTCCACCACCGCGTTGTCGCTCGCCTCGCAGGCCAGCCAAGCCGTGCTGCGCCTGTTCCAGTAAGGGGACCCGGCCGGGCTCGCCGCCGCGGCGGGCCCGCCGAGCTCCGCTCCGCCCGACCGCGATGGCGTTTGCGACCCGCAAACGCCATTCCCATTTCAGCAAAGCCGATAGGAGGGATTGATGGCGCTCAAGGTCGAACTCAAACCCAACGAACGCATCCTGATCGGCGACTCCGTCGTCACCAATTGCAAGCAACGCTCGTGGCTGGTGATCGAAGGCGCGAGCCCGATCCTACGCGAGAAGGACATCCTGACGGCGGAGCGCGCCGATACGCCGGCCAAGCGCATCTATCTGGCGGTGCAGTTGATGTACACGGCACGCGACCCACGCGCCCACCACGAGGTCTATTTCGGGCTGGTGCGCGAGATCGTTCAAGCCGCGCCGAGCACCTGGGCTTACGTCGAAAATATCAATAATCAAATCTTAACAGGGAACTTGTACAAAGCCTTGCGAGAGGCCAAGAAGCTGATCGCCTACGAGGAGGAACTGTTGCAGCATGCAAAGCGCAGCGCAAACGTACAAAAACGTATCAAGGCAAACGTCAAATCCGCGTGAGCTGGAAGCATCGCTTCTGCTTCAGGCGGCGGCGCGGCTGCAATCGGTGCGCGATTCGTGGAACGACAACGGCAAGCTGCAGCTCAACGAAGCCTTGCTTTACAACCGCAAGCTCTGGTCCGTGTTCCTCGGCGAAATCACCGATAACAATCACCCCATGCCGAAGGATGTGCGCCAGAACGTCGCCAACATCGGCCTGTTCGTGATGAACCATACCGTCGCGGTGATGAGCGATCCGCGCCCGGAGCGGCTCGGCTCGCTGATCAACATCAACCGCGAGATCGCCTCCGGCCTGCTGGCGCAGCCCAGCGCCGCCTGACACCACGTCGCCGCGATAAAGTGAAAAACCCCGCAGTCCGCGGGGCTTTTTGCATTTTGGGATAGCCGTGTCTCCACGGTCATTCCAGGCCGGCTCAACGGGTTCGCGCGGGATCGCTGAATTGCGGATCGCGCGCTAACGCGCGCACCCGGAATAACGAACGCGCAACTCAAGCCGATCCGAATTCGTATCAGAGATAATTGACGAGCGAGGTCTTGAGCAGCATCGCCGTGGTCTGCATCGTGGCCTGCAAACTCGTCTGCAGCGTCAGAAGCTGCATGGCGACCTGCTCGCTCGGCGCGCCCTGGACGTTCTGCAGCAGGTTGCCGAGCGTCGTGTTGGTCTGGTCCTGCCGGTCCTTGGTGTTCTGCAGCGCGACCTGGGCGGTCGCGAGCTGCCCGCCGATATCGGAAATCTTCTGCTGGTTCTGGCCGCCGCTGAGCGTCGCACTGAGCCTCTGCTGCAAGGCGTTATAGGCAACCTGGTCCGTCGTCGAACCTGAATAAGACGTCGCGGCGAACACGGCGACGCTCTGCACCGCCTTGCGCAACGCCTCCTCATTGGCGCGCGCGCCATAGGCCACGCTCACGGAATCGTCGATGCGCGCGGTCACCGATGTACGCGGATCGTTCGCGGCGGCGTCGCCCTTGTACCACTGCACGGTTGTCGCGCTGCCATCCACCAGCGTCGTCGCGCCATAGAACGGCGGCGAGCCGCCGACCCGCTGCGGCGGGTGGTCGGCATCGGCGCTGAAGAAGTCGTTACCGGCGGCGACAGCCGACGCCGCGGCAAGCTGCGTGCTGCCGAGGTTCTGAAGCCCCGCCGTCAGCGCCGCCTTGAGGCTGGTCGCGGTGTCGCCCGGCGTCGCGCCGATGGTGAACTGGCCGAACCCCGGCGGCGACGCCGTCGTCGCGGTCAAAGTCAGGTCGGCCGTCGTGCCGTCCGGCAGGTTGAAGCTGAACTTGACGGTGTCGCCTTCGCTCGGGTTGGTCGCGCCGATGTCGAACGTCAGCGACGCCGGCGAGCCGGTGGGCCCGCTGACCGTCGCACCGGCCATCGTCGTGGTCGCGCCGGCAAGCTTGAAGCCGAACGGCGGCGCCGCGTCCTCGGTGAGCGACACCGATGTCGCGCCAGGCGCGCCGACCGAAAGCCGGCCGAGCCCGTCGCCGCCGAGATCGGCCTGCTTGCGCTCGGCGATCAGTTGCTTGAGCCCGGCCTTCGTCCCGTCCCCATTGAGGATATGGTCGGCGGTATCGACCGGCGGCTGGGTAACGTCGTTGCCCGAAAACAGGTAGCGGCCATCGACGGAAGTGTTGAGCGTGCCGAGAAGCTGGTCGAGCACGTTGACCGCATTCACCTGCGCGGTGGTTTGCGATCCGCCGTTCAGCGTGAATTGCGACTGCGCGATCGTGCCGCGGGCCTGCTGGGACACGCTGTCGAATTCCGTCAGCGCCGTCTGCATCAGTTCGAGCCGCACGCCCACCAGCGTATTGCTCTGCTGATAGCCTTGGATGGCGGCAAGCTGCGAGCGCAAGCCGACGGTGAGCCCGCGATCGAGACCGAGGCCGGCGTAGGTATCCGATTTCAATCCCGACGCAAGCTGCTTCTGAAGGTCGTCGAGCTGGTTGCGCATGCCGCTCAGCGCCTGCAGCGTCGGCAGCATTGCCGATCCGACTCCGGTCACAGCCATGACAGCCTCACATCCTCATCAGCGATTCGAGCATGTCGCGCACCGCGGTCATCACCCGCGCGTTCGCGCCGTAGGCGGTCTGCAACGAAATCAGCCGCGCCATTTCCTGGTCGATATTGACGCCGGAGGCATCGTTGAGCCGCTGCTGCAAGGCGTTGACCACCACCTGCTGGCCGTCCGCAAGGCTTGAGGCGCTCGCCGCCGACGCACCCTGCATGCTGAGCACCTGCCGCAGATAGTCCGACAGCCCGCCGACGTAGGGCGAGTTGACGCCGCCGATGCCGGTCTGCGCGGGAAACGCGAACGTCGCCGAGGTCAATTGATCGAGCATGAAGGTCGGCCGCGTCGCGTCGCCGTCGGTCACGCCCGCGCCGTAGAGCACGAGGCTCGCCGGGTCGTTCAGCAGCGCCGCGTTGACGGTGATGCGGCTGGCAAACCCGCGAGTCTGGCTGCCGTTGCCGGTGATCGCGCCGGTGAATGGCGCCGCGCCGTCGGTGAACAGCGCGAAAGCCGTCGTACCGTCGGCCAGCGTCGTGGTGGTCCGCGTCGCCGAGAACGAATCGACGTCCACGGTGTTGGCCGCGCCGTCGTCGAGCACGCGAAGCTTGCCCGACGCGGCCGAGAATTGCAGCGCGCCGCCGAGCGCCGCGCCGATCTGCGTCGCCACCGAAGCGACGCCGCCGGCAAAATTCACGCCGATCACCTGGTCGTTGGGATCGGTGGTTGCGGTCGCCGGCAGCGGCAGCGCGCTCGGATCGTCCACCCGCACGATGGTGACGCGATGCTGCGTGCCGGAGGGCTGATCGGTGTAGGTCAGGCTGATCCGGTCGCCATTCTGCAAACCGGAGATATCGAGATCGAAGCCGCTCTGCGCACCGGACGCCGCGGCTGCGCTGGAAACGGTGGTGCCCGATAGCGCCTGCGCCATTGTCGCGGCGAGGCTGTCGAGCTGGTCCTGGGCCTGCACCAGCACGTTGTCACGCATGTCGATATAGGCGGCAATGGTGCCGGACTTGATCGCCTTGGTGGCGATCAGGTCGGTCGAGGAGCCGCTCGGCGTCACCAGCGTCAGCGTGCCGACACCGCTCTTGCTCGGATCGGCGTTCCACAGCGAGTCCGCCGAGATGCTGCCCTGCGCGTTGAAGGCGAGCTTGTTCGCGGACATGCCGACAAGCTGCACGCCGGTGTTGGTGAACACCGTGACCCGGTTCTGGTCGTCCGTGACCGTGCGGATATCCATCAACTGCGAGAGCTGGTCGATGTAGGCATCGCGCTGATCGGCGAGCGCGGCGTCCGATGCCGTCGTGATCTCGCGGCCGCCGAGCTGGTTGTTGATGTCGGCGATCTTCTGCATCGCCTCGTTGGCGGACTTGACGGCATCGGCAAGGCCGCTCTCGGCATCGAGCCGCAGCGACTGGATGCGCGAGCTACTAAGGGACAACGTCTGCGCCAGCGTCTGGGCGCTGTTGAGAACGCCGCTGCGGGCCGCTGTCGAATCCGGGCTCGTGGCGAGCGACTGCACCGCGTTGGTGAAGTCGCTGAACACCGCCTCCAGGCCGCTGTTGGAGTTGGGATCGCCGTAGATGGATTGCAGCCGCGAATAGAACTGGGCGCGCAGGTTGGCGTAGGAACCGCCCGCCGATTCCACCCGGAACTGACGCTGCAGATACTGGTCGATCTCACGATTGATGCCGTCGACGCGGACGCTTGAGGCGCCGTAGCCGCCATTCGTCTCGACCAGTTGCGCGGTGCGGCGGACATAGCCCGGCGTCTGCGCATTCGCCACGTTGGAGGCGATGAGCGAGAGGCCGGTCTGCGTCGCCTGCAAGCCGGCCAGCGAGGTGTTGAGCGCCGCCGAGATGCCCATCCGTCAAACCTTACCGCGGGATTGATGCCGATCCGCCATTGCCGCGTCACCGCAGCATGTTCAGGAGATCCTGGACCATCTGGTTGCTGGTGGTGATGACCCGCGTGTTGGCGGAATAGGCCTGCTGGGTCACGATCAGCTTGGTGAACTCGTCGGCGATGTCGGCGTTCGAGCCTTCGACCGAGCCGCCGACGATCTTGCCGGTTGCGGTGAGATCGGCCGGGCCGGAATCGTCGGTCGCGGCGAACGCGCCGCCGTCCATGCGCTTGAGCCCGTTCACCGCGTTGAAGTTGGCGAGCGAGATCGCCGCGAGGTCGATGGTGCGGTTGTTGGAATAGGTGCCGACGATGCGGCCTTTGTCGTTCACCGAGATGGTTTGCAGCGTGCCGGCGGGGAAGCCGTTCTGCTGCATCGAGCTCTTGGCGGTGCCGTCCGGGTCGGAGAACTGGGTCACGCCGTTCGCACCCATGGCGATGGTGACGGAGCCCAGCGCGACGCCGTCGATGGTCATGCCGGCCACCGTCACGCTCGGCACCGCCGGCGACATCTTACCGCTGGCGTCGAACTTGAAATCGACGCCGACATTCTGCCAGGCGACGTTCGTGCCGGTCGCCGTGGAGTCGGCCTGGTAGAACAGGTTCCAGGTGTCGGTGCCGCCGGTGCTGGAGCTGTCGATCTTGGCCCAGCGCAACTGCACGTTCGCCGGCGCGCCGAGCGCATCGAAGGCGGTGATCGCGCCGCCGCTCACCGAGTCGTTGAGGAACTGCTGAACGTCGTTGCCGACCACGGTGCCGGTCCCGGCCACGGTCGGGTCCACGCTGTAGATCGGCGGCGTCGGGTCGAGCAACTCCGACCCCGGAACGGTCGTGTCGTGGTTGTTGGTCAGCGGATAGCTCGGCAGGTTGACCTGGTAGTCGATCCGCGTCGTGGCCTCGGCGGGAAGGAAGCCGTTCTTGAACTGCAGCAGTTGCGGCACGCTGCCGACCGGATTTCCGGTCGCGGGGTCGATCGGAATGCCCATCAGGTAGTAACCCGCGCCGTTGACGAGATAGCCGTCCTTGTTCAGCGAGAAGTCGCCGCGCCGCGTATAGAGATCGACGCCGTCGAACACCGGGCGGTTGTCGGTGAAGCTCGACGGCTTCTCGACGACGAAAAAGCCCGCGCCGTTGATTGCCATGTAGGTGCCGACCGAGGCGTTCTGCACGTCGCCCTGCACGCCGTTGGTCGGGCGCGAGGAGGCGATCACGCCGCCGGCAATCTGTTTCGTCGGAAGATCGTCGGGGATCAGATCGACGAAATTGGTGTCCTCTCGCTTGAAGCCGATCGTCTGCGAGTTCGCGATGTTGCCGGAGATGTTCTCAAGCGCGTAGGACTGCGCGCGCATACCGCCAACGGCCGTGTTAAGGGCGCCGAAGATTCCCATGACTCGTCTCCACTACGAGGGGCGGCGGACGCGCCAAGCGCCTGCTGGCCCCGGGGCCGGCGATCCCGCAGCAAGTCCCGGGCCAGGAAGAATATTGTTTAAGATCAAATACTTATATGGATACGACGGGCGAGGTGTCAGGCAGGAAGCGCCGCCACCCGGCAGGAATTACCGGGCGGTTTGTCCACGCGCCGCGGACTGGCGAGACGGTGGCGCGGACTGGGCGTAGCGAGATCCGGGAGGATCGCGATGCCATCGCGGCGCCCCAGCCCCGGCTTTCGCTGCGCTTCTGCAACGGGCGTCGATTGGTCAATCCCCTTTTTGCGTCATCCCGATCGCCGGTTCGCGCTTCTCAACCCAGGCTACAAAGAGCACGCCCGCCACCGTCATTCCGGACGCCGCGAAGCGGCGATCCGGAATCCAGCGGCACAGACAGAACTCACGTCCGAATCGTCTTTAGCGTCCTCAGGCCGCGCCCGGAGCGGCCGCCGGCTTGAACGTCAGCGCCACGCCGTTCATGCAATAGCGCAAGCCGGTCGGCGGCGGTCCGTCGTTGAAGACATGACCGAGATGGCCACCGCAGCGCCGGCAATGGATTTCGGTGCGCGGCAGCACGAGCGAGCGGTCGGTCGATTCTCCCACCGCGTTGGGCAGCGGCCGGTAGAAGCTCGGCCAGCCGGTGCCGCTGTCGAACTTCGTCTCCGAGGAATAAAGCGGCAGGTCGCAAGCCGCACAGGCGAAGATGCCCTTGCGCTTCTCGTGGTCGAGCGGGCTCGAGAACGGCCGCTCGGTGCCGTGCCGGCGCATCACCTGGTAGGTTTCGGGCTTGAGCAGGCGACGCCACTCGTCGTCGCTCTTGGTGATCTCGAAGGTCGCGGGCGCCGCGTCGGCATCCGGTCCATGCGCCCACCACAGCGCCGCCACGAGCGCGATGCTGCTGCCGCCGAGCAGCAAGCCCCGGCGCGTTACGGCTTGCATCGCGGCGAAGTGCCGTTCCATGCGATCGGGATCGGACATGACCTTGATCCTCCGGCTGGTGTTCCGTTGCGCGCCCGCAAGCGCGCGCCGCGCAAGCATAGCGCCGCCGCGCGCCGAAGCGCACTCCGCCCGGCTCACGATTGCGCGAGCGGTGGCGGCCATCCCGGCACGCGCGTCGCGTGAAAATGCGATATGGTGCCTCCGCTTCCACGAATGAGGATGTCCATGCGCTTTGAAGGCACCAGCGGCTATGTCGCCACCCAAGACCTGAAGGTGGCGGTCAACGCCGCGATCGCGCTCGAACGGCCGCTCCTGGTGAAGGGCGAGCCCGGCACCGGCAAGACGGTGCTGGCGCTGGAGATCGCGAAGGCCATCGGCGCGCCGCTGATCGAATGGCACGTCAAGTCCACCACCAAGGCGCAGCAGGGACTTTACGAATACGACGCGGTGTCGCGTTTGCGCGACAGCCAGCTCGGCGACGCGCGCGTGCGTGACATCAAGAATTACATCAAGCGCGGCAAGCTGTGGGAGGCCTTCGTCGCCGACGAGCGCCCGGTGCTGCTGATCGACGAAATCGACAAGGCCGATATCGAGTTTCCCAACGATCTTCTGCTCGAGCTCGACCGCATGGAGTTCTTCGTTTACGAGACCGGCGAGACGATCAAGGCACGGCAGCGGCCGGTGGTCGTCATCACCTCGAACAACGAAAAGGAACTGCCGGACGCCTTCCTGCGCCGCTGCTTCTTCCACTACATCCGCTTTCCCGATGCCGACACCATGCGCGCCATCATCGAGGTGCACTTCCCCGGCATCAAGCAGCGGCTGGTCGCGGAGGCGCTGAAGCTGTTCTACGAGGTGCGCGACGTGCCGGGCCTGAAGAAGAAGCCCTCGACCTCGGAGCTGCTCGACTGGCTCAAGCTCCTGATGGTGGAGGACATCGGCCCGGATACGCTGCGCGAGCGCGACCCGAAAAAGCTCATCCCGCCGCTGCACGGCGCGCTGCTCAAGAACGAGCAGGACGTTCACCTGTTCGAGCGGCTGGCGTTCATGGCGCGCCGCGAGGCGCGCTGACGCAGGCCATCTTGAACGGGCCAGCTTGATCGAACCGCAACGAGTCCCATCCATGGCCCCCGGTTTCACTCTCAAGACACGCTCACGACAAAGGAGGACGCAACAATATGACGACCAGCGTTAAGGAGATGATGGACGCCGCCAACGCGGTGGTGCCGCGGATCACGCCGGCGGACGCGCAGCAGATGATCGCGCAAGGCAAGGCGGTCATGCTCGACGTGCGTGACGCGCCCGAGGTGGAACGCAGCGGCAAGGCCGCCGGCGCCGTGCACATTTCGCGCGGCCTCTTGGAATTCAAGGCCGACCCCGCATCGCCCTCGCACGAGAAGGCGCTCGATCCGAGCAAGACGATTATCGTTTATTGCGCCTCCGGCGGCCGCTCGGCGCTGGCCGGCAAGGTGCTCAAGGACATGGGTTACGCCAACGTCTACAACCTCGGCGGCTTCAAGGACTGGGCCGACAGCGGCGCGCCGGTCGATCCGCCCAAGGCGTAACGCCCCCTCCACCAACCGAACAGACCGCAGCGCGACGTCGTGCGATCAACCGGCCACGACGGGGCCCGGTTGCGATTGCGGGCGCCGCCGCTGCGGCTTGCGGCGGCGGGCGAGCCGGCCCGCAATCAACTCGTTGGCGTGGTGCGACCAGTAATGGACCTGCTGCGCGGCGCGGCCGACCGTGCCGCCGGCCCAGACCAGTTCGAACGGCGCGAACATCCGCCACGTCGTGTCGCCATCCACGATGGCGCGCGCAATCATCTCCCCGCCCATCGCGGTGGTGTTGAGCCCGTGGCCGCCGAAGCCGCCGAGCAGCCAGAGCCCCGGCGAAATCTCGCCGATCTGCGGCATGCGGTGCACGGTGTTGCCGAGCGTGCCGGTCCAGGCGTACTCGGCCTTGACGCCGCGCAACTGCGGAAAGGTTCGCGCGACCTGCGCCAGCAGCGCCTCGACATAACGGCGCGGCCTGCCGCGCCAGATGGTGCTGCGGCCGAGCCAGATCAGGCGGCCGTCGCTGGTCACGCGGTAGTGATTGTCGGCGAGGTCGCTGTCGCTGACCGCGCCCGGATAACGGATCGCATCGGCGAGCCGGTCGCCGAGCGACGCGGTGGCGATGACATAAGTGAAGATCGGCAGCAGGGTCGCGGCGAGCTGCGGCATCAGACCGGCGAGATGCACGTTTCCGGCGAGGACGACATGCGCGGCGCGCACCCGCGCGCCCGGTGTGTCGACGCGCTTGCGCACGCCGGCCGGGTCGATGTCCACCGCCGGCGTGTTCTCGAAGATGCGCGCGCCGTCGGCTTCGGCCGCCGCCGCGAGCCCCAGCGCGTAATTCAACGGGTGGATGCTGAAGCCGCGCGGATAGTGCAGCCCGCCGAAATAGAGCGGAGAGCGCAACGCCTCGCGCACCTGCTCGGCCGGCCAGGCCTCGACCGTCGCGCCAAGCTCGCCCGTCAGCAACTCGGCCTCGGAACGGATTCCGGCGTCGCCCGTTTTTGAAACGTGCAGCCAGCCCCCTTGCGTCAGCGCGACACCCGGCATCGACGGCTCCTGCGCCGCGCGGCGCACGTATTCGGCGCCGGCCTCCGACAGCGCCCACAGCGCGCGGGCATGGTCGCGCCCGACGCGGCGCACCAGCGCCGAAGCATCCGCGGCAAATCCGGGGAGCACGAAGCCGGTGTTGCGGCCCGAGGCGTTCCAGGCGACGCTCTGCGCCTCCAGCACCACCACCGACCAGCCGCGCCGCGCCACCTCCCGCGCCGCCGTCAGGCCGGCGAGCCCCGCGCCGATCACGCAGACATCGACATCCAGCTCGACATTCAGCCGGTCGCGCGGCGGCGACGGCACGCGCGTCGCGGCATACCAACTCACGCCATAGGCATCGGGATCAACGCTTCGCATCACATCCGTTCACTCGACCCTGGCCTGTGCGGCGTGCCCCGCAGCATCCCATGCTAGACTGCTATCGGGAATCCGACACAGGGAAAAGCCGGAGAACACCGTCCCATGCGCCGCCTTCTGCTGTTGCGACACGCCAAAGCCGAGACTGCAAAGCCAGGCCGGCGCGATCATGACCGCATTCTGGCGGAACGGGGACGCTCCGACGCCGAAGGGCTCGGCGTTTACCTGACCCGCCACACGCTTGTCCCCGACCAGGCCCTGGTGTCGGACGCCGCCCGAACGCGCGAAACCTGGGCGCGTCTCGCGCAGGCGTTCAAGCCGCCATTCGACGAAGCCGAAGGGGTGCGCTTCGAGGACAGCCTCTACGAAGCCTCGCCCGAGACGATCCTGCACGCGATCCGCCAAACCGAGCGGAAGGTGCGCACGCTGCTCGTGGTCGGACACAACCCCGGCCTGCAGCAACTCGCGGCGGTGCTGATCGCCTCGGGCGATGTCGATGCGCGCCGACGCCTTCAGGAGTCGTTTCCGACCTCGGCGCTGGCGGTAATCCACTTCGCCACGAACGACTGGAGCGAACTGCATCCGAGCGGCGGACGCCTGGAGCACTTCATCACGCCCCGGTGGCTGAAAGAGGCGGCGGATTAGCCCAACTTAGCCCAACTTAGCCCAACAGGGGCCCGGAAAATCCGCGGCGAATTTGCGCCGCCGCAACGTTCGGACCCGGCTTTTGCCGTCTTTTGCCGGTGTCCGCTGGTGCAGGCAAGGCGCGCGGCATCGTGGCAGACTGTCCGAGCACAGTGCCCACCCAAGACCGCCCGCCCCCAGCCATCGGACACCCGGGGCAAAGGAGTCCAGCATGTACAAGCAGATCCTGCTTCCGGTTGACTTGGCCGACCCGAACCTCGCCAAGCCCGCGCTCGACAGCGCGGTGATGCTGGCCGATGCCGGCGGCGGCTCCATCCGCGTGGTGAATGTGCTGCCGGTGACGCCGGCCATGCTTGCCGAATACGTGCCGCCCGATTTCGAAATCCAGCAGCGCAAGTCGGCGGAAGAGGCGCTCGCCATCATCGCGCGGGAGATCAAGCTCGACCCTGCCCGCGTCACCTCGGTGGTGCGGCAGGGCACGATCTACCAGGAGGTCCTGGACGAGGCGAAGGCCATGAACGCCGATCTCATCGTCATGAGCTCCCATCGCGTGGGCGTTCGCACCTACTTCCTGGGCTCGGTCGCCGGCCACGTCGTGCGCTACGCGACCTGCTCGGTGCTGGTCGTCCGGCGCTGAAAACGGGGTTTTGAAGGACGGCCGCGCCGGGGGTGGCGGACCGAATAGAAATAGGATATATGTATCTTATGCGGATCGTAATGACCCTGGTGATCGCCGCGCTGATGGCGCTCCTCGTCGCAGCCGTCTGGTATGCCTACGGCCTCTGGAATGCGTTGGAAGCCGCCAACATGCCGACTTGGATGTACGTCGCGATGGGCGGCGGCATCGTGTTTTCCCTGATTATCGGCTGCGGCCTGATGGCGCTGGTGTTCTATTCCAACCGCGAAGGCTACGACGACCGCGCCAACGAGTTTCACGACTAGAGTCCTTCACCGTTTGATGGAAACGGTGAAGGACTTGAGGTCGTTGTTTAAACGCGTTTTCTTCACGCGAACCGGTATCCACTTCGCTCGAAAACGCTCTCATCGCGACGTCGCCGGCCGGATGGTTGCGCGGCGTCGAGGATAACCCACCCGCCGCTCGCGCGGTGTGGGGTTTGGGGTGGCGGCGCAAATCCCCCACCCCGAAACAACTGCGGCGGCCCGTTGATCGGCCCGCCGCAATTTTTTTTCATCAGCCTGCTGAAACAAATTCAGTCACTTCGCGGCACGCCGCATGAGGCTTTCAATCAGTTGATGGTGATGTGGGCGTCCTTGATGACCTTGCCCCAGCGCGCGACCTCTTCCTTGAAGTAGGCCGCCGTCGCCGCCTGCGTGCCGCCGACGACTTCGGCGTTCAGCTTGGCGAGCTTGGCCTTGACGTCGGGATCGCGCAGCGCCTCGTTCACGTCGGCGTTGATCTTCTCGACGATCGCCATCGGCGTCTTGGCCGGCGCGACGATCGCGAACCACGCCACCGCTTCAAAGCCCGGCAACGTCTCGGCGATGGTCGGCATATTCGGCATGGAGGCCATGCGCTTGGCGGTCGCCACCGCGATCAGCTTCAGCTTGCCGGCGTTGATGAGCTGGGCCGACGCGCCGAGATTGTCGAACATCATCTCGACGTTGCCGGCGACAAGATCGGCCAGCGCCGGCGCCGAGCCGCGATAGGGGACGTGCTGGAATTTCACGCCGGCCATCATCTGGAACATCTCGGCGGTGAGATGCTGCGTGCCGCCGTTTCCGGTGGTGGCGACGGTGATCTTGCCCGGATTGGCCTTGGCCATCGCGATCACCTCGGGGATCGAATTGGCCTTGATCTTGTCCGGGTTGACGACCAGCGCGTTCGGGATGCTGGCCATGTTGACGATCGGGATGAACTCCGCCGGATTGAACGGCAGCTTGGGATAAAGATTCTGGTTGATGACGAGCGGCGGCGGCGGCGCCGACAGCAGCGTGTAGCCGTCCGGGTCCGACTTCGCCGCGGCCTCCGCGCCGATGTTGCCGGCCGCGCCGGTCTTGTTCTCGATGACGATGGGCTGGCCCCATTTGCGCGACAGCCAGTCGGCGACGATGCGGGGCACGGCGTCGGCGCTGCCGCCCGCCGAGAACGGCACGTAAATCTTCACCGCGTGGTTCGGGTAATCCTGCGCGGCGGCGGTCTGCGGCAGCGCCCATGCCAGCGTCGATGCCGCGGCAAGCGCCGCTCCGACTCCCAACACCCAACGCCTCATGACCTGACCCTCCCTGGATTGAAATCGGCCGCAGGTTAAACGTTCGGGGCGCGCCGTGCCAGTCCGCGACGACGGCCTGCGACGGCCATGCACGACGCAACCGCCCGCTTCGATCAGGACAGCGTGCCAGGCATGAAGCAGCGAATGAGGGTTTCGCCGCCGCGCCCCTTGTACGGCCAGACCACGGCCGGCCCGAACCTGTTGGGCTCGCGGACCACCGCTTCGTCGGGGACGACGATCCATCGGCCGTCGAGGCGCACGCGATAGTGCCCCTGCTGCGTGTCCCAATCGACATCACTGACCGAGACGCCATCGGCAAACGAGCAGCACGGACCCTGACGGCTCTTGAGCCCGTCGAACCATTCCTTAAGCGGCGAGTCGGTGTAGCGTCCACCCGGATCGCGCGCGCAGGCGACGTTCGTCGCGGTCAGCGCGATACAAGACGCCAACGCAACGACAATCGCGATGCCGGCTCCCAGCACACGGACAGCGTCGGCGCGAAGGGGCGCTCGATCGCAAGGTCTGGCGAATTGCATGCGTGTTAACGACAGGGAATCCGGCAAGGTTCCGCCGATCCGCAAAGTCTTGGCCCCGCCCCGCACAGGCTGCGCACAAGGGGTAGATCATCCGCCCGAAGTCGTAGGTCCGTACCGCCGAATCCGGCGTTTGCGATGCGCGGTCGCCGGCGCTGCCCGGTTTGACAGCCGATGACCGCCGCGACACGTTAGCGGGCGCCCTATCAAGACCCGGAATTCATCATGCAGCCGCACGAACGCCTTGCGTATTCCCCCATCGAAAGCCGCCCACCGCTGAAGCTGCCGGACGGCCTTCGCCTCATCCTCTGGCCGCTGATGTCGCTCGAGCAATGGGACATCTCGCGGCCGATGGCGCGCATGGTGATCACGCCGCCGCAGGGCCAGCCGATGCTGCCCGACCACCCGAACTGGAGCTGGCACGAATACGGCATGCGCGTCGGCTTCTGGCGGCTCAAGCGCGTGTTCGAGCGGCTGAAGATGACGCCGACCGTCACCGTCAACGGCCGCGCCTGCGAAGCCTATCCGCAGGTGATCGAAGCCGTCGCCAAGGCCGGCTGGGAGTTGAACGCCCACGGCTACGACCAGATTCCGATGCACAAGGTCGAGGATCAGCCTGCCGCCATCCGCAAGGCCATCGACATCGTCGGCAAGTTCTGGGGCCGGCCGCCGCGCGGCTGGTTCGGGCCGGGGCTGACGCAGACCTTCGACACCGTCGATTATCTGTCGGAAGCCGGCATCGAATACATCGGCGACTGGGTGCTCGACGACGAGCCGGTGACGCTGAAGACCACGCACAAGCCGATGGTGGCGCTGCCGTATAATTTCGAGCTGCACGACATCGTCATGATGGTGCTGCAAAGTCATCCGTCGGAGGAGTTCTATCGCCGCGCGATGGATTCGTTCGATTGCCTGTACGAGGAATCGAAGGACCGCGCCAAGATCATGTCGGTGGCGGTGCATCCGTTCCTTGCCGGCCAAACCCATCGCATCCGCCATGTCGAGCGCGCCTTCGAGGACATCCTCTCGCGGCCCGGCGTCGCCTGCTGGAGCGGCGAAAAGATTCTCGACTGGTACACTTCAACGCCGCAAGGCCGGAACGCGAGGCAATGAGCTATACGCACGACACACCCGGCCGTCATCGCCGGGCTTGACCCGGCGATCCATCTTCTTCTTTTCATCATGGATCACCGGGCCACGCGCCTTGGCGCGGCCTGGTGATGACGATTGTCGAAAGGCACAGCATATGTCCGGTTTCTTCGTTCCCCACGACCTGAAAGCGCCCATCGCCGGCGCAAGCCGCGGCCCGCTCGCGGGTCTTCGCGCCGTCGTCAAGGACATGGTCGATATCGCGGGCGAACGCGCCGGCGGCGGCAACCCGGATTGGCTGGCGAACGCACAAACGGCGACCGCGAACGCCGCCGCGGTGGAAAAGCTCCTCGGCGCCGGCGCGACCATCATCGGCAAAGCGATTTGCGACGAGTTCTTCTACAGCGTCGCCGGCGTCAACGCGCACTACGGCACGCCGACGAACGTGCGCGCGCCGGGCCGCCTGCCCGGCGGCTCGTCGAGCGGCTCGGCGGCGGCGGTCGCGGCCGGCGTTTGCGACATCGGGCTCGGCTCCGACACCGGCGGCTCGGTCCGCATCCCGGCGTCGTTCTGCGGCCTCTACGGTTTGCGCACCACGCACGGCCGCGTCGATACGCGCGGGGTGATGGACATGGCGCGCTCGTTCGACACCGTGGGGTGGTTTGCCGCGACGCCCGGCGTGTTCCGCCAGGTCGGCCCGGTGCTGCTCGGCGGCGCGGCGGCGCCCGCCGCCATCGACCGACTTATGATCGCGGAGGATTGCTTCGAGCAGGCCGACGACGCGGTGGCTGCGCTGCTGCGCGACGCCCTCGCCGCCGCGGGGAATGCGCTGCCCAAACCGCAGCCGATCCGCATCGCACCGGAGGGCTTCGACGCCTGGCGCGAGCCGCTGCGCATCATCCAGGCTTACGAGACATGGCAGGTGTACGGACGCTTCATCGAGGAGAAGCGCCCTCGCCTCGGCCCCGGCATCGCCGAGCGCATGCAGATCGCGGCGAAGGTCACGAAGGCGGAAGCCGACGCCGCGCGCAAAATCCACGCCGCCGCGCGCGAGCACATCCGCGCGCAGATTCCGCCCGGCACGGTGATGGCGCTGCCGTCGGCGCCATGCATCGCGCCCAAGATCGAAAGCACGGCGGAGGAATTGGAGTCTTTCCGCGTGCGCGTCATGCGACTCACCTGCGTCTCGGGCTTCGGCGGCCTGCCGCAGGTGTCGATCCCCATCGGCACCGTGGGCGGGTGCCCGGTGGGGCTGTCGTTCATCGGCTGGGTCGGCGGCGACGAGGCGCTGCTCGATCTCGCCGTGTCGCTGTCACGCCACTGCGGCATGACGCGCCCTTAAGACTCGATTCGCCTCGGAGCATTCGAGCCAAACGGCACACGTTCGCGAAACCATCGAGGCTCGACCCGACAAGATCGGGGCGAGTCTCGATGCGATCGTTGCGGGACGCCGTCTTGTTACGAGACGCCGTCTTGTTGCGAGACGCCGTCTTGCGGCGTCAGCGCGCCAAACGCCAAGCGCCGCCGGTTCAACCCGCCGCAGCGGCTTTCGATGGCCGATCGACGATCAACAGCGCGACGCGCCACGCCACCCAGTACATCGTGAAATAGATCACGATAAAGGTGGTCAGCGCGATCGACGGCGAATAGGAATCGAGAGCCAACCCAATGGCCACGGAAAGCGCCTGCCCGATAGCCACGCAGATAAGATAGACAGCCAGGATACGCATCGTATCGCCCCCATTGCAGTTCAGGGGTCAATGTTCGATACGCCTGTGCACAAATCAAGCCACCGCACGGCGGGCGCCACCGGAATATGCCATTCCGGCCTGCGACTTAGCGTCGCTTCCGAACAGGTTTCGCTTCCCACTCCGCACGCACGCCGAAGGCCCTGCCGACGAGCCCGCCGCGAAGAATGGGATAACGCCATCCCAGGTCTTGCCCCAGGTCTTGCCCCAGGTCTTGCCCCAGGTCTTGCCCCAGGTCTTGCCTCAGGTCTTGTCCCAAGTCTTGCCCAGGGCATGGCGCGCGCTTCGCGTATCCTCAATTCACGCCGCAGCATGACAGTCGATACGATCGGCAGGGCCGTCATGCAATCGAACGTGGCGACGATGGCTTGATCTTCGTCAGTGACACGGTGTCTTCAGTGGCACTGGTGGCGTGTCAGCATCCGCTGCTGTTACGGCTTATGTTTACGCCAGGACACAGAAGGGCGCTTTAAGCCTTTCTATGCGCGTGGAAAATGCCGCGATTTGCGTACATCGGATGGACCGTGAAAGTGATGTTCTGGAAGCCCACGTCGCGCAACATCCCTTCGACGCAGGCCTGATTTGGTCCCCACCAGTTGGTGTGATCGCCCGCAAGTTCGTTCGTCGGGTAAAAGACCATCGCCGGCCTCGGGTAATCGAGCGCATCCATATGAGTTTCGACGATCAGGGTTTCTTTCGCGAGTTTAGCGACGCGCTCGAGGTCTGCGAACGGATTTCTGAGGTGGTAGAACACTCCGAGAAAAAGAACGATATCGAACTGACCGACCGTGGCTACGGACAAGTCAGCCAGGTCGATATCCATAACCTCGACCGATGAATTGAGGGCTTCCTTTGCAAAATCGAATGACCTTCGATCGCCCCAGCAGGCATCCGACCATGCGAAATGATCGGTGGCTAGAACCCTGCTTGCGCCACGGCGCTCGGCCTCAAACGAATTGAAGCCGTCCCAGCAGCCGATATCCAACACGGTTTTCCCTTCGATACCACCAGAGAAATATATCTCTGCCTGGGCGCGAAGAACTTCGATTTTGGCATTGCCGTTTGAAAGGAGTCCATCTCCGAAATCGATTTGATGATGCCACGGCAGCGCATCGATGACCTGCCTTCTCGGATCATCCTTACGAAACCACATAACGATCCTCTCCGGTTCAATTGGTCTTTCATCGCTCGGGGGCATAACCACCCAGCGTCGGTGTAAACTGAAAATACTATTCAGGTGCGCGACCGCGACGATTTGATATTTCGGCTTTTAGGCGTGCAGCCATCGGCACAGCATTGTGGCCAATCACATTTGACTGACTGGCATACGGCATCGGTCTTGGCGGGATTGCTACTCATGCATTCGGGCCGGCACAGATCGTCCGGAGATTCAATTGCCACAATTGACTATATTTGTCCATGATCGCAGCGCCAATCGTCACCGCCAGCAGCGACCTTGCGCTTTCCAGACTCAAGACAATCCGCAATAGCATCAGCTACAATCGACCTCAGCAGATCGGTGCCTCAAGCATGCAATCTTGAACGCGGAAATTATATACGAGTTGATTCCCTTGAACGCGGTAACGCAGCGTCGGGCCCGTCCGTTATTGCACCCTACTTGGTCAACATTTGAGCCCCTCCCTTCAATAAGGGCTGACCAAGCAAGAACGACACTTCAATTGCGTTGGCGGGCTTCAGTCGGCTTCCCCAATAGGCAAAGACGTCGCGACGATAGGCCATAGCGCAGCCTTCGCCATCGGGCTCCTGCTCCAACACATCATTTGTCTTCGGGACGTGATCCAACTCGCGTTCATAACAACGCCTTGGCGCCCAGATTGAGCGGTGTCACCCCGCTCCGGCCCGCAGCGCGCGCCACACCGCGTCGAGGCCAGCCGGCGGCGCGGACATTCTCTCCTGCTCGCGCGCGGCAACGTCCGATGCCGGACAATCGCCGCCGCGACACGCGCGCGGCGTGTGGTCGTTTGCCGTCGCCGAGACGTGACAGACCTCGATGGCGGGCGGCGCGTTGTGGCGCAGCACCGTCTCGCGGCCGAAGCCGATCAGCAACGCCAGCGCGACGACCATGAAGCCGGTCAACGTCGTGATCATCCTGTCCGCCTCGAAGGTGGGATCGCGCTCCGGCATCGAACCGTTCTCCATTCGCGTGCGCCGTTGCGGGCGACGTCGTCTGGCACCGTAGTCACGCATCCGACGACTTGAATTCGAAATGCCGCGGCAGGACCGGCATGGTTAACGAAACCTCACCGCGACGGATGCGCGATTGAGAAAGCACAAGCAAAATCGGGCGTTTCACGCGTGCCGCTAAAACGAAAGCGTCGATTTTCGCCACATTCTATGCACAGCGCCCGGCCTCGCCCGGCGCGATACACGGCCGTTACGCCCGCGAATCGGCGCGCCTGATTCGCACGATGGCCTGATCGAGCGCGGAGAGGAATCGCGAGCGGTCGCGCGGCGCGAAGGCTCTCGGACCGCCGGTGATCTCGCCCGCGCCGCGAAGCTCGTGCAGCAGGTTGCGCGTGGCGAGCGCCATGCCGATGCTGTCGTCGTCGAACGGCTTGCCGTTCGGCGCGACGACAGATGCGCCGGCCTTCACGCCGCGGGCTGCGAGCGGCACGTCGGCGGTGACGACGATATCGCCGGGCCCCACCCGCTCGGCGATCCAGTCGTCGGCGGCGTCCATCCCCGCCCCGACCACGACGCGCTCGATCCACGGCTCGCGCGGCACGGCGATGGGACTGTTGCTGACGATGAAAACCTTGAGCCCGTGCCGCTCCGCCACGCGATAGACTTCGTTCTTCACCGGGCAGGCGTCGGCATCGACATAGATCTGGATGGGCCTGGAGGGAGATTCGGACATCGGTTCACCAACCTATCAATTCTTCACGCCGGGCGCGCGATCCGCTCCGCCTCGGATTCACCCGCTTCGCCGCCTTTCATGAAGGCGTATCGAGAACACACCTCATGAGCATCAGAATTCATCAGTCGGAGCCCTCGCCCGCAACCCTCAAGCGTCTCGTCGAACGGCTGGAGCAGCGCGCCCCGCAATCCTGCAAGAACGCGCACGAGGTTCTCGTTGCTGCGAAGGCTTACGCCGGCACGGCGCAAACCGCCGGGGCGCGGGCGGCTTCGATGCAGGATTTGCAGCGGCGGGTTCGCGATTTGCGCGACAGTCTCGCGGCGGAAAACTACGTGACGCGCCCCTACCTTCCGGCCGCGGAATTGCTGTTTGCGTTCTTCAGCGATTATTCCGACGCACATCCGGGCTGGCGGCACGAATATTCAACGCTCAACCGTGTCATCCCCAGGTGCTTTACTCCCAGTGGCTTTCCGGCAGGCGGGACCCCCGGCGCGGCGAATGCTTAGCGCACCAACTCGCGCATCGCGCGGTCGAGGCCGTCCAGCGTCAGCGGATACATCCGCCCGCCCATGAGCTGGCGCATCAGCCGGATCGAGTGCGTGTGCTCCCACTGCGTTTCCGGCACCGGATTGAGCCAGACGCAAGCCGGATAAGTGCGCACGATGCGCTCCATCCACACCGCACCGGCCTCCTCGTTGAAGTGCTCGACCGATCCGCCCGCGACCTCGATCTCGTAGGGACTCATCGAAGCGTCGCCGACGAAGATCGCCTTGTAGTCGTGCGGATAGGTGTGCAGCACGTCCCAGGTCGGCGTGGTTTCCTGGAATCTGCGGCGGTTCTCCTTCCACACCCGCTCGTAAAGGCAGTTGTGGAAGTAGAAATGCTCCATGTGCTTGAACTCGGCGCGCGCGGCCGAGAACAACTCCTCGGTCGCCTTGATGTACCAGTCCATCGAGCCGCCGATGTCGTAGAACATCAGCACCTTCACCGAATTATGCCGCTCCGGCCGCATCAGGATGTCGAGATAGCCCTTGTGCGCGGTGCCCTTGATGGTGCCGTCGAGATCGAGTTCCTCCGGCGCGCCGGTGCGGGCGAACTTGCGCAGGCGGCGCAGCGCCACCTTGATGTTGCGCGTGCCAAGCTCGACGTCGTCGGCAAGATCCTTGAACTCGCGCTTGTCCCAGACCTTCACCGCGCGGCGGTGCGTGCTCTCGCCGCCGATGCGAATGCCTTCGGGATTGTAGCCGGAGTTGCCGAACGGCGACGTGCCCCCGGTGCCGATCCACTTGTTGCCGCCCTGGTGGCGGCCCTTCTGCTCGGCCATGCGCTGCTTCAGCAGCTCCAGAAGCTTGTCGATGCCGCCCAGCGCCTCGATCTGCCGCTTTTCTTCTTCGGTGAGATACTTCTCCGTCAGCGCCCTCAGCCAATCCTCGGGGATTTCGGCGGACGCGGCCTCGCCCATGGTTTCGAGGCCCTTGAAGACGTGGCCGAACACGCGATCGAACTTGTCGAGATTGCGCTCGTCCTTCACCAGCGCCGCGCGCGCGAGATAATAGAAATCCTCGACGCGCCGCCTCGCCAGGTTGCGGTCCATCGCCTCCATCAAGGTGAGGTATTCGCGCAGCGTCACCGGGACGCCGGCGGATTTCAATTCGCGAAAGAAAGAAACCAGCATAACCGATCATCGCACGACGCGCGGCCGCAAACCACTGCCGAGCCCCGCCAGCCACGCACAGCACAGCCCGCGGGATCGCGAACGGCGGCCTCGACAACGCCGGGATTCACGGATGCCTGGGCGACGGCTGCCCCGATCCGGCCTCAACAGCACCCCGGTCCGTCCGCCAAAATGCCGCACCCCGCCGCTATTCACCCGCGGTTCATCGCCCGCACTCGATGACAGCGTGGGCCTGGATACCGGATGGGCTTTGAAAAACCGGACCGGCCGGGGGAACGCGGGATGGGCCTGTTGTTGCGTATCGGCACCGCCGCGACGGCGTCGGTCATACTGCTTGCGCCGGCAATCTGGAACCGCTTCCCGCTGCTGCAATACGACACCGGCGGCTACCTCGCACGCTGGTACGAGGGCTACCTGGTGCCGAGCCGCTCGACGGTCTACGGCCTGTTCCTCGTGCTGTTCGCCCGCCCGGATTTCTGGCCGGTCGTGATCGCGCAATCGCTGGTCACGGTCTGGGTGCTGGCGCTTCTGCTGCGCGCGCAGGGCTTCGGCGGCCGCCCGCTGGTGCTGCTCGCCACCACCGCGCTGCTCTGCGCCCTCACCACGCTGCCCTGGCTCGCCAGCATCCTCCTCACCGACATTTTCGCCGGACTTGCCGTCATCGCGCTCTATCTCCTGGTGTTCGCCGACGACACGCTCGGCCGTTTCGAGCGCATCGCCCTGGTGGCGCTGATCGCGTTCGCGGCGGCAACCCATAGCGCGACCTTTGCCGTCACCGCCGGGCTCGTCCTGGTCGCGGCGCTGGCATGGCCGTTCGTCCGCATCGGCTCGGGGGGCGGCATCGCGCGCGGCGCGGCGGCTGTGGCGCTTGGCGCGCTGATGCTGCTCAGCGCGAACTTCATCACCTCGGGCCGCTTTGTCTGGACGCCGGGCGGCATCGCGCTGTCGTTCGGCCGCATGCTGCAAGACGGCATCGTCACGCGCTATCTCGACGAGCATTGCCCGAATGCCAAGCTTCGGCTGTGCGCGCACCGCCACGAGTTGCCGACCGACGCCGACGAATTCTTCTGGGGCAACAGCGTGTTCGACCGCCTCGGCCGCTTCGCCGGGCTCGGCGGCGAGATGGGAGCCATCGTCAAGGACAGCTTGCGCGCCTATCCGGCGTGGCAGGCGGAGATGGCGGCAGCCGCGGTGGTGCGCCAGCTCGTGCGCGTCGGCAGCGGCGAAGGCGTGGTGAACACCATCTGGCACACTTACGCGATCGTCCAGAAGTTCACGCCGCGGGCCGTGCCCGCCATGCGCGCGGCGCGCCAGCAACGCGGCGAGATCGGCTTCGAGGCGATCAACGACATTCATCGCCCCATCGCGTTCGCGGCGATGCTGCTGCTGATCCCGATCATGGGTTGGGCGTTTCGCGCGGGCGGCCCGATGTTCGGGGTGCGTGCGGAGGCCTTCGCCGATATGAGCCGCCTCGCCGCCGTCACGGCGCTGTCGCTTCTCGGCAATGCCGCCGTCTGCGGGATTTTCGCCAACCCGCACGACCGCTACGGCGCGCGCCTGGTGTGGCTCGCCCCGCTCGTCGTGCTTTTGGCCTGCTATCGGGCCTACGCGCTGCGTCCCCGTCCCGCGGCGGCACAACAGCCTGCGGCCTGACCGCGATTCCCGAAAAAAGGGGAAGCAACCGGAGCCGTCATCCCTCCAATTTCCGCCGCAAACCACGACGCTACATAAAGCCGCATTCGGTGCTATGGAGCCCCGTCAAGCGTTTGGATCGTGATGCGCACTCTCGTCCTTGCGGCTGTCGCCGCCCTCCTCGTTTCAACCACGTTCACGCCCCGCGCCGGGGCACAGACCGGCATGCCGGCCGGAGAGCCGCTGAGCCCGCTGCCCGGCGCGCCCGCCGAAAGCGCAGCCGCGCCGCCGCCCGGCGCCGCCGCGATCCAGGTCACCTGGGAGGTGAAGAACCGCTTCCGCCTGTTCCGCCGCGACGCGGATTTCCAGCGCCAGGTCGCCGCGAGCCGCGCGGGCTCCGTGCTTGCCGCCGAGCGCCTGCTCGAACGCGAAGCCGGCGGGCGCGGCTGGGCGCAAAATATCGTCGATCATCTGTGCGTCGGCGCATCCGGTTCGCTCGTCGAAACCTGCCTGCGCGACGGCACGCGCGAAAATTATCTCTCGCCCGAAAGCCATGTGATCGTCGCGCAGCTCACGGGCGCCGTTCCGCCCGGCGCGACCTGCAACTGGAGCTTCGACGACGGCACCATTCCGCCCAAGCAGGTGAACGCGCCGTGCACCGAGCCGGTGCAGCAGCGTGTTGCCTACGGCAAGCCGACCATCGCCGCCGTCGGCATCACCCGCCCGGACGGCACCGTCGAAAGCGTCTCGACCGAAATCGCGGTGCGCGATCTCCTCATCGCCGGCCTTGGCGACTCGGTCGCCTCCGGCGAAGGCAATCCCGACCGGCCGATCGCGCTGGCCGACGAAGGGTTCTGCTTCCAGCGATTCCTGGGGCCGGCGCGCGGCGAATACTTCCGGCCGAGCCGCGCCGGTTTCCAGGGCGACAAGGCCTGCGACAGCAACCCGGCGGGTTCGGCCGCCGCGACCGCGGACTGGATCAGCCGCGGCGCGCGCTGGATGTCGGCGGCCTGTCACCGCTCGCTCTACGGCTACCAGATGCGCACCGCGCTCGCGCTCGCCATCGAGAACAAGCAGGCCGCCGTCACCTTCCTGCCGCTCGCCTGCAGCGGCGCGGCCATCAGCGCCGGCCTGTTCGGCTCGCAGGGCGCGAGCGAATGCCCGCTGACCGGGCGCTGCTCCACGACGGTGCCCTCGCAGATCACGCAACTGACCAACATGCTCGCCAGCGCGCGCAAGCAGAACCCCGAGCGCGCGCTCGACCTGATCCTGCTCACCGTCGGCGCCAACGACATCAAGTTCTCAGGGCTGGTGGCGAACGTCATCATCACCGAAGGCGTCGAGCGCGTGCTGTTCAATCAGGGCGGCCTCATCACGAGCGTGTCCGAAGCGCAGCGGCTGCTCGACCGCGACCTGCCGGCGAGCTTCGTCAAGCTGCGCGCGGCGCTGAAGCCGCTGGTCGGCGGCGACCTGTCGCGCGTCGTCTACGTCTCCTACGGCCACCCGGCGATGGCGGACGGCGCGCCCTGCCCCGGCGGGCGCGACGGCCTCGACGTGCATCCCGCCTTTACTGCGGACGGCGAGCGCCTGCGGCAGGTGACGGACTTCGTGCTGCGCAAATTCCTGCCGGAGATGAAGGCGCTGGCGCGCTGCGAAGGCCGCTTCAAATGCGCCAACCCCGACACCGACCGCATGACCTTCATCGACGCACATCAGGCGGCGTTTGCCGACCACGGCTTTTGCGCGCGCAGCACCGACGATCCGCCGTTCGATCAGGATTGCTTCTCGATCGAGGGCAAGAGTTTCGAATCCGACCTCGCGACAGCCGCCACCGCGCCGCTCACCTGTTCGCGCTCGCCGAGCGAGTTCCTGCCTTATGCGTCGCGCGCGCGCTGGATCCGCACCGCGAACGACAGCTACTTCACCGCCATGACGTTCCCGCGCGGCCTGCCGGCCACCATGCAGCCGAGCAACATCCATGACGCGACGTGGGGCGCGCTGTCGGCGGTGTACGGCGGCGCGTTCCATCCGAGCGCCGAGGGCCACGCGGTAATGGCCGACGCGACGCTGCCCGGCGCGCGCGAGGTGCTTCATCTGAAAGCGCCGCCGGAGGTGGTGGCGCAGCCGCTACCGCCACCCTCGCTGCTGCCGCAAGGCGCGCCATCGCTCCCCAACGCGCCAAGCCTGCCGAGCTTGCCGAGCCTCCCGGTGCCCTCGCTGCCGGGCGGCGCGCCGCCTCAAGCCGCACCGGCGCAATAAGCGAGCCGCTTGAAGCGAGCCGCTTTAAGCAAACCACTTGCCGCCCTTCCGGACGCCGCGAAAGCGGCGATCCGGAATCCAGCGGCAAGCACCGAGTCCTGTTTCGCGAGCAAGCCCGGAACGACGGCCGAGCGCCGCGTCACTTCACGCCGAGCTTCTTCTGCAGGCTCGTCGAGGACGTGGTGTATTGGAACGCCACTTTCTTGTCCGGGTAGATGTAGCGGTGCGCCTTCTGCGACATCAGGGCGACCTCGTGGAAGCCGGAGAGGATCAGCTTCAGCTTGCCCGGATAGGTGTTGATATCGCCGATGGCGAAGATGCCGGGCTCGCTCGTCTCGAACGCTTCCGTCTCGACCGGGATGACATCCTCGTTGAGCTTCAGGCCCCAGTTGGCAACCGGGCCGAGCTTCATCGTCAAACCGAAGAACGGCAGCATCGCGTCGCACGCGACATGGAACGTCGAGCCGTCGGCGCCCTTGACGTTGACGGCGGTGAGTTGGCCGTCGGCGCCTTCGAGGCCGGTAACCTGGCCGAGCACGAAATCGATCTTTCCTTCGTTCACCAGCGCCATCATCTTGTTGACGCTGTCGGGCGCGGCGCGGAACTCCGAGCGCCGATGCAGCAGCGTGACATGCTTGGCGACCGGCGAAAGATTGAGCGTCCAGTCGAGCGCGCTGTCGCCGCCGCCGACGATCAGGATCTTCTGGTCGCGGAAGGCATCCATCTTGCGCACGGCGTAATGCACCGATTTGCCTTCATAGGCTTCGATGCCCGGCATCGGCGGGCGCTTGGGCTGGAACGAGCCGCCGCCGGCCGCGATCACCACCACCTTCGTCTCAAACATCTTGCCGGCGTCGGTCGTCACGCGGAACAGCGGATCGCCGATGCGCTCGATCGTCTCCACCATCTCGCCGAGATGGAACTGCGGGCCGAACGGCTTGATCTGCTCCATGAGTTGATCGGTCAGTTGCTGCCCGGTGATCTTCGGGATCGCGGGAATGTCGTAGATCGGTTTCTCGGGATAAAGCTCGGCGCACTGACCGCCGACCTTGTCGAGGATATCGACCAGATGCGCCTTGATATCGAGCAGGCCCAGCTCGAACACCGCGAACAGCCCGACCGGGCCCGCGCCGATGATGAGCACGTCAGTCTTGATAGGATCACTCATGAGAAACGATCTACTTTTGCCGATTTTGCGGGATTTATTGCCGGCGCCTGTCTAGCCGGGGATCGCCCGCACGGAAAGGGGTAATTGCGGCGGAACGCCGCTCCGGCCGCCGTGCCGGGGCGCACCCGCGCGCCCCCTTGCCGGCCCGGGTTCCGCCCCGCTAGCTAAGGTCACGCAAAAGGAGACACTCGTCCGTGACCGATCAGCCATCCGAGCGAGCGCGCAAGCCCGCGCCGCAACTTGCGGATTATCCGCACCAGATCGCCGACAACATCCGCTTCGGCGATCTCGATCCGCAGGGTCACGTCAACCAGGCGGTGTATCTCACCTATTTCGAGACGGGGCGCGTTGCAATGTTCCGCACGCCCGATCTCGGCATCGGCGTGCCGGGGCTGACCTTCGTGATGGTGCGCATGGAGGTCGATTACATCAAGGAGTTGCACTGGCCGGGCACGATCACCATCGGCACCGGCGTGACGGAATTCGGCCGCTCCTCGTTCAAGGCGACGCAGGCGATCTTCCGCGACGGCGTGTGCTGCGCGGCCGGCCGCGCCACGCTGGTGTGCATGGACAAGACCACGCGCAAATCCACGCCGCTGCCCGAAACCGCCATCGCGCGGCTGAGCCAATGGAAGCTGAACAGCGCGTGACCGCTGTCGCCGCGCCTTCGACACACCCCAAAATAACGATGGACGATGGACCGGCTTACGCCTGCCGCTCCGGCGTGCGCACGACGAGGCCGTCGAGATCGTCGGTCACCTTGATCTGGCACGACAGCCGCGAGTTCTCCCGCACGTCGTAGCCGAAGTCGAGCATGTCTTCTTCCATCGGCGTCGGGCTACCGACCTTCTCGCGCCAAGCCTCGTCGATATAGACGTGGCACGTCGCGCAGGCGCAGGCGCCGCCGCATTCGGCGTCGATGCCGGGGATATCGTTTTTGATCGCGGTTTCCATCACCGTCGCGCCGACATCGGCCTCGGCCGTGCGGGCGGAGCCGGCGAAATCAATGTAAGTGATCTTGACCATGAGCCGTATATGCCGTCGGGGAAGGGTCCGGCCGGACGGCCGGGCGACCTCCTTCTAGCGGGTCGGCTCCGCCTGCGCCAGAGCGGCGTCGGCCAAGGTGACGCCGGCGATTCCGGCGGCTTATTGAGCGGTCAGGCGTGCAATTTCAGCCTTCGCCTCGGCGAGGACGGCCGCCAGCGCGTCGATGGCCGCCGCAATCGCGGCGCCCTCCGCCCGTTCCACAGCCTCCGCCGCGCGCGCCACGCGAAACGCGCCGATGCCGTTCGCCGACCCCTTCAGCGTGTGGGCGGCTGCGGCCGCCACCGCCGGTTCGCCAAGACGGATGCGCGGCAGCAGCATATCGGCCTGCCGGTCGAACAGCGCCAGCACCTCGCGCTCCAGGCTCCGCTCCCCAAGCGTCATGCGCGACAGATGCGCGATGTCGATCGCGGCCTCTCGTGCCTCTCGTCGTGTCTCTTGCGACAACGAACGATCGGCGACTTCTGCGGCAACCCTTGCAAGCGCGCTCACGACGGATCTCCCCTCGACATCGTTATTCGGCGTTCATGCCTTATCCCGGCACCATGACCCTGCCGCGACCAAAGCCGGGTAAAAGCCGGGCGCCGGGCCGCCGGAACGCCTCGGTCTTTTGCCGGGCTGGTTAACGGTGCCCTGCCGGCGTTTGCCACAAGTCTTACCGCCGGCCGGCATCGCAAGGCCTCATCGTCGCCGCATTGACGACGCCAGAATGCCCATGGGGCTTGGGCTTGCGACGAGACATCGGAATGGCGCGGCCGGCTGCGGCCTTGGCCGATTAACGATGATTAAAAAAGTCTTACCCGTCTCGTTTCTTTTGAAGTGCCAAGCCGATAGGATGGGTGACCAACGGACGGGCGGGTCGTGGACATTCCTGTGAAAACATTCACGAGTCCCGGATATCTCTCCGGGAATGGTCCCATAAAGACGCTCCTGATTGGCAGCGGGGGCGCCAACAAAGGTTAGACGACCACTGACAGACGGCCGACGCCGGGTGCGGCAAACAATCGGACGGCGGCCGGGAGTCCAATGTAACGAGTGAGGCGACGGCCGACATGGCGAACTATCCGAAGAAGCAGGATCCGACGGAAAGCACTCTGACCGCGATCCAGGAGGTCCTCGGGGCGGCCGACCAGACGGCCGACAACCATCACGGCTCATCCGCGGAACGGTCCATCCGCACGTCCGATGCCGACAAAGGCTTGTTCGGAAGCGCCACGCCGGGCGACGACGACATGCGGCTCGGGCGCGCCGCCAACGACGACCGTCAGTCGATCGGCCAAATCCTGCAATCGCTGCAGCGCCGCCCGTCCAAGACATCTTATGTGGTGGCGACCGTGTTCGCGGCGGTGTGGATGGCGTGCGGCCTGGTGCTCGCCCTTCTGTTCCTGCCCGACCTGCAGGCGGTGCTGACGCAGGGCACGGCCGGAATCCCGGCGATGATCGGCCTTGCCGGCTTCCTGCTGGCGCCCATCGTCTTCTTCTACGTCGTCGCCAACATGGTGTGGCGTTCGCAGGAGCTACGCATCGTCGCGCAGTCGATGGCCAACGTCGCCATGAAGCTCGCCGAACCCGAGGAGGTCGCGCGCGACTCCATCGTCACCGTCGGCCACGCCATCCGCCGCGAGGTCGCGGCGATGGGCGACGGCGTCGAGCGCGCTCTGGCGCGCGCCGCCGAGTTGGAGGCGCTGGTCGCCAACGAAGTGTCGGCGCTGGAACGCGCCTATAACGACAACGAAGTGCGCATCCGCGGCCTGCTCGAGACGCTGGCGCATCAGCGCGACACGCTGGTCGGCCAGGCCGAGCAGGTGCGCAACGCCATCACCGGCGTCCATCTCGACCTGTCGCACGATATTTCCTCAGTCAGCGATCACGTCGCCGAGAAGGTGCACGAGAGCGCGCAGAAGATCGCGGCCGCCCTCACCGAGAAGGGCGAGCACATCACGCTCGCGCTCGGCCGCGCCGGCGATTCCATGATCGACGCGCTCGGCGAGCGCGGCGGCGATCTGCTCGAGCGGCTGGAGCAGGCAAGCCAGGAGACGGCGCACGCCATCGCCAGCGCCAGCGACCGCCTGACCGCGAGCCTGAACTTCAAGACCGACCACATCACCGAGGAATTCGCCGAACTGACGGCCAATCTCGGCCAGATGATGGAAAGCCGCCTCGACGAGGTGACGCAGGGCTTCGCGCAGCGTTCCACATCCGTCGTGCAATTGATGGAAGATCGCTCGCAGCAGATCACCGAGACGCTGCTCGATACGTCGAGCCGGCTCGCCGAATCGATCGCCACCAGCGGCGACGAGGTGAACTCGACGCTGAAATCCACCGGCGACTCGCTGGTGCTCGACCTCAGCCTGCGCGGCGGCGACGTCGTTGCCAAGCTGGAGCAGGCCGGCGAGCGCATCACCGAGACGATCATCGCCCGCGGCGACAAGGTCGCCGACACCTTCCGCGAGAACGCCGAGCAGCTCGCCGCCACGGTCGCGACGCAAGGCGATTCCGTGCGCGAAATGCTGGCGGCGCGCTTGGCCGCCTTCGAGCAGATGTTCTCCCACGGCGGCTCGGAGCTTGCCGAGAAGATCACCCGTGACTCCTCCACGCTTGGCAACCTCATCACCCGTCATCTCGCCGAGTTCGACCGCACCGTGAAGATCTACGGCGGCGAACTGGTCGAACGCCTCGGCCAGCGCACCGCCGAAGTCTCGACCGCGATGCATGACTATATCGACGGTTTCGACGGCCGCGTTTCGACCAAGTCCATCGAGGTCACCGCCGCGCTCGACCAACGGCTGGCGCGCTTCCAGGAGGCGCTCGACAGCCGCACCCAGACGCTGAACGATGCCCTCTCCTCGCGCGTCATGGACATCGCCAAGACGCTGGCGGAAGGCGGCAAGGAGGTCGTCACCGCGCTCGACAAGCGCATCGGCGACGTCACCGGCATCATCAACAGTCGCGGCAGCAAGCTCGCCGAAACCATCGAGTCCAAGATCGAGGAGGTCAACGCCACGCTCGGCAGCCGCGCGCAGGAGGTGGCCGACAATCTCGACACCCGCATCGGCCGCTTCGAGCAGCTTCTGGTCGGCCGCGCCGAGCACGTCACCGAGCAGATCGAGGTCCGCACCAAGGCGGCCGCCGACGCGCTCAACGCGCGGCTCGAACACCTGTCCAACGCGATCAAGGCCAACTCCACCGAAGCCTCGCAGAGCCTGGCCAAGGCCGGTGACGAGGCCGCGCACGCGCTCGGCAAGGTCAGCAGCGAAAGCATCCAGTCGCTGAACCGCGCGTCCTCCGACGCCATGCAGGCCGTGAGCCAGAGCGCCAACGTCGCGGCGCAGACCATCGCCCAGGTCCGCAGCACGGCGACCGAAACGGTCAGTCACGCCGTCGGCGACGTGGAGCGCACCCTCGCCCAGGCGACCGAAGCCGCCACCAAGGCCCTCGGCCTGACCAGCGCCAACGCCACGCAGACCGTCAGCGGCGCCGTGAGCGAGGTGGAGCGCGCGGTCGCCACCCTCACCTCGTCCACGGTGCAGACCTTGAGCAACGCCGTGAGCGAAGCGGAGCGCACCGTCGCTCAGGTCGCTGCCGCCTCGGCGCAAACGCTCGCCAGCGCCGCAAGCGAAACCGAGCGCACCGTCGCTCAGGTCGCCGCCGCCTCGGCGCAAACGCTCGCCGGCGCCGCAAGCGAAACCGAGCGCACCATCGCGCAAGTCGCCGCCACGTCGGCGCAGACGCTCACCGGCGCCGCAAGCGAAACCGAGCGGACCATCGCACAGGTCGCCGCCACCGCCGCCCAGACCCTCGGCAACGCCGTGAGCGAAGCCGAGCGCGCCGCCGCGCAGGTCGCCGCCACCACCGAGCAGGCGCTCAACAACGCCACCGGCCAGACCGAGCGCACGCTGAACGGCGTGTTCGCCCACTTCGAGAATCTGTGGATCGGCCGGACCGAGACGATCTCCGGCCAGATCGAGGCGCGCACCAAGACGGTGACCGAAGTCCTCGGCACCCGCATGGAGCAGATCGCCAGCACGATCGAAACCAATGCCTCGCACGCCGCACAGATGCTGGGCGCCGCCAGCGGCAACGCCGAGCGCATGCTGACGGAGATCACGGGAACCGCCGAGCGCACCATCGCCAACGTCACCGGCGAAACCGGGCGCGCGCTGACGCAGGTCGTCGGCCAGTTCGAGAACCTCTGGGTCGGCCGCGTCGACGCCATCAACGAGCACATCGATACCCGCACCAAGGCGGTCGCGGACGCGCTCGACAGCCGCATGACGGCGCTGGCCGAGACGATCAAGACCAACTCGGCCGAGGCCATCGCCGCCGTCGGCCGCGTCAGCACCGAGGCCGAGCAGGCCGTAGGCAACGCCACCTCGGCGTCCGAGCGCACCATCGCGGCGGCCACCGCCGGCGCCACCAACCTCGTCAAGCAGAGCGCCGCGGAAATCGAACGCACGCTCAACGCGGTTTCGGCCGGCGTCACCAACGTGCTCAAGCAGAACGCCAGCGACGTCGAGCGCACGTTGCTCGGCGTCAGCGCCGAAGTGGCGCGCAATTTCGTCGGCAAGGCCGACGAGATCAGCCAGCAGGTCGGCGCCCGCGCCGCCGAGATGACGCAGGTGCTCGACTCCAACTCCAGCACGCTGCTTGCCGCGCTGAGCGGCAAGAGCAAGGAGTTCAGCTCCGAAGTCAGCAAGGCCACCGACAACGCGGTGAAGATGATCGAAGCGCAGGGCTTCACCTTCACGCGGACGATGATGGACAACAGCGAGCAGATCGCCCGCCTCGTCAACGAGGCGAGCCAGACCGCGACCACCACCGTCAACCAGACGCTGAAGGAACTGCAGGAAAGCTCCGCCGCCGCCATCGAGCGGTCGAAGCAGACCACCGCGGCGAGCGTCGCGGAGATGCGCGAGACGCACAACCTGCTGCGCTCCGACACCACGACGCTGTTCGAGCGCCTGCGCGAGGCCAACATCCTCCTGCAGGAGGTGCTGACCGGAGCCCACGAGAACATGAGCGCGATCGAGAGCACGCTCGTGAACCGCGCCGCCGAGTTCGTCGCCACGATGAACGAAATCTCGGAGAAGAGCGGCGTCACCAGCAGCCAGGTCGATCAGCACATCACCTCGTTCCACGCCATCACCAACAAGGCGCTGACCGACCTGAGCCAGCTTGCCACGCAGTTCGACGCCCACGGGCGCGGCCTCGCGGAGGCCGTGGCGCTGATCGACAAGAGCAACCGCCGCACCGAGGAAAACCTCGCCGAGCGTCGCTCCAGCATCGAGGAGCTGGTCGCAGCCCTCGACAGCCGCACCGACGATATCGAGCAGCGGCTGAAGCGGTTCTCCACGCTCCTCGACGAGTCGCTCGAAGGCGCCACCGGCCGCGCCCGCGAGATCGCCCGCATCGTCGCGGAATCGAGCGCCGAGGGCGCCCGCACGCTCGAGGAGGAGCGCCGCCGCGCCAGCGAACTGCTGCACGGCATCTACACGCAGCACAGCGGCGAGACGCACGAGCTGTTCACCCAGACCACGCAACGCTTCTCCGAGACGCTGCAAGGCATGCGCCAGATGGCGGGTGAAATGCAGCGCGAGCTGGAGCAGACCCGCAGCGAGCTGCGCAAGGGCATCCTCGAGCTGCCGCAGGAGACGGCCGACAGCGCGGCGCAAATGCGCCGGGTGCTGGTGGATCAGATCGAGGCCTTGGCCGAGCTCAACCGCATCGTCGCCCGCCACGGCCGCAGCATGGATGCCGTCGAGCCGGTGCGCCGCGGCCAGGCCGAGCAGCCGGCCCTCGCGGTGGCGAACAGCCGCGCCGAGGCACGCCCGGAGCGGATGGACCCGCCGTCGCGGCCGATGCCGCGCGGCGACATCACCGGTAATACGCGCGCGCCGCGCCGCGCCGAGGCGCCCTCGCTCAGCCCGCAGCAAGGCCAGGGCGGCCAAGGCGGCGGCGCCGGTCGCGGCGGCGGCTGGCTCACCGAGCTGCTGCACCGCGCCTCCAAGCCGGAAACGGCCGCCGAGGAGCGTCCGACGCACCACACGCTGGAATCGCTCGACTCGCTGTCGGTCGATATCGCGCGGATGATCGACCACGACGCCGCGGCCGAGCTGTGGGACCGCTACAAGCGCGGCGAGCGCAACGTCTTCACCCGGCGCCTCTACACCATGCAGGGCCAGAAGACGTTCGACGAAATCCGCAAGAAGTATCGCGGCGACCGCGAGTTCAAGCAGACAGTGGACCGCTACATCGGCGAGTTCGAGCGGCTGCTTGAGGAAGTCTCGCGCGACGACCGCGGCCAGGTGGTGGCGCGCACCTACCTCACCTCGGAGACGGGCAAGGTCTACACCATGCTCGCCCACGCCGCCGGCCGCTTCGGCGAATAGCCGCCCGGCATTGCAACGACAGAGACGGGCGCGCTTGAACGGCGCGCCCGTTTTGTTTTAGAGCGTTTTCGAGCGAAGTGGATACCGGTTCGCGTGAAGAAAACGCGTTTAAACAACGACCTCAAGTCCTTCACCGTTTCCATCAAACGGTGAAGGACTCTAGGCAAACGATGGTGCCGAAATCCGGAAGCAGGTCTTGAGCCTGCCTCTGGATTCCGGGTTCGCGTGCCATAGCGCGTGGAAGACGCACATCAACGCGCTTACGCACGCGCCCCGGAATGACCGAGGCGAAAAACGTCGCGCCCCGGAAAATGGTAAGTCCTTTCCGCCGTCATTCCGGACGCACGCACCGGCGCGCGATCCGGAATCCAGACGCGGGTCGGGTGCCGGCCTCAGGATCGTGGAGTTCTCATGCCCCTGCCCTTGTCGCTCACCGTCCGCACCGAACGCTGGCCGATCGCCGGCTCGTTCGCGATCAGCCGCGGCGCCAAGACCGAGGCGCAGGTCGTCGTCGCTGAATTGAGCGACGGCCTCCATCGCGGCCGCGGCGAATGCGTGCCTTATGCGCGCTACGACGAAACGGTGGGCGGCGTCGCCGACGCCATCGGCGCGCTCGGCAAAGACCTGGCGTCCGGCCGGTTCGACCGGATCGCGTTGCAACAAGCCATGCCGCCCGGCGCGGCGCGCAACGCGCTCGATTGCGCATTCTGGGATCTCGAAGCCAAGCAAAGCGGCCGGCGCGCTTCGGCGTTGGCCGGCCTGCCGGAACCGCGCGCGCTGGTGACGGCGCTCACCATCTCGCTCGGCACGCCGCAGGCGATGGCGCAGGCGGCGCGCGCCGCGTCGTCCCGCAAGCTTCTCAAGGTGAAGCTCGGGCGCGACGGCGATGCCGAACGCATCGCCGCGGTCAGGGCGGCAGCGCCGCAAGCCGAGATGATCGTGGACGCCAACGAAGGCTGGACCGAGGAAAACCTCGCCGCCAATCTCGCGGCCTGCGCCGCGGCCGGCGTCACGCTGGTGGAGCAGCCGCTTGCGGCCGGCGACGACGGCGCGCTGGAGCGCATCGTTCGCCCCATCGCCGTGTGCGCCGACGAAAGCGCGCACGCCCGCGACAGCATCGCCGCGCTCGTTGGGCGCTACGACGCGGTCAACATCAAGCTCGACAAGACCGGCGGCCTCACCGAGGCGCTGGCGATGGCCGAGGACGCAAAGCGGCACGGCTTGCGCATCATGGCCGGCTGCATGGTTGGAACCTCGCTCGGCATGGCGCCCGCGATCCTGCTGGCGCAGCAGGCGCAGGTGGTCGATCTCGACGGGCCGCTGCTCTTGGCCAAGGACCGACCGGACGGCCTGCGTTACGACGGCAGCCTCGTGCATCCGCCGGAACCCGCGTTGTGGGGCTGAAGGGTCTTCCAGCGAAGCTCGCCCTCGCGTTCCACCCGCGACTTAAAACCGGCTCGCCATAAACGGGCGACGCACGGCCACGGACGGCGTTCCCAACGCACCGGCCCATGCTTTAAGCTTCGCTGCAGGCGGCACTCAGAACCGCCACGAGGACGTCTCTCAGGGAGAATGCGATGATCAGCAGACGCGCGCTGCTGGCCGGCGGTATCGTATGCGGCGCAGGCTTCGCGGCTCCCGCCACGGCGCAATCCTATCCCGATAAGCCGATCAAGATGATCGTGCCGTTCGCGCCAGGCGGCCCTGTCGATACCATCGCGCGACTGACCGGCAACCATATTGCCAGCCACCTCGGCCAGCAGGTGATCGTGGAAAACCGGCCCGGAGCCGGCGCGACCATTGCCTACAAGGCCGTCGCCGCCGCCGATCCCGACGGTTATACGCTGCTCTACGCTTCGTCCGGTTCGCTCGGCATCGCTCCTTCGCTCTATCCGAGTCTTCATCTCGAACCGTTGAAGGCGTTCACACCCATCGCCACCACGGCGCTGCTGCCGCACATGATGGTGGCCGGCCCCTCGGTGCCGGTGAACACCGTGGCCGAGTTCGTGGCTTACGCCAAAGCCCATCCGGGTCAGCTCAACTACGGCGCATCACTCGGAACGCCTCCGCACCTTCTGGCGACGCTGTTCACCGTGAAGGCGGGGCTCAACGTCACCTACATTCCCTACAAGGGTTCCGCGCCCGCGGTGACCGATCTGCTCGGCGGGCGCACGCAGTTTTCCATCGATGGCATGTTGCTGCTCGCCCCGCTGGCCAAGCAAGGCAAGGTGCGGCCGCTGGCCGTGGGGCGCGCCGAACGCTGGCCCGATATGCCCAACGTGCCGACACTGGTCGAAAGCGGCTTCCCCGATTTCGTCATCGACGCCTGGGTCGGCGTCGTCGCGCCGCGCGGCACGCCGCCAGGCATCATCGCAACGCTGAACGCCGCCATTAACAAGGGTTCGGAAACACAGGAGGCGCGCCGGACGCTGACACGGTTCCATGCCTTGCCGAAAACCGGCACGCCGCAAGACTTCGCCGGATTGATCGCAAGGGAACTGCCGCTCTGGGCTGAGATGGTCAAGCTGGCCGGCGCGGCAAACGGGTGAACGCCTGCGACACCACATAGCGCATGAAGGAATACGATCTCATGGAACCGCCTGCGCGCTGTGGCCCCGCCGCAACGAGGATGCGGGCCTTGGTCGCGGTGCGCATTTTTAGGCTTCCGTCGGTCGCGGTTCGTTGCTCAAATCGGAAGCGGCTTAAATCGCGAATGTCTTGAACAGGGCTGTTTTGGCCAAGGTCGGGGGAGTCGGGGTCATGCGGGCTTGCGCAGCTTTGATCGCCGCTATCGCCGTGGTGCTGACGGCGACGGGCGCTTCCGCAACCATGCGGATCAGTGACGACGTGGGCGGGCGGATCGGCGCTTACGTCGATCAGTTCACTCAAGTCAGGGCATCGGGCGAGCGCGTGGTGATCGACGGCGCCTGCCTGTCGGCCTGCACGCTGGTGCTCGGCATCGTGCCGCGCGATCGCATCTGCGTGACGCGCCGCGCCACGCTCGGCTTTCACGCGGCGTGGATGCCGGGGCCGCACGGCCGCCGCGTCACCAGCTCCGCCGGCACCCAGGCGCTCTGGGAGATCTATCCGCAGCATGTGCGCCGCTGGATCACCTCGCGCGGCGGCCTGTCGCCGAAGATGAAGTTTCTGCGCGGGCGCGAGCTGGCGGCGATGTATCCGATGTGCGGCGGCGAGGCTTCGCATCGCAGAGCGTCGCGCGGAGCAACGCCGCACGGCGCAGTTTGGCGCGCGAGCGCCCGCGCGCGTTGATCGGCAAGGCGCTCATGCGCGCCACAACCGCCCCGCGATCACGGCGCCGATTAGGCCCAAGGCCGCCATCGCCGCCATGACCAGATACGCGCCCGCGCCCGACGCCGCATAGACCACGCCGGATACGCCCACCGCCGTCGCCATGACGATGCCGGACCACGTCGCGACCAAGCCTTGCGCGGTGGCGGCAAGCTCGCGCGGCACGCCGCGCGCCAGGAATCCCATCGCGCCGAGATGAGCCGCGCCGAACGACGCGCCGTGCAAGATCTGCAACGCCGGCAGCGCCGCGACCGGCGGATCGAACGCCATCGCGCCCCAGCGGATCAACGCGCCGACCGCGCCGAGCGCGAGCAGAACGGTCGGCCGCAGCGATGCCGGTAAACGGCCGGAGAACGCAAACAGCAAAATCTCCGCAAACACGCCGAGCCCCCAGAGCACGCCGATCAGCGTGCCGCCGAGTCCCGCCGCGCGCCACTCCAGCGTGGAGAAGGCGTAGTAGACGGCGTGGCTGCCCTGCACCATGCTCGACGACAGCGCCACCGCCAGGAACGCCGGATCGCGCAGCAGCGTTTCCGGCGACGGCATCGGCCCTGTCGGCGCGACCTTGCCAGGCGCGTCGAGCGGGGCGAGCGCGGCCGCGGCGGCCACCGACACCGCAAGCGCCGCCACCATCACCCAGATCAGGTCGCCCGGCGCAAGCCAGCCGAGCAGAACGCCCGCGCCGACATTGCCGGCGATGAACGCGACGGACCCCCACAGCCGCACCGGGCCGTAGGCCCGCCCGCGCGTGGCGAGCCCGCTCAGCGCATAGGCATCGGTCAGCGGCAACACCGGCCCATAAGCGAACGCCGCCACCGCGAGCGCCAGCATGATCGCCACCGCGCCTTGCATCGCGCCGAGGAGGCTCATGCCAAGCGTCGCCGCCGCGGTCACGATCACCAGCGCCGCCTTCAGCGCGCGGCGCCGGTCGGCCTGATGGGTGACGACAGGCGTCGCCACGATGCGCACCAGCGTCGGCACCGCCACCACCAGGCCGATGGTGCGTGCATCGAGCCCGCGCGCCTCCAGCCACACCGGAAAGAACGGCAACTGGACACCGGCGAACACGAAATAGGCGGCGTAGAACAGCCCCAATTTCAGGACGAAGTGATCGGTGGAGAACTGGGACGCCCCGGCCATCGATCGGTTTGCCTCGCTGGAGCAATCGTGCAGATTGAAGGGGCGCGCTCGCAGCCGAACAGCTTATCGCAACCCCTCCGGTCGAGCCCAGATTGAGCCGATGCCCGGTCCATCGTTATCAAGAGGTTTGAGGGTGGGAGAGCCGGCTGCCGGGCCCGCCGGCACCGGCGCGGGCATGACGGCAAGCACGACGCAAGGCACGGCACAACAAGGCACGACACACGACGTGGCGCAGGATACGGCGTTGATCCTCGACGCGCTGGCGCGGATGGAGACGACCATCCGCGAGGAGCGCGCCGCGCTCAGCCGCCTGCGGCAAGGGCTCGCCGACATGGCGCGCGCCGTCGCCCGCGCCAAGGCCGAACGGCCGCAGACGGCGGCCTCCGGCGACAGCGCCGCCACGACGATGCTCGATGAGTTGGAGCACCACATCGACGCCATGCTGGAGATCGCCGGCGGCGGCTTTGTGCCCGCGCCGCCGCAAGCCGCCGAGCCCGACCAGGTTCCCACCGTCTCGGGCGTGGTATCGCAGCTCGGCCCGGCCGCCGACGCGCAGCACCACGACACGCCGCAGGATACGGCGACGGACAACGCCGCGTCGCACCGCGACGACACCGGCGCGGACGCGCCCGGCGCAGACCCTCAAGACGTGCCGACCGTTTCGATGCTGAAGGCGATGGTCGAGGCGCTGAACGCGGCCGCGCCATCCGAGACGCCGGAAGCGCCTGCGAACGGCGAGACTGCGCAGAGCGGCGAGAGCGACATGGGCGAAGCCGATCCGACGGCCGCGCCGCACACCGCGCCGGGCGAGCCGGGCGAGTCCGCCTCCTCCGAGCGGCCGCAGGCCGAGGACGCGCCGCGCGACCCGCTCGCGCCGCTGCGCGCCATGAGCGAGGACGAGCGCATCGCGCTGTTCAGTTAGGACGCCCTTCCCGGTCATTCCGGGCGCCGCGCGAAAAGCACACAACGTCCCCACGCCACTCCGGGACGGCCGAAGGCCGGACCCGGAATCCAGCGGCGCACTCGAACCGTGTTTCTGGATTCCGGCTTTGCTCGCTGGCGCGAGTGCGCCCGCTGCTACACGCTGCCGATCAGACGGCTGAACAGCGCCGCATCGACATTGCCGCCCGAAAGCACGCCGACCACGATCTGGCCGCGGATGTCGAGCTTGCCCGCAAGCAGCGCGGCAAGACCGATCGCGCCGCCCGGCTCGACCACGAGCTTCAACTCGCGAAACGCATAGCCCACCGCGAAGCCGGTTTCGGCGTCGCTCACGGCCACGCCCGCGCCGACGAGCCTGCGATTGATCTCGAAGGTGATGGCGCCCGGCGTGTCGCTCATCAGTGCGTCGCAGATCGTGCCGCTCATGCGCGCATTGCGCTCGCGCCGGCCGCTCGCGAACGAACGCATGGTGTCGTCGAAGCCTTCGGGCTCGGCGCTATAGAGCGCCACGTCCGGCACGCGCGCCTTCATGGCGAGCGCGATACCCGCGATCAGGCCGCCGCCCGACGCACCGACCACGGCAATGTCGGGGATGAGCCCGAGCGCGGACAGGTCTTCGCAGATTTCGCGGCCGATGGTGCCCTGCCCCGCGATCACCAGCGGATCGTCGAACGGCGGCACCAGCACCGCGCCGCGCTTTGCCGCGATGTCGCGGGCGATGGCGGCACGATCCTCCTTGTCGCGGTCGTAGAGCACCACCTCCGCGCCCAGCGCCTTGGTGCGCTCGCGCTTGGCGGCCGGCGCATCCGAGGGCATCACGATCACCGCCGGCATGCCGCAAAGCTGCGCCGCGTGCGCCACGCCCTGCGCGTGATTGCCCGACGAATAAGCCACCACGCCGGCGGCCTTGCGATCCTCCGGGATCGCGGAAATCTTGTTGTAGGCGCCGCGGAATTTGAACGAGCCGGTGCGTTGCAAAATCTCGGCCTTGAGGAACACCCGCGCGCCGAGCCGTTCATCGAGCACGGGAAAGTTCAGGAGCGGCGTGCGCACCGCGACGCCCGCGAGCCGCTTTGCTGCGGCGTCAACATCGGCGGCGGTGGGAAGCGTCGGCGTATCGGTCGTCATCGCACCACGCTAGAATATGTTCCGCTTCCAGGGAATCGGGTTTTAGCGACGCGAACCGGGGTGCGGCGGCGGGCGCGTTTTTGGCAGCCCAAAGTCCGCTCATACGGCACCAACCTCCGATGCGACATCGGGACGGCATGCGCTATGATGCGCGCCGCCAACACGGAGGATTTGGAATGGATCTGGGAATCGCCGGCCGCAAGGCCATCGTCTGCGCCTCGAGCCGGGGCCTGGGGCGCGCCTGCGCCATGCGGCTGGCCGAGGCCGGATGCGAGGTCGTGGTCAATGGGCTCGATCCCAAGCGGCTCGACGCCACGGCGGCCGACATCCGCAGCAAGACCGGCGCCAAGGTGATCGCGGTCGCGGCCGATGTCTCGACCAAGGAAGGCCAGGCCGCGCTGTTTTCCGCCTGCCCGGAGCCCGACATCCTGGTCGCCAACAACGCCGGCCCGCCGTTCCGCGATTTCCGCGACCTCGACCGCCAGAAGATGATCGACGGCGTGGTGGGCAACATGATCGTACCGATCGAGCTGATCCAGCGCGCCATCGACCCGATGGTGAAGAAGAAGTTCGGCCGCATCGTCAACATCACCTCGGGCTCGGTGAAGATGCCGCTGGTCGGCCTCGACCTGTCGTCGGGCGCGCGCGCGGGCCTCACCGCCTTTCTCGCCGGCGTGGCGCGCTCGGTGGCGCAGCACAACGTCACCATCAATTTCATGCTACCGGGGCCGTTCGACACCGACCGGCTGCGCTCCAACAACGAGGCCCACGCCAAGAAACAGGGCATCACCGTCGAGCAGGCGACGGCGGCCCGCGCCGCCACGGTGCCGGCGAAACGCCTCGGCAACCCCGATGAATTCGGCGCCGCCTGCGCCTTCCTGTGCTCCACGCACGCCGGCTACATCACCGGGCAGAACCTGCTGCTGGACGGCGGCATCTTCCCCGGCGCGTTCTGATGCGCCGCGCCGCGAAGGCGGAGCGAAAAGGGGCAGGCCGCATCCGCGGCTTGCTCGAATCCGCGCGAAAACGCATGATGCGCCATCCTTCACACCCATCCATCAACCTCATCAACTCACACAAGGGGGACAACCCATGAAGCTCGTCCGCTTCGGCGCGGCCGGAAAAGAGAAGCCCGGCATCATCGACAAGAACGGCAAGATCCGCGACCTGTCGAAGGTGGTCAAAGACATCGACGGCGAGGCGCTGTCGCCGGCGGGCCTGGCCAAGATCAAGAAGGCCAACATCGACCGGCTGCCGCTGGTGAAGGGCAACCCACGGCTCGGCCCCTGCGTGGCGCGGCCGTCGAACTTCATCGCCATCGGCCTGAACTACGCCGAGCACGCCGCCGAGGCCGGCATGAAGCTGCCGCCCGAGCCGATCATCTTCAACAAGGCGGTGTCCTCGATCTGCGGACCGAACGACAACACCATCACCCCGAAGGGCTCGAGCAAGCTCGACTACGAGGTGGAACTCGGCATCGTCATCGGCAAGCGCGCCAGCTACCTCGCCAAGGACAAGGCGATGAGCGTGGTCGCCGGCTACTTCCTCGGCAACGACGTGTCCGAGCGCGTGTTCCAGATCGAGCGCGCCGGCCAGTGGACCAAGGGCAAGGGCTGCGAGACGTTCGGCCCGATCGGCCCCTGGGTCGCCACCAAGGACGAGATCAAGGACCCGCAGAGCCTGAACCTGTGGCTCAAGGTGAACGGCGAATACCGCCAGAAGGGCAACACCAAGACGATGATCTTTAGCGTCGCGGAGATCGTCTGGTGGTGCTCGCAGTATTTCATCATGGAGCCGGGCGACATCATCGTCACCGGCACGCCGTCGGGCGTGGCGCTCGGCATGAAGCCGCAGAAGTTCCTCAAGGTCGGCGACGTGGTCGAGCTTGGCTGCGACGGCCTGGGCACCCAGAGGCAGAAGATCGTCAAGGCGCGCGCCTGACGCAAACGCCTCGCCGCTGTCATTCCGGACGCCGCGCATCAGCGTTCACGCGTGGATGCGAGCGCCCCGGAATGATCGAAGGGGCAAGGACGACAAAAAACGGCCTGCGGCGGTTCACCCGGCGCGGGCCGTTTCCGTCATGCGGCCATGGCCGCTATTCGATGCTGATGTGCGCCGCCTGGATCACGGGAGCCCAGATTTCCTCGCTCTCCTTGATCATCTTGCGCATCTCCTCGGGCGTGGTGCCGCGCGGCTCGGCTTCGAGCTTGCGGATGCGCGCCTGCATGTCCGCCTCCTTGAAGCCCTTGGCGATGGCCGCCGACACCTTGTCGACGATGGCCTTGGGCGTCTTGGGCGGCGCCGACACCGCCATCCAGGTGATCGAGGTGACGCCCGGCAAGGTGTCCTCGACGCGCTCGACCTTGGGATATTCCTTGAGCCGATGCGTATCGGCGACGGCGATCAGCTTGAGCTTGCCGGTGTCAATGTTGCCCTTGTTGGACAAGAGATAGTCCGGGACCATGTCGATGTTGCCGGAGAGCAGATCGTTGATCGCAGGCGCGGAGCCGCGATAGGGCACCTCGGTCATCTTGAAGCCGGCCTTGAGCATCATCAATTCGCCGAGCAGGTGGCCGGTGTTGCCCTTGCCCTGGTGGCCGTATGTGACCTTGCCGGGATTGGCCTTGGCGTAGGCGATGAAGCCCTTCAGGTCGTTCGCCGGGAAGTCCTTGCGCACGATGATGATGAGCGGATAGGTCGCCAGCACGCTGACCGGCTCAAGCGGCCGCGGATCGAAGCCGGACTTGGCGAACATCAGATGGGTGATGCTGTAGCTGAGCTGCGTCGAGCAGAGCAGCGTGTAGCCGTCGGGCGGCGCGCGGAGCACTTGCTCCATGCCGAGCCGGCTCGCGCCGCCGGGCCGGTTCTCGATCACCACCTGCTGGCCGAGCGCGGCGCTGGCCTTCTCGCCGGCGAAGCGGCACAGCAGATCGCCGGTGCCTCCCGCCGGCAGCGGCACCACCAGCGTGATCGGCCGGGTGGGATAATCCTGCGCCTGCGCGGGCGCCGCCAAGCCGCCCAAAGCCAGAACCGACAGCGCCGCGCCCAAGCCCGCGCCAGTGACAGAGCGTTGCATGATGGAGCCCCTCCCTTTTCAACTGTTCTTGAAACGAGAGGTCCAGGATAGCGGCTCCCATCGCTTTTGCCACCACCGGATGCACCCGGTCCGGTGGCGGGCTGCGGCGCGTTGGCGCGGCGGACGGCGTCACGTCAGGCCGAACAGAGCCTGCGCGTTCTTGTAGCTGATCTTCTCGCGGTCGGCCGGCTTCATCTCGATCGACTCCAGCGTAGCGATGGTGGAGCGGATGTAGCCCGGCCCCTTCTCCTTATCGAAGGGGCAATCGGAGGCGAACAGCACATGATCGACGCCGAAGAAGTCGATGCCGCACACCATCGGCGCGCGCGCGCCCTCGATGGCGGTGTCGCCGTAGAAGTCCTTGAAGTAATCGAACGGCCGCTTCTTCAAGCTCTTGCGCAAACCCTCGTAGTCCTCGTCGGAGGTGCGCACGCCCATCTGGTCGAAGCTGTGGCCGATGCGACCTTCAAGATAAGGAATGACGCCGCCGAGGTGATGCGAAACGATCTTGAGGTTCGGATAGGTGTCCATGATCTTGGAGAAGATGAAGCGCGACAGCGCCACGCCCGTCTCGAACGGCCAGCCGAGAACGGAGCAGATCTCGTATTTCGATTTGCTCTCGCCCTGATAGTCGATCATCTCGCGGCTGCGCGCGGGATGCAGCAGGATCGGTTTGCCGGATTTCTCGATCGCTTCGTAGAGCGGCCAGAATTCCTTGCCGTCGATCGGCTTGCCGTTGACGTTGGTGCCGAGCTGCACCGCGTGCGCGCCGTTCTTCAGCGCGCGCTCGGCCTCCTTGGCCGCCGCCTCCGGCGCGTTCATCGGCACCACGGCGGAATAACCGGCGAAGCGGTCCGGGTGCTTGGCGCAGACCTCCGCCAGTTCGTCGTTGGCGAGCTTGGCCATGTCGGGAGACTGGTCCGGCCCCCACAGCCGGTCGAGCATCGGCAGACCGAGCGACAACACCTGCGTGTAATCCGGGAATTGATCGACCACCTTGAGCCGAAGATCGAGATCGTAGAGCGCGGGAATCCCCCTCACCCGCTTGCCGATGTCCTTCTGCCCGGCCGGCGATTCCACCAGCGCCTCGAAATAACGCTTCGGACTGAAGTGGCAGAACGCATCGATGTAGCGCATGCGAGACTCCGTGGGTTAAGGTGGAGCGACAGCCAAAGGTGGGTTCATTGATCTACAAGGATTTGCGCGGCTTCATCAAGCAGGTGGACGAGCTGGGCGCGCTGCGGCGCATCGACGGCGCGGACCCCAAGTTCGAGCTGGGCGGCATCACCGAGGTCGCGGCAGGCACGGCGGAATGCCCCGCGCTGCTGTTCGACCGCATCAAGGGCCACGCGCCCGGCTATCGCGTGTTCACCAACGCCACGACCACGCCGCAGCGCGCGGCGCTCGCGCTCGGCATCGATCCGTCGCTGAAGCCGCTCGACGCGTTGAAGGCGTGGATGCAGCGGCGGCAGAGCTTGACGCCGCATCGCCCGGTCGAGGTCGCGAAGGCGCCGTTCCTGGAAAACTCCATGCGCGGCAGCAAGGTCGATCTGACGCCGCTGCCCGCGCCGTTCTGGCATCGCAAGGACGGCGGGCCGTATATCGGCTCGGGCGCGCTGGTCATCATGCGCGATCCCGACGGCGGCTGGATCAACTCCTCGATCTACCGCGTGCAGGTTCACGGCCCCGACAAGGTGACGATCCAGTTCGATCATCCGGGCCGCCACGGCGCGGTGATCGCACGCAAGTATTGGGACAAGGGACAGGCGTGCCCGGTCGCCGTGGTCTGCGGCCAGGATCCCGCGCTGTTCATCGCGGGCTTCGAGTACCTGCCCGACGGGCAGTCCGAATACGACTTCGCCGGCGCCATCAAGGGCGCGCCGATGGAGGTGCTGCCCGGCCCCGTCACCGGCCTGCCGCTGCCGGCGCAGGCGGAGATCGTCCTCGAAGGCGAGTTGCTGCCGGTGGACAAGACCACGCTGCCGGAAGGCCCGTTCGGCGAATTCACCGGCTATTACGCCGCCGATGCGCGCCCCTGCCCGGTGATGCAGGTCGGCGCCGTGCATCATCGCGACGACCCGATCCTGCTCGGCTCGCCGCCGATGAAGCCGCCGCGTTTCCACTTCGGCCTGCCGTTCCGCGCCGCCTCGATCTGGAGCAACCTGGAGATGGCCGGCGTCAGCGATGTCGTCGGCGTCTGGCAGCACGTCGCGCAACTGATGACGGTGGTGGCGCTCAAGCAGCGTTACGCCGGCCACGCCAAGCGCGCCGGACTGATCGCCGCCGCCAACAGCTACATGGGCCGGCTCGTCGTGGTGGTGGACGAGGACGTGGACCCCTCCGATCTTGCCGACGTGATGTGGGCGATCACCACGCGGTGCGAGCCGTCCGAGCAGATCGACATCGTGCGCAACGCCTGGAGCTCGGCGCTCGATCCGCGCATCGCGCCGGAAACGAAGGCCGCCGGCATCAGTTCACACTCCAAGGCGATCATCGAAGCGGTGCGGCCGTTCGGCTGGAAGGACAGCTATCCGCCGACCTCCGCGCTCACCGCCGACGAGGCCCGCGCCATCGAAACCAAGTGGGGCGACGCTATTGCGGGGCGCGCGAAGGCGGAAAAGAAGAACCGCTAAGCACCACCGTCATTCCGGGCTGGCGCGCAAAAACGTGTTGGCGCGTGTCTTGCCTTGTCTTGTCATTCCGGGGCGCGAGCGGAGCTCGCGAACCCGGAATCCAGCGGCAGATCGGAGTTTGCGTCTGGATTCCGGGTTCGCTCGCTTAAGCGAGCGCCCCGGAATGACGACGGTGGCGTTCTCAACGCCCGCTAATGCTCGGGCTTGCTCTCGCCCTGCGCGGCCTTGCCCTCGGTTGTCTTGCTGTCCTGCGCCGGCTTCTCTTGCGCCGCCGCGCTCGGGGCGAAATAGACATCGACCCGCATCCCGGCCACCAGCGGACCGGGCTGGGCGAGGTTCACGACCACTTCGACGGCGTCGATATCGCTGCGGCTGCCGGGCCCGCGTGTGTTGAGCCGCGCGGGACCGACCAAGGGTGCAATCGAGGCCACCGTGGCCTCGAAGGACCGGCCCGGAAACGCATCGGCGCGCACCGACGCGGGCTGACCGACCCGGATGTCTGCGACATCGCGCTCATCGAGTTCGGCGCGCACGCTGAGCGTCGAAAGGTTGGCGATCAGCAGCAGCGGCTGCGGCGCCGACGGCGCGGCCAGTTCGCCGGGGTTGATGTTGATCTGCAGCACGGTGCCGTCGATCGGCGCGCGGACCTTGGTCTTTTCCAGGTTGACGCGCGCCAGCGCCAGATCGCCGCGCGCGGAGGCGACCTGCGCCTCGAGCGGCGTCGGCAGCGGCGCGTCGCGCAGCCCGCGCAGGTCGGCCTGGCGTTTGGCGAGATCGGCCTCGGCGCGCGCCAGGGCCGCGCGCGCCTCGGTGAGCGTGGAGCTTGGCGCGCCGCTGACGCGCCATTCCACGGCGGCCTTGTCCACGGCGGTCTGCGCGTTGAACACGGCCGTCTCGGCCGCGGCCATCGCATCCTCGGCCTTGCGGCGCTCGTCGGCCCTGCCCGAGGTCGGCTGCTCGTTGCGCAGCCGCTGCCGCATGCCCGCCTGCGCCTCGGCAGCCGCATAGCGCGAGCGGATTTCGTCGTCATCGAGCAGGATCACCGGCTCGCCGGCGAACACCGTGTCGTTGACCTTGACCAGCACCCTGCGGACGATGCCGACGCCGGGCGACACGACCTTGACCGTGCCCGAGCGCGGCTCGACGCGGCCCGGCGCGACGGCCAGCCAGCGCTTGCCGTCCGGCTGCGTGTTGGCCGCGTTCGCCGGAAGCGCGCCATCGTTCTGTCCCGGCCCGATCACGGCGTAAGCACCCGCGATCACAACCAGGCTCAAGACGGCGACGACGGCGGCTTTGCCTTTTGACATGCTCATGCTCTTTCGAGAATTTCCCTGAGTTTCTGCGTTCCGTCGCGCGACTGCTCGCGCACGATGTTGCCGTCCTCGATGTGGATGATGCGGTCGGCGTAAGGCAGGAGACGCGGATCGTGCGTCACCACCAGGACGCCACGTTCGGCGTCCTTGGCGCTCTCGGCCAGGAGCGTCATGATGGCCTGGCCGTTCTCGCTGTCGAGCGCCGCCGTCGGCTCGTCGGCCAGGATCACGGACGGGTTGCCGACGATGGCGCGCGCGATGGCGACGCGCTGCTGCTCGCCGCCGCTGAGCTGGCGCGGATAGCTCGCCGTCTTGTGCGCGAGGCCGACCTTGGTCAGCGCCTCCCTGGCCCGCATCCGGGCGTTGCCGTTGCGGTCGTCGCGCACGTCGAGGGCCAGCCGCACGTTGTCGAGCGCCGTCAGCGTCGGGAACAGATGATAGGACTGGAACACGAAGCCGATCTGGTCGCGCCGCAACTTGGCGAGCGTCTCCGAATCCTTGCCGGACACGCAAGCGCCACGCACATGGACGGTCCCCTCCGTCGGCGTCAGCATGCAGCCGAGGATGGAGAGCAGCGTGGTCTTGCCGCTTCCCGACGGGCCCATCAGCAGCGTCAGTTCACCGCCGCGCAGCGTCAGATTTACGCCTTTCAGCGCGCGCACCTGCGCCGGTCCGCTGCCGAGGACCTTGGCGATGTTCACCGCTTCCATCACAACATCGGTCATCGCGTAAACACCATGGCGGGATCGATGCGTGTCACCTTCATGATGGCGGCGACGGCGGAGATCACGCACATCAAGACGGTCAGCAGAAACAGCGACACCGACAGTGTCGGCGTAATGACAATGGGCAGCGCGGAGGCCGCCGTCAGATGCACGACGAGCGCGCCGACCAGCGCCGCGAGGCCAAAGCCGATGACGGCGCTGAGCAGCGCCTGGCAGATGATGACCTTGTAGATATAGCGGCGCGACGAGCCGATGGCGCGCAGCGTCGCGAACTCGTTCAGATGATCCTTGGTGCTGGAATAAAGCGTCTGCGCGACGATCACGGTGCCGACGACCGCGCCGAGCAGCGCGCCGGCAAACAGCGCGGCGCCGGCGCCGGTGCCGAACAGCCAGAATGCGCGGCTGCGGTCGCGGAACTCGTCCGGCGTCAGCACCTCGACGCCGGACAGCATCGTGGTCAACCGGGCGCGGACATCGTCCACGTCGGCGCCTTGCGCGACATGGACCAGGAGATACGTCGTCTTGCTCGACGGCACGCCGGTGTGGGCGCGGGCGCGGTCGAGGTCCATGAACACATAGGGTGTCGTGGTGAACGAGCGGATGCCGCTGGTCACGGCCGCGACCCGCACCGATTGCTGGCGGATTTCCGCGCGCGCGCCGAGGCCGGAAATCCCCAGCCGCCCGAAATAGGAGCGGTCCACGGCGACGGCATTGGGCGTGGACAGCGCCTCGAGACGACCCTCGACGATATTCCAGGGCGCAAGCCCGCCCGCGCGCAGGTCTGATCCGACCACGAACACCGGCGTCGAAGACCCGCTCGGCATGCGCCAGTCGGCAAAGCCGATCACCACCGGGATCGCATCGGCCACGCCTTCGACGGCGAGCGCCCGGCCGCGCTGGCGGGTATCGAGCAGCGAGGGGTCCTCGAAGGATTTGGTGCCCGTGGACACGATCCACAGATCGGCCGAGGCGTGGTCGATCATGGTGGTGACCATCCGCCCGAAGCCGAGATAGAGGCCCATCTGCACCATCACCAGCACGATGGAGAACACGATGCCGATCACCGTCGCAACCAGACGGAGGCGATCGTGAATCAGGTTGCGGAACGCGAGCGTGAAAACCAGCGGCATCGTTGAGAAATTCAGCCTCCGATTGGGCCGACCCGGCACCGGCCGGCGGCACGATCACCCGGTTCTATCGTCCCGGTTGAGCAATTTGGCGGGCGCGGGACTCGAGAAGCTCGCGGGCGTGAGCCACCGCTTCAGTTGCGCCGCATAGGCGCCGAACGGCACGCCGCCAAATGCCACGGCGCCGGCCCAGCTCATCGCCAAGGTGCCGCTAAAGACAAGCGCAGCCTTGCCGGCGGCGGGCAAGCCGGCGTTTAGAACAGCGTATTGTAGCCAAACGATGAACACGTAGTGCAGCAAGTAAATGCTGTAGGCGTTGGCCGACAGGCTGGCCAGGGGCCGCACCCGCTCCGTGGCAAAACGAAGGCAAACCGCCAGAAGGCAAAAACACCCCGCCGCGCAGGCGACGACAAACCCGAGCGCCGACGCCAGCGGCATGCCGAACGGCGCCGGCCCCTCGCCCCTCGTCAGCGAGGTCGGCCCGGCCCAGAGCACGAAGCCGGCCACGGCCGCGGCCAGCCACTTGGCCCAGTTGCGCGCCAGCGCGCCGTCGGCCGCCAGCAGCCCTCGTTCCAGGCCATGCGCGCCGACCGCCATGCCGGCGAAGAAATACACGAGATAATGCAGCGGGCGGCTGAGCTGGAACGAAACCGGACCGTAATTCGTCCAGGCCCACGGCGAATGGATCAGCGCCAGCGGCACATAGGCAAGCGCGGAGACGGCGACCAGCGCGGCGAAAAACCAGGCCGGACGGTTGCGCGCCGCCAGCGCGAGGCCCTTGAGGCCTTCATGCCATTCCGGCGCGACCCGATATACGGCGACCGCGATCACGTTCAGCGCCAGGAGCTGCCACAAGAACCATTGCGGGCCGCAGGGCCAGAACGGCAGCGCGCGCCAATGCTGCCAGAACGCGGCGGCGCTTGGATCGATCGCGGTCACCGCATAGGATGGGTAATAGGCAATCGGCATCAGCAGCGCGACGACCAGGACCAGCGGCACGCCGATGCGCAGGAAGCGATCCGAAAGGAAGGTCCGCCCGCCCTTGCGCGCGAGGCTCGACGGCACGAAAACGCCCGAGAGGAAAAACATCAGCGACATCAAGCTGACGTCTTGCCATGCGCAAAACAGGTCGAAGCCGAACCAGCGTTGCGTATCGATGATGGGTGTCGCCTGCCAGCGATACGGCTGATCGTCGAAGCCGAAGGGCCCGGCGGGCAGCGAAGCGAGATAGGCCAGGACCGAGTGGAACGCCAGGACGATCAGAATCACCACGGCGCGCAAGTTGCTCAAGGCAAGACTGGATCGCATGGGTGTGCAGGACCTCGTGCCGAGTGAAAAAAAAATGGTGAAAAACAGCCCTCGTCCGTCAACCTCGCAATCGCAACATCCGTTCCGGCGCAGCCGGAACGGAACCCATTGCTATCCCATAACACCGCTCCAAGGAATGCGTTCCTGCGACAGGTCTGTACAATCTTCGCGCGAGGCACAATCTTCACGCGAAGCTCTGTCAACCCGTGGTGCGGGCATCCCCGAAACTGCCATATTGAAAAGCGAGTGGGTATGATCCGAGTGGGAGAAACAGAAGGATCTCCGACCGTGAGAGCAAAACTGGCGACCCTGGTTTCCGCGACGGTCCCCGCGTCAATCGCTGTGTCAATCTGCGGGCCAATCCTGGCGGCTGTTGTTGCGTTCGCCGCCACGATGCCAGGCGCCCGTGCCGAGGAGCAGACGGCTGCGGGACTTTGGGAAAAGCAGGAGGCGGGCAAGCCGGTGGTCTGGTTCCTGTTCGTCGAGCGCCCCGGCAACATCTTCGAGGGCGCGATCGCGAAGGCGTTTCCGCGCCCGGACGACCCGCCGAACCAGGTCTGCAGCCGCTGCACCGACGACCGCAAGAACCAGCCGCTGCTGGGCCTGTCGCTGATCCGGAACATGAAGCGCGACGGCCTCGAATACGAGGACGGCAACATCCTCGATCCGCGCAACGGCAACATCTACCACGCGCTGATGAAGCTCAGCCCCGACGGCCGCAAGCTCACCGTCCGCGGCTATCTGGGCGTGCCGCTGCTCGGCAAGGATGAGGTCTGGTACCGCGTGCCCGACAGCGCCATCCCCACGCTCGACCCGACCGTGCTGGCGAAGTATCTGCCTGAACTCACCACGCAAGGCAGCGGCGGCACGTCACGGCCTCCGCACAACACGCGGCAGCGGCCCAGGACCAGCGGCTCGGCGCGATAGCGCGAACCGCCCCGATGCGCACGACGGCGTGTGCCGGCCGCGCGCCGGGCAAGCGCATCCGGCAAGCGCATCCGGGCAGCCGCTAGACCTCGATGCCGACCGTGCTGGCGCCACAGTCCTTGGCGCCAACAGTCCCCGGCGCCAACAGTCCTCGGCGAAGGACTGATCCAACTCCAGGACATAACTCCCCCGGCGACGGCCCGCGCAAAACCACCTAGGCTCGACAGACAAAAACCTCGAGCCGCCAAGCGGCCGTTGTCGTGACCAGATGGCCATCCTGGGGAGGAGTCATGCTCAAGCTTATCGTGCGGTCCGCCGCCGCTTTGTGCGCGACGTTCATCGGCTTGCCGCTTGCGTCGGCGCAAACGTCCTATCCGAACAAGCCCATCCACCTCGTCGTCGCCTTCGTTCCCGGCGGCGCCACCGACACATTCGGCCGGCAGATCGCCAACGATCTGCAAGAGGCGCTCGGCCAGCCCGTCGTCATCGACAACCGGCCCGGCGCGAGCGGCTACATCGCCTGGAACCACGTCGCCTCGTCGGACCCCGACGGCTACACGCTGCTGCTCGCCGAGAATGCGCTGGCGATCAGCCAGGCGCTCTACAAGAAAACCAAGTCGCCGTTCGATCCGCTGACGCAGTACGAAGCGATCGCAGGCCTTGCGACATCGCCCTCGGCGCTGATCGTGTCCAACAACGTGCCGGTGAAATCGGTGGCCGAACTCGTGGCCTATTCCAAGACGGTCACGACCAAGATGAACTTTGCGTCGGCGGGCGTCGGCAGCGTGTCTCACCTCAACTTCGAGGTGTTCAAGGACAAGACCGGCATGGACGCGGTGCATGTGCCCTACAAGGGCGGCGGACAATCGATGGGCGACGTGCTGGCCGGCCATGTGCCCATGACCATCACCTCGGTTCAGGGCGTGAAGGGCCTGGTCGAGAGCGGCAAGGTGAAGGCGCTGGCGGTGACGAGCCACACCCGCTCGGCGGCCATGCCGAGCGTCCCGACCATGCAGGAGGCCGGCGTGCCGGCGGCCGACGTCGAACTGCGGTTCTGGTTTGCCATCTTCGGCCCCAAGGGCATGCCGGCCGACGTGAAGACCAAGCTCGGCCAAACGCTGGCGAAGGTGATGGCCGACCCGAAGCTCGATGCGCGCCTCGCCAAGCTCGACATCACCCCGAGCTTCATCCCCGCCGCGCCGATGCAGACCAAGCTCAAGAGCGAGATCGAAAACTGGACCCGCTTCATTGATGCCAAGGGCATCAAGCCGCAATAATCGGTCCACGGATTCCAACCGCGGTCGCCCGACGTTCGCATGACACAACCCATTCCCATCCGCATGGGCGGCTACGGGCCGCCCACCACGGGCTTCAGCCTCGCCCTGAAGCGCATCGGCGATACCCTCGCGACGCGCTTCGGCGACCGCGTGGATGTCAAATACGTCTGGAACATCATGGACTTCGGCTATCGGGCCGAAGACATCCTGTGGCTGGTCGAAAGCGGGGTGCTCACCCTCGGCTACCAATCGTCGAGCTACCTCACCGCGCGCGTGCCGGAATTGAGCTTCGCCGACCTGCCGTTCCTGTTCGCGGACACGAAAGCGGCACGTGCCGCCATCGACGGCGCGCTCGGTCGCCGCCTCGCCGGCGCCATCGAACACAAGACCGGCTTCCGCATCCTCGGCTGGTACGAGAATGGCTTCCGCCACATCTCCAACCGCGTGCGCGCGATCCACACGCCGGCTGACCTCAAGGGCATCCGCATCCGCGTGCTGCCCAGCAAAATCCACGAGTGCACCTTCGCCAGCCTCGGCGCGACGCCGCTGGTCATGGACCTGACCGAGGCGATCCGCGGCATCAAGGACGGCACGATCGACGCGCAGGAGAACCCGCTCGCCAACACGCTCACCTACGACATCCACAAGCACCACCGCTTCCACACGATCAGCCGGCACTTCTATGTCTCCCGGCCGATCTTCCTCCATCGCGCGGCGTTCGATGCCTGGCCCGCCGACCTGCAGGAGGCCATGCGCGAGGCGGTGGCGGATTCCGTGACGTTCCAGCGCGGGCTGCATGTCGAGGAAGAAGAAGCCGCGGCACGCACCATCAAAGCCACGGGCGGCGAAATCGCGGAGCTGGATGCCGCTCAACACGATGCCTTCGTCGCGGCGGTCCAGCCGGTCCTGGCCGAGGCGCGCGAATTATGGGGCGACGATCTGTTCCGGCTTGCGTAGAGCGTTCTCGAGCGAACGGATCCCGGTTCGCGTGAAGAAAACGCCTCAAACCAAGAACCTGGAGTCCTTCCCCGTTTCCATTGAACGGCGAAGGACTCTAGAATCGGCCGCCAGACGCGCAGCCGGAGCAAAGCCATGACGACGCCATCGAACGACAACCCTTCCGATGTCCGCGAACTCGCGGCCAAGGGCCTGAAGCTTCGCCGGTCGCTGTTCGGCGACGCCGCCGTGGAAAGCCGGATGGCGGCGTTCGGCGATTTCGGCGAGCCGCTCCAGCACATCATCAACGCCTACGCCTATGGCGACGTGTGGAGCCGGCCGGGCCTCTCGCTTGGCGTCAAGAGCCTCGCCATGATCGCGATGATGGCGGCGGCCAACCGGCCCGCCGAACTGCGCGTACACCTCAAGGGCGCGCTGAAGAACGGCTGCACCCCGGAGGAAATCCGCGAGGTGCTGCTGCTCGTGGCGCTCTATTGCGGCATTCCCGCGGCCAATGAGGCCCATCGCGCCGCCATCGACGTCATCAGCGAGGAGGAAAAGAAGAAGGTCAAACCTTGAGCTTCTCGTCCTCCATCACGCGCTGCACGGCCGGCCGCTTGGTCATGCGGTCCTTGAACGCGGTGTAGTTCTTCAACTCGCCCACCGGCAACTCGCGGCGGACGCCCCAGACGTAAAAGACGAAGGCGTAAGGATCGAGCACCGAATAGGCATCGCCGAGCCATTCGCGCCCGGCGAACATGCCGTCGATGCGCTTCAAGTAATCGTGGAAGGTCTTCATCCCCATCGCCTTGATGCCGGGCAGCGCCGATTGCTCCTCGGTGTAACGCTCCGGGCGGCCGATGTGGCCATGCGCGGGATGCACGCTCGACGCAAAGAAGCCGATCAGCGACAGCGCCCTCGCCTCGGCTAGGCCGTCCTTGGGCCAAAGGCCGAACCGCTTGCCGAGATAAGGCAGGATCGCGGTGTTCTCGGCCAGCGGCTCGCCGTTGTCGAGTTGCAGGAGCGGCACGCGGCCGAGCGGATTGAGCTTGAGATAGCTCTCGCTGCGCTGCTCGCCCTTGGACAGGTCCACGCGCTGCGGCTTGTAGGCCTCGCCGCTTTCCTCGAGCACGATGTGCGAGGCCATCGAGCACGCGCCGGGACCGTAATACAAAGTCAGCATGACAAACGTCTCCTCCGAGGGAAGCATTTTCCCGGCGCGATCAAAGGCGTCCGGGGGCCGGCGGTCAAGCGTGGGCGCGCCGGCCTCGCCCGCCTTGCGTCCGACCCGTTGCCAGACGCCCGCGTTTGCTGGATGTTGGCGCCATGATCGACGCCGCTGTCATCGGGCTGGGACGCTGGGGAAAGGCGCTGGTCACCGCCGTCCAAGGCAAAAGCGACAAGCTGCGGTTCGTTCACGGCGTCAGCAAGGAGCCGGACGACGTCCGCGCCTTCACGGACCGGCACGGCCTGCGGCTGTCCACGAGCCTCGAGGATGCGCTGGCCGATCCAGCCGTGCAGGCGGTGTTCCTGGTCACGCCGCACTCGCTCCATGTTCCGCAGATCGAGGCGGTCGCACGCGAGGGCAAGCCGGTGTGGTGCGAGAAGCCGCTGGCGCTGACGCGCAAGGAGGCCGCGCGCGCGGTCGAAGCCTGCCGCGCGGCGGGCGTGGTGCTTGCGACCGGCAACAACAAGCGGTGCTACGCCTCGATGCGCGAGCTTCGTCGCGCGGTCGAGAGCGGCGTGCTGGGCGATGTGCTGCATATCGAGGCGCACTTTTCCAACGAGCATTCGACCCGCGTCGTCGCAGGCAGCTGGCGCGACGATCCGCGCGAGGCGCCCGGCGGCGGACTCTCCGGTCCCGGCCTGCATATCCTCGATGCGTTGATCGGCCTCGGCGGCCCGATCCGCAGCGTCCATGCCAAGCTCTACGAGCAAAAGCCTGCGCCCGACCCGCGCGACTCGCTGGCGGTGCTGGTGGAGTTCGCCTCGGGGGCAACCGGCACGCTCGCGACCGTGCACGCCGCGCCGATGTTCTGGCGCGTCCATGTGTTCGGCACCAAGGGCATGGCCGAAGCGCGCGACGAGGATACGCTGATCCTCGGCCGCATCGGCGAGACGCCGCAGACGCATGTCTACGCGCATGTCGACTCGCTTAAAGTGCTGGCCGAATCCTTCGCCGACGCCATCGAGGGCCGCGCGCCCTTTCTCGTCGCCACCGATCAGATGCTCGATCTGATCGGCGCCTTTGAAGCCGTGCTGGCTTCGCTTGAAACCCGCGCTCCCGCGCTCATCAACGGATGATTGCTGCAATGAACGACGCAACGCTGAACGATGTGACAGTCAACGATGTAACGCTTGCCAAGCCGCTCCAGGATTTCGGCCCTTCGCTCGAGCCGGTCCGGGAGCGGTTCCAGAGCCTGCACGAACTCGTGGCGGCCGCGCGCGCCAAGCTCGACCGCAATGTGTGGGACTATCTGATCGGCGGCTCGGAAACCGAAACCACCCTGCGGCGCAACCGCCTCGCGCTCGACTCGCTGGCGTTCCGGCCGCGCATCCTGCGCAACGTCAACGGCACCGACACTTCGACAACCTTCCTCGGCCGCAAGATCGCGATGCCGGTGGCGCTCGCTCCCATCGGCAGCATCGAGCGGTTCGACGCGGCCGGCTGCGCCGCCGTGGCCGACGCCGCCGGCGCCTTCGGCTGCCCGATGTTCCAAAGCTCGGTGGCCAAGCCCGAGGTCGAGGCGACCGGAAAGGTCGCGCCCGATGGCCTGAAGATCTTCCAGCTTTACGTCCGCGGCGACCAAGCCTGGGTGGAGGCGATCTTCGACCGCGCGGTGGCCGCGGGCTTCGGCGCGCTCTGCCTGACGGTGGACACCCACCATTACAGCCGGCGCGAGCGCGACATTTCCAAGCGTTATCACGCGGCTTCCGCGCGGCTGCCCAATTCCGCCTTCTATCAGAAGGGCCTCGACTGGGCGCAGTTCGACAAGCTGCGAAAGAAGTACAAGGTGCCGCTGGTCATCAAGGGCATCGCCACCGGTGAGGACGCCAAGCTCGCCGTCGAGCACGGCGTCGATGTGATCTACGTCTCCAACCACGGCGGCCGTCAGCTCGATCACGGCGCCGGCACGATGGACGTGCTGCCGGAGGTCGTCGCCGCGGCCAACGGCAAAGCCGCCGTCATCGTGGACGGCAGCTTCTGCCGCGGCACCGACGTGCTCAAGGCCATCGCGCTCGGCGCCGACCTGGTGTGTATCGGGCGGCTCTATGCCTATGGCATGGCCGCCGCCGGCCGCGACGGCATCATCCGCGTGCTGGAGCTGTTGCAGGACGAGATGATCCGCGACATGGGCCTCGTCGGCGTCAACACGCTCGACGAGCTCGGCCCGGCTTACGTGCGCGCCGCGCCGCCGGTTCGCCCGCCGCATGTGCTGAGCGCCTTCCCCTATATCGACGCGCCCGACGACCGCTACTGAGCGTCCGTGGCGGGTACGCAGCGTCCGTGTGTGCAGGGGCTTTTGCCTCGGTCATTCCGGGCGAGCCGAAGGCGAGACCCGGAATCCAGCGGCAAACGCGGAGCGCGGAGATCGCATCTGGATTCCGGGTTCGCGCTACGCGCGCCCCGGAATGACCGGGAATTTTTTGATAGCCCCATCGTGTAGCCCGGATTGAGCGAAGCGAAATCCGGGAAGGCTGAAGCCTGACCATGTTTCGATGGAGCCCTGCCCCGGGTTCGCTGCGCTCAACCCAGGCTCCTCACCTGTCATTCCGGGCGAGCCGAAGGCGAGACCCGGAATCCAGAGGCAAACGCCGAGCTCGTGTCTGGATTCCGGGTTCGCGCTTCGCGCGCCCCGGAATGACCGGGAATTTTTTGATAACCCCATCGTGCAGCCCGGATTGAGCGAAGCGAACTCCGGGAAGGCTGACGCCTGACGCGTAGGATGGGTTGAGCGCAGCGAAACCCATCACGTCCATTGCAGGCTCACGATGGGTCTCGCTGCGCTCGACCCATCCTACGGAGTTGTTGCCTCTGTTGTCATTCCGGGCGAGCCGAAGGCGAGACCCGGAATCCAGCGGCAAGCGCCGAGCTCGCATCTGGATTCCGGGTTCGCGCTACGCGCGCCCCGGAATGACCGGGAATTTTTTGATAGCCCCATCGTGCAGCCCGGATTGAGCGAAGCGAACTCCGGGAAGGCTGACGCCTGACGCGTAGGATGGGTTGAGCGCAGCGAAACCCATCACGTCCATTGCAGGCTCACGATGGGTCTCGCTGCGCTCGACCCATCCTACGGAGTTGTTGCCGTCATTCCGGGCGAGCCCAAGGCGAGACCCGGAATCCAGAGGCAAGCGCGGAGCTCGCGTCTGGATTCCGGGTTCGCGCTACGCGCGCCCCGGAATGACCGGGCTCTTTCGACGGCAGCCCGTCAGCGCCCCAGCAGCACCATCGAGATCGCCGGCACGTAGGTGATCACCAGCAGCGCGCTGAAGTTCAGAATCAGCGCGTAGGATGGGTTGAGCGCAGCGAAACCCATCACGCCCATTCCAGGCTCAGGATGGGTCTCGCTGCGCTCGACCCATCCTACGGAGTTGTTGCCGTCATTCCGGGCGAGCCGAAGGCGAGACCCGGAATCCAGAGGCAAACGCGGAGCGCGGAGATCGCATCTGGATTCCGGGTTCGCGCTTTCAGCGCGCCCCGGAATGACCGGGGCTCTTTCGACGGCAGCCCGTCAGCGCCCCAGCAGCACCATCGAGATCGCCGGCACGTAGGTGATCACCAGCAGCGCGCTGAAGTTCAGAATCAAGAACGGCATCACGCCGCGATAAACCGTCCCGAGCGGGCTTTGCACCACCGCCTGCGAGGCGAACAGGTTGAGCCCGAACGGCGGCGTGTACATGCCGATGCTGAGATTCACCGCCATGATGATGCCGAAGTGGATCGGGTCCACGCCCACCGCCTGCACCACCGGCAACAACAGCGGGGTAAGGATCATGATCGCCGCCGGCGGCTCCAGGAAGCTGCCCATGATCAGCAGCATGATGTTGATGCACAGCAGCAGCGCCCACGGCGGCATGTTGAGCGCGTGAATCTCGGCGACCACCTGCTGCGGCATGCCGCTGGTCGTCAGCATCCACGAATAGAGCCCGGCCACCGTCACGATCATCAGGATCTGCGAGATCAGGAACACCGCGCTCTGCGTGATGTCCCACAACTCGCGGAGGCCGACCTCGCGATGGACCACCATCGTCACGAACAGCGAGTAGATCACCGCGACGCCCGCGGCCTCGGTCGGCGTGAACACGCCGCCGTAGATGCCGCCGAGGATGACGATGATGGTGCCGAGCGACCAGCTCGCATCCTTGGTCGATTGCCAGATCGCCTTCCAGCGCGCCGGATCGGTCAGCGGCACGGCTTTGATGCGCGCGTAGATCATCACGTAAAGCGCATCGACCACGCCGATCATGATGCTCGGCAGGATGCCGGCGGTGAACAGCGCCACCGCCGACTGCTGCGCCGAAACCGAATAGAGGATCATGGCGATCGACGGCGGGATCACCACCGCGATGGCGCCCGACGAGGCGACGAGGCCGGTGGCGAAGCGTTCGCCGTAGCCGCTCGAGCGCAGCGACGGGTAGATCATCCGGCCGATCGCGACCACGGTGCCGACCGCGGTGTGCGACATCGCGCCGAACAGCTCGGAGGCGGCGACCGTGGTGATGCCGAGCGAGCCGCGCACGCCGCCGATCACGGAGATCGTCCATTCCACGACGCGCCGCGCGATGCCGCCCTTGGCCATGATCTCGCCGGCGAACACGAAGAACGGCACCGCCAAAAGCGGGAAGTTATCGAGGCCGCCGAACAGGTAGGTCTGGATCGCCTCGGTCGGCACGTCGGCCACCAGCAGCACCGCCATGAGGCAGGTGACCAGCAGCACCAGGAAGATCGGCAGCCCGAGAATGAGCAGGATGCCCGGCAGGATGAAGTAGATAAAGACGTCTAGCATGGGTGCGGGTTCCCGCGCCTTGCGCCGAGAGCGGAGCCGGTGGCGGAGCTAATGGTGGATGTCATCGGTCGAAGCCGGGTCGCCGCCGGTGATCAGGCGAGCGATGACGAGGAAAGCCATGAGGGCGAGGCCGATCGGCACCAGGGCCTGGGGAATGACCATCGGAATTTCGGCGGACTGGCTGCGCTGATCGAACAGCGCGAGGTCGCGGATCACCGGCCAGGAGAACACCGCGATGGCGATGCAGACCACGATCAGAATCCACTCCGAGGCAAGGAACAGCACCTTCTGCACGGGCTTGGGCGTCATGCCCACGATCACGTCCATGCGAAGCTGGCGGCCGGACCAGGCCACGACGCCGTTGCCGAAGAACACGCAACCCACCATGAGGAAGAGCATCACCTCCTCCGCCCAGTAGATCGACTCGTTGAGGAAGTAGCGGGCGACGACGTTGATGAAGTTCAACAGCACGCTGACGCCCAGCAGCACGCCGGCCAGGACGCGGAGAATGGAAACCAGCGACCGCGTTCCCCGCAGCAGAGTATCGATCATTCGGCAGCCCGCGGTTGCATCGTGTTTTCGTTTGGCATGGTCTTCGGCATTGTCAGGGCGACACCGTCACGGCTGATGACTTGCAGGGCTACGCTCGGCTTTGGACAACCGTTCGGCGATGGCTTGCATGCTCGCTTATTGGATGGGGCGCGACCCTGCCGACCGGCGAAGCCCGCGGCGCACCATCGCCGGCCGGGCGGCGCCCTGTCCGTCTTTCAGGACAGGCGCGCCCGCGCCGGAAGCCGGACTTACTTGTGACGCGCCGCCGCCTCGAACATGGCCTTCACGGCCTGGTTCAGCGCCGGCTTCGACTTCGACAGGTCGTCGCCGATGGTCGAGATCTTCTTGATCATCTCGTCGTGCTCGGCCTTCGGCAGGTTGTGGAGCGTGCCGCCGTGCTGGACGAACACCTTCTCCTGCTCGGCGAAGAAATCGCGCACGAACGGCGTGATCTCGGCGGTGACCTTGACGCCCGCATCGCGGACGACCTTCTGCAGGTCCGGCGGCAGCGTGGCCATCCAGCGCTTGCTCATCAGCGTCATCGAGTTCACGAACGGCTGCTCGGTCTGCAGGATGGACTTGCCGACGTCGTAGTAGTGCATCGTGGTATGGACGGTGATCGTCGTCAGCACGCCGTCGATGGTGCCCTGCTGCAGCGCGGGCATGACATCGGCGAGCGTCATCGCGATCGGCGAAGCGCCCATGCGGCGCATCAATTCGAGCTGGAACGGCGACGCCAGCACGCGGATCTTCATGCCCTGGATGTCGGCGAGCTTGGAGGTCTGCTTGCGGGTCAGGATCGACGACGGGCCGATCGGCGCGAAGCCGACGCCTTCGAGGCCCTTGGCCGAACCCCAGTCGTACATCATCTTCTGGATCTTCTGATCCTGAACGACCTTCATGACCTGGTCGATGCTGGAGAACAGGCCCGGCGCGCTCGGCGCCTCGAAGCGCTCATCGACGCCGACCAGGAACTCAGGCGGACCCATCCACCCCTGAATCGAGCCGAACTGCACGCCCTCGATCTGGCGCGGGATCGAACCAAGCTGGCTGGCCGGATAAATCTCGGCCTTGATGCGTCCGCCGGAATTCTTCTCGACCAACGCCCCGAAGCGCTTCAGCCATTCGTGCTGCGTATCGTTGATCGTCGCGGTCGACAGCTTCATCACAAAGGTCTTGCCGGCCTGCGCCTGCGCCGCTGGCACCTGCATCAGCAGCGCGCCGGCGACACCCATCGCCGCCAGCAGCAAGTTTCGTTTGGTATGCATTCTTAATCTCCCCTCCGGGTCATCGCAGCGTGCGAGAACTCGCATCCCCGCTGGAATTGAGCCACCAGCCCTGACCGGGCGAGAGAATGGCATAGGGTCCAAAGCCTGACCAGAGCCACGTATTTTCGACGGCAGGCGGCATAACAGCGCGGAAATGAGGATCGCGGTCACTGCGCAACCGGCGTAGCAACTGCCGGTCCATTATTCAAATATCCCAAAGTTGTAGCCCATGATCGATCGCGTCCGCGCAAGCGAAATATCCTCGCCGATATAACCTCCGGTTGCGGCAGACGCCTGGCAACGGCGCTCAAAGAAAGCACCGCGCGCAACGCGGCGCGAGCCGGCGCTACTTCTTTTCCTCGGTCCTGGGCTTGCCCATCAACGCCGGCTGGAACAGCACCGCCGCGCACAGCGTGCACACCAGCGACAGCGCCAGGAGCTTGCCCATGCTCGACGTGCCGGGATGGCTCGACAGCCACAGGCTGCCGAACGCCGTCGCGGTGGTCAGCGCGCTCCAGATCACCGCGCGCGTCAGGCTCGATTGCAGAAGGTCGGTCTGCCCCGCCCGCCACGCCATGATGTAATAGATCTTGAACGCCACGCCGACGCCGAGCAGCAGCGGCAGCGCGATGATGTTGGCGAAGTTGAGCGGCATGCCGATCAGCACGCAAACCTCGAGCGCCACCAACCCGGCCAACAGCAACGGCACCAGCGTCAACAACACGTCACCGAACCGCCGCAGCACGATCCACAAAAGGATCGCGATGGAGAGAAGCGCATAGATGCCGGCGTGAAGGAACGCCGCGACGATGGTGTCGCCGGATTCCAGGATCGACACCGGCGTGCCGACGGCCTCGGGGAATTGCGCCTGGATCGCCTCGGCGAACTTGCGCAAGGTGTCGTTGTCGTTGGGGTCGCCCTTGGGAACGGCTTGCAGGCGCACGCGGCCGTCGGGCGAAACCCATTGCCGCAGCAAATTCTCCGGCAGCGTGGCCTGGGTCACCGGCGCCGCATGCAGGTAGCCCCGCAATTCGCCGAGCGCGACGCGAAGCGGCACGATGAACGCCGCCTCGACCGCCTGGCGGCGCGCCTGGTCCGCATCGGCCAGCCGGGTCAGGCTCGCGGCGAGGCGCTTCGCCGTGTCGGCGCCGACGCCCTCGGCCGCGCCGGCGAGCCGGGTGAGCGTGCCGGCCGCGGCTTTCAGCGCGGTGACGTTCTGCTCGTCGGTCGGCGGCGCGTTGCCGTTCTCCGCGCTCAACGCCGGCTCGAGCTTCTGCGCAAGCGCGCCGATCATCGCAAGCTTGCGCTCCTGGCCGGCGGGAATGAGATCGGCCACGGTGCCGACGCGCCCGACCTCGGGCATCGCCAGCAGTTGCGCCTTCACCTTGGGCACTTCGGACGAATTCGGCACCACGACGTTGATGGCGTTGGCGCCGATGTTCGGATCGGTCCGCAGGTCGAGATAGGTCGCAACCGACTCCACCTTCGGGCTTCGCAGGTTGATCGGGTTGAAGTCGAACGTCAGATAGTGGAGCAGCGGCAATCCGGCGATCGCGACGAGGCCAGTGCCCGCGATCACCGCGATGCGATGGCGTTCGAGGAAACGGTCGATCGGCGCAAGCGCGCGATAACCGATCGGCTCGGGCTCGCCCGGCGGCCTGAGCAGCGTCAACAGCGCCGGCAGCACCGTCACGCTGGTGAGATAAGCGATCAGCATGCCGACACCGGCGATCTGGCCGAGCTCCGACACGCCCTTGTAGTCGGTCGGGAAGAACGACAGGAAGCCGGCGGCCACCGCCGCGGCCGCAAGCGTCAGCGGCGCGCCGATCTTTTCCGCCGTCGCCGACAGCGCCGTTTTCAGGTCGCCGTCCTCGTAGCGCTCCGAGCGATAGCGCACGGCGAACTGGATGCCGAAATCGACGCCCAGACCGACGAACAGCACCGCGAAGGCAACCGAAATCAGGTTCAGCGCGCCGACCATCATCAGGCCGAGCGCGGCGGTGACGATGAGGCCGACCATGAGGTTGAGGAAGACGGCGAGGATGATCCGTCCCGACCGCAGCGCGAGCCAAAGGATGATCAGGACCACGACGACGGTGGCGATGCCGTTGGCAAGCGCCCCCTCCTGCACGGTGCCGAACTCCTCGTCGGCCATCGCGACCGGCCCGGTCAGGCGCACCCGCGCGCCGTAGGCCGACGGCAGATCGAGAGCGGACACCGCCGCGCGGATCGCCTCGGTCGCCGCCTGGCCCGGCTGCAGCGCCGAATAGTCCAGCACCGGCCGGATGTCGATGAAGTGGCGCAGCTCCCGCGGCTCGGGCGCTTTCCCGCTCATCAGCGCGCGCCATGAGAATTCGCCCCGCTTGCCCGCAAGCACGCTGTCGATGGTGTCGGCGGACATCGTCATCGTGTTCGCGAGATCGTCGAGGGTGATGCGTTTCGACTGCACGCCGAGCAGGCCGAACGACAGCGCCCGCGTCAGACCGCGCAACGTCGGATCGCCGGCAAGCGCGCTCACGATCGGCGCGGCGCGGCCCAAGCCCTCCGTCGTCCTCGCGACATCCGCCTCGGACTGAAACAGCAGGCCGTTCTTGGCGAAGAACGGATCGCCGTCGAGCAGGTTGACCGCGCGGAACAGCTTGGACTGGCCGGACAGCCGCTCCGCCAGCGCCGCCGTCGCGCCCGCGGCCGCTTCCGGCGTCCGCGCATCGACCACCGCCAGGATGGAGTTGAACGGGCCGGGGAACGCCTTCTCGTAAGCGCGCTCGCGCTGCCGCCATCCGAGATCGGACGAGATCAGCTTGTTGATGTCGGTGGTGATGGCGAAATGCGTCGCCGTGTAATAGGCGGACCCGGCCGTGACGAGGATCGCCAGCGCGACCACCGCCCAGGCCCGACGACTGCACAGCGCGACAAGATGCTTAACCGCAGAAACCAGCATGGGACACGAACGTTTCGGATACGGATGCCCGAGCCTCGGACGAGAGGCCGCGCGGCGGAATGGAAACGACCTTCCGATTTCCTCGCCGGCTCCCTCGCGCGCCGGCCGAACGCGCGGGAGCCTTCGCTCCCTCACGAGAGCGTGCGCGCCCGTCCGCCTGCTTGGAAGCGAAAGAGGGCAACCGCATGGTCATCGTGGGGAATGCAGGAGCGCCCCACGCCACGGCCCCGTCGCGGCCTGGGGCGGGGCGCGCAGCGCGTCGCGGCCTTGACCACTTGAGCGGCGTCGCCGACATGGACCGAAGCGATTGAAACATCAGAATAAATGTCCGTAACGGCCGGACCGCCTGCGAATCCGCAGCCCAAGCCCGGATTCAAGCCTGGATCGAGGCCTGATGGAGAAGCAGCCGCCGCTGGCGCGGCTATGTCACACAATCCGCCGCAAGTCGATACAAGTCGATATCTGCGACATTTGGCAACGGCGGCGCCCCGCGGGGTTCCGGCGACAAGGGCTGGAAATTCGGGCGGCGGCATTGCACGACCTCGCGAAAATGCTAGATATGGTGGAATACGCGCGTTGCAGTCGCCGCCGGCGGCGGTTCGCTTCCGCCGACGATTTTGCAAACGGTCCAAGGAAGCATTCCTCAAGGAACATTCGCGATCCAGGGAACATCCCCGGTTCAAGCAGCGGTCGCCCTTCGGCAAACCAGATCCGGCAGTCCAGACGGCCAAATCCAGGCAGCATTGAAAAACAGGCGGTAGCATTGGGTATCCCACTTCTGCAGAAGCTCCACGTCGGCAGCTATCTCATTCGTCAGCATCTGGCTGGGCGCAAACGCTATCCGCTCGTGCTCATGCTCGAGCCGTTGTTTCGCTGCAACCTCGCCTGCGCCGGCTGCGGCAAGATCGACTATCCCGACGAGATCCTGAACCAGCGCATCTCGGTCGAGGACGCGCTGCAGGCCGTGGACGATTGCGGCGCGCCGGTGGTGTCCATCGCCGGCGGCGAGCCGCTCCTCCACAAGGAGTTGCCGCAGATCGTCAAGGGCATCATCGCCCGGCGCAAGTTCGTCTACCTGTGCACCAATGCGCTGCTGATGGAAAAGCGCATGAAGGACTACGAGCCTTCGCCCTATTTCATCTGGTCGGTGCACCTGGACGGCAACCGGGAAGACCACGACAAGTCGGTGTGCCAAACCGGCACCTACGACCGCGCGGTGTCCGCCATCAAGGCGGCCAAGGACAAAGGCTTCCGCTGCAACATCAACTGCACGCTGTTCAACAACGCCGATCCCGAGCGGATGGCGAAGTTCTTCGACGACGTGATGGCGATGGGCGTGGACGGCATCACCGTGTCGCCGGGCTACGCCTACGAGCGCGCGCCCGACCAGCAGCACTTCCTCAACCGCAGCAAGACCAAGCAACTGTTCCGCGACATCTTCCGCAGGGGCAAGGGCGGCAAGAACTGGTCGTTCAGCCAGTCCGGCCTGTTCCTCGACTTCCTCGCCGGCAACCAGACCTATCACTGCACGCCGTGGGGCAACCCGACGCGCACCGTGTTCGGCTGGCAGAAGCCCTGCTACCTCCTGGGCGAAGGCTACGCCAAGACCTTCAAGGAGCTGATGGAAGACACCGACTGGGATTCCTACGGCGTCGGCAACTACGAGAAGTGCGCCGACTGCATGGTTCACAGCGGCTTCGAGGCCACATCCGTCGAGGACACGTTCAAGCACCCGCTGAAGGCGCTGGGCGTCAGCCTGCGCGGCGTCAAGACGGACGGCGACATGGCGCCGGACATCTCGCTGGAGAAACAGCGGCCGGCGCAATACGTGTTCTCGCGCCACGTCGAACAGAAGCTTGCCGAGATCAAGCAGAACAACGCCGCGCGAAGCAAGCATCCCAACGCGGCGTAGTTTTTGTTTGTCGGACGACTGTCGTAAGCTCGCGTTAGGCCGGTACTATCATTATCAGGGGCGCGGTCGGAACACTTGCAAGGACGCAGGGCGTGGACCACCGCGAGTGGGCGATCCATGAACGTAGTCAAAGCTAAAGAGAGCGCAGCTAAATCCGTTACGTTTGCCGCCGTGCTCGGCCTGATGGCCTGCACGGGCGACGTCGCCCAGGCGGCCGACGGCCCGTTTGCCCTGTTCGCCGGCAACTGGTCCGGCAACGGCACCATCACCGTTCAGAACGGCTCGCGGGAGCGGATCCGGTGCCGCGGCCAGTATGTGGTCGGCCATCCGAGCAGCAAGCTTTCGCTATCGCTGCGCTGCGCCAGCGACAGCTACAAGGTCGAGCTGCAAAGCGACATCTCCTACGACCGCGGCATCATCTCCGGGTCCTGGAACGAGGCCAGCCGGCAAGTCTTCGGCCAACTCGGCGGGCGGGCGACGGCCAATCGCATCGACGCCAAGGTGTCGAGCGTCGGGTTCGACGCGGCGCTGTCGCTGACGGCACGCGGCAACCGCCAGGATGTGTCGATCAGGTCGCCGGGCAGCGAGATTTCCGAGGTCGCGATCTCAATGTCCCGCGGCGGCCGCTGAGCCTCCGCACGAGCGCGGCCCGGCCGGCTCGACCCGCACCGTCACGCCGACTCGACCGCGTATCCACGCGGCACGGCCGCGCGGCGACTATTGCCCCACCGCCGAATGCTTGCTCAGGCGGCGCATCCATTGATTGAGATACATGGCCGTCGGTCGCAGGATCAGAAGGTCCGCCACCAGCGCCGCCAGCATGGCGAAGGCGCTGAGCCAGCCGAACAGCCGCAGCGACGGCAGGTCGGAGAACACCATCACCGCCAGCCCGCAGGCCAGCACCACCGAGGTGAGGATCAGCGCCGGGCCGACCAGGATGGTCGCCCGCTCGACACCCACCGCCGGATCGTTCTCCAGCTTGTCCTCGAGCCGCAGCCGGTTGAGGAAATGGATCGTCGCGCTCAAGCCCAGTCCGAACGACACCGTGAGCGCCACGACGCTGGCGAACTGCAGCCCCTCGCCCATCAGCCATAGCAGCGTCCCCGCCAGCACCACCGGAAAGATGCCGGGCAGGATGCTGACGAGCATCACCGCGAACGAGCGGAAGGCGATGCCGATGAAGGCGGCGACGAAGATGATCTCGACGGTCAAGGCGCGATTGAGCTTGCCGATCATGTCGGCCGAGTTGCGCGCGGCGATCGCCGAAAGCCCGGTGACGGAGATGCGATAGCCCGGATGGGCCTCGCGCACGCTGTTGAGCGCCGTGTCGAGCTTTTCGACGACCGGCAGCAGTTCGCTGGCATCGACATCGGGGATGCGGCCGGACACCACCACCGCGTCCTTGTCCGCCGAGATGAAGCGGCGCACCAGATGCTCGGGCAGGATATCGACGTACTGCTTCAGCGTGTCGAGATCGACCTTGCCGGCCTTCTCGGCGAGCCAGCGGCGCAGCGAATCGAGCGACCAGACGTTGCCGACGCCCGCCTGCTGCTCGACGATGGAATGCACCGCGGCGATGGTGGCGAGCGTATCGGCGCCATAGAGGTCGGCGCCCTTGGGGAATTCGATCAGCACGTCGATGGGGTTGGCTCCGGTCAGCTTGGCATCGAGCCGGCTCGACGCCTCGACCGCCTGGCGCTTGTCGGGCACCTGATCGGCGAGCCGGTAGCGCGGCTGCAGGTTGGTGTAGATGCCCGCCAACCCCGCAACCACCACCAGCGCGATCAGGCTGTAGAGGCCCGGATGGCTCACCATGCGCTGCGCGATCCAGCGGCAGAAGCGGCGCAGCCAATCGACGCCGACATCCGCGCCCTTGATCTTGGCGGCGAAGGCCGCCTCCTTGCGCACCAGCAGCACGCCCAGGAGCGGCACCAGCGACAGCACGGCGAGCAGCGCCACCACGGTCGCGAGCAGGCCCGCCTCGCCGAACGTGCGGATCAGGTCCGAGTTGGAGAATTGCAGCGCGATGAACGAAATGCCCGCGGTGCCGTGCGTCAGCACGCAGGCCGGGCCGACCACCAGCACCGCCTCGCGGAACGCCTGGTACTTGTCCATGCCCGCGATCAGCCGGTCGCGCGCCGCGAACGTGAGCTGCATGCTGTCGGAGAAACTGATCACCATGATGAGCGGCGTCATCACGTTGAGAAACATGTTGAGGCTGAAATCGAGCCAGCCGAGCGCGCCGAGCGACAGCAGGATGGCGATCAGGGGCGGGCCCGCCGCCACGATCATGAACGAGACGCGGCGGAAGAAGGCGATGGCGATCAGGCAGCCGGCGACGAAGCCGATGGTGTTGTAGAGCAGCCGGTCGCGCTCGACCGCGTTGCGGATTTCGAGCTGCATCACCGGCACGCCGGAAAGCTGCGCGGTGAGCCCCGTGCCCGCGAGATCGTCCTGCATGGTCTTGCGGATTTCGCCGACGGCGGTGTCGAGGCCCGATCCGCCGACGATCTTGGGATCGAGCGACAGCACGATGAGCGCCAGCGTGCCGTCCTCCGACAACAGCTTGCCGCGGATGATCTCGTTGCTCAGCACGCGCTTGACCAGCGCGTCGTATTGCGCGCCGGTCGGCAGCGTTTCCGGGAACAGCGGCGCGGGCAGGTTGCCGCCCTCCGGCGGCTGCCGCGCCGAGAACAGCGAGATCAAGCCGCGCACGCCGTCGATCAATTGCAGGTCGGTGACGAGATCGCGCAGCTTCTCGATCGAGCCGCGCGCCATCAGGTTCTTGCCCTCGATGACGACGAGAACGTCGAACTCCGCGGAGGGGAACCGCTTGGTCACCTCTTCGTATTGCTGGAACTCCGGCGTCTCGGAGCGGAACAACTGGCTGAGCGAGTCGTCGACCTTCAGCCGCTCGATGCCGAGCGCCGCGACGACGCAGAGCAGAATCAGGATGACGGCCGAAACGATCGGCGCGCGCAAGGGGATGAGTCCGATTCGCTCCACGCCATAGGCGAGGTTGTGCAGCTTGCGCGGCTGCATCGGCTCCCCGTCGATGGTGTGAGTCGATTCGGAATCTCTTGTGGACACAGCCCTTCCTTTCGGAGCGTTCGGCCTTCGCGGCGTTCAGACGCTTATACGATGCGACGAGGCGGACCAATCAGGGGATCATCGACAAGGCCCGGTGTTGTACACGGAATGACGGCGAATGGAACCCGACGCCGCCGTGGCGGTTGTATCTTCTGTGCAACACCGGGGTGTTGGCCGCCACCCGTGAGGCTGGCCGCAATTCCGCCAAGCCGGCGGCGGGATCGGCCGCAACGACGGAGGCCGTTGATGCGTCGTGAAACGCTGGTGATTCTGGGCCTGTTGATGGCGGCGGTTGCCGTTCCGCACACGGCGGAGGCGCGGCCGCGCAATCTTCCGGGCGCGTTGTTCGGATTCTTCACCAATCCGATCGGCACCATCATGAACGCGCGGCATTCCGGCCGTCGGGCGCATTCGCGGCGCGCCAAGGCGCCGCGCCCGAGTGCCACGGCCGCGACGCAATCCAAACCCGCCCCGACCGGCGCTGCCGTCGCGGGCGCGGCGGCCGCCGGAGCCGTGGCCGCGACAGCGGCCGATCAGGCCGGCGCAGCCCATCAAGCGGGCGAAGCAAACGCCGCCACGCCATCCGTCGCATCCACCGCGGTTGATTCGGCGGGTGATTCGGCCAGCGCTTCGGCCCTCCCGGTTTCGACCGGAGAGAGCATTCCGATCCCGGCGCCGGCGCAGCGCAACGCGGCCCTCACCGCGCCGTCCGAGCCAGCCGCACCCGCTGCCTCCCCCTCGGGCGACAACGCGCAGCAGCCGCCGGCCGAGCGCGGCGGCAAGCTCGGCGTCGTCGGCCCCTCGAGTTGGCCCGGCGCTTACGAAGATGTGATCGGCTTCACGTTCTGGCCGCAGGATTATGGCGCGCGGCTTCGCAGCCACGGCATCGGCGATGTGCTGACGGCAACGCTCGCGCCGACCCTGCTTGCGCCGACCGTCAAGGCGACCGCAGCCAACCCCTCGGCGGCAACGGCCGAAGCCTGCGGCGCGGCAGCGCCGCGCTCGGACTGGCCCGCCGCCGATCTCGCCCGCGCGATGGATTTGAATGCCGAGCAGCGTGCGGCGCTCGATCGCCTGCAAAACACGCTGACGGACACGGCGGCGTCGGTCCGCGCCGCGGCCTGCCGCAGCCGCACGGCGTCGTCGCCGGGCGAGCGGCTGCATGTCCTGCAGAATACGCTTTGGACGGTCCACGATGCCGCCGTCTCGCTGCGCGCTCCGCTGACGAAATTCTACGACACATTGAACGACAATCAAAAGAAGCAGTTGGCCGCCGCGGCCGATCCGCATGGGGCCAAACATGACGATATCGCGCGCGTGTGCGGCGCTCCGTCCGCAAACGCCACGCCGATGCGCACCTTCGAGCAGACGCTGCAGCCGACCAAGGCACAGCGCGCCGGCCTCGATGCGTTCCAGAAGAAGTCGTTCGAGATGGGGCAATTCCTGATGGCGTCATGCCTGCAATCCGTCGCCGCAACCCCGACCGAGCGCCTCGACGCGGCGGCCGACCGCCTCACCGCGGTGATCTTCGCGGCTTCGAGCGTCGGCCTCGCGCTGAACGACGTCTACAACCAGTTGAGCGATCAGCAGAAGGCGAAGCTCAACGGCTCGGGGAGCCAGGGCATGCGCCAGCCGGCCGCCAGCGAACGAAGCGATTCGCAAGGCCGCTAATGCTCTGAAATGACGTCCGCTTTCGGCGGCACGACAGACACGGCCGGACCCGCTGTTGGCTAACGGCCGCGAGGTGCTACGCTTCCTCCATGCGGTTGCTGTCCAATCTGCTTCAACGATTCATCCGCCGGGGCACCTTGCGCGTCCGCGACGCCGAGGGAAAAACACATGTCTTCGGCAACCGCTTGCCGGGGCCCGACGTCGCCATCCACCTGCACGACCGCAAGCTCTACACCCGGCTCTTCATCAATCCGGAGCTTTACGCCGCCGAAGCTTATATGGACGGCACGCTGACGCTGGAGGACGGAGCCCAGATTCACGACTTCCTGCTGCTGTTTTCGGTCAATCGCGCCGGGCTTTATTCGTATGGCTCGCAGAAGCTGATGCGGCGGGTGTGGCGCGGATTGCGCCGCTGGCATCAGGCCAATTCGATCGGGCGCGCCGCCGCCAATGCACGCCATCACTACGATGTCTCGGCCGAGCTCTATCGTTTGTTTCTTGACGATCAGATGCAATATTCCTGCGCGTATTTTCGCAATCCCGAGACTGACACGCTTGAACAGGCGCAGCGCAACAAGCTGATCCACGCCACCAGCAAGCTGCAACTCAAGCCCGGCATGACCGTCGCCGAGATCGGCTCGGGCTGGGGCGGCTTCGCCATTCACCTGGCGCGCGAAACAGGCGCCCGCGTCACCGCGGTCAACGTCTCGCCCGAGCAGATCAAGACGGCGCGCGCCAATGCCCAAGCCGCCGGCGTTTCCGACCGCGTCGAGTTTCGCGAGCTGGATTATCGCCAGCTCACCGGCCAGTTCGATCGCGTTGTCTCGGTCGGCATGATGGAGCATGTCGGCATCGGGCATTTCGACGCGTATTTTCTCAAGATCCGCGAGTTGCTGACGCCGGACGGCTATGCCTTCATCCATTGCATCGGGCGGATGTCGCAGCCCGGCACCACCGGCCCGTTCATCCGCAAATACATCTTTCCCGGCGGCTATGTGCCCTCGCTGTCGGAGACGTTCGCCGCCACCGAGCGCTGCGGGTTATGGTGCGACGACATGGAGGTGTTGCGGCTGCATTATCACTACACGGTGAAGCATTGGCGGGAGCGGTTCGCCAAAAACAGAGCCAAGGCAGCGGCGATTTACGACGAGCGATTTTGCCGGATGTGGGAGTTTTATCTCGCCGCCGTCGAGCTGGAATTCCTGCACGGCTCGCACATGGTGTTTCAATTGTTGCTGTCGACCAGGCGCGACGCGGTGCCCATCACTCGCGATTTTATCGTCGATGCCGAGCGTACGGCTTGGGCGAAAGCGGGCGGGTGAACGCCGCCGCGCCCACATCGCCGCGCCCATATCGCCGCGCCCACGTCGCCGAATGCGAAACCAAATCGTGACGCCGCCGCCGCGGCAGGCCGCTACATCCCAACGCGCACGAGACGGTCGTTCCCCGCCGTAAGGTTGCGATAGCGCGCCATCGCCCACAGCGGGAAATAGCGGCGATAGCCGTGGTAGCGCAGATAGAACACGCGCGGGAATCCGGTCGCGGTGTAGCGCGCCTCCTCCCAGAATCCGTCCTGCCCCTGATGCTTCTGCAAGTAGGCGATGCCGCGCGCCACCGCCGGGTCGTCCACGTCGCCCGCCGCCATCAGCCCGAGCAGCGCCCATGCCGTCTGCGAGGCGGTGCTCGGCGCGGGCTCATAGCCGCGATAATCGAGCTTGTAGCTCGATCCGTCCTCGCCCCAGCCGCCGTCGGCGTTCTGGATCGAAATCAGCCACTGGGCAGCCTTGCGCATCTCCGGCGTGGCGTGATCGACGCCCGCCGCGTTGAGCGCGCAGAGCACGGACCATGTGCCGTAGATGTAATTCATGCCCCAGCGGCCGTACCAGCTTCCGTCCGCAAGCTGCATGCGCTTGAGATAAGCGACCGCCGCGGCGACTTCGGGCGTGTCCCTGGCGCCGAGCTGCGCCAGCATCGACACGCAGCGCGCGGTGACATCCTCGGTCGGCGGATCGAGCAGCGCGCCGTGGTCCGCGAATGGAATGTTGTTCAGGTACGAATATTCGTTGTCGGCGTCGAACGCGCCCCACGCGCCGTTCTCGCTCTGCAAGCCGACGATCCACTCCCGCGCGCGCGCGATCGCGGCGCTGTGATCGACGGAAGGATCGCGCCCGGCGGCGCGATCCATCGCCATCACCACCACCGCGGTGTCGTCCACATCCGGGTAATGCGGATTGGCATATTGGAACGCCCAGCCGCCCGGCCGCACGTCGGGCCGGCGCGCGATCCAGTCGCCGCGCACATCGAGCACCTGCTTGGGCTCAAGCCATTTCAGCCCTTCGGTGGCGCGCGCCTGCGCCTCCGCGTCGCCCGTTTCCAGAAGCGCGTGCGAGGCAAGCCCGGTGTCCCAGATCGGCGACACGCACGGCTGGCAATAGGCCTCGTGGTCGTGGACCACCAGAAGCTTTTCGATGGAAAGCCGCGCGATGGCGCGTTGCGGATGATCGGGCGGATAGCCGAGCGCGTCGTACATCATCACGCTGTTGGCCATCGCCGGGAAGATCGCGCCGAGCCCGTCCTCGCCGTTCAGCCGCTCGCCGACCCAGGCCACGGCCCGGTCGATGGCGCGCTGCCGGGTCTTTTTCGGAAACACCGGCTCGGTCGCGCGCAGCGCATTGTCCACCGCGCGGAAGAACCAGAACCACGGCGCGCTCTGCTGCGGCGCCTTGGGCACCGGGCCGAGCGTCGCCGGCGGATCGAGAAACAACTCGTCGATGCGGATGTTCTTGGGGTTGCGCGCGCGCGGCTTCTTCGCCATCAGCACGAGCAGCGGCACGATGACGGTGCGGCTCCAATACGAAATCTTGTCGAGGTGGAACGGAAACCACTTCGGCAGCAGCATGATCTCCACCGGCATCACCGGCAGCGCACGCCACGGAATGAAACCGAACAGCGCCAGCATGATGCGCGTGAACACGTTGGCGCGGGCCGCGCCGCCGCGCGAGCGCATGGCCTCGCGCGCGCGCGCCATATGCGGCGCGTCGATGTCGTCGCCGATGGTCTTGAGCGCGAAGTAAGCCTTCACGCTGGCGCTCATGTCGAACGCGCCGTCCGCGAACAGCGGCCAGCCGCCGTGCGCGCCCTGGATGCGGCGCAGATAAACGCCGATCTTGCGCTCAAGCTCCAAATCGACCGGCTCGCCGAGATAATGGCGCAGCAGCACGTATTCGGCCGGGATGGTGGCGTCGGCCTCCAGCTCGAACAGCCAGTGGCCGTCCGGCTTCTGCGCGTCGAGCAAGGCCCGCGTCGCGGTCGCGATGCTGCGATCGAGATCGGCGCGGTTCACGGTCATGCGGCACTCCTGGTCGATTCCTTTAACAAAGCGGCGACAAGCTCGGCGGCGCGATGCCCCGAGCGCGCCGCGCCTTCCAGCGTCGCGGGCAGGCCGGTCGCGGTCCAGTCCCCGGCGAGGAACAGGTTGCGCCATGGCGTGCGCGCGCCGGGGCGCTTGGCGTTCTGCTCGGGCGTCGCGACAAAGGTGGCGCGGCGCTCGCGCACGATCTGCCACGGCGGCAACGCGGCGTCGCTGCCGACGGCCTTGGCGACCTCCTCCCACACGGTCTGCGCCAGCGTCTCGCGCGGCATGGTCATCAGCCGGTCGGCGTTGCTGATCGTCACCGAGAGCCGGCCCTCGAAGGCGAAGATCCATTCGGTCGTGCCGCCGATGACGCCCTGAATCGGCGGCGTGCCGGGCGGCGGCGCGATGCGGAAATGCACGTTGGCGATGGCGCGATAGCCCTGCGGCGTCGATACGCCGGGCAGCAGCGCCGATGCCGCGTGCGTCGGCACCGCGACGATCACCGCATCGTCCGCTCCAAGCTCGACGACATCGGAACCAAAATCGAGACGCGCGGCGCGGCCGTCCTCGAAATGGACCGCGTGCAGTTCGTGCTCCAACCGCACGTCAACGCCGCGCCCGCGCAGATGCGCCAGCGCCGGCTCGATGAAGGCATGGCTCAGGCCCTCGCGCGCGATCAGCGGCCGGCAGGCCGCGCCGCCCTTGCCCAGCGTCTCGCGCACGATGGCCGCCGCGAGGCTGGCCGCGCCTTCCGGCGGTTCGACGTTCAACGCCGCGACCAGCAACGGACGCAGCAGGCGCGTGTAAAGCGGCCCCGAGCAATCCAGCACCTCGCCGACGCTCGCGCCCCGCGCCGCGCGTAGCAGGCGGCCGGCGCGGAGATATTCGCCGACGCGCGTGCCCGGCACGCGGCGGTTCTTGTCGAAGATCCACCACGGCAGTCCGTCGTTGATGCGCAGCGTCCAGCGTTCGTCGCTGACAAGATCGACGAACGGAAAGTCCGCGCTTTCCGGCCCGACCAGCGCCGAGGCGCTGCCGATGGCCTGCGCGAACTCGCGCACCGCGTGATTGCCCGACAGCACCAGATGGTTGCCGTTGTCGATGGTCATGTCGATGGCGCGGTCGTAGAACGAGCGGCAGCGCCCGCCGGGATGCGCCGTCGCTTCATGCACGACGATGGCGATGCCCGAGGGTGCGAGCCGCACCGCCGCGGCAAGCCCCGCGAGGCCTGCGCCGATGATATGGACCGTGCGTGTCATCAGATGATCGCGTACTGCACGGCGATCCAGGATAAGCGCAAGCCGCTCACCTGCACGCGGGTGCGCGGCGGCGCCCAGCCGCGCGCCGTCATGCCTTGCAGGATGGCGCGATAGACCTCCTCCATGATGCGCGGAGCTTTCACCACGCGGCGGGGGCTGCGCGCAAGAATCGTGTCGGCCTCCTGGAAATGGCTCCGCGCCCGCGCGGCCACCGCCTCGCAAACTTGCGCGAGGCGGGCGCTCGCCGCCACGGTCTTCGGGTCGGTGCCAGCGATGCCGGCTTTAATCAGTTCCTCGCGCGGCAGGTAAAGGCGGCCGATCCCGGCGTCCTCGTCGATGTCGCGCAGAATGTTGGTCAGTTGCAGCGCACGGCCGAGATGATGGGCGAGCGCGATGCCGTCCGCCTCCTCCATGCCGAACACGCGCACCGACAGCCGGCCGACCGCGCTCGCCACGCGGTCGCAATAAAGGTCGAGCGTCGCCCAATCCGGCGCGCGGATGTCCTCCGCCGCGTCCATCTCCATGCCGTCGATCACCGCGAGGAAATCCTCCTTGCGCAGCGCGAAGTCGGCGACCGCGCGCGCCAGCGCCGCAAGCTCGGCCGGCGGGCGGCCGGCGTAGATCGCCTCGATCTGCGAACGCCATTGCGCCAGCGCGGCCTTGCGCTCCGCGTGCGGGTCGCTCGAATCCGCGATGTCGTCCACCAGCCGGCAGAACGAATAGATCTCGAACATGGCCTCGCGCTGCGCGCGCGGCAGGATCCGCATCGCGGTGTAGAAGGAGCTGCCCGAGGCCCGGCTCGGCGCGCCTGAAGCGGGGGGATTAACGGAAGCGGTTGCGTCGTTCATCGGTTGACGATCTGCTGACGGCGCTTTCGGGGCGAGGCCCGCGGCCGAAGTATCCGAACAAACCCTTGGCGGCGCCGAGCGCGCCGTAGGCGGCAACCCCGAGCTTGCCGAGGCGAACGTTGTCGCCGAGCGGGTCGCGCTCGCGCAAAATCCGAACGAAACGCCGCGCCAGCGTGACGATCGCGGCGATCTCCAGCGACAGCCGCCGGTCCGCGATCTGCGCCGGCAGGGCGCTGCCCTCTTCCAGCATGGCGCCGGTGCGTTGGGCAAGCCCGTGCAGGCAGACGAGCAGCGCGGGCGTCGCACGCGGCGCATCGAGCGCCGCGACATTCGAGCCCGCAGCCTCGAGCGCATCGAGCGGAATATAAACGCGGTCGAGCTTGCGGTAGTCCTGCGCGCAGTCCTGCAAATGATTGATGATCTGCAGCACGGCGCAGACCTTGTCCGACGCCGCCCAGGTGGCGCGGCTCTCGCCGTGCACGTCGAGCACGAAGCGGCCGACCGGCATCGCCGAATAGCGGCAATAGCCGATCAGGTCGTCCCAGTCGGCGTAGCGGTTCTTGGTGACATCCTGGCGAAACGCCGTCAGCAGGTCCTGCGCGTGCTGCGGGGAAAGGTTGCGTTCCGCCAGCGCCGCGCGCAGCGTCACGCCCGCGGCATTGTCTTGATTGTGGCCGAGCAGGCTGCCTTCGAGGCTGTCGAGATGCGCGAGCTTGTCGGCCTGCGGCAGCGTCGCATGGTCGGCGATGTCGTCGGCGATGCGCACGAACTCGTAGAACGAAAGGATCGGGCGGCGATGCGGCGGCGCGACCAGCCACGAGGCCACGGGGAAATTCTCGTCCCCCGAGCCCTTGCCGGATCGCAATTGTGCGGCGTCGATCGTCATGATCCCGAACTGTTGGCTTCCGAGGTGTTCTGCGAAGCGTCCTGTCTCGAAGCGTGGGCTTGCACGCGCCCTTTCCAGCGGCCGCCCTGCCCGCGCGCGTAACGGGAGGCGGAATCTAAAGTATATAGCATGTAGGCCAGCGCGACCGCAGGCAGCGCCGGAGCCCACAGCGGCGAAACCCGGTAGAACCGCAGCATCGGCAGAAACGACAGCGCCATCAGCGCCCAGGCCGCGGCTCCGGCGGCGCGGGCGAAACCGTCGCCGAACACGGCCAGCAGCGGGGCCGCAAGAAACGTCAGCGCCATGCCGAGCGTGGTGCCGAGCAGGAGCAGCGGCGAATAATTCAACTGCGCGTAGGCCGAGCGCGACACCATCGCGCGCACATCGTCCCAGTTGTCATAGCGGCGGATGCTGCGAACCCGGTCGGTGAGGCCGAGCCAGATCGGGCCGACCGCCTTGAGCTTCGCGCCCAGCGAGCAATCGTCGATCAGCGCGCCGCGAATAGCCTGGATGCCGCCGGCCTGGCGCAGCGCATCGGCGCGCACCAGCATGCAGCCGCCGGCCGCGCCGGCCGTGGCGCGGCCCGGATCGTTGATCCAGGCGAACGGGTAAAGCATCTGGAAGAAATAGACGAAGGCCGGAACGTGGCTGCGCTCGGGCGGGCTCTGGCAGCGCAGCTTCGCCATCAGCGAGGTGAGCGCGAGGCCGCCGCTTTCCGCGCGCGCCACCAGGGCGCGCACCGAATCCGGCTCGTGAACGATGTCGGCATCGGTGAGCAGCAGATAGTCCGGCGGCTCCGGCATCGCGCTCGCAGCCTCCACGCCCTGATGCACCGCCCAGAGCTTCCCGGTCCAGCCCGGCGCGAGACTTCGGCTTTCGACCAGACTGAAGGCGCGATCCGACCCCAGGCTTTCCACCACGCCGCGCGCGACCGCCGCCGTGCCGTCGTCGCTGTCGTCATCCACCAGCACGATGGAGAACGCGCCGGGATAATCCTGCCGCGCCAGCGAACCGATGCTGTCGGCGATGCAATCGGCTTCGTTGCGGGCCGGGACCACCGCCGCGACGCGCGGCCAGCGGGGCGGCGCGGCCGGCGCATCGTCGTCGCGCTCCCGGCAGAGCCAGAACCCGCCGCGCGCGCCGAGAAGATAGATCCAGATGGCCAGGGCCACCGCTGCAATCACGTCGCTGATCATGTCGCTATGGTCATCTCGCGGAGGGCCATCTCGGTTTCAGGAAGCGGTTTCGCGGCGAACGCGGGCTCCTGGTATCACAAATCGCGAACCGGGGGCGGCTGGACGGCCGTGCCGATTTCGCAACAAGCTTAAGGCGAAACCAATACCGGCTGCACCGCGGCGTTTCGATGGCGATGCACATGCGTCCGCCGCCCCACAGCATTGCGGCTCAACCCGTCAAGCCTTGTACGGCCGCGCAAGCCCGTGCAAATTGACCGTGGCGTGATTTTTGTTGGGAAGAGTGGTGCGAATGGCTGTTCACTCGGCGGCCGACGGCTGGATCGGCGCGAGCCTGCTGCGCAAGGAGGATGCCCGCCATCTTCTGGGCCACGGCATGTTCGTCGCCGATGTCCGCATCCCCGGCACGCAGGACATCGCTTTTGTGCGCAGCCAGATGGCGCATGCGCAAGTGCGCGGGGTGCGCGTGCCGGCGGGCGCGCCGGGCCGGGTGTTCACGCTGGCCGATCTCGGCCCGCTCAACATCCTGGAGGCCGGGCCGGAGCTGGCCGCGCATCGGCACAGCCCCTACCCGGCGCTCGCCGACAACCGCGTGCGTTACGTCGGCCAGCCGATCGCGGCCTGCGTCGCCCCCACGCGCGCGGAGGCGGAGGACCTGGTCGACACGGTCGAGGCCGACCTCGAGGAATTGCCGGCCGTGGTCGATTGCGTCGAGGCGATGCGGCCGGGCAGCCCCCGCGTGTTCGAGCAATGGCCGGATAACGCCTTCATCGCCGGCACGGTCAAGGAGGGCGACCCGGATACGCTCGCCTCCGCGCCGATCCGGCTGCATCGCCAGTTCCGCATGAACCGGCAGGCGACCGTCTCGCTCGAATGCCGCGGCTCGCTCGCGTACTGGGATCATCGTAACGACGAACTGGTGATCTATCTCTCCACGCAGGGCGGACACGTCGCGCGGCGCGGCCTCGCCCAGGCGCTCGGACTGCCCGAGAACAAGCTGCGCGTGATCGCGCCCGATGTCGGCGGCGGCTTCGGCGGCAAGAACCGCATGATGCCGGAGGATATCGCGGTCGCCGCCATCGCCATGAAGGTCGGCCATCCGGTGCGCTGGATCGAGGACCGGCGCGAGCACCTGATCGCGTCGGTTCACGCGCGCAATCACTACTACGATCTGATCGTCTCCGCCGACAGCGACGGCACGCTGCTCGGCGTCGAGGGCGAGGTCTATATCGACGCCGGCGCGTATTCGCTGTGGCCGACGGGCTCGTTCATGGAGGCCAGCATGGCCTCGCGCAACCTGACCGGCCCCTATCGCATCCGCCACCTGAACCTCAAGACCTTCACCGTCGCCACCAACAAGGCGCCGATGGGCCCGTTCCGGGGCGTGGCGCGGCCGGGCGCGTGCTTCGCCATCGAGCGGCTGGTGGACGAGGTGGCGCGCGAGCTTGGCCGCGAGCCGTTCGACCTGCGGCGGCAGAACATCGTCACGGCCTCCGAGATGCCCTACCAGACGGCGGCGGGGATGCGGCTCGACACCGGCGATTACGTCGCGGCGCTGGACACCGCGCGCGACATGATCGACCTGCCGAAGATTCGCGCGCGGCAGAAGCGCGGCGAGCCGGATGGCCGCGCCATCGGCGTCGGCTTTGCCTTCTACACCGAGCAGAGCGGCCACGGTCAGGTCGAATGGGTCAAGCGCAAGTCGCGCGTCGTGCCGGGCTACGAGTCCGCCAACGCCCGGATGCTGCCGGACGGCTCGGTGATCCTGCATGTCGGCACGCAGAACCACGGCCAGGGCCACGAAACCACGCTGTCGCAGATCGCGGCGCATGAATTGAAGATCGACCCGTCGCGGATTTCCGTGCGCTACGGCGACACCTCGACCACGCCGTTCGGCTTCGGCACGTTCGCCTCGCGCACCATCGTGTTCGCGGGCGGAGCCGTGGCGCGCGCCAGCCGCTCGCTCGGCGAGAAAATCCAGCGCATCGGCGCGCACCTCTTGCAGACGGATATGGCCAACACGCGGCTCGAGGACGGCGCGGTGCACGGCCCCTCGGGCAGCGTCAGTTTCGCCGAGATCGCGCAGGCGGCCAACATCCGCCAGGAGCACCTGCCCGCGGGCATCGATCCGCTGCTCGATGTCACCTCGACCTACGAGCCCAAGGAAACCGGCGGCGTGTTCTCCTACGGCACCCACGCCGTGGTCGTGGCGGTCGAGCCCGACACCGGCGTCGTCGAAATCCTCGATTACGCCGTGTCCGAGGATTGCGGCACGATGATCAACCCGATGATCGTCGATGGCCAGGTGCAAGGCGGCATCGCGCAGGGCATCGGCACTGCGCTCTATGAGGAAATCCCCTACGACGAACTCGGCCAGCCGCTCGCCACCACCTTCGGCGACTACATGGTGCCCTGCGCGCCGGAAATCCCGGCGGTGCGGATGGCGCATCTGGTGACGCCGGCGCAGACCACGGAATACGGCGTCAAAGGATTGGGCGAAGGCGGCGCCATTGCCCCGCCCGCCGCCATCGCCAACGCCGTGGCCGATGCATTCCGCGACATCGGCGCAAGCTTCAACGAGACGCCGCTGACGCCGCGCCGGGTGTCCGAGGCGGTCGAGCACGCGCGCCGGAACAAAGGCGGCGCGGCATGAAGGCGGCGCCGTTCGAGTATGCGCGGCCGAAGACGGTCGCGGAGGCCAGCGTCCTGCTCGGCCGCAAGGGCGTCAACACCGCGGCCATCGCCGGCGGCCAATCGCTGCTGCCGATGCTCGGGTTGCGGGTGGCGCTGATCGACCTCCTGGTCGATATCAGCCGGCTCGAAGACCTCAAGGTGGTGACGCGAACGCCCGACAGCGTCTGGCTCGGCGCGCTGACCACGCACGCCGCCATCGAGGACGGCCGCACGCCCGACCTGTTCAACGGCCTGATGCGACATGTCGCAGGCCAGATCTCCTATCGCGCGGTCCGCAACCACGGCACCATCGGCGGCAGCGTTGCGCTCGCCGACCCCGCGGCGGACTGGCCGTGCTGCCTTCTGGCGCTGAACGCCAGCGTGCGCGTGGTCGGCCGCAACGGCGTGCGCGTGGAAAGCATCGCCGATTTCATCACCGGCCAATACGAGACGACGCTCGCGGCCGGAGATATCGTCATGGGCTTCGACATACCCGCACCGGCTTCGGCGCTGCGCTGGGGCTTCGCCAAGGTGGCGCGCAAGAGCGGCGCGTTCGCGCACTCCATCGCCATCGCCACAACGCAAAGTCGCAATTCGCGCCCGACGGTCGTGCTCGGTGCAGCGGGCCCGCGCGCGCGCAAGCTCGATGCGACGGCCGGCATGATCGGGCTGGGCGAGACATCCGAGGAATCGCTGCGCGCGGCCATCGCCGCCGACCTCGAAACGCATTTCGCGGATCAGGACGCCTACCAAAAGCGAATGCATGCTGCCACAATCCTGCGAGCGGTGCGGGAGATGCAGGCACGATGACGGCCGTCACCATCGAGTTGAACGGGGTCAAGATCAGCGACAACGTCGAGCCTCGGCAGACGCTGGCGGATTTCGTGCGCGACCGCTGCGGCCTCACCGCGACGCATTTGGGCTGCGAACACGGCGCTTGCGGCGCCTGCACCGTGGTGCTGGACGGCATGGCGACGCGCTCGTGCCTGCAGCTCGCGGCGATGTGCGACGGCCGCAGCGTCTTCACGCTCGAAGGGCTGCGCACCGATCCGACGATGGAGGTGCTGCGCCGCCACTTCCACGAGAATCATGCGCTGCAATGCGGCTTCTGTACCCCCGGCATGCTGGTGATGGCGCGCGACATATTGCAGCGCCTGTCCTGTCCGGACGACAGGACCGTTCGTCACGAGTTGAGCGGGCAAATCTGCCGCTGCACCGGATACGCCAATATCGTCAAAGCCATTGTTGCCGCCGGCCGCGAGCTGAGCGGTGGCACGGAAGATGCACGTCCGCATACGGACGGCAACGAGACTGCGCCGCTCCCGGCATGATGATGCGCGGGACGGCTAAAGCCTTTCACGGGAGGATGCAGCCATGACGCCACGCAACAGCAATCTGACACGACGCGGCCTGCTCAAGATCGGTGCAGGGGCCGGCGGTCTGCTCGCCATGCCGGCACTCGTCCGCGCGCAGAACCTCGATGCCATCAAGATGAGCCTGGAATTCCGCATCTACGGCGGCAACGCGCCGATGTTTTTCGCGGCCGAGAACGGCATCTTCAAGAACCTCGGGCTCGATGTGAGTTCCGACGGCTCGTCGGGCTCGGGTGAATCGGTGACGCGGGTCGCAACCGGCACCCATCAGTTCGGCCTGGCCGACGCCAGCACGCTGGTCGAGTTCGCCGGCCGCCATCCCGACGCCGCGCCGAAGATCGTCATGACGGTGTTCGACGTGTTCCCGGCCGTCATCATGAGCCTCAAGCGCAAGCCGGTGAAATCGCTGAAAGACCTCGCCGGCATCAAGCTCGGCACCGGCACCGCGGACGCCGGCTCCAAGATCATGCCGGCGCTGCTCGCGCTCAACAAAATCGACCCGTCGTCGTTCAACCGCATCACCGTGGACGTGAAGCTGCGCGACACCATGCTGATGAAGGGCGATGTCGATGCCGTCATCGCCTTCGACTACACCGCCATCTTCAACCTGCTCGACAACGGCATGAAGATGGAGGACATCAACCTCCTTTATTACAAGGACTTCGGCTTCAACTTCCCCGGCAACGCCCTCATCACCACGCCGGACATGATCGCGAAGAATCCCGATCTGGTGCGCCGCGTCGCGCTCGGCGTCGCGCGTGCCTGGATCGCGGCGGACCGCGACCGCAAGGGCGCCATCGCCGCCGTCACCAAGCGCGAGCGGCTCCTGCGCGCCGACATCGAGCTGCAGCGCATGAGCTGGGTGCTCGACCGCCTCATCAAGACCGACGAGGTCAAGAAAAACGGGCTCGGTTATATCGAGGAGTCGCGCCTGACGCAGGGACTGAAGGTGCTGGCGGAAGGCTTCAAGATGCCCAAGCCGCTCGCCGTCAAGGACGTCTACGACGGACGCTTCCTCGCCCCTGCCGCCGACCGCAAGTTCGCGTGACGCCGCGCTTCCGTTGAAGCCGGCCCACGTCGAACGCTATCGGAACGCAGGTGAGCATGTTTGTCGAACTGGACGGGGTGTCGCTGCGCTACGGCGAAACACAAGGCACCCTTGCAATCGAGCACGTCGATCTCGGCATCGAGCCGGGGCAATTCGCCGCCGTCGTCGGCCCGTCGGGCTGCGGCAAGTCCTCGCTGATGAAGCTGGTGACGGGCTTGCTGCCGCCGACCGCGGGCGCCGTGCGCGTCGCCGGCAACACGGTCAACGGCCCGTTGAAGATCGTCGGCATGGCGTTCCAGAACCCGACGCTGCTGCCGTGGCGCGACACGCTCTCGAACACCATGCTGCCGCTCGAAATCGTCGAGCCGCACCGCAGCCGGTTGCGCAGCCACAGGGAGGAGTACGTCGCGCTGGCGAAGAAGCTCCTCGCCGCCGTCGGCCTCGACGGCTTCGAGCAAAAGCAGCCGTGGATGCTGTCGGGCGGCATGCAGCAGCGCGCGAGCCTGTGCCGCTCGCTCATCCACAGCCCCGAATTGCTGATGCTCGACGAGCCGTTCGCGGCGCTCGATGCGTTCACGCGCGAGGAGCTGTGGTCGGTGCTGCAGGACCTTTGGCTTGAGCGCAAGTTCACCTGCATCCTGGTCACGCACGACCTGCGCGAGGCGGCCTTTCTCGCCGACGTGATCTTCGTCATGAGCGCGCGGCCCGGCCGCATCGTCGCGACGCACCGCATCGACCTGCCGCGGCCGCGCACCATCGACATGACCTACCAGCCGGGCTTCGTCGAAATCCTGCACACCATCCGCGGCCAGATCGCGCAGGCCCGGACCGAGGGCCGCGCCGGCGCGGCGGCGGCAAAGGCGGCGCAGCCATGAACCGCAACCGCCGCCGTCTCGAACTCGCCATGCCGTGGCTGGTGATCGTCGGGCTCCTGATCGTGTGGGAGCTCGTGGTCGATCTGTTCAACATCCGGTCGTTCATCCTGCCGGCGCCGACCGCGATCTACG
>Ga0180218_1000173_pt1 | contig 90577 bp, 86 predicted proteins | sample eDN3rd37CKraftBY_FD_151334 | JGI IMG/M metagenome (GOLD analysis project Ga0180218, IMG submission 151334) | Enriched backyard soil microbial communities from Emeryville, California, USA - eDNA 3rd pass 37_C Kraft BY (version 2) (version 2) | ecosystem: Environmental > Terrestrial > Soil >... | reverse complement strand
CGGGGTGACGTTCTCCGACGGCACCCCGCTGACCGCCGAGGTGGTCAAGGCCAACCTCGACAACCTCAAGGAAATCACCGAGAGCGGTAAGGCCGAGACCCAGGTGATCAGCGCACTGAACACCTACGAGGGCGCCACGGTGGTGGACCCGAAGACCGTGCGCGTCGAGTTCTCCGAACCGGAGCTGGGTTTCCTGCGCAACATCTCCGATCCCTACTTCTCGATCTACGCTCCGGCCACCCTGGAGTCCTCGCTCGACGATCGCTGCGCGGGCAAGAACCTCATCGGCACCGGCCCGTTCGTCATCTCCGAGGTGGTCAACCAGCAGAAGATCGTGCTGGACAAGCGCGACGACTACGGTTGGCCGCCCGCGGGTCTGACCGATCACACCGGCGCGGCCTACCTCGACCGGATCGTCTTCGAGGTGGTGCCCGAGTCCGGTGTCCGGGTCGGCGGGCTGCTGTCCGGACAGTTCGACGTCGTCGACGACGTGCCGGTGATCGACCAGGACAACGTGACCGCGCAGGGCGCGACGATCCTCACCGGCGTGGTGCCGAACCTGGTGCCGGGGCTGCGGCAGAACCCGTTGAGCCCGTTCGGCGGTGACACCGTGGTGCGCCAGGCGATCCAGAAGTCGATCGACCGCGAGGAGATCCGCGACACCCTCTACACCGACCGATACTCGATCCCGACCAGCGCGATCGCCGCGAACACCCCTCTGCACAAGGATGTTTCGGAGTATCTGCGGTACGACCCGGACGGCGCGCAAAAGCTGCTCGCCGACAACGGCTGGACCAAGGGCGACGACGGGGTGTGGGTCAAGGACGGTCGCCGGCTGGCCCCGAAGGTGATGATCGTCAGCGGCTCCGCGCAGGGCGCCATCCAGCAGGAGCTGGAGCTGATCCAGCAGCAGCTCAACAAGGTCGGCATCGCGATGGAGATCCTGCCGGTCACCCAGGCCGAGTACGCGCAGCTGATGAAGAACAAGGCGGACGGCGGCTACGACTTCCTGGCAGGCAGCGGCCCTGCCAAGGACGTCGACTTCCTGGCCGGGCTGTTCCTGAACACCAACCCGGCGCTGGAGGGCTCGCTGCAGGTGCCGCTGCAGGACGCGGCGAACCGGCTGAACCTGGCCGCCACCGACAAGGAGCGGGTGCAGGCGGCGGCCGATCTGCAGGAGTTGCTGGTGCGCGACGGCTACTGGATTCCGGTGCGCGAGCAGACCAAGACCGTCGGCGTGGCGCCCAACGTGCACGGCGTGACCATCAACCCGTACGGCGCGACGGTGCTCTACGACACCTGGAAGACGGACGGGGCGTCATGATCCGGTATCTGCTGCGCCGCGGTGCACAGGGGCTGTTCGTGCTGTGGGCGGCCTTCACGTTGACGTTCGTGGTGCTGTTCCTGCTGCCCAGCGATCCGGTCGAGATCATGCTCAACTCCGGCGGCGACCAGGTGGCCGTCGACCCCGAGACCATCGCCGCGCTGCGCGCCGAGCACCACCTCGACAAGCCGGTGCACCTGCAGTACCTGCACACCCTGGCCGACGCGGTGCGCGGTGACTTCGGCCGCTCGGTGCCCACCAACGAGGAGGTCACCACGCTGATCGGCGAGGCGCTGCCGCAGACCCTGCAGCTGGCCGTCGTCGCGTTCGTGCTGTCGCTGATCGCGGGCGGGACGCTGGCGCTGGTGGCCACCTACAGCCAGATCCGCCCGGTGCGGCAGTTCCTGCTGTCGTTGCCGCCGGTCGGGGTGTCGGTGCCGACGTTCTGGATCGGCCTCGTTGCGCTGCAGCTGTTCTCGTTCGGGACGGGCTGGTTCCCGGCGACCGGCAACAACGGTTTCGCGTCGGTGGTGCTGCCCGCCGTGACGCTGGCGGTGCCGACGTCGGCGGTGTTCGCGCAACTGCTGGCCAAGAACCTGATGACGACGTGGCGGCAGCCCTACATCGACACCGCGATCGCCAAGGGGGTGCCGCGCTGGGCGATTCAGCTGCGGCACGCGCTGCGCAACGCGTCGATTCCGGTGCTGACGATCGTCGGGGTCACGTTCGGCAACCTGCTGGCCGGTGCGGTGGTAGTGGAAACGGTGTTCAGCCGCAATGGGATCGGTCGCCTCACCGAGCAGGCGGTGGCGGCTCAGGACATCCCGATGCTGCTCGCCCTGGTGGTGCTGGCCGCCGCGATCTTCGTGGTGGTCAACCTCCTCGTCGACATCGTGTATCCGATCGTGGATCCGCGGATCTCCCGGGTCCAGCCCGTCACACTGGGAGGTGAGACGTCATGACGCTGCTCGACGTCGGTACCGCGCTCGACTCGGCCCCGGTCCGCGAGGACACGTCCGACACCCCGGTGCGCGCCCGGTCGCGGGCGCAGCGCTGGATCCGTCCCGTGCTGGCGCTGGTGCGCAGGCCCGGACTGCTGCTGTCGGTGCTGTTTCTGGTGCTGGTGTTCGGCTGGGCGTTCTTCCCGGGACTGTTCACCGACCGCGACCCGCTGACCGGGGTGCCGCGCGACAAGCTCAAGCCGCCGGGTGCCGAATATCTGTTCGGCACCGACCATCTCGGCCGCGACGTGTTCTCCCGCGTGGTGTACGGGACCGGGCTGTCGCTGCAGGCGACGGCGATCGCGGTCGCGGTCGGCCTGGTGGTGGGTTCGACGATCGGGGTGCTGTCCGGTTTCATCGGCGGGCGCGTCGACGACGTGATCATGCGGTTCGTCGACGTGCTGCTGTCGATCCCGGGTCTGCTGCTGTCGCTGGCGGCGGTGACCGTGCTGGGCTTCGGCACCGTCAACGTGGCGATCGCGGTCGGCGTGGCCTCGGTCGCCAGCTTCGCCCGGTTGATGCGCTCCGACGTGCTGCGCACGCGCACACAGACATTCATCGAGGCCGCCGCCGTGTGCGGGGTGCGCCGGCCGACGATCCTGTGGCGCCACGTGCTGCCGCACTCGGTCGGGTCGGTGCTGGTGCTGGCCGCACTCGAGTTCGGCGCGGCGATCCTGGCGGTGTCGTCGCTGAGCTTCCTCGGATTCGGCGCGCCGCCGCCGACGCCGGAGTGGGGTTCGCTGGTCGCCGAGGGCCGCAACTACATGGTCACCGCGTGGTGGCTGACCGCGCTGCCCGGTCTGGTGATCGCGCTGGCGGTGTTGTCCGCCAACAGGATCAGCCGCGCGCTCGACGGGGAGGGCCGGACGTGGTGAGCGAACCCGTGCTGCGGCTGGACAACCTGCACATCACCTACCGCACCTCCGAGGTGGAGGTCGACGCGGTCCGCGGCGTCGACCTCACGGTCCGCCCCGGCGAGGTGGTCGCGCTGGTCGGCGAGTCCGGGTCGGGCAAGTCCACCACCGCGCACTCGGTCATCGGGCTGCTGCCCGCGGGCGGCGCCGTCACCTCGGGCACCATCACCTACGCGGGCCGCGACATCACCCGGCTGCGCGGCCGCGCGCTGCGTGCGCTGCGTGGCGCCGAGATCGGTTTTGTCCCACAGGATCCCAACCTGGCGCTGAACCCGGTCAAGCGGGTCGGCGAGCAGGTGGCCGAGGCGCTGCGGGTGCACGGGCTGGCCGGCCGCAAGGAGGCCGCCGAGCTGGCGGTGGAGATCCTGGACCGGGCCGGGCTGACCCATCCGGAGGCCCGCGCCCGCCAGTATCCGCACGAACTGTCCGGCGGGATGAAGCAGCGGGTGCTGATCGGGATCGCGCTGGCCTGCCGCCCCAAGCTGGTGATCGCCGACGAGCCCACCAGCGCGCTGGACGTGACGGTGCAGAAGCGGGTGCTCGACCACCTGGCCCGGCTCACCGCCGAGGACAACACCGCGGTGCTGCTGATCACCCACGATCTCGGTGTCGCCGCCGACCGGGCCGACCGGGTGGTGGTGATGCGCCAGGGGCAGGTCGTCGAAACCGGTTCGACGTCAGCGGTTCTCACCACCCCCACCCAGACCTACACCCGCACGCTGCTGGCCGCCGCGCCCAGCCTGTCGGGCCGCTCGCTGGTCGGTGCCCGGCCGACGCCGGAGCAGCCGCTGCTGCGCCTGGAGAACATCACCAAACGGTTCCCGCTGCCCGGCAGCAAGGAGGCGGTCACCGCCGTCGACGACGTGTCGCTGACCGTGCACCGGGGCCGCACCTACAGCCTGATCGGCGAATCGGGTTCGGGTAAGTCCACGCTGGCGCGCATCACGATGCGGCTGGAGGATCCCAGCGCGGGCCGGGTGGTGTTCGACGGGCAGGACATCACCACCACCTCGGGACGGCAGTTGCGCGAGCTGCGCCGCCGGATCCAGCTGGTCTACCAGAACCCGTACTCCTCGCTGGACCCGCGGCTGCGGGTCGACGAGGTGATCTCCGAACCCCTGCGCGCCTTCGGGATCGGCGACCGCACCGATCGTCGGCGCCGGGCGGCTGAGCTGCTCGACCAGGTGGCGCTGCCGAAGGGCACCGCGGCGCGTAAACCGGCCGAGCTCTCCGGCGGGCAGCGCCAGCGGGTGGCGATCGCGCGGGCGCTGGCGCTGCAACCGGAGCTGCTGGTGCTCGACGAGCCGGTGTCGGCTCTCGACGTGTCGGTGCAGGACCAGATCCTGCGGCTGCTGGTGAGGTTGCAGGAGGAGCTGGGCCTGGGCTACCTGTTCATCTCGCACGATTTCGCGGTCGTGCAGCAGATTTCCGACGAGATCGGGGTGCTGCGCCGCGGTGTTTTGGTCGAACAGGGCTCCACCGCACAGGTATTCGGTGATCCGCGGCATGAGTACACGCGGGAGCTGATCGCCGCGGTGCCCGGTGGCCGCGCTCCGGCGGGGGTGGCGCGATGAGCGGCGTCGAGCAGGTGCGCGAGGCGATCGCCGCGCGCGCCGCCGCGGACTGGGACGGTGGTTTCATCCCGGAGAACTTCATCGACCTGCGGGCCAGCGGGCTGCCGGAGCTGACGGTGCCCACCGAGCTCGGCGGCCCGGGTGGGGACATCGTCGCCGCGTCGGCCGCAGTGCGCGAGATCGCCGCCGGGGACGCGTCGACCGCGCTGGTGCTGGCGATGCACTACATCCACACCGCCCGGCTGTTCGCCAAGCCGGACCGCCCCGCCGCGGTGGAGAAGCTGGCGGCGCGCATCCTGGCCGACCGCGAACTGGTCGCCCTGTCGGCGAGTGAACAGATCAGCGGCGCGCCCAGCCGCGGGGCGCCGATCCGTACCACCGCCACCCGCAGACCCGACGGGGGCTGGCGCATCGACGGCAGCAAGACCTACGCCACCGGGGCACGGGCGGCCGGCACCATCGTGATCGCCGCGACGCTCGGCGACGGCGACGGCAGGCGCGCCCATTTCCTGGTGCCGCAGCCGACCGACGGGCTGACCGTCGTCGAGACCTGGGACGCGGCGGGTCTGCGCGGCTCCGACAGCCAGGACCTGCGGCTGGACGGGGTCCGGGTGGACGGCGACGCGCTGGTGGAGGTGTACGAGCCAGGCGGCCGCGACACCGATGCGACGCAACCGATCTGGTGGCCGCTGATGCTGGCGTCGGTACACCTGGGTGTCGCCGAGGCGGCGCGTGCCGAGGCGCTGCGGTTCGCCGACGGGCCGCGCACCGACGGCGCCCCGGGAAAGCTCAGCGACACCGCGCGGATCCGCGACCGGGCCGCCCGCGCCGAATTCGAGATCATCACGGCGCGGGCGATTCTCGACGACGCGCTGCGCGCCGCCGCGGCCGGGCAACTGACCTCGGCGCGGGCCGCGACGGTCAAGGTGCTGGTGCACCGGCACGCCAGCGCCGTGGTCGACCATTGCGGGCAGTTGATCGGCGCGGCGTCGATGCGCCTGACCTCCCCGCTGCAGCGCTACTACCGCGATCTGCGGGTGGCGCTGCACAACCCGCCCGCCGAGGACACCGTGCTGGCGATGCTCGCCACCGAGGTGCTCGGCCCGATCGAAGGTGACAGATGACCGGTAACCGACCAGCACACCTGCTGCTGCAACCGCAACCCGAAGGGCACCAGGATCTTTCGTGGCTCTACCGTACGACCGAACTCGCCGAGCAGGCGGCGGCGCTGGACGCGGTGGTCGCGCCCGCGCCCGGTCCCGACGTGCCCGTCGAGCCCACCACGCTGGCGGCCAACCTGGCCGCCCGCACCAGCCGCATCGGGCTGGTGATCACCACCTCCGCTCAGTATGTCGCCCCGTACAACACCGCGCGCGTGGTCAACACCCTGGACAACCTGTCGGTGGGCCGGGCGGGCTGGTGGCTGGTGGCCGCGGCCGAGGACTCCGACCCCGCCCTGCACCCGGCGACCACCCCGGAGGGCCGCCGCTGGGCGCGCGCCGCGGAGTTCACCGACGTGCTGCACAAGCTCTGGGAGAGCTGGGAATCCGATGCAGTGGTGGCCGACAAGGTGTCCGGTGTCTACGTCGACGAGACGCGGCTGCACCCGATCGAGCACGAGGGCGAGTTCTTCCGGGTGGCCGGACCGCTGAATCTGCCGCGCAGCCCGCAGCTGCATCCCCCGCTGTTCGCGCACGTCGGAAACGACGCCGCCGCCGCGGAGTTCGCCCGCGGCCACGCCGATGTCGCGGTGGCGCACACCCGGGTGCCCGGGGTGCCGCTGACCCTGCGGGTCGTCACCGGCCTGCCCGACGCCGACCAACTGGCCCAGGCGGTCGCCGACGGTGAGGTCGACGGCTATGTGCTGCGGCTGACCGAGAGCGACACCGCACAGTTCGTCACCGCAGTGCTGCCCCGGCTGCGCGACCTCGGTGCCGCACGCGACGCGCACGAATCATCGACCCTGCGCGGTCATCTGGGCCTGGCCGCCGCTGAACCTGTGGGAGTCCTGCCGTGACCAAGCGCATGCACCTCAACCTGAACCTGCGCGGTATCGGTTTCCACCGCGCGGCGTGGCGGCACGACACCGCACAACCGACCGAGGTGTGGAAGCTGCCGTACTACACCCGGATCGTGCAGGCCGCCGAGAAGGCGAAGCTGGACGCGGTGTTCCTGGCCGACAGCCCGAAGGTCTACAGCGAGCGCGAGCCACTGGCGATGAGCAACGAGCCTTTGACGCTGCTCGGCGCGCTGGCCGCGCGCACCACGAACATCGGGTTGATCGGCACGGTGTCGACGACCTATAACGATCCCTACGACGTCGCGCTGCGGTTCGCGTCGCTGGACCACCTGTCCGGCGGCCGGGTCGGGATGAACTTCGTGACCTCCTCCGGCGACGTGATCGCCCGCAACTTCGGCTACGACAGCCACCCCGACTTCGAGCTGCGCTACGACCGCGCGGGCGAGTTCGTCGACGTCGTCACCGCGCTGTGGGCCGGCGACTACGTCGACCACCACGGCCGGTTCTTCGACGTGTCCGGCCGGCTGCCGATTCCGCCCACGCCGCAGGGGCATCCGGTGCTGGTGCAGGCGGGGGCGTCGGACCGGGGCCGGGAGATGGCCGCGCAGCGGGCCGAGGCGGTCTACACCGGGTCGTCGAACATCCCCAACGGGCTGGAGTTCTACACCGATGTGAAGGCGCGCGCCCGCCGGCTGGGCCGCGGCGAGGGCGCGGTGAAGATCCTGCCCGGCGTGGTGCCCTACGTCGGCTCCACCGAGGCCGAGGGCAAGGCGCTGGAGGCCGAGCTGGAGGATCTGGCGATCAAGAACATCGACGTGATCGGTCAGCTCGCCGAGGAGTTGGGCGCCGACTTCTCCGGCTACGACCTCGACGCCCCGTTCCCGACGGAGCTGTTCCCCGACCACAGCCGGTGGAAGGACGGGCAGAGCCGGCTCAACCGCCTCAAGGCGTGGGTGCGCGACGAGAACCTGACGATCCGCCAGCTGGCGATCAAGGTGGAGAAGGGTCTGCGCAACGTGCACTGGACCATCGCGGGCTCGGCCGAGCAGATCGCCGACGAGCTGGAGCGCTGGTTCCGGGCCGGTGCCGCCGACGGGTTCAACATCCTGGTTCCGTTGCACCCCAAGGGAACCGAGGACTTCATGGAGCAGGTGGTGCCGATCCTGCAGCGGCGCGGGCTGTTCCGCACCGAGTACGACAGCACCACGCTGCGCGAGCACTTCGGGCTGGCGGTGCCGGGCGCAACCCGGCCGGCGCCACCGCCTAGCTAGGCGCGCAGCAGGTAGGTGTCCATGATCCAGCCGTGCCGGGCGCGGGCCTCGGCGCGCAGCGATGCGATCTGGTCACCGACCTCGCCGACCGTCCCGGCCACCAGCAGCTCGTCGGGGGTACCGAGGTAGGCGCCCCACCAGATGCGGGTCTCGGGCGGGCAGGTCTGAAACGAGCAGTCGGCGTCGAGCATCACCACCGCCGATCCGGTCAGCCCGTCCTCGCGCAGCCGGCGGCCGGTGGTGAGCAGTACCGGCTCGCCGACGTCGTTGAGCGGGATGCGGTGCCGTGCGGTCAGCGCCTGCACCGCGGTGATGCCGGGGATGACGTCGTAGGTGAACTCGACGTGCTCACCGACCTTCTCCAGGATCCGCAGCGTGCTGTCATACAGCGACGGGTCGCCCCACGCCAGGAAGGCCCCGACGCCGTCGGGCCCGAGTTCGGTGCTGATCGCGTCGGCCCACACCCGGGCGCGGGCGTCGTGCCAGTCGGCGACGGCCTGCCGGTAGGCCGGGCTGTCGGGGACGGTGCGCACCCGCTCCGGATCGGTCAGCTCGACGAACCGGTAGCCGGGTTCCCGGATGAACCGCTCGCAGATCTGGCGGCGCAGCGCGACCAGGTCGTCCTTGACGGCGCCCTTGTCCATCGCGAAGAACACCTGGGTGTCGTTGAGCGCCGCGACGGCCTGCGCGGTGACGTAGTCCGGGTCACCGGCGCCGATCCCGATGACGTGGATGTGGCGGGTCACGCCCGTGAGTATGCCGCCAGCCGCGTCCGGTCCCCGACAGCGATACCCCAAGTACCCGGTACCGGAGGTATTGACTAGAGCATCGTCGCTGCTTACCGTGGGAGCACCCGCGACGAAGGGACGTCAACGATGACCAGTTCCGCGATGACCAGTTCCGCACCTGTCCGCGACGCGTTCGCCGAGCGTCTGCTCAACGGTTCGGTGAAGCGCTCCTACGCCCCGGTGGTCGACATCGACTGGGACGCGCCGCTGGATCCGGACAAGTTCTTCCTGCCGCCGAAGGTCGTCTCGCTGTACGGCACACCGCTGTGGGACGCGATGACCCGCGAACAGCAGATCGAGCTGTCCCGCCAGGAGCTGGTCAACACGCTGTCGGCGGGCATCTGGTTCGAGAACATCCTCAACCAGGCGCTGCTGCGCAAGATGATGCACCAGGACCCGACCCGAAGTGCGGTGCACTACGAGCTGACCGAGCTCGGCGACGAGACCCGGCATATGGTGATGTTCGGAAAGGCGATCGCCCGGGTCGGGGCGAAACCGGTGTGGCCCAAGTGGTATCAGCGCGTCATCATCAACGCGCTGCCGTTCGCGTTCCAGGGCGCGGCGCTGTGGGTGGCCGCGCTGATCGGCGAGGAGATCTTCGACTCGCTGCAGCGCCAGATGATGGACGACGACGAACTGCAGCCGCTCGTGCAGCGGTTGATGCGCATCCACGTCACCGAGGAGGCCCGCCACATCCAGTTCGCCCGCGACGGACTGCGCAAGCGGGTCCCGGGCATGCGCAGGCTGCCGAGGTTCGTGCTGGCCAACGTCAACGGACTGGGCGGCTACCTGTTCCGCTTCCTATTCACCAACAAGGTGCCCTACCAGCGCGTCGGGCTGGACGCGAAGGCGGCCCGGCGCATGGCGCGCGGCAGCGCGCACCGACGCCGCACCCAGATCGACGGATTCGCGCCGCTGGCAGCGTTTCTCGACGAGGTCGGGCTGCTCGGCCCGATCGCCCGGCGGATGTGGCGGCGCAGCGGGTTCCTGCCGGCATGACCGGCTACGAGGGCCCCGCCTGTGCGCAGATCAGGGATGACGACCGGGCCGTGCGGGTCCGGCTGACCGGGCATCTCGACCCGATCGACGGCCGATACCACTGGCGCGGAACGGTTTACGGCATCGATGCGGGTCTGCGACTGCCCCACCCGGTGCGCATCGCGGTCGGTGAGCGCGTCGCCGACGGCCGGCTCACCGAGCTCACTCCGTGGGGCACCCACACCGTCGCCGGGGTCGGCGCTCCCCCGTTCGAGGTCTAACGCGGGTCCTCGTGGGTCAGCGCGCGGTAGCTCTTGGCGCCCGCGCGGTCGACCGCGGCCCGCACCAGACCGAAGATCAGCCCCTGCACCGCGGCGGCGATCAGCGCCTCCCGGGTGGAGCGCGTCAGGTCGCGCGGTTCGGGCGGTTCCTGGTCGTCGGGGCTGACCCGCTGCCAGACCTCGGTGAAGATCTTGCTCGCCAGCAGTCCGCCGGCCACGCCGGTGGCGATGGACAGCGGTTTGTACAGGGCTTTCGATGCTGCGCTCACCGGGAAGCGATTCCCGTCCGGCCAATCGCCAAACCCGCGACTAGAACACGTTCTAGTATGGCCCCGTGCGGTTCACCTATGCCGAAGCCATGACCGATCCCACCTACTACATTCCGCTGGCGCAGGCCGCGGAGGCGGCGGGATACCACGCGATGACGATCGCCGACAGCCTCGCCTACCCGTTCGAGTCGGATTCGAAGTATCCCTACACCCCGGACGGCAACCGCGAGTTCCTCGACGGCAAACCCTTCATCGAGGCGTTCGTGCTGGCCGGCGCGCTGAGCGCGGCCACGACGCGGCTGCGGTTCAACTTCTTCGTGCTCAAGCTGCCGATCCGCCCGCCCGCCCTGGTGGCCAAGCAGGCCGGCTCGCTGGCGGCGCTGTTCGGCAACCGGCTCGGCCTGGGCGTGGGCACCAGCCCGTGGCCGGAGGACTACGAGCTGCTCGACGTGCCGTTCGCCAAGCGCGGGAAGCGCATGGACGAGTGCATCGAGATCATCCGCGGCCTGACCACCGGCGACTACTTCGAGTTCCACGGCGAGTTCTACGACATCCCCAAGACCAAGATGACCCCGGCGCCGACGCAGCCGATCCCGATCCTGATCGGCGGCCACGCCGACGCCGCGCTGCGCCGCGCGGCCCGCAACGACGGCTGGATGCACGGCGGCGGCGATCCCGAGGAGCTCGACCAGCTGCTGGCCAAGCTGCAGCGGTACCGCGAGGAGGAGGGCCGGACCGGACCGTTCGAGATCCACGTCATCTCCGCCGACGCCTACACCCTCGACGGCATCAAGCGGCTGGAGGACAAGGGCGTCACCGACGTGATCGTCGGCTTCCGGATCCCCTACATCAACGGCCCGGACCCCGAACCGCTGGAGACCAAGATCCGCAACCTCGAGCAGTTCGCCGAGCACGTCATCCACAAGCTCTGATCAGCCGCGCAGCGTGTCCTGCGGGCTGCAGCCGTAGACCTCGCGGTACATCACCGCGAACCGGCCGGTGTGGGCGAAGCCCCAGCGCGCGGCGATCGCGGTGACGGTGGTGTTCGCCCGGTCGGCGGCCTGCAGCTCCTGGTGTGCGTAGTGCAGCCGCAGCCGGCGCAGATACTGCAGCGGCGTGGTCTGCAGATGCCGCCGGAACATGTACTGCACCGCGCGCGGGGTCACGTGCACCGCGTCGGCGATGTCGGCCAGCGCGATGTCGTTGGCGACGTTGCTGTCCATGAACTCGATTGCGCGGCGCAGTAATACGGGCTGATGGTCGGTGCGGTCACACGGCGCGGACTTCGCCGTGAACGAGTTCGGGAACGTCGACAACGTGACCGCGGCCAGCAGCCGCGCCGCCTGGCCGAGCACCAGCGGGGTGGCCATGACGTCGTCGGGCAGGATCACGTCGCGGACGTAGGCGACGGTGTCGCGCAGCATCCGGGTGGCCGCCGGGTCGGGCACGGCCAGGGCGCCGAAGTGGATCTGTGCGTTGGCGGCGGGCAGCCCGGTGGCCACCTCGGCGAGCACCCGCGACTCGAGCAGGACCGAGGTGGTGTGCAGATCGAGCGTGGTGGCCAGATACGGCGCGTCCGGCTGGGCGACCACCGCGACCTCACCGGGCGCCGCCTCGGCGGCGTCGCGTCCGCACTCGCTGCGCAGCCGGCCGCCGCGGGGCAGCACCAGCGCCACCCGGTTCAGCGGGTCCGACGTCACCCGCACCTCCCCCGCCACCCGGATGTCCTCGATCGCGAAGGGGCCGACCGACGTCCGCGCGTGTACCAGGAACCGGCCGGGTGCACCGAGGGCGTGTCCGCGGCTCAACCGCAACCGGGTGCCGTAGGCGTGCTGGAGGAATTCTTCGGCGCTCGCCGGATCGGCGATCTCGACATAAGAGCGCCGGGGCACGTGGACGTGACCGACCAAGCGGATCACCCCCTCGTGGTCTGGGGCGGCCCGGGCGGCGCGTGGTTTCGACCTCCCGGAGGTAACCAACCGTACCCCCGGAACACCGCGCGCGACGGCGGGTTCGCGTTACCGCACGCGCGCGTGTTCGCGCGCCGCCGCCGCGACCGTCGGCAACCGGATGCTGAATATCGTTGCACCGGGAAGGGATTGGGCCTTGATGGTGCCGCCGTGCGCCTCGACGATGGAGGCGGCGATCGACAGTCCCAGCCCGAAGCTGCCCGCCGTGCGGGACCGGGACCGGTCGGCGCGCACGAACCGTTCGAACAGATGCGGCAGCAGGTCGGGGGCGATTCCGGGGCCGTCGTCGCGGACGGTCACCTCGACCTCGCCGCCGTCGGTGCGCACCGCCGTCGTCACGGTGGTGCCTTCGGGAGTGTGCACCCGCGCGTTGGACAGCAGGTTGGCCAGCGTCTGGTGCAGCCGGGCCCGGTCGCCGCGCACCCACACCGGCTGGTCGGGGACGTCGGTGAGCCAGCGGTGCGTCGGCGCGGACACCGCGGCGTCGTTGACGGCGTCGACGACGAGGTCGGTGAGGTCGACGTCGGTGCGGTCGAGGTCCTGGCCTTCGTCGAGCCGGGCCAGCAGCAGCAGGTCGGCGACCAGAGCGTTCATCCGCTGCGCCTCGGCCTCGATGCGCGCCAGCGAGTACTCGGTGGTCTCGGGCAGGATCGCGGCGTCCTGGCGGGTCAGCTCGGCGTAGCCGTGGATCGCCGCCAGCGGGGTGCGCAGCTCGTGGCTGGCGTCGGTGATGAACTGCCGCATCCGCCGGTCAGAGGCCGCGACGTCGGCCAGCGCGCGTTCGACGTGGTCGAGCAGCCGGTTGAGGGTATCGCCGACCAGGCCGACCTCGGTGCGGGGATCGGTGTCGCCGGTGGCCACCCGCGGGGTGATGGTGTGGTGGTCGCGGTCCAGCGGCAGCGCGGCGACCTCGGCGGCGGTGGCGGCGACGCGGCGCAGCGGGCGCAGCGCGTACCGCACGATCGCAACCGTGCTCAGCGCCGTCACCAGCAGCGCGATCACCGTCAGCCCCGTCACGACCGCGGTCTCGCGCACCATCGCCTCCCAGGCGGGCGCCCGCGACACCCCGGTCACCATGATCTCGTCGCCGTCACCGGGCCGGCTCATCATCCGGTACCAGCCCAGCTCGGGCAGCTTCACGGTGTGCGGATCGGTGCCGCTCCACGACATCGCCGCGATCGCGTCGACGACGGCGGATGGGGCGGGGACCGCCTCCCCGTCGACGAAGTGGGCCGAGTCGACCACCCGGCCGCCCTGGATCAGCGCGATGACGTTGTCGGGCGCCTGTCCGATGAGGTGGGTGAGCGGTTTCATCGCCCCCGGCGCGGGCAGCCGGCCGTCCTCCCCGGGCGTGGTGCGGTATTTCGTCACCGACTGGCTGAAACCCTCTGCGCTGGTGGTCAACTGGGCGTCGAGAATGCCGAGCACTGAGGACCGCAGGCTCCACACCGACATCCAGCCGAACGTCACCAGCGCGATCGCCACGACGGTCGACACCCCGACGACGAGCTGTCGGCGCAGCGACCAGCTCTGCCAGCGGCGTCTCATCCCGGCGGCCTGAGCATGTATCCGACACCGCGCACGGTGTGGATCATCGGCTCGCGACCGGCGTCGACCTTCTTACGCAGATACGACACGTACAGATCCACGATGCCGGAGCGGCCGCCGAAGTCGTAGTTCCACACCCGCTTGAGAATCTCTTTGCGGCTCAGCGCTTTACGCGGGTTGCGCATCAGGAACCGGAGCAGTTCGAACTCGGTCGAGGTCAGCGAGAGCGGTTCGCCGCCGCGGGTCACCTCCCGGCTGGCGCTGTCGAGGAACAGGTCGCCGACGGTCAGTGTCTCGACGTCCGGCGGGGTCAGGTACGCCGACCGGCGCAGCAGGCCGCGCAACCGGGCGACGAGTTCCTCCAGCGAGAACGGTTTGGTCATGTAGTCGTCGCCGCCGGCGGTCAGTCCGGTGACCCGGTCGGCGACGGAGTCCCGCGCGGTCAGGAACAGGATCGGCGTGTAGGTGCCCTCGGCGCGGATCCGCGCGAGCACCTCCAGGCCGTCCATGTCCGGCAGCATGATGTCGAGCACCAGCACGTCCGGGGTGTCGGCGCGGTACTTGGCGACGGCCTCGGCGGCGTCGTGCGCGACGTCGATCTCCCAGCCCTCGTAGCGCAGCGCCATCTTCACCAGGTTGGTCAGCGCGCGTTCGTCGTCGACGAGCAGCACCCGGATCGGGGACCCGTCGGGCCGGTACATCCTGGGCAGTTGCCCCAGGATGGCGCGCCGGGGCCCGCGCTCGCTGACCGGTGCAGACGTCACGTGTCCCATTGTTGCCGCTGAACGCGGTGACGGACAGGGCACTCATAGGACTTTCACAGAAAACCGCCGGATGCTTACCTGACGCCTTGAGAATGAATGCAATTCGGCCGGTCGTTCGCCGGTCACGAGTGCCCCGTCTGGTCCAGAATTGCCCCAGAGGAGGTCCGATGTCGTCGCACCTGGAAGTTTCGCGACCGTCAGGGCGCGAGCTGATTCCGCTGACCGGACAACGGGTGACGCTCGGCAAGGCCACCACCAACGCGGTGTCACTCGAGCACGACGAGACCGTGTCCCGGCTGCACGCGGTGCTGGAGAATCTCGGATTCGCCTGGTCCATCCGCGATCTGGGCAGCCGTAACGGGACTTATCTCAACGGTGAGCGGATCACCACCGAACGGGTGCTGCGCTCCGGTGACGAGGTGCGGGTGGGCCGGTCGCGGTTGATCTTCTGGGAGGTGCGCGACACCGGCGACGGCAGGCTTGACGAGGAGACGGTGACCGCGCAGCCGGTCGAGGCGCCGCCGCGGCTGACCCGCCGCGAGGTCGACGTGCTGGTGGCGCTGTGCCGCCCGCTGGTGTCCGACGACCCGTTTCCCGAGCCCGCCTCGGTCAAGCGGATGGCGGGCGAGCTGTTCGTCACCGAGGCCGCGGTCAAACAGCACCTGCAGAACCTCTACGACAAGTTCGCGGTGCCCGCCGAGGGTGACCGGCGGGTCCGGCTGGCCAACGAGGCGCTGCGCCGCGGCGCGGTGACGCTGGCGCAACTGCGCGCCACCTAGCTCAGGTGAAGTCGAGCGCCTCGACGTCGGCGACCGCGCCCTCGTGGGTGGGCCGGTCTGCGCCGCCGATGCAGTACACCGTCTGCCCGACCGCGGCCACCACCTGCCCGTGCACCGGGGTGTTCAGCGGCGCGACGGTGCGCCACTTGCCGGAGGCGATGTCGTACATCTCCACCGTCGGCAGCACGCGGGTGGGCTCCTCCCCGCCCACCACGACGATCCGGCCGTCGAGGTAGGCGGCGCCGTAGCTGCCGCGCGGGGTGGGCAGGGCGGGCAGCCGGTCCCAGTTGCCCGACACCGGGTCGAACCGCTCGAAGGCGGCGGAGTTCTCGTCGGCGGACAGCAGCCGCCCGCCGACGGTGTAGACGTAGGTGCCGTCCGACACCGCCGCCAGATGCTCGCGGGGCGTGGGGACGGCCGCCGCCTCCGACCACTCCCGGCCGTCGAAAACCTCTGTGGTGGCGACGAGTTCGCGGTTGTTCTGCCCGCCGACCACCACCAGCTTGTCGCCGACCACGGCGGCCGCGGGTGCGGCGCGGGGATGGCGCAGCGGGGGCAGCTCCTGCCACCGGCCGTCGCGGAGGACGAAGACCTTGTCCGAGGCCTCCGACAGGCTGTCGGTGGCGCCGCCGACGACGACCATCTCGTCGCGGTAGGTGGTGGCGGTGGCGTGGTGCAGCGGCACCGGCAGCGGCGGGCGGTCCTGCCAGGTGCCGGTCGCGGTGTGGTAGCTCTGCACCAGGTCCAGCGTCTCGCCCTCGCGCATGCCGCCGGCGATCCAGATCTCGTCGCCGAGCACCGCCCACGCCGTCATCAGCCGGGCGCTGGGGGCGTCGGGCAGCACCCGCCACTCCGGCGCCGGCTGCGGGCGGCGGGGCGCGAGCCGCAGCGCCTCGGCGGACGCGGTGATCTGGGTGTCGCCGGGGCCGGTGGCGCCGCCGATCGCGTACACGGTCTTGCCGACACCGGCGACCGCGGCGCCGTGGCGCGCGGTGCGCAGGTCCGGCAGCCCGTTCCAGGACTGCGTCGCCAGGTCCAGGGCCACTACGCTCTTCAGCGCCTGCCCGCCGGCCAGCCCGCCGACGACGACCAGCCTGCCGTCGGTGATGGTCACCCCGACATCGCTTCGGCGGCCGGGGATCTCGGGCAGCGTGGTCCAGCTGTCGGTGGCCGGGTCGTAGGCCTGAACGGTCGCCAGTTCGGTGCTGCCGTCGCTGCCGCCGACGACGTAGAGCAGCGCACCGTCGGACGCCGCGCCGGGCATCCGGCGGGCGGTCGGGACCGGCGCGCCGGGCCGCCACGAGGTGCCGTCGAAGATCTCGGTGCTGGTCAGTGGGTTCCCGGCGGCGTCGACGCCACCGGTGACCACGATGCGGTCACCGACGACGCCGGCGGCTGCCGCCGCGCGGGGCTGCATCAGCGGGGGCAGTGCCACCCAACGGCTGTTGACCACCCGCCACACCTGGTCGGTGGCGATCCGGTCGCCGCTGCCCTGGGTGCGCCACCCGCCGAGCACGACCGGGGTGTCCTGCCAGGTCACCGCCATCGCGTGCTGGACGGGGACGGGCAGCGGGTCACCGCTCTTCCAGCTCTCGATCGCCGGGTCGAAGCCCTCGTGGGCGCCGCTGACGCGGCCGTCGGGTTCGCGGCCGCCGAACACCCAGATGGTGCCGTCGGCCTCGGTGGCGGCGACGGCGGCGCGGGCGGCCCGGGCGTCGGTGATCGGGCGCCACTCGGCCTGCGCCTCCGGCGTCGTCGACGGGCCGGGGGCGGCGGCGGGCCGGGTGGCGGAGTCGCGCGTCGCGATCACCGCGAACACCCCGGAGGCGACCAGCAGCACGGTCGCGATCAACGCACCGGTGACGAGCAGAATCCGCTTGCGGCCCTGCGGTTTCGGCGGTGCCGGCGGTGGTAACGGCGGCGGACCGGTGGCACCGGCGGTGGGGCCTCGCTAAGCGGCAGCGCCTGGGTGCTGCCGGTCGGTTCGGTGCGAACGGCGGACTCGCTGAGCGCCATCGAGTCGGCGAGCAGGCCGTTGCTGCGCTGCGCCAGCTGCAGCTCCCGGCCGAACTCGGCCGCGGACCCGTACCGGGCGCCGGGATCCTTGGCCATCGCCTTCTCGATCGCCGCACAGACGTCGGCGGGGATGCCCGCAGGCCGCAGATCCGGCACCGGGGTCTCGGTGACCCGCAGATAATGGGCCATCAGATCCTCGTCGGCGCGGCGTTCGTGCGGCGGGCTGCCCGCGATCAGCGCGTAGAGGGTGGCGCCGAGCGAGTAGACGTCGGCCGCGACCGTCGGCGGGTTCCCGGCGAGCACCTCGGGCGCGGTGTAGGACAGTGTGCCGGTGAAGAATCCGGTCACGGTCTGGTAGCCGCCCGCGATCCGTGCGGTGCCGAAGTCACTGAGCTGCGGTTCGCCGTAGTCGTTGACGAGCACGTTGGCGGGTTTGATGTCGCGGTGCAGGGTGTCGGCGCGGTGCGCGGTTTCCAGTGCGCCGCAGAGCTTTACGCCGATCTTGAGCGCCTCGGGCCAGCCGATGCGGCCTTCCCGGCGTACGCGTTCGGCCAGCGAGCCCGCCGCGTGGTACGGCATCACGATGAACGGCCGGTTGGTCTCGGTCATGCCGACCTGCAGGATGTTGACGATGTTCGGGTGCCCGGACAGCGCACCCATCGCCACGCCCTCGCGCAGGAACCGTTCGCGGTCGCCCTCGTCGAGGTCGGAGGCCAGCACCTTGATCGCGACGCTTCGGCGCAGCGAGGTCTGGTAGCAGCGGTAGACCACCCCGCTGCCGCCGCGGCCGACCTCGACGGCGTCGGCGAACCCGGCCTGAGCCAGCTCAGACGCGATAGCGCCGCCCATGGCGATCAACGCTACCGAGCGCATCTTCGGAAAAGATGGAATTCGCAGGAAGACCACCACATATCCCGGTCGGGACCGAGGTGGCTGGTCAGCGATACTCGTGCGGTGGACTCCGCGGCCGTCACCATCGCTTCGATCGAGATCGCCGATCCCGCGCAGGCCTGGCGGGACGCCGGTTTCACCGTCGACGCCGACGGTGACTGCCGGGTCGGCGGGGTGCGGCTCCGGCTGACCGGACCGGCGTCCGGTGACGGCATCGTGGGCTGGTCGCTGCGCGGGGTGCCCGCCTCGCTGGGCGAGGTCGACGGCATCGCGACCTCCCCGTCGGACGATCCGCCCCCGACGCCGGCCGAGCATCCCAACGGCGTCACGTCGATCGATCACGTGGTGGTGCTGTCGCCGGACCTGGACCGCACCGTCACCGCGCTGCGCGCGCTCGGCGTCGAGCCGCGCCGCGAACGCGAGGGCCGGCTGGCGGGGCATCCGATCCGGCAGGTGTTCTTCCGGTTCGGCGAGGTGATCATCGAGGCCGTCGGCGCCCCGGACACCAGGGCGGAGGGACCGGCCTCGCTGTGGGGCATCACCTACGTCGTCGCCGACATCGACGCCACCGCCGAGCGCTTCGGGGACCGCACCTCGCCGGTGAAGGACGCCGTACAGCCGGGCAGGCGGATCACCACGCTGCGGCACCGCGACTTCGGCATGTCGGTGCGCACCGCGATGATCTCCGCCCCTATCCTCTGACCGTGAGCTCGGAGCCCGTCATCATCCACACCGACGGCGGCTGCCGCCCGAACCCGGGACCCGGCGGCTGGGGTGCGGTGCTGCGGCACCGCTCGCACGTGCGCGAGCTGTACGGCGGTGAGCTCGACACCAGCAACAACCGGATGGAGCTGACCGCGCCGATCATGGCGCTGGAGGCGCTGACCCGGCCGGTGCTGGTGCACCTCTACACCGACAGCACCTACGTGCGCAACGGCATCACCAAGTGGGTGCACGGCTGGCAGCGCAACGGCTGGATGACCGCGTCACGGCAGCCGGTGAAGAACGTCGACCTGTGGCAGCGCCTCCAATCGGCTTGTGCCCGGCACGAAGTCGAGTGGTTCTGGGTGCGCGGGCACTCCGGGGTGGCCGACAACGAGCTGGCCGACCAGCTGGCCACCCGGGGCCTGATGGAGGCGATGGACGGGGCGCTGCGCTAGCGGGCCGAGGGAAATCGCGGCGGGCGCTTCTCCCGGATCGCGGTGTAGCCCTCGACGACGTCGGGTCCGAGGAAGGTCAGCATCTCGTAGGCCGCGGACTGGTCGAACGTCGGGCCCATCGTGCGCAGCCAGTTGTTCAGGGTGCGTTTGGTCAGCCGGATCGCCTGCTGCGCACCGGTGGCCAGCGCGTCGGCGACCCGTAGCGCCTCGTCGAGCACCTGCTCGCGGGGCAGCGCCTTGGCCACCAGGCCGATCCGCTCGGCCTCGACGCCGGTGATCATCTCGCCGGTCAGCAGGTAGTAGCGGGCCTTGGCCATGCCGACCAGCAGCGGCCAGATGATCGCGGCGTGATCACCCGCGGCGACACCGAGTTTGACGTGGCCGTCGCCGATGCGGGCGTCCTCGGCGGCGATCGCGACGTCGGCGAGCAGCGCGGCCACGGTGCCGGCGCCGACGGCCACCCCGTTGATGGCCGAGACGATGGGCTTCTCGCAGTTGATCATGTTGTAGACCAGGTCGCTCATCTCGGCGAGCATGTGCGACACGCGGTCGTAGTCACCGGCCATGCGTTCGACCATCGCCAGGTCGCCGCCCGCCGAGAACGCCTTGCCCGCACCGGTGATCACCGCGACCCGGGTCTGCGGGTCCTCGGCGACGTCGCGCCAGATCCGGGCCAGCTCGGTGTGCATCTCCTCGTCGGCGGCGTTGTACTTCTCCGGCCGGTTCAGCGTGATCAGCAGGACGCCGTTGTCGCGGCGGGTCAGCGTCAGCTGGTTGTAGTCCTCGAAGCCCATGGTGGACAGCCTTGCACCCGGCGCCTTATCCGGTGCGGGAACCGACGGTGACCGTCACCTCGTGGCGCTGACCGCCCCGCTCGAACACCAGCTGCTCGCGTGAGCCGGGGACGGTCCTGCGCAGCGCGGACAGCAGGTCCTCCACCGAGCCGATCCGCTCGCCGGCGAAGCCGACGATGACGTCACCGGGCCGGACTCCCGCGGCCGCGGCGGGCGCGGCGCGGTCCAGTGCGAGCACCAGCGCACCCTCCTCGCTGCGCACCCCCAGCCGGCGGCGCACCGAGGGGCTGATCGGGCTCAGCGACAGCCCCAGGTACGGGTGGCTGACCTCGCCCTTCGTCAGCAGCTGGTCGGCCACGTCCAGCACGGTCGCCGTCGGGATCGCGAAACCGATTGACACCGCGCCCATGTCGGGCGGGATGTAGGCCTCGTTGATCCCGATGACCCGGCCCTCGACGTCCAGCAGCGCTCCGCCCGAGTTGCCCGGGGAGATCGACGCGTCGGTCTGGATCAGGTCCACCAGCGACGCGCTCTGCGTGGCCGCGCCCGGAATGTCGCGGTGCAGGCCCGACACGACGCCCACGGTCACCGAGTTGGAGAACCCGAGCGGGCTGCCGATCGCGATCGCGATCTCGCCGGGCCTCGGCAGGTCGGTGCGGTACTCCGGGACCGGCAGGTTCTTGCGTTCGGTGCGCACCACCGCCAGGTCGGTCACGGTGTCGGTGGCCAGCACCTCGCCCGGTGAGCTGGTGCCGTCCGCGAACTCGATGGTGACCCGGCGGTCGTCACCGACGACGTGGGCGTTGGTGACCACGATGTCGTCGCGCAGCACCACCGCGCTGCCCAGGCCGTCGCGGCGCTGGACCGTGGCCACGCTGGGGCTGAGCCGTTCCACCACGTCGGCGAACCCGGCCGGGGCCAGGGCGCCCGACGGGGTGGGCGCCGCGGTGCTGGTCTCCGTGTCTGCGGTGGTGGTCGGTGCGGCCGACGGCGCCGGTGCGGGCTGCGGGGCGGGGCCGCACGCCGACACACCCACGGCCAGTGCCAGCGCGACGGTGGCAACGGGGATGCGCTTCATGCCTTTTGGTTTACCCCATGCCTTCCCAGCGGACCTCGTCGGGTGATTTGTCCGGCCGCAGCCCCCGCCAACTGGGTTGGCGCAGCCGGTTGTCGGAGGTGCGTTCGCTGTAGCGGACCTCGCCGACGAGCTCGGGCCGCACGAACGTCACGCCCCTGGCGTCCTGGCGCGGCAGCGGGTCGAGGAACGGGCTCTCGTCGGTGTGCAGCGGTTCGAGCGTCGTCTTGAGCTTGTCGAGCTCCTTGTCGGTGAACCCGGTACCCACCCGGCCGACGAACTGCAGTCCACCGTCGACCGGGACCCCCAGCATCAGCGCACCGATCCCGGTGGAGCGGCCGCCCTCGCCGCGGCGCCAGCCGCCGATCACCACCTCCTGGGTGTTCCACAGCTTGTCCTTGATCCACGACTTCGACCGTCGCCCCGGCTGATACGTCGAGTCGAGCTTCTTGGCGACCACACCCTCCCAGCGCTTCGTGCGCGCGTACTCGAGTGCGTCGGCACCGGTGTCGCCGGGCAGTCGGTCCGGCACGATCAGCCCGCCGCCGTCGGCCAGCGCCCCGAGGATCCTGCGCCGGTCGGAGTACTTGGCGCGCAACAGCGGCCGGTCGTCGAGGTGCAGGATGTCGAACGCCCAGAACTCGACCCGGGTGGAGCGGGCGCGGTTCTGCATCTCGCCGAAGCTCGGCACCCCGGACTCGTCGAGCGCGACCGCCTCGCCGTCGAGGATGACGTGATGGTCGGCGAGATCGGCTGCGATGGCCTGGAATTGGGGGAACTCGGCGGTGACGTCGCGGCCGCTGCGCGAGCGCAGCCGCAGCGTGCCGTGGTCGGCGTCGAGGATCATCCGGTAGCCGTCCCACTTGCCCTCGAACGCCCACTGCTTGCTGGTGAGCCGCGCCACCGATCCCTCGGTGGACAGCATCGGCGCGATGTCGCCGGCGTGCGGGCGCTGCTGTTCCTTCATCCGGTGCGCCAGCCAGTTCTTGCCGTCGGTCTGGATCAGCGCGTAGCGGCCGTCGATCGTCGAGCCGTGCAGGGTGATGATCACCTCGCCGCCCTGGCGCTTGCTGTCGGGCGGGACGTCGTTGAACTTCTCGGCCTCGTAGGTGCCGGTGTCCCAGATGATCATCCTGCCGCCGCCGTACTCGCCCTTGGGGATCTCGCCGTGGAAGGTCAGGTATTCCAGCGGATGGTCCTCGGTATGCACGGCGAGGTGGTTCACCGACGGGGTGTCGGGCAGGTTCTTCGGCACCGCCCAGCTGACCAGCACCCCGTCGCGTTCCAGACGCAGGTCGTAGTGCAGCCGGCGGGCGTGGTGCTCCTGGATGACGAACCGGTTGTCCTGCCCCGGTTTCGGGGGTTTGACCGGAACGGGCTCAGGGGTTTTCGCCGCGTCGCGCATGCTGCGGTAGGCGGTCAACCGGTCGGGCACCGGGACCGTCTCGTCCAGCGGCGCCAGCAGGTCGCCCATCTCCTGCACCCGCTCGAGCACCTCGTCGAAGCGCAGGTGGCGCAGCTTCGGATCGGCGATCTCGTCCCACGTGCGGGGCGCGGCGACGGTCGGATGTTCGCGTCCGCGAAGCGAATACGGCGCGATGGTGGTCTTGGCGGCGCTGTTCTGGCTCCAGTCGACGAACACCTTGCCGGTGCGCAGGCTCCTGGTCATCGTCGCGGTGACCTGTTTGGGCATCGTCTGTTCGAGCTGCTGGGCGACACGGCGCGCCAGCACCGACGCACCCCGCGAGCTGATCGGCTCCTCCAGCGGGACATACAGGTGCAGGCCCTTGCTGCCGCTGGTCAGCGGGTAGGTGGTCAGCCCGATGTCGCTGATCAGGTCGCGCACCTCGTGGGCCACCTCGCACAGCTGCCGGAAGGTCACGCCCTCGCCGGGGTCGAGGTCGAACACGATGCGGGTGGCCGGCCCGGGTTTGCGCTCCCCGCCCTCGCCGACGAACCGCCACTGCGGCACATGCACTTCCAGCGCCGCCTGCTGCGCGATCCAGGCCAGTCCCTCGGCGGTGTCGATCAGCGGGTAGGTCGTGGTCCCGGACCGGTGGGTGACCGATGCGCGGTCCAGCCACTCCGGCGCCGACGACGCGAGCTGCTTCTCGAAGAACGACGCCTCCTCGACACCGTTGGGCCAGCGCTTGCGCGTGACGGCGCGGCCCGCGATGTGCGGGATCATCGCCTCGGCGATGCCGACGTAGTAGTCGAACACCTGGCCCTTGGTGGTGCCCGTCGCCGGGTACAGCACCTTGTCCGGGTTGGTCAGCTTCACCCGGCCGAAACGATCCACAGTGAGAACGTATACCCGCTGATAGCGTGGATCCGTGACCAGAATTCTCGCGGCGCTGGCGACCGCGGTGGCGGTGCCGCTGCTGGTGGCCGCGCCGGCGGGCGCGGACCCCGAGGATCTGCTGCCCTACTGCTCGGGCGATCAGACCCCGATCGACACCCACTGCCGCCCGATGGCGCATCAGGAGGTCACGCACGGTTCCGGGCTGGATCCGGATCTGCCGGGCGGGCTGACCCCCGGCAACGCGCCTGTCCTGGGCGGCTAGTTGAGCCGCTCTCCGGTCTTCGGGTGGAACAGGTGCACAGCGCCTTCCGGGTGCCTGCGCAGCCGCACGGTGTCGGCCAGCCGCGGCGCGGTGCGCGGGTTGCAGCGCGCCACCAGTTGCACGTCCGGACCCGCGTGCGTGTACACGTAGGCCTCGCTGCCGAGGTCCTCGACGAGGTCGACGACCGCGGCGACCCCGCCGTCGTCGGAGATCTCCAGCGCCTCCGGGCGGATGCCGAAGGTGACCTCCGACAGGCCCGCCTCGCTGAGCCTGGTCAGCTGGTCACGTTCCAGCGGCAGCGTGGAATCGCCGATCCGCACCCCGTCCGGGGCGAGCGGCACGGTCACCAGGTTCATCGCCGGTGAGCCGATGAACCCGGCGACGAACGCGTTGGCGGGCTTGTCGTACAGGTCGTTCGGGGCGGCGAACTGCTGCAGCTTGCCGCCGCGCAGCACCGCGACGCGGTCGCCCATCGTCATCGCCTCCACCTGGTCGTGGGTGACGTAGACGGTGGTGGTGCCGAGCCGGCGCTGCAGCGCGGCGATCTGGGTGCGGGTCTGCACCCGCAGTTTCGCGTCGAGGTTCGACAACGGCTCGTCCATGCAGAACACCTGCGGTTCCCGCACGATCGCGCGGCCCATCGCGACGCGCTGGCGCTGACCGCCGGACAGCTTGGCGGGCTTGCGGTCCAGGAACTCGGTGAGGTCGAGGATCTTGGCGGCCTCCTCGACCTTGCGGCGGCGCTCGTCGGCGGGCACCCCGCGCAGTTTCAGCGCGAAGCCCATGTTCTCGGCGACGGTCTTGTTCGGGTACAGCGCGTAGTTCTGGAACACCATCGCGATGTCGCGGTCCTTGGACGGCACGCCGACCATGTTCTTGCCGCCGATCTCGATGGTGCCCTCGTCGATCTCCTCCAGCCCGGCCAGCATCCGCAGCGCGGTGCTCTTGCCCGAGCCCGACGGGCCGACCAGCACCACGAACTCGCCGTCGGCGATGTCGAGGTTCAGCGAATCGACCGCAAGCTTGTCCGAACCCTCGTAGATGCAGGAGGCGTTGCGGTAGGTGATTGATGCCATTGAGGGGCTCCTCTACTTGATTGCGCCGAAGGACAGACCGCGGACGAGCTTGTTCTGGGCGAACCATCCGCACAGGATCACCGGCAGCGCGGCCATGGTGGCCGCCGCCGACAGCACCGCCCAGTACTGCCCCTCGCCGGCGATGAAGCCGACGAGGTAGACCGGCATGGTCTGGGCGTTGACCGCGGTCAGGTTGACCGCGAAGAAGAACTCGTTCCAGGCGAAGATCACGCAGATCAACGCCGTCGCCGCGATCCCGGGTGAGACCAGCGGCAGGATCACCTCGCGCACCGCGCGCCACAGGCTGGCGCCGTCGAGGCTGGCGGCCTCGAGCAGTTCGGCGGGCACCTCCAGGAAGAAGGAGCGCATCATCCACACCGCGATCGGCAGGTTCATCGCCGTGTAGAGCACGACGAGCGCCCAGATGTTGTCCAGCAGGCCGATATTCGACACGATCACGTACAGCGGCAGGATGGCCGCGACGATCGGCAGCATCTTGGTGCTCATGAAGAAGAACAGCGCGTCCTGGGTCTTGCGCACCGGCCGCAGCGACAGTGCGAACGCCGCGGGCACCCCGAGCAGCAGCACCAGCAGCGTCGAGATGCCGGTCGCGAACAGCGAGTTCAGCATCGCCGGGCCGATGCCCTGGTTGAACACCTCGCCGTACTGGTCCAGCGTCGGGGTGAAGAACAGTTTCGGCGGGGTGGACGCCGCGTCGGCCTCCCGTTTGAACGACGTCAGCACCATCCAGAACACCGGGAAGAAGAACGCCAGCCCGGCGATCCAGGCCACCACGCCCCACGGGCTGAAGGCGCGCGACTTCTTCTTCCGCTTGATCTCGGGTTCGGTTGTCGTCGTTGTTCTTTCGGCTGTCGTGGTCATCAGGCCGCCTCTTCCTTGCCGGAGAACGATTTGAAGATCAGGCGCAGGGCGAAGCTGGCGATGATGATCGTGAAGACCACCACGACCACGCCCATGGCCGCCGCCTGGCCCATGTCGAAGCCCAGGAAGGCGCGCTGGTAGATGTAGAACGGCAGGTTCGCGCTGGCGATGCCGGGCCCGCCCTGGGTCATCATGTAGATGGTGTCGAAGGTGTTGACCAGATACACCGCGCCGAGCACGACGCCCAGTTCGATGAAGCGCCGAAGGTGCGGCAGTGTCAGCTCCCGGAAGAGCTGCAGCGCTCCCGCACCGTCGACTCGGCCGGCCTCCAGGATGTCGCGTGGCATCGACTGGAGGCCGGCGAGGATCAGCAGCATCATGAACGGGGTCCACTGCCAGACCAGCACCACGATCACCATGGTCAGCGGGTACTGGCCGATCCAGTCGACCCGGTCGATGCCGACCAGCGACAGCGCCCAGTTCAGGATGCCGTTGTTCGGGTCCAGGATGGTGGTCTTCCAGATCAGCGCTCCCGCAACGGGTGTGACGAGGAACGGGGTGATCAGCAGCGTGCGCACGACGCCGCGGCCGAGGAAGGCCCGGTCCAGCAGCAGCGCGAGCAGCAGCCCGAGGAACGCCGAGACCAGCACCACCGCGACGATCAGGACCACGGTGTGCCATGCCACCGACCAGAACTGGCTGTCCTTGGCCACGGTGACGTAGTTCTGCAGCCCGACGAACTCCCGCGACCCGGGCCGCACCAGGTTCCACGACAGGGTCGAGTAGTAGAGGGTGAACAAGAACGGCACCTGGGTGACCACGATCATGAAGATCAGGGCGGGCAGCAACGGGCCGCGTCGCCGCCAGCCCTCGGCGCGGCTGACCCCCGCGCCCTGCGACTCCCGGATCCGGCGGACCCGTTCTGCGACGTCGGGATCGGCGACGTCGATCTCAGCGGTTGCGGTCATCACTTCTCCTGATAGGTGCGGCCGACGACCTCGGCGTACTGCTGGGCCTGTTCGAGTGCGTCGTCCACCGACTTCTGGCCGGCGATGGCGGCGCTGATCTGCTGGCTCACCCGGGTGCCGAGGTCCTGGAACTCGGGGATGCCGACGAACTGGATCCCGGTGTAGGGCACCGGTTGCACGGTGGGCTCGTTGGGGGTGGCGTTCTCGATCGAGCGCAGGGTCAGCGGCCCGTAGGACTGCGAGATCTTCTCGTACTCGGGCAGTTCGGTGTAGGTCGACACCCGACTGCCCGGTGGCACCCGCGCCCAGCCCAGCTTCTCGCCGACCAGCTTCATGTAGTCCTTGCTGGTCATCCAGGAGATGAACTTCCATGCGCCGTCGGGGTTCTTGGCGGCCTTCGGGATGCCCAGCGCCCAGGTGTACAGCCAGCCGGAGTCCGGCTTCTCGACGATCGGGGCGGGCAGGTAGCCGATCTTGCCGACCAGGTCGGGGTACTCCTTGGGGTCCTCGAGCACCGACACCGCCGAGGTGGCGTCGTACCACATCGCGGTCTGGCCCTGACCGAACAGGTTGGCGCACTCCTGGAATCCCGTTGCCGCCGCGCCCAGTTCACCGGAGCGGTTGACCAGGTCGACGTAGAAGTTGACGGCCTTGCGCACCTCGGGGCTGGTCAGCTGCGCGTTCCAGTTCTCGTCGAACCAGCGGCCGCCGAAGGTGTTGATCACGGTGTCCAGCGGGGCGAGCACCTCACCCCAGCCGGGCTTGCCGCGCAGGCAGATGCCGGCCCGGTTGGGCGTCTTGAGCGTGTCGGCCCAGCCGGCGACCTCCTGCCAGGTGGGCTGGTAGTCCGGGGACGGGTCCACGGCGATGCCGGCCTGTTCGAAGAGATCCTTGCGGTACATCAGAAACGACGACTCGCCGTAGAACGGCACCGCGTACATGTCGCCCTCGTAGGACAGCGACTCGCGCAGCGACGGGATGAAGTCGTCCTCGTCGTATCCGGGGGTGGCGGCCATGTAGTCGGAGAGGTTGACCAGCCAGCCGTCCTTGGCCCACTGCGGGGTCTCGTAGTTGCTGATCATCACGACGTCGAACTCGCTGCCGCCCATCGCCGTCGACATGGTGATCTTGGCGCGGGCCTGGTTCTCCGACAGCGTGATGAACCTCAGCTTGGTGCCCGGGTTGTCCTTCTCGAACTCCGCCGACAACTGCCGGGCGTCGGTCATCTGGGAGTTCGACACCATGGCGATCGTGACCTGGTCCTCGGAGGCCCCGAGGCTACCCGCGCCCGAGCAGCCGGCGGTCAGTGTCAGCCCCGCCGCGGCCAGACCTGCGGCCCATCTCCGTAGCGCGTTCACTTCATCTCACCTCTCATCGGTCCAATCCCTACTGAGCCAAGAGCCAACGGGCACAGTCGATGTCGCACACCAGCAGCTTGGCGAGCTTGCCCCGCAGGGCGCCGAGGGTGGCCTGATGCTTGGCGGCGCCGCTGGAGATCAGCAGCGACTTCTCGCAGTTGCGGATGTCCTCCAGCGGCACCGACACCGCCCGCTCCTGCAGTTCGGTGGCCACGGGCGCGCCGTGCGCGTCGAAGAACCGGCCGCCGATCTCGCCGACGGCGCCGAGCGCGACGAGTTCGTCGAGCATCCGGGTGTCGATGAAGCTGCCCTCGAACAGGGTGGTGGACGTCGAGACCGCGCCGACGCCGAACAGCATCATGTCGGCGCGCCTGCCGGCCTCCAGGGTGCGCGAGATGATCGAGTCGCTGCGCATCGACGCCACGGTCGAGGGATCGGCATACAGCGGCGCGGGTAAACGTAGCGTCGCGGCGCGCAGCGTGTCGGCGCAGCGGGACAGGATCTGCTCGGTGCCGGTCTGGTAGGCGGCGGTCGACATGGCGCCGTCGAGCTGGACCACCGCGCGGCAGCTGGCCACCCCGGGGGTCAACGCGTTGGCGACCGCGACCTGCTCGGGGCCCCAGGTGAAACCGAGGACGTCGTCGGCCGACAGCCGGCGCATCAGCAGCGCGGCCGCGGCGCGGCCCACCGGCGCGAACGACGACGGCCGCGCGGAGTCGTCGGCGCCGTGCCCGGCGATCACCGCCTCGGTTAGGCCGAACCGGCGCTCGAGCTCGCGCTCCTCCTCGGCGTGCAGATCGTCGGTGAGGTCGGGCGGGATCGCGACCTCGATGCGCACCAGCCCCCTGGCCTTGGCGCGGGCGACCAGCCGGCCGGCGGTGGGCCGGGAGACGCCGAGCCGGCCCGCGATCTCGGCCTGGGTCAGGCCGTCGAGGTAGTACATCGTCGCCGCTCGCAGCGCGAGCCGGATGTCCTCGCGGGCGCCGCCGTCGGCCCCTGTCCCAGAACGTGCCCCAGACCGTGTCACTGACCCTGCCACCTTTTCATGCGTGAGCATTTGCTCAGGGGTGCGAGTAGATGCTCATGACGCTAGCATGGGGGTGTGACGCACACAACACCTTCTTCGCGAATGCGGGCCGCCGTCCTCCTCGAACCCGGACGCATCGAACTGCAGGAACGGCCGGTCCCCCGCCCCGACCCCGGCGACGTGCTGATCCGGGTGTCCGCGGTGGGGGTGTGCGGATCGGACACCCACTACTACCGGCACGGCCGGATCGGCGAGTTCGTCGTCGAGGCCCCCCTGGTGCTCGGCCACGAGGCCGCGGGCACCATCGTCGACGTCGGCGAGGGGGTGGACCGCTCGCGGATCGGTCAGCGGGTGTCGATCGAGCCGCAGCGCCCCGACCCGGACTCCGCCGAGACCCGCCGCGGCCACTACAACCTGTGCCCGCACATGCGGTTCTACGGGACACCGCCGGTCGACGGCGCGCTGTGCGACTACGTCACGATCGGCGCGCAGTTCGCGCACCCGGTGCCGGACTCGATGTCCGACGACGCCGCGGCGCTGTGCGAACCGCTGTCGGTGGGCATCGCGGCGACGCGCAAGGCGGGGATCGGCGAGGGCTCCCGGGTGCTGATCGCCGGTGCGGGGCCGATCGGCATCGTGCTGGCCCAGGTGGCGCGCGCGTACGGGGCGACCGACATCGTCGTCACCGATCCGGTCGAGGCCCGCCGCACCCAGGCCCGCTCGTTCGGCGCGACCGAGGTGCTCGATCCGACCGCGGGCCCGCTGCCGGACCTGGGGGTCGACGCGTTCATCGACGCCTCCGGGGCGCCGTCGGCGATCACCGACGGGATCCGCGCGGTGCGGCCGGCGGGCAACGTCGTGCTGGTCGGGCTGGGCGCGGAGACAATGGAACTGCCGGTGCAGGTGATCCAGAACCGGGAACTGGTGCTGACCGGGGTGTTCCGGTACGCCGACACATGGCCGACGGCGATCGAACTGGTCGAGTCCGGCCGGGTCGACCTCGACGCGATGGTGACCGCGCGGTTCCCGCTGGAGCGCACCGCCGAGGCGCTGGACTCCGATCGCACACCGGGTAGCGTCAAGAGCGTGGTGACGGTGTCATGACGCTCGCGACCCCCGGCTACGACCGGTCCGAAATCTCAATCGGGATCGTGCATTTCGGTGTCGGCGGCTTTCACCGCGCACACCAGGCGATGTATATCGACCGGCTGCTGGAGATGGGCCTGGCCCGCGACTGGGGTATCTGCGGTGTCGGGGTGATGCCCGCCGACCGCCGGATGGCCGAGGTGATGGCCGCCCAGGACTGCCGGTACACGCTGCTGCTGGAGAAGCCCGACGGCACCCGCGAGGCCAAGGTGATCGGCTCGATCGTCGACTACCGCTACGCCCCCGACGATCCCGAGTCCGTCGTCGAACTGCTCGCCGCGCCGGACACCCGGATCATCTCGCTGACCATCACCGAGGGCGGCTACACCCTCGACAACCTGCCCGAGGTGAACGTCTTCGGGCTGGTGGCCGACGCGCTGGCCCGCCGCCGCGACCGCGGCCTCGGCTCACCGACGATCGTGTCCTGCGACAACATCGAGGGCAACGGCGAGGTCGCCCGCCACGCGTTCACCACCTACGCCGAGCACAGGCACCCGGGCCTCGGCGAGTGGATCAGCAGCCACACCCGGTTCCCGAACTCGATGGTCGACCGCATCACGCCGGTCACCACACCCGAGGTGATCGAGGCCGTGGCAACCGAATTCGGTGTCGAGGACCGGTGGCCGGTGGTGGCCGAACCGTTCACCTCCTGGGTGCTGGAGGACACCTTCAGCGCCGGGCGCCCGCCGCTGGAGCAGGCGGGGGTGCTGCTGGTCGACGATGTCACCCCCTACGAGCTGATGAAGCTGCGACTGCTCAACGCCGGCCACCAGGCGCTGTGCTACTTCGCCTACCTGGCCGGCTACCGACTGGTGCACGACGCGGCATCGGATCCGCTGTTCGCCGACTTCCTGTTGGCCTACATGGACGACGAGGCGACCCCCACGCTCAAGCCGGTGCCGGGCATCGACCTGCCCGACTACAAGCGCACCCTCATCGAGCGGTTCGCCAATCCGGGCGTGAAGGACACCATCGCGCGGTTGTGTTTCGGATCCTCGGACCGGATCCCGAAGTGGCTGCTGCCGGTGATCCGGGAGAACCTGAAAACCGGTGCGCCGATTCGGTGTTCGGCCGCGGTGGTGGCCAGCTGGGCCCGCTACGCCGAGGGCGTCGACGAGCAGGGCGAGCCGATCGACGTGCAGGACTCGCTGGCCGACACCCTGGTGCCGCTGGCCCGCAGCCAGCGTGCGCACCCGACCGCGTTCATCGAGAACACTGCGCTGTTCGGCGATCTCGCGCAACACGAGCGGTTCGTGCGGGATTACCTGTGGGCGCTGGACTCGCTGCACCGCGACGGCGCGCGCGCCACCCTGGAGGCGTTGCGCTGATGAGGGCACTGGTGATCGGGGAGGCGCTGATCGACATCGTCGAGCGCGCAGGCGAGGTCGACGGCGACGGCGGCACCGAGTACGTCGGTGGCAGCCCGCTCAACGTCGCGGTCGGGCTGGCCCGGCTGGGCCGCGACGTCGACTTCCTCACCCACATCGGCACCGACGCCCGCGGGCGGCGGATCGCCGACTACGTCAAGGCCTCCGGGGCGCGACTGGTCGCCGGCAGCACCACCGCGGCGCGGACACCGACCGCACGGGCGATGCTCGACGAACACGGTTCGGCGCGCTACGAGTTCGACATCGACTGGCAGCTGTCGGGCACCCCGGAGGTGCGGCCACCGCTGGTCGTGCACAGCGGATCGATCGCCACCGCACTGGAACCGGGCTGCCGCGCCGCCGCCGCGCTGGTGGACACGTACCGGACGTCGGCGACGGTGACGTTCGACCCCAACGTGCGCCCCGCGCTGATCACCGACGACGACTCGGTGCGCGGGCGCATCGACCGGCTCATCGAACGCGCCGATGTGGTCAAGGCCAGCGACGAGGACATGCGCTGGATCGACGCCGACCGCTCCCCCGAGGACATCGCGCGCACGTGGCTGTCGCTGGGCCCGTCGATCGTGGCGGTGACGATGGGCGGCCGGGGCGCGTTCGCGGTGTGCGCGGCGGGTGAGGTGCGGGTGCCGGCGTTCCCGGTGGACGTCGTCGACACCGTCGGCGCCGGCGACGCGTTCATGACCGGGCTGATCGACGCGCTGTGGACGCTGAACCTGCTGGGCGCCGACCGTCGCCGCGACCTGGCCCGGATCAGCATCGAGACACTGACGGACGTGATCCGCACCGCCGCGATGTCGTCGGCGCTGACGGTCGCGAAAGCCGGCGCTCAACTCCCTGACCGCACAACCCGCGATGAGGCGCTCAAATCGGCCATACTGGGCTGATGCGTTCCATATGGAAGGGTTCGATCGCGTTCGGCCTGGTGAACGTGCCGGTCAAGGTCTACAGCGCGCAGCAGGACCATGACGTCAAGTTCCACCAGGTGCACGCGAAGGACAACGGACGCATCCGCTACAAACGCGTGTGCGAGGTCTGCGGTGAGGAGGTCGAGTACCGCGACATCGCCAAGGCCTTCGAATCCGACGACGGCCAGACGGTGATCATCACCGACGAGGACATCGCCTCACTGCCCGAGGAACGCAGCCGCGAGATCGAGGTGCTGGAGTTCGTCCCGGCCAGCGACATCGACCCGATGCTGTACGACCGCAGCTATTTCCTCGAGCCCGAGGGTAAGTCCACGAAATCCTATGTGCTGCTGACCAAGACGCTCAAGGAGACCGACCGGGTCGCGATCGTGCACTTCGCGCTGCGCAACAAGACGCGGCTGGCGGCGCTGCGGGTGCAGGACTTCAGCAAGCGCGACGTGATGGTGGTGCAGACGCTGCTGTGGCCCGACGAGATCCGTGATCCCGATTTCCCGGTGCTGGACAAGGAAGTCGAGATCAAGCCGGCCGAGCTGAAGATGGCCGCGCAGGTGGTCGACTCGATGACCGACGACTTCAACCCGGACCGCTACCACGATGAGTACCAGGAACAGCTCAAGGAGCTGATCACCGCGAAACTCGAAGGCGGCGAAGCGTTTACCACCGAGGAGCAGCCGCAGGAGCTCGACGAGACCGAGGACGTGTCCGATCTGCTGGCCAAACTGGAGGCCAGCGTGAAGGCCCGCCGCGAGGCCAAGAAGGCACCGGCGAAGAAGTCCGCCGACAAGTCACCGGCCAAGAAGTCGCCTGCGAAGAAGGCGGCCAAGAAGACACCGGCCAAGAAGGCCGCATCCAAGAAGTGACCGCCCCGGTCTAGTCCAGATCGTCGTCGGCCACCGCGATCGTCACCCTCGCACGGTCGTACGGGGTCTCCATCGGATGGTAGATCTGGAAGCCCAGGCCACCGTTGAGGGCGAACAGCAGGAAGTTGTCCTCACCGACGAAACCCTCGTCCGGCGTGTAGGTGGTGATGTTGCCGACGATCGACACACTGCCGTTGGCGGGCAGGTAGTCGGGATGCAGCGTGTAGATGATGGTCTCCCCGTCGGCGTCGGTGGCGGGCAGCTCACCGATCGACACCGGGCCCGCACCCGCAGCGACCTCGAGGCTGATCTCGTCGGCGCCGATGTCCGGGCCACGGTTGGCGAACGTGGCGTTCACCTGGCGGCGCGTCCAGGCCAACACACCCCACAGCAGTGCGTTCTCCAGCGGTGACCCGGGACCGACGACCGGTTCGAAGAACGTGACGACGAGGTCGACCGTCGCGGCGAACAGCGCCGCCGGGACGGCGAGCAGCCTCATCACCGGGCTGGGCGCCGCCGGGATCGGGACCATCACCGGCTCCTCGACCGCCACCGCCAGGGGTGCGACGGAGTCCACCGGCGGGTCCACGCGGCGGGCCGCGGCACCGACCGCGGGGACATCTTCGGCGACGGCCTCGGCAACGGCGTCACCGGGGTACTCGGCCGGTTCGTCATCGTCGACCACCACCCCGGACTCGACCTCGGGCTCGACGACGTGCCGCGCAGCGTCCCTGACGCGCACCGGGTCCAGCGCCGGCTCGCTCGGCACCTCGGGTTCCCCAGGCTCCTCGAGCTCCGGCTCCTCGGGCTCGAACTCGTCCAACTCGTCCAAGTCGGCCTCGGCCGACTCCGGCTCGTCAGGTTCGTCCTGCTCGACCGACTCTTCCGGCTCGGCCGGTGGGACCGTGTCCGTCACCGACCCGTCGTCGGCGGGCGTCGACTGCGATTGGGTGCTGCCGTCGGTCGCCGAGCCGGTGTCGTCGGCTGCCGCCAGGCCGGGCTGTGCGACCGCGACGCCGACACCCAGCGCCACCGCGAGTGCCGCGACGCGGCCGATGTGGTTGGCAGATCCCATGATGTTCCCGTCCTGTTCGAGCCTGTTCGAGCCTGTTCGAGGCGATGGCCGCGCTTGCGTTCGCAACGAAGCTACGGGCGAAGGCCGCTCGGGGAACCCGGATTTTCCCTACACATGCGTAAATTTTCGCCGTGCGGATAATCCGGTCGGCGAATTAGAACGTGTTTCAGTTAGTCTCGCCCGGACGGGAAGGGAGTCGATGGTGATTCTGGACAGGTTCCGGCTCGACGATCAGGTCGCGGTGGTCACCGGCGCGGGGCGCGGACTGGGCGCCGCCATGGCGCTCGCGTTCGCCGAGGCCGGTGCGGACGTGGTGATCGCGTCGCGCACCAAGGCGCAGCTCGAGGAGGTCGCCGAGCAGATCGGCGGCGTGGGCCGGCGCGCGCACATCGTGGTGGCCGACCTCGCACATCCGGAGGACACCGCCAAACTCGCCGGTGAGGCGGTGGAGGCGTTCGGCCGGCTGGACATCGTCGTCAACAACGTCGGCGGCACCATGCCCAACGCGCTGCTGAACACGTCGACCAAGGACATGCGTGACGCGTTCACCTTCAACGTGGCCACCGCGCACGCGCTGACCACCGCCGCGGTGCCGCTGATGCTGGAGCACTCCGGCGGCGGCAGCATCATCAACATCACCTCGGCGATCGGCCGGCTGGCCGGCCGCGGGTTCGCCGCGTACGGCACCGCCAAGGCCGCGCTCGCGCACTACACCCGGTTGGCCGCCCTCGACCTGAGCCCGCGCATCCGGGTCAACGCGATCGCCCCGGGCTCGATCCTGACCTCGGCGCTCGACGTCGTCGCCTCCAACGACGAGCTGCGCGAGCCGATGGAGAAGGCCACCCCGCTGCGCCGGCTGGGCCAGCCCGAGGACATCGCCGCCGCGGCGGTCTACCTCGCCTCCCCGGCGGGCGGCTATCTCACCGGCAAGGTTCTGGAGGTCGACGGGGGCCTGACGTTCCCCAACCTGGAGATGCCGCTCCCCGACCTGTGACCCGACCCATGACGAAGCGTTAGCCGGGAAACCCCGGCTAAGAGTTGTACGCTGTCGCTGAGGTCGGGATGGCCCGATAACCGAAGGATGTGTGTATGGGGACCACGATTCGTTTTCTCGCTCCGGTGATCGCCGCTGGGGGTGTCGCGGCAGCGCTCGCTTTGGCTCCGATGGCCACGGCCCAGGACCTCCCCAAGTGTGTCGACACCGGCGGCGCGGAGGCGCTCGGCGGCAGCACGACCGAGTGCGCGACGCCCGGCAACGTGTCGATCGACGCCACCCCTGCCGAGCAGGAGTTCGTCGGCCCGTGGGGCAACATGTGGGGCGGCGAGGGCTTCTTCTTCCCGTGATCCGGTGGGCCTGGGTGACGCTGCCCGCCGCTGCGGCGGCGGTTCTTCACGCGCCCACGGCAGAGGCGGCGCCCCAGTGCACCACGACCGCACCCAACACCACGCAGTGCCACACCAACGGCAGCTCGCAGATCGTCACGTCACCGTCGATCACGACGAACCCGATCTGGGCCAGCTGGCCGTGGGGCGGCGCGATCGTGATCAACCTGGGCGGTAAGTAGCAGGTTTCGGGCTACCGAACTTTTGTATTCGCTCTACCGGATAAAGTAGCCGCGTGATTCCGAGCGGCTACCGCAGCGACGAGACACGCACCCGCCCGGGCTGGTTGCTGCTCGGGCCGGCGTTCGTCGCCGCGATCGCCTACGTCGACCCCGGCAACGTCGCGGCCAACGTCAGCGCGGGCGCGCAGTTCGGCTTCCTGCTGGTGTGGGTGATCGTCGCGGCCAACGCGATGGCCTGCCTGGTGCAGTACCTGTCGGCGAAACTCGGGCTGGTCAGCGGGATGTCGCTGCCGGAGGCGGTCGGGTCCCGGATGCGTCGGCCGACGCGGCTGGCCTACTGGCTGCAGGCCGAGCTCGTGGCGATGGCAACCGATCTCGCCGAGGTGGTGGGCGGGGCGATCGCGCTGTATCTGCTGTTCGACCTGCCCCTGCTCGTCGGCGGCGTCATCACCGGCGTGGTGTCGCTGCTGCTGCTGGTGGTCAAGGACCGCCGCGGACAGGGCATGTTCGAGCGGGTCATCACCGGCCTGCTCGCCGTCATCGCGGTCGGCTTCCTGGCCAGCCTGGTCGTGTCCGCACCCCCGGTCGGCGAGGTCGCGGGCGGGCTGGTGCCGCGGTTCGCCGGCACCGAGAGCGTGCTGATCGCGGCGGCCATGCTGGGCGCGACCGTCATGCCGCACGCGGTGTACCTGCACTCCGCGCTGGTCCGCGACCGGCACGGGCACCCCGACGCGGGCCCGGCACGGCGCCGGCTGCTGCGCGTCACCCGGTGGGACGTCGGGATCGCGATGGTCATCGCCGGCGCGGTCAACCTGTCGATGGTGCTGGTCGCGGCGACCAACCTGCAGGGCAGGAACCTGACCGAGTCGATCGAGGGCGCGCACGCCGCGGTCGGTGACACGCTCGGTTCGACGGTCGCGCTGCTGTTCGCGATCGGGCTGCTCGCCTCGGGCCTGGCGTCGTCGTCGGTGGGCGCCTACGCCGGCGCGATGATCATGGCCGGCCTGTTCTACCGCTCGATCCCGATGGTGCTGCGCCGGCTGATCACGTTGCTGCCCGCGTTGGCGATCCTGGCGATCGGCGTCGACCCGAGCCGGGCGCTGGTGCTCTCGCAGGTGGTGCTGTCCTTCGGTATCCCGTTCGCGTTGATCCCGCTGATCCGGCTGACCAGTGACCGCGTGCTGATGGGCGACGACGCCAACCACCGGATGACCACTGCCCTGGGCTGGGTGGTGGCGACTTTGATTACCCTTTTGAACGTGGTGCTGATCTACCTGACCGTCGCGGGCTGAATGCAGCCGAGCCATAGCTACTTCGCGTACGGGTCCAACCTGTGCGTGCGGCAGATGGCGCAACGCTGCCCCGATGCGACCGATCCGCGTCCCGCAACGCTGGCCGGCCACGACTGGTTGATCAACCAGCGTGGCGTGGCGACCGTCGAACCGTTCGACGGTTCGCTCGTGCACGGGGTGGTGTGGCAGGTCAGCGACCACGACCTCGCCACACTCGACAGCGCCGAGGGTGTGCCGGTGCGCTACCGGCGCGACCGGATGATCGTGCAGACCGCCGACGGTCCTGCCCCGGCTTGGGTGTACATCGACCACCGCGTCGACCCGGGACCACCGCGCCCCGGCTACCTGGAACGGATCATCGACGGCGCCCTGCATCACGGCCTGCCGTCGCGGTGGGTCGACTTCCTGCGGCGCTGGGACCCGGCGCACTGGCCCCGCAGCCCAATTAGCCGCAGTTCTCATGCGCCACAGTCGCTTTCGCAGTTGTTGGCGCAGCCGGGCGTTACCGAGCACAGCGTGCTGCGGTCGCGGTTCGGCTTCATGGCCATTCACGGTGGCGGGCTGGAGCAGATGACCGACGTGATCGCCGAGCGGGCCGCCGACGCCGCCGGCGCGTCGCTGTACGTGGTGCGCCACCCCGACCACTACCCGCACCATCTGCCGTCGGCGCGCTACCGCGCGCAGGAGTCCGCGCGTCTCGCCGAGTTCTTGGAGCACGTCGACGTCGCGGTGTCGCTGCACGGCTACGGCCGGATCGGCCGCAGCACAGAGCTTCTGGCGGGCGGCCGCAACCGCGAACTGGCCGACCACGTCGCACGGCACGTCGACGTGCCCGGCTATCGGGTCGTCACGGACCTCGACGCGATCCCGCGCGAACTGCGCGGCCTGCATCCCGACAACCCGGTCAACCGGGTGCGCCACGGCGGGGCGCAACTCGAACTGACGCCGCGGGTGCGGGGGATCAGCCCGCGCAGCCAGTTGCCCGGCGACGACGGTCTGACCCCCGCGACGTCGGCGTTGGTGCAGGGCCTGGTCGCGGCCGCGCACTCGTGGCGGCCGGCGTAGCAGGCGTCAGCCGGCGGGGGTGAACTCGATGTGCAGTTTGGTGAGCCCGCGCAGCAGAAACGTGGGCTCGTACGAGTAGCGCCGATCGCCGGCGGGACCGTGCTCGGCTTCGCTGATCGTGATGTCGCGCATGCGGTCCAGGAGACGGTGGACGGTGATCTGGCCCTCCACCCGGGCCAGCGGCGCGCCGGCGCAGGTGTGGATCCCCCGCCCGAACGCGATGTGTTCGCGAACGTTCTTGCGGTGCAACCGGAATTCGTGCGGATCGTCGAACTTGCGCGGATCCCGGTTGGCCGCGCCGAGGCACAGCATCACCACCGTGCCCGCCGGAATGTGCACACCGCCGAGCGTGGTGGTCTTGCGGGCCAGGCGGAAGTCGACCTTCGTCGGGCTCTGCATCCGCAGCGACTCCTCGATGAACCCCGGGATCAGAGTGCGGTCTTCGCGTAACAGTTGCTGGAACTCCGGCCGCTCGCCGAGCATCTGAACGGCCGCGCTGAGCAGTTTGGTGACCGTCTCCTGACCCGCGGCGAACAGGAAGGTGGCCGGGCGCACCACTTCGAGAAGCTCCGGTGTCGATCCGTCGGGATAGACGGCGGTGGCCATCCCGCTGAGCACGTCGTCGCGCGGTTGGGAGCGCCGCTCGGCGATATAGCCGCTGAACTTGTCGTCGAGGTACTGCAGCGGATTGCTGCCCACCGGTTCACCGTCGAGGGAGCCGACGGCGCTGCCCGGTGGGCGGCCGGCCCCCAGCGCGTGGCGGATCTCGCCGCGGTCCTCTTCGGGAACACCCAACAAGTCCGTGATGGCGAGCGTGGCAAAGGGTTTGGCGTACTCGGACAAGAACTCGCATCGGCCGTTGGTGATGAACTCGTCCAGCTGCTGATCGACCAGCCGCCACATGTAGTCCTCGTTCTCCTTGAGCCGCCGCGGCGTCAGCAGCTTGCTCAACAATGACCGCGCCCGTTCGTGCTGGGGCGGATCCATCACCACCATGTGCTCGAAGATCGGGAACTGATGGCGGTGCGCCTCGATCTGGGCGCTGATGTCGTCACCCTCCGGCTCGAAGGGCAGCGGCGGGAACGGCCCGCCGATCGCGTTCACCGCCGAGAACGACTCGACGTCTTTGAACGCCGCCATCACCTCGGCGTAGCCGGTCACCGCGACGACGCCGTGGTGCGGTTCCTGGAACACCGGGCCCTGGGCGCGCAGGTACTCGTAATACTCGTACGGATCCTGCGCGACGGCCTGGTCGGAGAAATAGTCGATTGACGCCAGATCGGTCACGTCCCTGCTTCCTTTGTTGAGTGGCTCGCCTCAGCTCATCGCGATGCGAATGTTCTTGACTTGGAGGAACTCCTGCAGACCCTCGGCACCGCCGGTGCGGCCGAAACCGCTCTGCTTGTATCCGCCGTACGGCCCCTGCGGAGAGATGTCGCTGAACGTGTTGATCCAGATGGATCCCGCCTCCAGCGACCGGGCCACGGTGTGGGCGCGACGGAGGTCACGGGTTAAGACGAACGCGTTCAACCCGTACTGCGTGTCGTTGGCGATCCGCACCGCCTCGTCGTCGTCGCGGAACCTGATCAGCGAGACGACCGGGCCGAACGTCTCGGTCTGCGCCAGATTCGTGGAGTTGTCGACGTCGCCGAACACCGTCGGCTCGAGGTAGTAACCGGATTCCAGCTCGCCGCCGATCCGCTGCCCGCCCGTGAGCAACACACCCGCGCGGACGCGGACGGCATCGTCGATCACCGAGCGGATGCGCTCGAGGGCGCCCGCGCTGACGACGGGGCCGAAGGTGACGTCGGCGCGGAACGGGTCGCCGATGGTCGCGGCGCCCACCGCGGCCAGGAACAGCCCCGCGAACTCCTCGTAGACCGACTCGTGTACGAGGATGCGGCTGGCGCAGGCGCAACTCTGGCCGGACTGCATGAGCGGTCCCTGATGTGCGGTCAGCATGGCCGCGGTGGCGAGATCGGCGTCGGGGAAGACCAGGCTGGCGGATTTGCCGCCCAGTTCCGCGACAACGGGTGTGAGATTGGTTGCCGCGGCCTGTATTACGGAGCGGGCGGTGACGCCCCCGCCGGTGAAGTGAATCTTGCGGATGCCGGGGTGGCGGACGAGCGCGTCGCCGCCCTCGGGGCCCGCCGGCACGACGTTGACCAGGCCGGCGGGCAGTCCCGCCTCGAGGCAGAGTTCGCCGAACCGCAGCGACGCCAGCGGGGCGAGTTCGGAAGGCTTGAACACCACGGCGTTTCCGGCCGCGAGGGCCGGCGCGACGCATGACCCAGCGACAGCGAGCGCACCGTTCCACGGGGCGATGACGCCGACGACGCCGTACGGCTCACGCTCGACGAGGTTGACGTCGAACGAACCGTTGACCGGGGTGCTCGAACCGTGGAGCTTGTCGACGTATCCGGCGAAGTGGCGCAGGAACCGCTCCAGCAGCATCGCCGTGCCGGCATACGAGATCGGGACGCCGTAGTCGTGCACGTTGAGTTCGGCGAGTTCGTCCAGGTGGGCGCCGACGACGTCGGCCAGGCCGATGAGCAGGTCGCGGCGCCGGTCGACGGTCAGCGCCGCCCACTCGCGCTGCGCCGCCCACGCGGAGGCGACGGCCCGGTCGATCTCCGGCGCCCCAGCAAGCGCGACGGTGGCATTGGGCCGGCCCGTCGCGGGGAAGATGTGCTCGTACACCGCGGCCGACGTCGAGGTGAGGCGGTCCCCACCGATAAGGGGTCCGCTGACCGCGGGCGCGGCCGAGGTCATGACGCCGCCTCGGCTTCGGCCGCCCATTCGGCGGTGACGCGTCGCTTCTGTTCGGCGATCACCTCGTCGAGCCGAGAGGCCTTGGGCCAGCCGTAGTGGGCGCCGAAATGCAGTGCCAGTTCCTCCATTTCGTCGAACGACACGTCGCGGCTCTTCAGCGCCGCATAGACGTGGCTCATGATCGGATAGTCGGCGTCCTGGATCGCCACGCACGCGACCGTGATCAACCGGCGCTCCTTCATGCCCAGGCCGGGACGCAGCCACATCTCCCCGAAGACGAAGTTGAGGATGCCCGCGCCGGAGTACGGGTTGTCCCGGGTCGGCACGAACGGCAGGCAGTTGATGTCCTTGAACGACTGCTCCCCCGTCGCGAGGCGTGCCTCGGGATCGCTCGGGGTGGTCAACGGCAGCAGCGGTTCCGGCGGGGGCACCTGCTGCCCGCGCTCACGATGGATCCGTTCCCACTGTTCGTCGACGACCATGTTGAACTGCGACGCCTTCGGCCAGCCGCCGTAGACCGCGAAATGCAGTACGGCTTCCCGCATCTCGACGATGGTGAGGTCGCCGCTGTTGAGTGCCGCGTACACGTGGTCGCGCAGCGGCCCGTCGGCGTCGGCGGCCGCCACACAGGCCAGCGTCACGAACCGCCGGTCGCGCCGGCTCAGCACCGGCCGCTGCCAGACGTCGGCGAACACGTAGTCGAGCATCGCCGCCGCCGCCGGACCGGGATCGTCGGGCGCGGGGAACGTCATCACCTCGGCGAATGCACGTCTGCCCCGCTGATCGTCGCGTGTGGTCATATCGGTTTCCTCTCGAAAAGGCAGCTAGCGCAGGGTGACGCCGGCGTCGACCTTGAATTCCAGCCCGGTGACATACCGGGATTCGTCGGACACCAGGTACAGCACGGCGTTGCTGATATCGGCCGCTTCGGCCATCACGATGGGTAGTGCGTTGAGGAAGATCGGCACGAGATCCGGCCGCTTCTCGCCCAGCAGCGAGTGCAGGGACTCCGGTTGCATGCCGGTCGGCACACCGGTCGGGTGCACGGTGTTGACGCGGATGTTCTGGGCGGCAAGCTCATTGGCCAACGCCCGCATCAGCCCGACGACGCCGTGCTTGGACGCCGTGTAAGGCAGGTGCAGCGGGGTGCCCTTCAGTCCCGCCGCCGAACTGATCAGCACCAGGCTGCCGCCGTGGTCGACGAGATGCGGCAGCGCGGCGGCGCATGTGTTCCAGGACCCGATCAGGTTGACGTCCACGACCGTCCGCCACTGCTCGGGAGTCGTGGTGTCCCAGGTGCCGACGGTCAGCACCCCCGCGTTGGCCACCGCCGCGTCGAGTCCACCGAGTTCGCCGGCCCCGTCCGCGACGGCCGATGCCAGGGCGTCTGCGTCCCGCACATCGACCACACAGGTCACCGCGCGCCGACCGTGCTTCTCGACCAGCCGCGCGGTCTCCTCGAGATCTTCCCGTGTCGCCAACGGATATTCGACGTCCGGCAGCGATGCGCAGATGTCCACGAGGATGAGGTCGGCACCCTCTTCGGCCAGCTTGACGGCGTGGCTGCGACCCATTCCGCGGGCCGCGCCGGTGACCAGGACGCGCTTACCCGCCACCCGTCCCGGCGGAATTCGGTTGTCGCTCACAGCTTGTTGCAGAATCCGGCGTCGACCGGGAAGGTGACCCCGGTGACGTACTTCGCCTCGTCGGACACCAGATAGGCGATCGCCGCGCTGATGTCTTCGGGCTCGAGAAGTTCGACCGGCATCGGGTTCTGCAGGTGCGGCCCCTCCCCCGGGTAGTTCTCCAGGAACTCGGTCATCGCCGGGTTGACCGCCATCATGGTGTTGACCGCCGTCGGATGCACCGTGTTGACCCGAATGTTCGCCGGCGCAAGCGCGTTGGCAAGTGTGCGCATCAGGCCGACGATGCCGTGCTTCGATGCCGCGTAGCCCAGGCCGCCGCCCTGCATGCCGCCGAAACCCCGTAAGCCGGCCGTCGAGCTGGTGAACACGATTGCGCCGCCGCGGTTTCCGGCGAGCAGGTGCGGAACCGCGGCGAAGACGGTGTGGTACGCGCCGTCGAGGTTGACCCCGATGGCGGCTCGCCACTGTTCGAGCTCCTCCTCGATGGTCAGCGCACGAAAAGCCACCGGCGCGATCCCGGCGTTGGCCAGCACGATGTCGAGGCGGCCGAACTGCTCGACACCGGCGTCCACAGCGGTCTTGACCGCGTGAAAGTCCCGGACGTCGGCGACCGAGGCGAGCATCTTGCCGCCCTCGGCTTCCACCAGGTCGACGGTTTCGTCGAGTTCTGAGGGACTGGCCATCGCGTAGTGATTGGCCGGGATGTCGGCGCAGATGTCGATGCCGATGACGCTGGCGCCCTCGCGGGCGAGGCGGACCGCGTGACTGCGGCCCTGGCCGCGCGCCACACCGGTGATGAAGGCGACTTTGCCGTCGAGTTTGCCCACCGTTCTCCTCATTCACTTCGGCGCATTCGCGCTGGTGAAACCCAAGTAACTTGGTTACTCGACTGGCATAGTAACATGGTTACCGTGCCGACAGAAGAGGTGCAGGTGTTGCCGCAGGGCGGTGCCGTCGACGCCGCGCCGGACCCGATCATCGAGATCGTCATCGACCTGCTCGACACGCAGGGCTATGACGCCGTCCAACTGCGCGAGGTGGCCAAGCGGGCGCGGGTCTCGCTGTCGACGATCTACAAGCGCTACGCGACTCGGGATGAGTTGATCGCCAGCGCACTCCAGTGGTGGATGGACACCAACCGGTACGCGGGTTTGACACCGCCCGTAGAGGTCACGTCCGGCGCCTCGCTGTACGCGGCCATGATGCACGTGCTTCGCACCATCTTCGAACCGTGGGAGCAGCATCCGGAGATGCTGCGGTCGTACATGCGCGCCCGCTCGGGGCCGGGCGGGTCCCGACTGGTTCAGCGTGGCATCGACGCCGTGGTGCCGGTCGTCAGATCCCTTCTGGCCGATGTGGATCCGGGATTCGCGAAGGATCTGGAGCTGATCATGACGGGCGTCGTCTTCGGCTTTCTCGGCCGGTTCGCAAACGGCGAGATCGAGGTGACCGAGATCGTGCCCGGGCTCGAGCGCGCGGTGTACTGGCTGACGGCGGCGTACGACAGTCGGGTGGTGGGTTAACAGCCGGCGAGTGTCGCCGCGGCGGATTCGGCAACCACGTCCGCGACGTCGTGGCGGCGGCTCCACGCCCGTCGTTGCCGCATCGCCCCGTTACCCCGTTCGGCGATCCGGTGCAGATCGTCGAACACGAGGTCGTAGTCGCCGGTGTGCTCGAGCGCTGGGCGAACGTGGTCGACGAGCCGGTTGAGCAGCGCCAGCGCCGGCACCCGCTCGTGGCTTTCCAACAGGTCGACCGCGTCGCCGTCGAGGCCATCGCGGGCCGCTTTCCAGTACGCGGCCTTCAACGCGTGCGGCGACAGCGGCGGCGTCGGTTGGCCGCGCCGCTCGTCGTCCATGGCCGTCATCACCGCGGCGCGGACGAGCGCGGCCAGCAGCACGGTGTCGGCGACGGTGGCGGGCACGTCGGCGACGCGGACCTCGACGGTCGGGAAGTTGCGCGACGGGCGTACGTCCCAATAGACCATCCCGTCGTCGAGCATGGCGCCGGCGTGCTGCAGCATCGCCACGGTGGCGTCGTACTCGTCGACGGAGTCGAAGTGCGGCGGCGGGCCCGCGCTGGGCCAGCGCGCCCACAACACGCTGCGCCAGCTGGCGTGGCCGGTGTCGGCGTTGCGGTAGATGGCGGAGTTGGCGCTCAGCGCCAGCAGGGTCGGCAGCCAGGGCCGCAGCCGGTTGCTGACCCGGATCGCGGCCTCCCGGCTGGGCACCGCGACGTGCACGTGGCAGCCGCAGATGCCCTGCTCGTGGGCGATCATCCCGAACCGCTCGCCGATCTCGCGGTAGCGGGGGGTGTCGGTGAGCGGGAACTCGCGCGGCAGGGTGGGCGGCAGCCCGGCGGCGAGCAGTTGCGCACCGGCCGCGGTGGCGGAGTCGGCGGCCACACGGCGCAGCCGGCTCAGCTCCGCGCGCAGGTCGGCGGTGGAGCCGACGGCCTCGGTGGCGGTCTCGACCTGGCAGGTGGTCAGCTCGAGCTGCAGTTCCACCCCTCGGTCGGCGGCCTGCTGCGCGACGGCGGCGTTGCGCGCGACCGGTTCACCGCTCGCGGGATCGACGAGCAGGAACTCCTCCTCGACGCCGAGCGTGGGGTGTGTGGCCATGATCTTTCGGCCTTTCCGGCTTGAAATATTGATCCGGCCCGTCGGAACGTTCCACGACGGGCCGGATCGGGCAGCAAGTCTTTTCCAGGTTCGAGGCGGCGTCGTCGTTGACGCCGGCGGCACATGTATTGCCCCGCCGCGGCGGGTGCCAAACATACGATTCGCAGATGACCAGACCGTGGCGGTTCGGCGTCGGGATTCAGGCGGCGCGGCGGCAGAAGTCGGTGCAGGACTGGGCCCGTCGTGTCGAGGACATGGGCTACGACATCGTCCACGTGCCCGATCACCTGTACGCACCGGCGCCGTTCCCGATGATGACCGCGATGGCGACGGCCACCGAGCGGCTGCGGGTCGGGACGTTCGTGCTCAACGCCGGGTTCTACCGGCCTGCGCTGCTGGCGCGGGAGGCCGCGACACTGCGCGACCTTAGCGGCGGACGGCTCGACCTGGGCCTCGGGGCGGGCTACGTGAAGGAGGAGTTCGAGCAGGCCGAGCTGGCGTTCCCGTCGCCGGGGCGGCGGGTGGCGTGGCTGGGGCACGTCACCGGGCACATCCGCGAGCACGTGCCCGACGTGCCGGTGCTGATCGCGGGCAACGGCGACAAGCTGCTGACGCTGGCCGCGCAGCGGGCCGACATCATCGGGCTGACGGGCGGGGCGCCGATCACCGGTGACCACGATCCGCTGGCCGACCGGATCGCGTTCGTGCGGGCCGCCGCCGGGGAGCGGTTCGCGGATCTGGAGCTGAACCTGTCGGTGACCGCGATGCCGGTGGCCGGCTCGGGGCGGCCCGACCTGTCGATCCCGCGGCGGTTCCTGCCCGGGCTGTCGGACGAGCAGATCCTGGCGACGCCTGCGGTGCTGTCCGGGTCGACGCGGGACATGGCCGACACGATCCGCCGCTACCGCGACGAGTACGGCATCACCTACATCACGGTGCAGCAGCCGCACGCCGAGGCGTTCGCGAAGGTGATCGCCGAGCTACGGTAGGCCGCCGGCCGGGCGGTAAGCTTCCAAACCGTTGCCCTCGTAGCTCAGGGGATAGAGCACGGCTCTCCTAAAGCCGGTGTCGCAGGTTCGAATCCTGCCGGGGGCGCTCTACCTGCGGGTTCCGGGTCAGTCCGGGCAGCTCGCGGATCGATGGCGGGAGATCAGCGAACAGCTCTGGAACTCGTCGAAGACCCTGATCGTGCGCCGCCAGGACACCCAGCCGTATCTGTCCGACCACGCGGAGAAGCCGGTCTACATCGAGCCTCTCACCGAGCGGGAACGACAGGTACTCATCCTGGCCTGCCGGGGCTACTCGGCGCGCGAGATCGGCAGGCAGCTGTTCATCAGCGAGCGCACGGTGGAATCGCACGTCAGCAACGGATACCGAAAACTGGGCATCCGCTCGCGTATCGAGCTCGTCCAACGTTCCGTGGAACTCGGCCTGTAGTGCGGGGCAAGGCATTCAGCCGATCTACTCAAGGTGGTCATATGGTCTCACGAACGGATAGCGTCGTCATCGAGACGCCGGCGGGGCAGCTGCACGCACTGACCTGGGGCCCGGAGGGCGCTCCTGTTGCGTTGTGCCTTCACGGATTTCCCGACACCGCGCACAGCTGGCGTAAGGTCGCGCCACATCTGGCGAACGCGGGTTGGCGCGTCGTCGCGCCGTTCATGCGCGGATACGCGCCCTCGTCGGTCGCCGCGGACGGCAGCTACCACGTCGGCGCCCTGATGGATGACGCGCTGCGCGTGCTCGACGCGGCCGGTCCGACGGGCCGCGACGTGCTCGTCGGGCACGACTGGGGCGCGGTCGCGGCAACCGGGTTGGCCGCCATGCCGGACAGCCCGTTCGTCAAGACCGTGATCATGTCCGTCCCGCCGGCCGCGGCGTTCCGGCCTGCCGGCGTCTCCGACGCGGCCCGCCTGGCCGCTCGGCTGCCGCGCCAGATGTTGCGCAGCTGGTACATGACGTATTTCCAACTGCCCTATCTTCCCGAGAGCTCCGCGGAGTGGGTGGTGCGACGGTTGTGGCGGCAGTGGTCACCCGGGTACCACGCAGACGAGGACCTGGGACATGTCCACGACGCCATCGGCACACCGGACCGGTGGCGGGCGGCGCTCGGTTACTACCGGGCGATGCGCAACAGGCCGCCCACGGCGTACGCGAGCCTGCACGAGCACTGGCTCTCGGCGCCGCGGGTACCGACGCTGTATCTGCACGGTGCCGACGACGGCTGCGCCACCGCCGAGTTCTCCCCCTGGGTGGGGCGGATACTGCCCGACGGTAGTGAGCTCGCGCTCGTCGAACAGGCCGGGCACTTCCTGCAACTCGAGCGACCCGAGGTGGTCGCACGCCACATCACCGACTTCGTCGGATCCGCTGGCTGAGGTCGTTTTCGCAGGTCAAAGCCGGTAAAATGGCCAGGTGAAGCAGCCTCCTCCCTATCCCTGGCTCGGTTGTGCGATCCCGCCCGTCCTCTACTACTCCGACTGCGGGCACCTGCTCGGGTGTTCCGACCCCGCCGTCGACCTGGCCCCGATCCGGCTCGAACGCGGGCGGGCGGGTTTCAGTCGCTGCATGATGCGCGCGCTGCGCACGGGCAGCCACGGCCGCAGCACCAGCTGCGTCCAGCCGGCCCACATCTGCGAAGCGATCGACGCCTACGCCGAGGACCCGTCGGACGAGAACCACGCGCGGGCGTACTTCGCCCGCCTCGAGTACGAGGAGTCGCTGCCGCCGCACTGGTACTCGCGCCCACCCCACAGAAAATGACGGATTTCGGCGATTTCCCGTCATCAACCGTAGTTTCGGCGCTTTCGCACCGCTTTGCCGACCGGATCGTTACCGTGCCAGATATCTCTCGTCAGAGAGGTGGTACCGGGCGTGGTTCGATTTGCTGGGGCGTTAATTTCGCTGGGGGTCGGGCTCGCCGTGCTGTCCGGTCAGGGACTCGCGCATGCCGAGACCTCCGACGGGTCATCGGAGTCCTCGACGGGGTCCTCCTCGGCAGGGGACTCACCAGCGGCCGACGACGAGTCGGCTGCACTCTCCGACCCCGAGCCGGAGGAATCGGACGTCGCGGACGACGCCGCCGACGACTTTGACGACGACGAGGCTGATGTCGATGTCAACGAGGACGACATTGTCGGCGGAGGTGGTGATGCGGACCTCGATACACCGACGGAACCTGCTCTCCAGCAGACGAGTTCGGATCAACCAGCCGTCACCGAAGAAGCCGTCGAGACGACCACCGACAACGCACCGGAGACCCCACCCGCGGAGCCCGCCGCGTGGGCACTGCTGGCGTTCACCCGCCGCGAGTTCGAGTCCGAACCCGCTGGGACCGCCGGGACCGCTGAGACCGCCGTCGCGCAGACGGTGGAGAACTCGCTGACGTACACCCCGCCGCCGACGATCATCGACCAGCTGACGCTGGTCGCCCTGCGCCTGGTGCGCGACATCACCGGTTTCTTCGGCATCAGCTACACCGCCATCGTCGGACAGTTGGTCGCCAGCGCGGATCCGCCGTTCTTCCTGACGTTCGGGCTCAACGCCCGCAAGACCGAGTTCGAGGTGTCACCCGGAAACGTCTGGAAGGTATGGGAATTCACGCCGCCGGAGCCGAGCGGCGCCACCGTCGTCGCCATCCACGGCGGCGGGTTCATCATCCAGCCGAACCTGTTGCACTGGATCGACTACACCCAGATGGCGCGGGAGACCGGCGCGACGGTGCTCGTGCCGCTGTACCCGCTGGGCAGGACCGAGGCGGGTTCCATCCTCAACGTCAGGCCGGGGATGGCCGACTACCTCGCACACGTGATCGACGAGCGCGGCGCCCAGAACGTCAGCGTCTACGCCGACTCCGGGGGCTCCACCTACGCGTTCGCCGCCACCCGCGAGCTGATCCTGCGCGGCCACGAGGTGCCGGCGCGCATGGTGCTGGTCTCGCTTCAACCGGACTTCTCGACCGAGAACGACGGCTCCGAGATCGACGACCCGTTCTTCAACCAGGTCACCGTCGACTACTTCTCCGGCTTCCACATCTTCGACGGCGTCGTCGACAAGGACCCGCGGATCAGCCCGTTGCGGATGGAGACCGAGGTGCTGCAGGCGCTGCCACCGACCACGATCTACGTCGGCAGCGAGGAGATCCTGCTGCCCGCCACCCTGCGACTGTACGATCGGGCGGTCGAGGTCGGCGCCCCGATCTCGGTGGTGATCGGCCGCGGCCAGTTCCACAACTGGCCGGTCTCGGGCCTGCCGATCAACTCCGCCGCGCCGCTGGTCCGCCGCGACATCTACCGCCAACTCGGCCTGCTGCCGGACTGATTTCGGCCGTTTCCCGTCATCGTCGGTGGTTTCGGCGCAGCATGGAACCAGCACACAACTTGCCTTGGGGGGTGGGTTCCATGGCGAACCAGATGGTGGGTGCTCGACCGGCGATCGTCGAGTTCTTCGACGACGCCCTCTCCCCGCGCGACCGCATCGTGCTCGGTGTGATCACCGCGCTGATCGGCGTGTTCGGGGTCTGGTTCGTCGTCGACCACAACTCCGCGCAGACGCGGTACGGGATGTGCGTCGCCCAGGCCGTCGCCGACGCGGCCCGGCAGGGCGTCTCGGTCGACGACCTGCTCGGCACCGTCGGCTGCGCCGACCCGACCCGCTGAACAGCTGTATAGACGGGCCACGGCCCGGCACCTGGAGGTCATCAGGTGCCGGGCCGCACCTAGAAGTTAAGCCATCGTGCCCGCGGAGGAATCCGGTGTTTCCCTACGTTTGGGTACGGACCGGGCAGGGCAGACCATCGGGAGACAGTCGTGACGGTCTTCCGCTGCGGGTGTCGCGGTCTCGTCGGTTCAGAGTCGTAGCCGGCGGGGCCGTCCCCATGTGTTCCGCCGAGTCACTCTCTTAGTTGTAGTAACCTACGCGCCATGTCCAACGTCTGGATCCTCGGCGGCTACCAGAGCGACTTCGCCCGCAACATCACCCGGGAGGGCCGCGACTTCGCGGACCTGACCGCCGAGGTGGTCGACCGCACCCTGGCCGCCGCCAAGGTGGACGCCGACGACATCGAGGTCATCCACGTCGGCAACGCGTTCGGGGAACTGTTCGGCGGGCAGGGCCATCTCGGCGCGATGCCGGCCACCGTGCACGACGCCCTGTGGGACAAACCCGCGGCCCGCCACGAGGCCGCGTGCGCGTCCGGCAGCATCGCGGTGCTCTCGGCGCTGGCCGATCTGCGCTCCGGCAACTACCGCACCGCGCTGGTGCTCGGCGTCGAACTGGAGCGCACCGTGCCCGGCGACGTCGGCGCCGCCCACCTGGGCACCGCCGCGTGGATCGGCCACGAGGGCCAAGGTGTCACCCACATGTGGCCGTACATGTTCTCCCAGGTGCTGGACGCCTACGACGCGCGCTACGGCGTCGACCCCGCCCACCTGCAGGCCATCGCGCAGCTCAACTTCGCCAACGCCCGAAACAACCCCAACGCCCAGACCCGCGGCTGGACGGTGCCCGAACCGATCACCGCCGACGACGTGAACAACCCCGTCGTCGCGGGCCGGATGCGCCGCTTCGACTGCAGCCAGATGACCGACGGCGGCGCCGGCGTCGTGCTGGTCACCGACGACTACCTGCGCCACCACCCGACCGCGCGGCCGCTGGCCCGCATCGCCGGGTGGGGTCACCGCACCGTCGGGCTCGGCCTGCGGCAGAAGCTCGACCGCGACGCCGACAACCCGTACCTGCTGCCGCACGTGCGCGGCGCCGTGCTCGACGCGTTCACCCGCGCCGCGGTGGGCCTCGACGACCTCGACGGCTTCGAGGTGCACGACTGCTTCACCCCCAGCGAGTACGTCGCGATCGACCACATAGGCCTGACCGACCCGGGTGAGTCCTGGAAGGCGGTCGAGAGCGGCGACATCGAGATCGGCGGACGGCTGCCGATCAACCCCAGCGGCGGTCTGATCGGCGGCGGCCATCCCGTCGGCGCCACCGGCGTGCGCATGCTGCTCGACGCCGCCAAACAGGTCAGCGGAACCGCAGGCGACTACCAGGTCGAGGGCGCGAAGACGTTCGGCACCTTGAACTTCGGCGGCAGCACCGCCACCACTGTCAGCTTCGTTGTCGGAAAGGACTGAGATGGGTACTGCGAACGTGGAGGTCGTCGGCAAGTTTCTGTCGACCCTGCCCGACGACGACGACCACCCCTACCGCACCGGGCCGTGGCAGCCGCAGAACACCGAGTACGACGCCGACGACCTGCAGGTGATCGAGGGCGAGATCCCCGCCGACCTCGACGGCGTCTACCTGCGCAACACGGAGAACCCGCTGCACCCGTCGCTGGCCTTCTATCATCCGTTCGACGGCGACGGCATGATCCACGCCGTCGGGTTCCGCGACGGAAAGGCGTTCTACCGCAACCGGTTCGTGCGTACCGACGGGTTCCTCGAGGAGCAGGAGGCCGGCGGCGCGCTGTGGCCGGGCTGCGCCGAGCCCGTCCAGCTGGCCAAGCGTGACTACGGCTGGGGCGCAAGGACTCTCATGAAGGACGCCTCCAGCACCGACGTGGTGGTGCACCGCGGTACCGCGCTCACCAGCTTCTGGCAGTGCGGCGACCTGTACCGGCTCAACCCGTACACCGCCGAGACCCTGGGCAAGGAGGACTTCAACGGCGGGTTCCCCTCGGACTGGGGCGTTTCGGCGCACCCCAAGGTCGACGAGCACACCGGTGAGCTGCTGTACTTCAGCTACTCCAAGCAGGCCCCGTACATGCGCTGGGGCGTGGTGGACGAGAACAACGACGTGGTGCACACCGCCGACGTCGAACTGCCCGGTCCGCGCCTGCCCCACGACATGGCGTTCACCGAGAACTACGTGATCTTCAACGACTTCCCGATGTTCTGGGACCCCAAGCTGTTGGAGGCCAACATCCACCTGCCGACCTTCCGTCCCGAGCTGCCGTCGCGTTTCGCGGTGGTGCCCCGGCGCGGCGGGGCCGGTGACGTCAAGTGGTTCGAGGCGGCGCCGACGTACGTGCTGCACTTCACCAACGCCTACGAGGACGGCGACGAGATCGTGCTCGACGGGTTCTTCGAGGACGACCCCACCCCCACCGACTCCGACGCCGACGACAAGTACATGAAGCTGTTCCGGTTCCTGGCCCTGGACCGGCTGCAGACCCGGCTGCACCGCTGGCGGTTCAACCTGAAGACCGGCGAGACCCGTGAGGAGCGGCTCAGCGACTCGATCAGCGAGTTCGGCATGGTCAACGGCGCCCACGGCGGCCGTGACTACCGCTACGTCTGGGCCGCCACCGGTCACCCGGGCTGGTTCCTGTTCAACGGCCTGATCCGCCACGACCTCAAGACCGGCGCCGAGGAGCGCTACCCGCTGGGCGACGGCGTCTACGGCAGCGAGACCGCGATGGCGCCGCGGGTCGGCTCGACCGGCGAGGACGACGGCTACGTGGTCACCATCGCCACCGACATGAACGCCGACGCCTCCTACGCCCTGGTGTTCGACGCCGCCCGCATCGCCGACGGCCCGGTGTGCAAGCTGGCTCTGCCCGAACGGGTTTCCAGCGGCACGCACTCGACGTGGGTGGCGGGCAGCGAGTTGCGCCGCTGGCGCACCGAGGACTCGGCGGCCGCCGCGATCGGCCTGTAGCCCCGGGTGAGCCAGCCGAACGCGGTCGCCCGCATGCTCGACGTGCTGGGCGACGAGTGGACGCTGCTGGTCATGCAACAGTCGCTGCTGGGGGCGACCCGGTTCGGCGAGTTCAAGTCACGGCTGCCGATCTCGAACTCGGTGCTGACCGCCCGGCTGCGCACCCTGACCGACGAGGGGCTGCTGCAGCGGCGTGAATACCACACCGCGCCTTCGCGGTTCGAGTACGTCGCCACCACGCGCGGCAGCAGCCTGTGGCCGGTGCTGGTGTCGATCTGGGAGTGGGAGCGGCGGTGGGTGCCCGAGCACGCCACCGCGTTGCCCGCCATGCGGCACCGCGACTGCGGCGCCGACTTCGCGCCGGTGGTGACGTGCCGCACCTGCGGTGAGGTGGTGCGCAGCGAGGAGGTCCTGCCGCAGTGGGGGCCCAGCGGGTCGTGGCAGCGGTCGGTGCCGTCGACGTCGACCCGCCGGCGCTCGGAATCCGCTGCGGCGGGCCTGTTCCCGCAGACCATGAGCGTGATGGGCAACCGCTGGGGGTTCGCACTGCTGGTGGCCGCGTTCGTCGGCATGACCCGGTTCACCGACTTCCAGCGCCAGTTGGGCGCCCCGCCCGGGTCGATCGCCGACCGGCTGTCGATCTTCGTCGGCAACGGGGTGCTCGTCGACGACGGCGGTCGCTACCGGTTGACCGAGAAGGGCCGCGCGCTGTTCCCGATCCTGCTGACCGCGCTGCAGTGGGCGCAGCGGTGGTATCCGTCCCCGGAGGGGCCCGCGGTGGTGCTCACCCACGTCGGCCCCGGGCACCGCTTCGACACCGTGCTGACCTGTGACCAGTGCCGGCGGCCGCTGCGCGGGACGGCCGTCTCGGTGGGCTGACCGGCACGAAAATTCTGTTAGCACTCTCTTGACCAGAGTGCTAACTTGGGAGCTGGACACAGTGATTAGCTGCCCGCCAGGGCGGCGGGCCTTGTCTGAAGTAGGAGGTGGATTGCTGTGCTCCGCTTTGATCCGTTCAGCGAACTCGATGCACTCGCCCGAGGGTTGCTCATGACCCAGACCGGATCAAACCGCTCCCCTCGGTTCATGCCGATGGATTTGTGCAAGGTCGACGACCACTACCTGTTGACCGCTGACCTGCCCGGTGTCGACCCCGGTTCGGTGGACGTCAGCGTGGACAACGGGATGCTGACCATCTCCGCTCACCGCACCGCCCGTTCCGATGACGACGGTGTGCAGTGGCTGGCCAACGAGCGCTTCTTCGGCACCTACCGCCGCCAGCTCGCACTCGGCGAAGGCATTGACGCGTCGAGGATTTCGGCCACCTACGAGAACGGCGTGCTGTCGGTGACGATCCCGCTGTCCGAACGCGCCAAGCCGCGCAAGATCGAGGTCGCCATCGGCGGCGGCCAGGAGCAGAAGTCCATCGAGGCCACCACCGTCGACGCCGGGTGACCCCCGGCGTCGACCCTCACGCGTACCGGTCCAGCCGGTAGCGCAGGTTGTTGCGCACCGCCGGCCACTCCACATCGAGGATCGAGTACACCACGGTGTCGCGGCGCGACCCGTCGGCCATCAGCTGGTGGCTGCGCAGGATCCCGTCCTGTTTGGCGCCCAGCCGCTCGATCGCCGCCCGGCTGGTGAGGTTCATGAAGTGGGTGCGGAATTCCACTGCGATACAACCCAATTGGTCGAACGCGTGGCCGAGCATCAGCAGCTTGGTCTCGGCGTTGACCCCGCTGCGCCGCGCCGACGCGACGTACCAGGTGTTCCCGATCTCCAGCCGGCGGTTCTTCGCGTCGACGTTCATGTAGCTCGACGAGCCGACCAGCGTGCCGTCGAGCCGTCGCACCACGAAGGTCAACCCGCGGTCGGGAGCCTGGGCGGCCAGCCGCCCGTCGACCCACGCCGTCACCTCGTCGGGTCCGGGAGCGGCGGTGAACCACAGCCGGCCCAGCTCGCCGTCGGCCGCGGCGGCCGCGATCTCTGGAAGATGTTCGCGGCGCAGCGGTTCCAGCCGCACCCAGCGCTGCCCGGTCAGCTCGACCGGTTCGACGAACCCGCTCACGTCCGCGCCGGCGACGCCCACGCCGCCACCATCGTCCACACCGACAACAGCACGGCGACCGCCGCCACCGCCGCACCGAGGTACAGCCCGTAGCCCGCCGACACCGGCGCGTACACGTAGAGCCGGTAGTACCACACCGCCAGCACCACCAGCAGCATCGAAACCGCCAGCGCTGCAGACGATGCCAGCCGCGGATACATGCCCTGCGCGGCCATCGCGCCCGCGACGATCAGCGCCGAGGCCAGCAGCACGAACAGCTGACCGACACCGAAACCGGGCGCGGGTCCCCGCAGCTCGCCGACCATCCCGCCGATCGCGGACACCCGGTTGGCGCCCTCGGTCAGCCACGGCAGCCAGGCGCTCACCGAGACGATCGCCCCGCACAGCACAACAAGCCATCCGGGACGAAGTCGCGACATGCCCTGAGCCTATCGGGTGCCCACAACCGGGTTTCGTCTCTACTGTGGAGTGTCCGACACGAAAGGGCGGGTATGACCGAACTTCCAGAATGGGCGCGCCGGCTGGACCTGTCCCCGCATCCGGAGGGCGGCTGGTTCCGGGAGACCTGGCGCAGTGACCTCACCGTGCCGCAGTCCGCGCTGCCGCCGGACTACTCCGGGCCGCGCAGCGCAGGCACCGCGATCCTGTTCCTGCTCATGCCGGGCCAGCAGTCGGCCTGGCACACCGTGCGCAGCGCGGAGCTGTGGCTGTACCACTCGGGCAGCCCGCTGATCCTCGAGATCGGCGCCGAACAGCACACGGCCACAGAGCATCTCCTCGGCGCCGACATCCTGGCCGGCCAGCAGCCGCAGATCCTGGTGCCGCCGGGGCACTGGCAGCGGGCACGGCCCCGCGACGACGAGCCGACCCTGGTCAGCTGCGTGGTGGTGCCGGGCTTCGACTTCGCCGACTTCGCGCTGGCGGCACCTACCGAGTGAGCTCCTGCAGCGCGGCGGTCACCAGCGCCGCGTTGTCTGGCGCCGTCGACCCGTCCGGCAGCAGCAGCGTGTCCTCCATCCCGATGCGGGTCTGCACGTTGCGCAGGCCGGCGTGCCGCAGCAGCGGCCAGCAGCTCTCGTCGAGACCGTGCAGCAGGACCGGTGCCGGGGAGCCGGCCGCGCGCACGCGGGCGAGCAGGTCGTCGGCGGTGTCGACGTCCTCGTGCGCCTGCAGCTCGATCATCACCCGCATGCAGTGTCCGGCCACGTCCGAGCGCGCCCACGATTCGGCGGCCTCGGCGTGGAAGATGCCGACCTCGACGCCGAGACCGCGATCGAGCAGCAGCTTGGCCAGCTCCTCGGAGCCGGGTTCGTGCCAGTTGACCGACGCGAAGTCGGGCAGCACGCTCCAGCGTTCGACAGCGCGCAGCCGCTCGGTCGCGTCGGGCAGCGCCCAGTAGCCGGTGGTCACCCCGAGCGGCAGCCCGGGCAGCGCCTGGCGGACGGCGGCGACGGCGGCGTCGACGATCTCCGGCTGCAGCGAGTCGACGCCCTCGGCGGTCTTCGGGTGCATGTGCACGGCCTGGGCACCGGCCTCGTGCGCGGCGACGGCGGCGGCCGCCAACTGCTCGGGGGTCACCGGAAGAGCCGGGTGCTGGTCGGGGGTGCGGGCTCCGTTGATGCAGGCCTTCACATAGGGCATACCGCAATCATCGCAGCGCTCAGCGGATCCGGCCTGTCCGCAGCTTCTCCAGCATGCGGCGGTCCTTCTTGGTGGGCCGGCCGGCGCCGCGCTCCCGCACCGCGACGGCGATGGTGTCGGCGAGCTCGGGTTTCGGGGTGCGGTCCAGGTAGCAGGTCGCGGCGTCGGCGGCGCCCACCCGCTTGTGGATCACCCGCACCACCTCGACGATCCGGGTGGTGTGCCCGACCCGGGCCCGCACCTCGTCACCGGGCGAGACCATGGTCGCCGGTTTGGCGGGCCGACCGTTGACCCGCACGTGCCCGCCGCGGCACGCCTCGGCGGCGTCGGGCCGCGTCTTGGCCAGCCGCACCGACCACAACCACCGGTCCACGCGGGTCGAATCCACGCGTTCCATCATGCCCGGCGCGGACCACAACCTTATCGTGACCTTATCTATGTCTTATTTTTCTTAGGATTTGTTGTACTGTGGGAGCACGGTACGACGGAAGGAAGCCGACATGCAGCAGGAACCGGCACGAATCGTCCTGGTCACCGACGGAACGTCGGGCATCGGCGCCGAAGTCGCGCAGCACCTCGCCGACACCGACACGCACGTCGTGCGGGCCGGCTCCACGGTCGAGGCCGCCGCGATGATCGACAGCATCCACAGCCGCTTCGGGCGCCTGGACTCGTTGATCCTGACCGCGGGCAGCGACGTGTCCCAGGGTCTCGACCGCGACGCCGACCGGCGGCTCGCGCTGCGCGCCCTGCCGGTGATGCCCGAGGGTGGCCGCATCGTGTTCGCCACCACCCATCAGGCGCACTTCTTCCCGACCAAGGCCGTCCCGAAGGGCTACGCCGCCGTCGCGGCCAGCATGCGGGCCAACGAGACCGCCCTGTACACCATGCGCCCGGAGTTCCACCGGGCCGGCGTCCACTTCACCGTGGTGTCCGGCGACCTGCACGACACGAACTTCCCGGCGGCGGTGGTCAACGCGGTCAACACCGACAACCCGACCGGAATGGTCTACGTCGGGAGCGCCAACTTTCTTATGACGGCCTGATCACTGCAGCGACGACAGATTGAACATCGCACCGGTCGGATCCGCGACCGCGGCGAGCCGGCCATACGGGGTGTCCTCCGCGTCGCGGACGACGCTGCCGCCGAGGTCGCGGATCACCTCCACCGTCTTGTCGACGTCGTCGGCGCCCAGGTAGAACGACCACTGCGAGGGCACCCCCTCGGGCAGCATGCGGGCGCCGTCCATCAGGCCCAGCAGTGCCTCGCCGTCGAACAGCGCTGTGCTGTACCGGAAGTCGTCGACGTCTGAGACGGTCTCGTACCGCCAGCCGAACACGCTCTGATAGAAGCTCAGCGCGCCGCGGTAGTCGCGGGTGGTGAGCTGGAAGTACACCGGCGCACCGTGTTCGTTGACCAGCTCGAAGCCGCGGTGCCCGCCGGGTTGCCACAGTCCGACGAACGCGCCCGCCGGATCGGAGAACAGGGCCATCCGGCCGCGGCCGGGGATCTCCAGCGGCTCTGCCATCCCGCAGGTGACGGCGCCGTGGGCCAGGGCGGTGTCCACGCTGGCCTGGGCATCGGCGGTGTGAAAGTAGGTGGTCCAGCCGTCGGGGCTGTTCCACTGCGGATCGTTGTGCATCAGCCCCGCGACCGGCCTGCCGTCCTTGAACGCGGTGACGTAACCTCCGAACTCCGGACCCGATGATTCGAAGGTCCACCCGCAGACCTCGCCGTAGAAGGCCTGCGCGCGGTCGAGGTCCGAGGTCGCCAGGTCGATCCAGATCGGGGCGCCGACGGGGGCGGTGTGGCGGACGGGCATGAGTGGCTCCTTCGTATGCGGGATGGTCACCCATGCAGACCGTCGGCGCCGCCGAAAGTCATCGCGCCCGCACACCGCTAGCCGGTGGCGGCCTCCGGTGCGTAGTTCAGGGTGGCCTTGACCTCGAGGTACTCCTCGAACCCGAACGCGCCCCACTCGCGGCCGTTGCCGCTGCGCTTGTATCCGCCGAACGGGGCGTTCATGTCGAAGCCGTGGTTGATCGCGATCGACCCGGCCCGGATGCGGCGGGCGACGGCGCGCGCCTTCTCCAGGTCGGCACCCGAAACATAGCCCGCCAGACCGTAATCCGTGTCGTTGGCGATCTCCAGCGCCTGGTCGAGGTCGTCGTAGCCGAGGATGCACAGCACCGGCCCGAAGATCTCCTCGCGGGCGATCGTCATGTCGTTGGTGACGTTGGCGAACACCGTCGGGCGCACGTAGTAGCCCTTCTCGATCCCGTCGGGCCGGCCCGGGCCGCCGACGACGACCGTGGCGCCCTCGTCGATGCCCTTCTGGAGCAGGCCCTGGATCTTGTCGAACTGCGCCTTGGACGCCACCGGGCCGATCGCGGTCGTGTCGTCGGGATCGCCGACCTTGACCGCGCTCGCGGTCTGCCGGGCCACCTCGATCGCCTCGTCCATCCGCGAGTTCGGCACCAGCATGCGCGACGGGGCGTTGCAGCTCTGCCCGCTGTTCATCATCATCACGCTGACACCCGCGGTGACGCTCTTGGCGAAGTCCTCGTCGTCGAGCACGATGTTCGGGCTCTTGCCACCCAACTCCTGGGTCACCCGCTTGACCGTCGGCGCGGCGTTGCGGGCCACCTCGATGCCCGCGCGGGTCGAGCCGGTGAACGACACCATGTCGATGCCGGGATGGCTCGACAGCGGCACGCCCACACCCGGGCCGTCGCCGTAGACGAGGTTGTACACGCCCGCGGGAACGCCTGCGGCGTCGAGGATCTCGGTGAAGATCTGCGCGGAGTACGGCGCCACCTCCGACGGCTTGAGCACCATCGTGTTGCCGGTGGCCAGCGCCGGAAACACCTTGCAGGCGATCTGGTTGATCGGCCAGTTCCACGGGGTGATCAGCCCGCACACCCCGATCGGCTCCTTGCTCACCAGCGTGCTGCCGTGCTGTTCCTCGAAGGAGAAGTTCTTCAGCACGTCGATGGCGGTGGCCAGATGCCCGATGCCGAGGTTGACCTGCGGCCCGGCCGCCAGCGACGGCGGCGCGCCCATCTCCTCGGTGACGGCCTCGGCCAGGTCACCGGTGCGCTTGTTGTACTCGGTCATGATCGCGCCGAGCAGTTCGAGGCGCTCCTGCACCGTCGACTGCGACCAGGTGTCGAACGCGCGCCGCGCCGCGGTGACCGCCACGTCGACATCCTCGGCGGAGCCCAGCGCGATCCGGCCGGTGACCTCCTCGGTGGCGGGGTTGTCGACGTCGAGGGCGGCGGGCTTGACCGGGTCGACCCACGTGCCGTCGATGTAATGCTTCAGATACTCACGCATGGCGTCTCCTCAATTCGCGGTTCGACCGCGTCCACTCTCCCCTAGATCGCGGGCCTATTGGGTGCCTTCCGCATACCAGGTGCGGAATCGGTCGTACTTCGGCATCTCCTCCGAGTTGGCCTTCGGATCGATGCAGACGTGCACCACCCCGACCTTGCCGCTGGCGAACGCCCGCTGGATCGCCGGACCGATCTCGGTGTCCTTCTCCACGTATTCGCCGTGGCAGCCGAAGCCCTCGGCGATCTTGTCCATCCGGACGTCCTTGCTCCAGTGCACACCGGGCTGCGGCGACGGCTGCTCGAAGGTGCGCTTGTAGACGCCGACCTCCAAGCCCCACTGGTGGTCGACGCCGACGACGCACACCAGCGGGACGCCCTCACGCTGGGCGGTCTCCAGTTCGGCGATGTGGAACAGGAACGACGAGTCGCTGGTCAGCAGCATCACCGGGCGTTTGCGGCCCTCGGCGATCGACGCGCCCACCGCATACGGCAGCCCGGTGCCGAGGTGACCGAAGTTCTGGTTCCAGATGACGTCTCGCGGTTTGGTCTGCGAGTAGGTCCACTGGAAGATCACGGTGGCGCCGCCGTCGCGGACCAGGATGCCGTCCTCGGGGAACGCCTTGGTGGCCTCGACGACGAACCGCGCCGGGTGGATCGGGGTGCGTCCGCTCGGGGCCTCCTCGGCGACCCGGGCGATCTCGGCGGCGTCGTCTCTGATCAGCTTCTCCAGGTTCGGCGACGGGGTGCGCGGGGTGGCGCGCAGCGCCTCGACCAGCTGCGGCACCACACCACGCAGGTCACCGACCAGCGCCACGTCGACCGGCCGGTTCACCCCGATCGCGGTCGGATCCTGTTCCACCAGAATCCATTTGCGGTTCTCGCTGTTGACCGCCCAGTGTTGGGTCCTGCCGTAGTGCATCGGCTCGCCGAGTTCGGTGCCCAGCGCCAGCACCAGGTCGGACTCCTCGACGGCCTCGTTGGCCGCCGGCGAGAACAGGTACGGGAAGGTGCGGTCGGCCAGACCCGGGATGAACGAGGTGCCGCCCGAGGTCTGCACCACCGGGCAGGCCATCAGCTCGGCCAGTTCGCGCACCGGTTCCTGGGTGCGGGAGGTGTGCACCCCGTGGCCCACCACCAGGATCGGCTTCTCAGCCGCCTTGATCAGCGCGACGGCCTCCTCGACCTCACGCTGGCCGGCGCCCTGGTTGACGAGGCGATACCGGTTCGGCGGCAACGGATCCGGCACGTCGAGTTCCTCCAGGATGACGTGCGACGGGAACTCGATGTAGCTCGGCCCGGGGGTGCCCGACATGGACCGGCGGATGGCCTCGCGGATGATCTCGTCGGTCTGGTCGGCGTACTCGATCGAGCTGCTGAACTTCACCGAGTTCTTGAACAGGTCCTCCTGCTGGATGAACTGGATGCGGCCGCGGCGCACCCGGCGCTCGGTGATGCGGGCCCGCTGCCCGCCCATGAAGATCACCGGCGAGTTCTCCACCAGCGCGCACTGGATCGCGCCTGCGATGTTGGCCATGCCCGGGCCCAGCGTGCCGATGCACAGTCCGGGTGCCCCGGTCATGCGGGACGCCGCCTCGGCCATGAAGCCGGCCGACAGCTCGTGGTGCGGGGCGACGACGGACCAGCCGCGGGCGTGCGCCTCGGTGAACATGTGCACGAAGTTGGGGTCCGGGATACCGAACAGGGTGTTGACCCCCTCGGCCTCGAACAGGTCCAGAATCCGCTTGTATACGGGTACGCCCACGTCAAACTCCTTGATCTGCTGTGCGATAGCGGTGTGCGAGTCGGGAACGAAGCGCCGTCGGCGAGCCGAACAGCGAGCGGTTGAGGGTCGCGCGCTTGAGGTAGACGTGGATACCGCTCTCCCACGTGTAGCCGATGCCGCCGTGCAGCTGCATGGCCTTACCCGCGATGTCGACGGCGGCCGCGCAGGTGTGCGATTTGGCCATGGCCGCGGCGACGCCGGCCTCGGATGAGTCCTCGGCGATCGCGGTGACCGCGTCACGGACCAGCTGACGCGACACCGCGATGGACACGAGCATGTCGGCGCAGGCGTGTTTGACGGCCTGGAACGAGCCGATCGCGCGGCCGAACTGGTGGCGCACCTTGGTGTAGGCGACGGTCGCGTCCAGCATGGCCTGGCTCAGACCGAGGCTGTCGCAGGCGATCGCGACCGCCGCGCGGTCGTGCAGGCGCCGGACCGCGGTGTCGGGGTCACCGGCGAACCGCAGCACGGTCGGGGGTTCGTCGGCGCGCGAGGACACCGTGGCCAGGCTGCGGGTCTCGTCGACGACGGGTGTCGGCCTGGTCTCGAGTTCGGCGACGGCGACGGCGCCGTTGACCACGAACAGGATCGCATCGGCGCCGTCGGCGTCGGGTACGAAGTCCAGCGACTCCAGCGCCACGGCCAGCCGGGTCTGCCCGCAGGCGACCTCGGCGAGCAGCCGGTCGCGGGTGTCGCTGGGCTCCAGCGCGTTCAGCGTTGCGACGGTCAGCACGGCGCTGCCCAGATAGCTGGTCGCGGCGGCGGCGCGGCCGATCTCCTCGCAGATCACCGCGGTCTCGGCGAAGGTCGCCCCCGCTCCCCCGAGCTCCTCGGGCACCTCGAGGCCCACCCAGCCGGCGTCGACCAGCGCCGGCCAGGAGGCGTCTCCGCCTGTTTGTGCTCCTCGCGTGCGCTTAACGAGCAGATCCCCAGCGATCGAGCGCAGTTCGTCGTGGAACTCGGTGAAGTCGCTCATCAGACGGCGCTCGGTTCCCGGGGCAGACCGAGCCCCCGCTCGCCGATGATGGTGCGCTGGATCTCGCTGGCGCCGCCGGGGATGGTCCACTCCCACGAGCCGATGAAGTCCAGCACCCACGCCCCGGACTCCCAGCCGCTGGACATCGGCTTGGCGACGCGGGTGTGGGCCTCGAGCCCGCCGATCTCGGCGGCGAAGTCGGTCATGCGTTGCAACAGTTCGCTGTAGTAGAGCTTGACGATCGACGCGTCGGCGGGCCCGGCTTTTCCGGTCTCGTTGTCCTCCACCAGTTTCCGGCACAGCCCGCGCAGCCCGGTGAGTTCGGTCTCGAAGCAGGCCAGCCGGTCGGCGACGATCGGGTCGTCGACCGGGGCGCTCTCGACCAGCCACCGGAAGCCCGCGTTGCCGAGCCGTTCGGCGAGTTCGAGCATGGTCATCCCGCGTTCGGCGCCCAGCGTGGCCTGTGCGACCTGCCAGCCGGCGTTCTCCTCGCCGACCAGGTTGGCGGCCGGGATCGCCACGTCGTTGAGGAAGATCTCGCAGAAGTGCGAGTCGCCGACGGCGTTGCGGATCGGCCGCACCTCCACCCCGGGGGTGGTCATGTCGAGCAGGAAGTACGAGATCCCGTTACGTTTCCGGGCGTCCGGGTCGGTGCGGGCCAGCAGCAGGCACCAGTCGGCGTGTTTGGCGCCGCTGGCCCACAGCTTCTGCCCGTTGACGATGTAGTGGTCGCCGTCGCGGCGGGCCGTGGTGCGCAGGCTCGCCAGGTCGGAGCCGGCTTCGGGTTCGGAGAAACCCTGGCACCAGATCTCGCCGTCGAGGATCGCGGGCAGGTGGCGGCGCCTCTGCTCCTCGGTGCCCGCCACCAGCAGCGTGGACGCGGCGTGGTGGATGCCGACGAACGCCAGCACCAGCCGCGGCGCGTCGTGGGCGGCCAGTTCCTGGTACAGCACCACCTGTTCGGCCACGCTGATACCACCGCCCCACTCTTTCGGCCAGTGCGGTACCGCGTATCCGGCGCTGTGCAGTTCGGCGAACCACGCCTTCTGGAACGCGACGAACTCCTCGTCGGTGGCGCCGGTCTGGGTGTGGCGCCAGTCCGGCGGGATGTGCTCGGCGCACCACTGCCGCACGGTGTGCCGGAACTCGTCGAGGCTCATGCGTACAGCCCCGTCAGTCCGGCGCGACCCGCGCGGCGGGTCAGCTGGTCTCGGGTGGCGGACAGGCCGAGCGGCAGCCTGCGCAGCGGCTGGCTGTAGCGCGACAGCCAGGACAGCGTGGTCTCGTCGCAGAACCCGACGGCGCCGTGCAACTGGTGGCACACCCGGAACACCACCTCGGCGGCCTCCAGCGCCGACATCCGCAGCGCCAGCGCGTCGTTGAGTGCCTCGGGCCTGCCGGTGGCGATGCTCCACAGTGCGTACTTGGCGAGGATGTCCAGGCCGCTGCGCTCCACCTCGGCGTCGGTGAGCTGGAACTGCACCCCCTGGAACGACGACAGCGTCTGGCCGAACTGCTTGCGCAGGGTGACGTGGGCGACGGTCAGCTCGATCGCCCGGTCCAGCATGCCGAGCAGCGTCCAGCACGGCAGCGCCACCGCGACCGCGAGGTCGCCGGCACCGGCGTCGTCGAGGGGTGTGGTCTGCAGTTCGGCGACGAAGGCCGGACCGGTGGCGCCGATACCGGTGACGGTGCTGCGAACCCCGTCGAGTGTGACTGCGGTCCAGCGGGTTTCGAGCCCGCCGAGCGCGGCGGCGGGCCGGGGTCCTGCGATGACGACCAGACCGTCGGTGTCGAGACCGGCCGGTGCGGCGAGCCGTTCGGCCACCGGGTACGGCAGCGCCCAGTAGCCGGCGCTGCGGCACAGCGCGGCGGCGGCCTCCAGGCCGTCGGGGTCGGTGCGCGGGTCGAGGTCCCACGCGCCCAGGCCCGCCAGGACCGGTTCGACGAGCCGTTCGCGGTCGGCGGGTTTGGCCTCGGCCTGCTGCAGGAGCTCGTCGCCGCCCGCGGCCTCGAACGCGCGCAGCGCCTCGCGCCCGTACTCCAGGGCGTCGTCCGACAGATCGAGCTTCACCGCGCCCCTCCCGCGAGTAGCGCCCGCGACAGCAGGATTCGTTGCATCTCAATGCTTCCCGAGGAGACCGTGGAGGCCTGCGAGTACTTCCAGTGGTCCTCGACCTCGCCGAGGAACCATTTCGCGCGAGGATCGTCGTGGGAGACCTCGGCGGCGATGTCCATCAGCACCTCGGCGCTGTCCTGGTCGAGTTTGGTGACGGCGATCCGGTAGGCGGCGGCGTCGCCGGGCTGGATGCGTCCACTGCTCTGCAGGTCGACCACGCGGTAGGCCATCAGCCGGGCGCGCCTGCAGTGGGTGAGCATCCGGATCCAGCGGCCGCGCAACTCGGCGGGCAGGTCGTCCCACCGGTCGCCGAGCACCGTGGGCGCGGCGGTCAGCAGTCGTTCACAGCGGGCGTAGCGGGCGATACCGACCCGTTCGAACGCCATCACGTCCTGCACGATCGACCAGCCCGCGTCGACGGTGCCGAGCACGTCGGCCTCGGTGACCCGCAGATCGTCGAAGAACACCTCGTTGAGGTGGTGCGGGCCCAACATGGCGCGAATCGGCCGGACCTGGATTCCCGGGCTGTCCATCGGGACCAGGAAGATCGTCAGGCCCTGCTGTTTCTTCTGGGTCGCGCCTTCTCCCACCTTGGATGTGCGCGCCAACAGGAAACACCACTGCGCCATCGTGGCGTAGGACGTCCAGATCTTCTGGCCGTTGACCAGCCACCCGTCGCCGTCGCGGCGGGCGCTGGTGCGCAGCGACGCCAGGTCGGAGCCGGCCTCAGGTTCGGAGAAGCCCTGACACCAGATCACCTCGCCGCGGGCGATCGGCGGCAGGTGCCTGCGCTGCTGCTCCTCGGTGCCGTGGCGCATGATGATCGGTCCGACCCAGTTGACGCCCATGTACTGGGCGCCGCGCGGTTCGTGGTGCGCCCACATCTCCTCGCGCACCACCGTCTGCTCCCACACCGACGCCCCGCCGCCGCCGAACTCCTTCGGCCAGGCCAGACACAGCAGCTCGCGTTCGGCGAGCATGCGGCAGAACCGCTGCGCGATCTCCAGATCGTTCGGGTCGTCGGTGAATGCGCCCAGATAGTGTTCGGGCACATGGTCTTTGACGAGCTGCCGCAGCTCGGCGCGTAGCGCGGTGGCCTTGGGCCCCATCTCGAAGTCCACGGCTATCCGGCCTCCTTCGCGACGATGCCGAGCTCGGCGAGCACGTCGTCGGTGTCGGCGCCCAACTCCGGCGCGGGCCCGGCGACCTTGCCCGGGGTGCGGGAGAACCAGGTCGGCACGCCGGGGATCCGGACCGGGCCGTGCGGGGTGTCGACGGTCTCGAACAGCCCGACCGCGTTGAGGTGCGCGTTGTCGAACAGGTCACCCGGCGAGTTCACCGGTGCGGCGGGGATCTCCAGCTTGCCGAACAGGTCCAGCCATTCGGCGGTGGTGCGCTCCCGGAGTGTCTCGGCGATCCGCCCGTAGACCTCGTCGATGTTGCGGGCGCGGCCCTCCAGGCTGGCGAACCGTTCGTCGTTCCACGGCGGTCGCACCGCGTCGACGAACGCGTTCCAGTGTTTGTCGTTGTAGATCAGCACGGCGATGTGGCCGTCCCTGGTGGCGTACGGTCTGCGGTTGGACGCCACCGTGCGCGGGTACACCGCCGGGCCGAGGGGAGGCTCGAACATGGCGCCGTTGGCATGTTCGAGCAGCATGAAGGAGGCCATGGTCTCGAACATGGCGACCTCGACCTCCTGGCCCTCACCGGTGCGTTCCCGGTGGAACAGCGCCATCGTCGTCGCGTAGAGGGCGGTCAGCCCGGCGACCTTGTCGGCAACGATGGTGCCGACGTAGTCGGCCTCCCCGGTCAGCATCCGCTGGACGGCGGGCAGCCCGGTCTCGGCCTGGATGGTGTCGTCGTAGGCGGGGCGGTCACGGTCCGGGCCGCCCCTGCCGTAGCCGTAGCAGTTGGTGTAGACGATCGACGGGTTGATCGCGGCGACGTCGTCGTAGGACAGGCCCAGTCGCGCGATCGCCTTGGCCCGCATCGAGTGGATGAACACGTCGGCCCGTTCGATCAGCGCACGGATCGCCGCCTTGCCGTGCTCGGACCGCAGATCCAGTACGACGCTGCGTTTTCCGCGGTTGACGTTGACGAACACCCCGCTCAGCCCGGGCGCGGGTCCGACGGACACGTAACGGGTGTCATCACCCTGGGGCGGTTCGACCTTGATGACGTCGGCGCCCATGTCGGCCATGATCTGCGTGCAGTACGGCCCGAACACCATCGCGGTGAGGTCGACGACGCGTACCCCCGACAGCGGTCCGCTACCCATTGCCGCCCGCCATCGCGAAGCTGTAGCGGATGTGGTCGTTGTGGCCGTCGGGCACCACCGGGAACACCACCGGATGGGACATGTCGCGGATGGCCGCGATGTGTTCGGCGACGTCCTCGATCGACCAGGACGGCTGGTACACGCCCGGCGACTCCGCGATCACCGCGCGCGCCATCCTGCCGGCCAGCGCGATCAGCACTTCGCCGGTGACCGAACAGGTTTCGTGTGCCAGCCAGCCCACCGCGGGGGCCACCAGTTCGGGCCCCATCGGCGGGTACGCCGAGGTGTCCAGCCCCTCCGCCATCCGGGTCACCGCGGCGGGCACGATGACGTTGCTGACGACACCGTGGGCGGCACCCTCCATGGCGGCGACGTTGGACAGTCCGAGGATGCCGGCCTTGGCGACCGCGTAGTTGGCGACGTCGTGGTTGCCGTACAGTCCCCCGATCGACGAGGTCAGCACGATCCGGCCGTAGCCGGCGTCGCACATCAGCGGGAACGCGGGCCGCAGCACGTGGAACGCGCCGCGCAGGTGCACGTCGAGCACCGCCTCGAAGTCCTCGTAGGACATCTCGCGCAGCGGGGAGCGCCGCACGATGCCGGCGTTGTGGATGAGGATGTCGATCCGGCCGTACGCCTCCAGCGCGGTGTCGATGATCGCCTTCCCGCCCTTCGGGGAGGCCACCGAGTCGGTGTTGACCACGGCTTGCCCTCCGGCCGCGGTGATCTCACCGACGACGGTCTCGGCGGGGCCCGGCTCCTCAGACGGCGGGTGCACCGGGTCGTAGTCGCCGACCTCGCCGGTCAGGCTGCCGCCCGGATCGTTGACGACGACCTTCGCACCACGCGACGCCAGCAGCAGTGCGTACTCGCGGCCGAGTCCGCGGCCCGCGCCGGTGACGACCGCCACCCGGCCGTCGAACCTGAGCTCTCCCATGCGATTACCGCAGCTCCAGCCCGTCGAGGTCGCCCTTGTTCCGCCACTCGGTCAGCAGGTCCTCGAACGCGTAGAAGCCGGGCGAGTAGGGTTCGCCGAGCGCGGAGCGGATGCCCTCGCCCCCGCCGCCGCCTTCGTTGTTGTAGTAACCCGGGGTGCACGAGGCCAGGAACCCGCCGTCGTCGACCGCGGTGTCGCGGATCGTCTGCACCCAGTTGTCCTGGGCCTCCTGGGTGGTCTCGACGACCGTCGCCCCGCGCTTCTGCGCCTCGGCGATGATGTAGGCGATGTGGCGGGCCTGCTGCTCGAACATCGCGGTGGTGTTACCCGACACCCCGCCCTGAATGAAGCCGGTGAAGAACTGGTTCGGGAATCCGCGGCTGGTCATGCCGTGCAGGGTCTTGAAACCGTCACGCCAGTTGTCGAACAGGGACAGCCCGCCGCGGCCCTCGATGGTGTCGACCGCGTAGCGGCGGCTGATCTCGGTGGAGATCTCGAACCCGCTGGCGAAGATCACGCAGTCCACCTCGTACTCGACGCCGTTGGCGACGATGCCCGTGCGGGTGAGCCGTTCCACGCCTTTGGATTCGGAGACGTCGACCAGGGTGACGTTGGGCCGGTTGAAGGTCGGCAGGTACTCGTCGCTGCTGCACGGCCGCTTGCACATGAAGCGGTAGTACGGCTTGAGCGCCTCGGCGGTCTGCGGGTCCTCGACGATCTCCTCGACGCGGCGCCGCAGCCGCTCCATGACCTTGTAGTCCTCCTCCTCGTGCATCGCGGCGATCTGCTCGGGGGTGAGCGACGCCGGGTCACCGCTGGCGAGGATGCGCGCGGTCAGGTTGCGGCCCAACTCGGTCCAGAAGTCGCAGACGTAGTCGGGGGCGTCGAAGACGACGCCGCCACCCAGCGGGGTCCAGCGGTGGAAGTTGAGCTTGCGCTCCTCCTGCCAGCCCGGTTTGAGGGTCTTCACCCACTCCGGGTCGGTCGCGGTGTTGTTGCGCAGGTCCACCGAGGACGGGGTGCGCTGGAAGACGTAGAGGTGCTTGGAGTCGCGGCCCAGATGCGGTACCAGCTGCACACCGGTGGCGCCGGTACCGACCAGCGCGACCTTCTTGTCGTTGAGCTTGTGCAGGTTGCCGCTGGCGTCACCGCCGGTGTACTCGTAGTCCCACCGCGCCGAGTGGAACATGTGGCCGCCGAACTCCTTGATACCGGGGATGTTCGGCAGCTTCGGCTTGTTGAAGTTGCCCTGGGCCATCACGACGAAGCGGGCGCGGATGTCGTCGCCGCGGTTGGTGTGCAGCCGCCAGCGGTTGATCTCGTCGTCCCAGCGCATGGTCTTGATCTGGGTGTGGAAGATCGCGCCGTCGTAGAGCCCGAAGTGCTTGCCGATGTTGCGGCAGTGCTCGAGGATCTCCGCGCCGTCGGCGAACTTCTTGCTCGGCATCCAGTTCAGCTCTTCGAGCAGCGGGATGTAGCAGTAGGCGTCGTTGTCGCACTGGATGCCCGGGAAACGGTTCCAGTACCAGACGCCGCCGAAATCGCCTGCCATCTCGATGATGTGGACCTCGTCGACGCCCGCCTTCTTGAGGTAGGCGCCCGCCAGCAGGCCGGCGATGCCGCCGCCGAGGACAACGACCTCGAGGTCGGCGTTGATCGGGTCGCGCGGGGCCACCGGGGTGTACGGGTCGACCTCGACGAACTCGGCGAACTCGTCCTTGAGTTCCAGGTACTGCTTGGAACCCTCCGGGCGCAGCCGCTTCTCCCGCTCCTCGGCGTACTTGCGGCGCAGCGCCTCGATGTCGATGTCATCCGGCACGTCGGTCGGCCCGCACGGCCGGGTGTCCAGGGTGTCAGTCATTCGTGTCCAGCTCCTGTGGTGCGCCGGTGCCCATGTACTTGGACAGTTGGTAGTGGAGGTTCACCGTGCTGCGTTCGCGGTACGGGTTGGGTCGGGTGCCCGGGAAGCCGAGGGATTTCATGCCCTGCTGCACCGCCGCCATGTTGGAGAAGTCCTGCGGCAGCACCGACAGCCACTTCGGGCTGTCCTTCGGGGTGTACTCCCACTCGGTCTGCGGCTCTTGGCCTTTCGGGAACAGCTCCAGCGTGGCGACCTCGAAGATGCACTTGTTCGGGTCGTAGCTGGGATGCGGGCGGGCGCTGTAGCACAGCGCGGTGGTCAGGCCCTGGCCGATCTGGAAGTTCGGGAAGATCTGCCAGGCGGTGCCCGCCTCGCCGAGGATGTCGGGCGGGATGGTGGGCCATTCGACACCACGCGCCGCGTCATCGCGTCGGGCCGAGGCCAGCCAGTGCTCGAGCACCTTGTCCGGCGGGGTGCCCGGGGGCAGTTCGTCGACCAGTCGCTTGGCGGCGTTGACCAGCGTCTCGGTGGTGGTGGCGTTGGTCTGCTCCCAGGTGTACATCTGCATCTCGGCGGTGGAGATGCGCGGGTCGTCGCCGGTGCCGAGCCGGATCTTGGACTTGGTGGCCTCCAGGTCCTTGGGCGCGTCGTAGCCGATGTTGCTGTGCTTGCCCTGCGCCTTGGCCCAGCCCTTGAACTCGCCGAACTTGTTGAACTCCGGGTGGGTGGTGAACACGTGGTAGGTCTCGTTGAACGCCTCCAGCGCGACCTTCCAGTTGCAGTCGAAGTACAGCCACTTGCGCCAGCGGTAGCGCATGTTCTCCAACCCGAACGGGTCGAGGATCTTGGCGGCCGGGAACAGGTAGTCGGCCAGCGGCTCGGACTCGGGGTCCATGTTGATGAACAGCCAGCCGCCCCAGGTGTCGACCTTGACCGGGGTGAGCCGGGTGTTCTGCGGTGTGAGCGCACCCTTCCAGTCGTCCTGCTCGCGGATGTGGGTGCAGGCGCCGTCCAGACCGTAGGTCCAGCCGTGGAATCCGCAGACGAACGACTTGCGGGCCCGCCCGCAGGCGTTCTTGGCGCCCTCGGGGGTGTCGACGAGCCGGCGGCCGCGGTGCATGCACACGTTGTGGTGCGCCATGAAGTCGTTGGGGCCGGGACCGGTGCGCACGACGAGGATCGAGTCGTCGAGGATGTCGTAGGTCAGGTAGCTGCCGACCTCGGGCAGTTCCTCGACGCGACCGACCTGCAGCCACACCTTGCGCCACAGCCTGTCCCGTTCGGCGCGGGCGTACTCCTCCGAGGTGTACGCCTCCACCGGGATCAGCATCGGCTCCGAAAGCTCTTCTGGCGCTTGCACTTCGCGGTCCTGCGTATCGGTCATCTGAAACTCCTTAGAACCGACTGATCTCTGCGCGGAAGGTTTCGTCCTTGAGGAACAGCGACGTGTTGTCGGCGGCCAGGTGCGACCACCGCAGGTTGAGCCCGCCGTCGACCAGGATCGTCTGGCCGGTGATGTAGCTGGACAGGTCCGACAGCAGGAACAGGATGGCGCCGGCCTGTTCCTCGGGCCGGCCGCGGCGGCCCATCGCGATCGCGCGGCGGTCCCGGTCGGGGTCGATGTCGACGTAGGTGCGCGACGCGGCGGTCTCGGTGACGCCGGGCGCGACGGCGTTGACGCGGATGTCGGCGGGTGCGAGCTCGACGGCCATGGTGCGGGTCATCGCGACGACCGCCGCCTTGGCGGTGCCGTAGGCGATGTGGAACGGCGCGGTGTTCATGCCGCTGATCGACGACACCGACACGATCGAGCCGCGGGCGCCGGTGGCGCGGATCTCGGCGGCGACGGCCTGGCTCATGAAGAACGCGGTCTCGAGGTTGGCGGTGAACAGCGCCCGCCAGTCCTCGCGGCTGACCCGGGTGGACGGCATCCACGTCGACGGCGCGGCGCCGCCCGCGATGTTGACCAGCCCGTAGAGGTCGCCGTCGGTCCGGCGCACCGCCTCCATCACGGTGGCGATGCCGTCGTCGGTGGACGCGTCGGCGGACACCGGGAGCACGGAGAGCCCACGCTCGGCCAGCGGTGCGACGTGTTCGTCGAGGTTGTCCCTCGATCGGCTGACCGCGACCACCGTCGCCCCGGCCTCGGCCGCCATCCGCGTGACCGTGGTGCCGATGCCACCACCGCCCGCCCCCGATACGACGACGATGCGGCCGTCCAGCCTCAGAAGGTCGTCCATGGCTATTTGTCCGGACAAGAATTGGTGCTCTCCATATTGCAGAACACTATTCCGCAGCGCGAATCGACGAGTCAAGGGCCGAATTCCGCTTTTTCGACGCTATTGTCTGGACTACACGGGCTTGCTACGGTGCGAGTTCATGACGTCCTCCGCGACCCAGCAATCCCGCTATCCGGTGTCGGTCCCGGACATCGCCACCGGCTGGCGGCTGGAGCGACTGACCGCACCCAGCCGGCTGTTCGGCGCGAACGGGCTGCGCACCGGTCCCGACGGCCGTATCTACGTCGCGCAGGTGACGGGCAGCCAGATCAGCGCCCTGAATCTCGGCACCGGGGAGATCGACACGGTCAGCGCCAAGGGCGGCGACATCGTCTCGCCCGACGACGTCGCGTTCGACGAGGACGGCAACCTGTTCGCGACCGAGGTGATGGAGGGCCGGGTCAGCGTCCGCGACTCCGCAGGCCGTACCCGGGTGCTGCGCGACGACCTGCCGTGCGCCAACGGCATCACCGTGCACCAGAACCGGCTGTTCATCAACGAGTGCCGCGACGGCGGCCGGCTGATGGAGCTGGACCGGGCCACCGGGGCGCAGCGCATCCTGCTGGAGAACCTGCCGTCGCCCAACGCGATGGAGGTCGGCCCGGACGGGTTCCTCTACTACCCGCTGATGACGGCCAACGAGATCTGGCGCATCTCTCCGGAGGGCGGTGAACCGCAACGGGTGGCCGCCGAGCTCGGCGTGCCCGACGCGCTGAAGTTCGACAAGGACGGCTACATCGTCTCGTCGCAGGTGGCCAGCGGACAGGTGCTGCGCATCGATCCGCGCAGCGGCGAGAAAACCGTGCTGGCGCAGCTGAATCCGGGTCTGGACAACCTGACGTTCGTCGACGGCCGGTTGTTCGTCTCGAACTTCACCGGCGAGATCACCGAGATCCTGCCCGGCGGCGGCACTTCCACGCTGCTGCCCGGCGGGCTGAACTGGCCGCTGGACCTGGCGATCGGCGCCGACGGCAGGCTCTACATCGCCGACGGCACCTACTTCTACACCGTCGGCGACGACGGGGCGCTGCAGACAGTCGGGATGCTGTTCTCCCCCGGCTATCCCGGGTTCCTGCGCGGGCTGGCCCCCGAGCCGGGCGGCGCGTTCGTCGTCGCCACCTCGGGCGGGCAGATCGCCCGGTACCGGTCCGCCGACGGCGAAACCGACTATCTGGCCGATGGTTTCGACCAGCTCTACGGGGTGGCGATCGGCCCGGGCGGGGACATCGTGTTCGCCGAGCTGGGCACCGGCCGGGTGCACGCGCTGCGGTCGGGCACCACCGAGGTGCTGGCGTCGGGTCTGGCCGACCCGGTGGGCGTGGTGTTCGCCGACGGCCGACCGCTGGTCGCCGAATCGGGCGGGGGCCGGGTGGTCGCCGTCGGCGGTGCGACCGAGACCGTGGTCGACGGACTGGTGCGGCCGCAGGGCCTGGCGGTCGCCGACGGGGTGCTCTACATCGTCGACGCCGGTGCCAAGGAGGTCGTCGCCGTCGACCTGAACAGCAAGGCGCGCAGCGTGATCGCCTCGGGTCTTCCGGTCGGCCCGCCGCCCGGGGTGGAACCCAAACCGCTGAAGGGCATGCCGCCGTTCTCTGGTCCGCAGGGCCCGTTCGCGGGCATCACGGTCGGCGCCGACGGCACGCTGTTCGTCTCGGCCGACGGTGAGGGCAGCGTGCTCGCGCTGCGACGCACATGACCGTGAGCTCCACCGACCACCGCTATCTGCAGGTGGCGCGCACGCTGCGCAAGGAGATCGTCGACGGGGTGTACCCCGTCGGCTCGCAGCTGCCCACCGAACAGCAGCTGTGCGAGCGGTTCGCGGTCAGCCGCTACACGGTCCGCGAGGCGCTGCGCCGACTGCGGGAGGACAACCTGGTCGAGTCCCGGCCACGGGCGGGCACCCTGGTGGTCCCCCGGCCGACCACGAACACCTATGTGCAGGACGTCGTTTCGATCGACGACCTGCTGGCGTTCGCGCAGGGGGCGCAGCTGGCGATCGAGTCGAACGCGATGATCAGCGTCGACGACGAGGTGTCCCGGCGCACCGGGCTGCAGGCCGGCTCGCAGTGGCTGGCGGTGCGCGGGGTGCGGCGCGCCGAGGGCAGCGACACCGCGGTGTGCACCACCGAGTACTACATCAACCGGGCGTTCGCCGCGGTGGGCCGGCTGCTGCACCGCCACACCGGGCCGATCTTCCCGCTCATCGAGGACCTGTTCGGGGTCAGCATCGTCGAGGTGCACCAGGAGATCGTCGCGGTCACCGTCACCCCGGAACTCGCGGACAAACTCAAGGTGAGCGCGGGCAGCGCGGCGATGGAGATGCGTCGCACCTACACCACCTCCGACGGGGAGATCGCCCAGGTGACGGTCAACACCCATCCCTCGTCGCGCTACCGGCACTCGATGACCATGCGCCGGGTGAAGGGATAGCCCATGCACCCGACACTGGCTGACGCACTGCGCGAGGCCGCGGAGTCGACGCCGGACCGGGTTCTGGTGGTGGACGGCGACGTCCGGCTCACCTGCGCGGCGCTGCTGGAGCGGTCCACCGGGCTGGCGCAGGCGCTGCTGGCGCGGATGCCGACCGGCAGCGTGGTGTCGTTCATGCTGCCGAACTGGCATGAGGCGGCGGTCATCTACCTCGGGGCGACGCTGGCCGGAATGGCGGTCAACCCGATCCTGCCGTCGCTGCGCGACCACGAGCTGACGTTCATCCTCGACGACGCCGACTGCCGGGCGGTGTTCATCCCGGCGGAGTTCAACGACCACGACTACGCGGCGATGCTGTCGCGGGTGTGCGGGGCGCTGACGTCGCCGCCGGAGGTCGTGGTGGTGCGCGGCGACGCCGGTCCACACACCCCGTGGGGATCCCTGTCCGGCACTGCGCAGGCAGCGCTGCCCGACCTCGATGCCGACGACGTGCGGATGATCATGTACACGTCGGGCACCACCGGGCGGGCGAAAGGCGTTCTGCACACCCACAACACGATCCACGCGCTGATCGGCCAGATCGGTGAGCACTGGCGCGTCGCACCCGGTGACACGTTCCTGGTGCCGTCGCCGATCGCGCACATCGGCGGGTCGATCTACGCGTTCGAGTGCCCGCTGCTGCTGGGCAGCACCGCGGTGCTGATGCAGCGCTGGGATCCCGACGCCGCCGTGCAGCTGATGCTCGCCGAGCGGGTCACCCACATGGCAGGGGCCACACCGTTTCTCACCGGTCTGCTGGACGCGGCGCAGCGGGCGGGCACCAGGCTGCCGGATCTCAAGGTGTTCATCTGCGGCGGAGCCTCGGTGCCGCCGTCGCTGATCCGCAGCGCCACCGAGTATTTCGAGTCGGCCGCGGTGTCGCGGGTGTACGGGTCCACCGAGGTTCCGGTGACGACGGTCGGCGCGCTGGGCGACGTCGACCACGCCGCCGACACCGACGGCAGGCCGGGCATCGCGGACGTCAAGCTGATCGACGGGGAGATCTGCGCGCGCGGGCCGCAGATGCTGCTCGGGTATCTGCACGCCGAGGACGAGACGGCGGCGTTCGACGACGACGGCTACTTCCACACCGGTGATCTCGGCCGCTGGGTCGACGACGGTTACCTCGTCGTCACCGGCCGCGCGAAAGACATCATCATCCGCAACGGCGAGAACATCTCACCCAAGGAGGTCGAGGACATCCTGATCGGCCATCCCGGGATCGCCGAGATCGCGATCGTCGGGGTGCCCGACGAGCGCACCGGGGAGCGGGCGTGCGCCGTCGTCGTCCCCGGCCCTGAGCCGCCGCCGAACGTGGCGGCCATGCGGGAGATGCTGGCGGCGCACGGGGTGGCGAAGTTCAAGGCGCCCGAGCAGGTCGTGGTGTGGGATGCGTTGCCCAAGAACGACGCCGGAAAAGTGTTGAAGCATCGGATCAGAGCGGAGCTGACGCGCCGCGGGAGCGAGGAGCGGACATGACCCAGGTGGCGATCGTGACGGGGGCCAGCAGCGGGATCGGGTTCGGCTGCGCGACGAAGCTGGCCGAGATGGGGATGGCGGTGCTGGGCACCGGCCGCGACGAGGAACGGCTCGGCGAGCTGGAGAAGGCGATCGGCGATCCGTCCCGGGTGCAGACGGTGGCCGTCGACCTGACCGCCGACGACGCCCCGCAGCGGATCGTGCAGGCGGCGCTGGACAGGTGGGGGCGCATCGACTTCCTGGTCAACAACGCGGGAGTGGGCAGCCCGAAACCGTTGCACGAGACCGACGACGAGTCGCTGGACTACTTCCTCGGGCTGATGCTGCGGGCGCCGTTCCGGTTGGCGCGCGACGTGATCGGACACATGAAGGCCGGCTCCGGGATCGTGAACGTGACGTCGACGTTCGCGGTGGTCGGCGGGTTGCGCGGCGGAGCGTACTCGGCGGCCAAGGGCGGGCTGACGTCGCTGACCCAGCACATCGCCTGCCAGTACGGGCCGTTGGGGATCCGCTGCAACGCCGTCGCGCCCGGCGTCACGCTGACGCCGATGGTGGCGACGCGGCTGGAGGACGAGCGGTTCCGCAAGATCAACACCGAGATGACGCCGTATCCGCGGCTGGGTGAGGTCAACGACGTCGCCAGCACGGTGGCGTTCTTGTGTTCGGACGGAGCGAGTTTCATCAACGGGCAGACGATCGTCGTCGACGGCGGCTGGAGTTCGACGAAGTACCTGTCGGACTTCGCGCTCGAGTCCGAGTGGGTGCCCCGGCAGTGAACCTGTTCGCGCTTCTGGACCAGGCCGCCGCCCGGTTCGCCGACCGCGGCGCGGTGTATCACGGTGAGCGGCAGGTGCTGACGTGGGGTGAACTGCGTCAGCGGGCGCTGCGGTTGGCGTCGACGCTGGGGTCGCCCGGTACCCGCATCGCGGTGGCCAGCGAGAACCGCCCGGAGATCATCGAGTTGATGTTCGGCGTGTGGGCCGCCGAGTGCGTGTACGTGCCGATCAACTTCAAACTGCATCCGCGCGAGATGGTGCAGATCCTCGACGACTCCGGGGCGTCGGTGGTCTTCGCGTCGCCGAAGATCGCCGCCGGCCTGGCGCCGGAGACGTCGGTGCCGATTGAGGTCATTGGCGAGCCCGCGTACGAAAGTCGTTTCGCCGCTTCGGCTGTGGCGGCGCCGGTGACCGATCCGGCGACGCTGGCGTGGTTGTTCTACACCAGCGGCACCACCGGGAAGTCGAAGGGCGCGATGCTGTCGCATCGCAACCTGATGGCGATGACGGTGTCGCATCTGGCGGATTTCGACTCGCCGGATGAGAACAGCAGCCTGATCCACGGTGCGCCGATGTCGCACGGGTCGGGGCTGTACGTCCCGCCGTATGTGCTGCGGGCGGCGCGGCAGGTGATCCCGGCGTCGGGGGCGTTCGAACCCGACGAGTTCCTGGATCTGTGTGAGCACTATCCGAATTCGAGCGCGTTCCTGGCGCCGACGATGGTGCAGCGGCTGGTGCAGACGGGCCGGTCGTGCCCGAGCAATCTGCGCACGATCGTGTACGGCGGCGGCCCGATGTACGTGGAGAGCCTGAAGAAGGCGATGGCCGCGTTCGGTCCGGTGTTCGTGCAGCTGTACGGGCAGGGTGAGGCGCCGATGACGATCACCGGGCTGCGGCGAGCCGACCACATCGACGCCGACGACGCGGTGCTGGGCTCGGTCGGGTACGCGCGGTCCGGAGTGGATGTCGCGGTGCTGCGTTCCGACGGCAGTTTCGCCGACGTCGGGGAGATCGGCGAGATCGTCTGCCGCGGCGACGTTGTCATGAGCGGCTACTGGAACAACCCGGAGGCGACGGCGGCCACGCTGCAGGACGGATGGCTGCGCACCGGCGACATGGGCTCGTTCGACGAGCGGGGTTACCTGACGCTGCGGGACAGGTCGAAGGACGTCGTGATCAGCGGCGGCAGCAACATCTATCCGCGTGAGGTGGAGGAGGTGCTGCTGGAGCACCCCCGCGTCGTCGAGGCCGGCGTGGTCGGTGCGCCCGACGAGGAGTGGGGCGAGGTCGTGGTGGCCTTCATCGTCGGCGACGTGACCGCCGAGGAACTCGACGCGCACCTGCTGGAGCGGATCGCCCGGTTCAAGCGGCCGAAGCGCTACGAGTTCATCGACGAGTTGCCGAAGAACAGCTACGGCAAGGTGCTCAAGCGGGAGCTGCGCGAGCGCGTGCGTTGAGTCTGCGGCCGGTTTGTTGTCGGTGCCCGTCTTTAGTATGAACATATGTTCGATGACCCGCGGTCGGCGGAGCTGATCACCGTGATGGGTGAGGAGGCCCGGGAGGAGGCCGCGGCCAAAGGCCGCCGCCTGGCGGCGGTCGCCGAACTCTATGAGCTGCGCAAACTGCAGTATCTGGATGCCGGGTTCACCCACACCGACGTGTCGGTGGCGGTGGCCGCCGAGGTCGGCGCCGCCCACAACATCAGCCACGCCCGCGCCCACAGCCTCGTGCACACCGCCGTCGACCTGCACCGTCGGCTACCGCAGGTGATGGCCGCGATGCGACGCGGCGCGATCGACTACCGCATCGTGGCCACCATCAACACCCGCACCCAAAACGTCGACGACCACTACCTCGAACTCCTCGATCACGCCCTGGCCGCGCGGGCCGAGAAATGGATGAAACTGTCCGACAAACAACTCATCGACCGCATCGACATGATCGTCGCCGACCTCGACCCCCAAGCCGTGCGCGTCCCACGCCACGTCGATGACAACCGCCACCTCCACGTCGAACCGGCCAACGAACCCGGAATCGCGTTGATCTCCGGGGCCGTGCACGCCACCGACGGCGCCGCCCTCCACGCCGCCCTGGATGCACTGGCCGACACCGTCTGCGCCCACGACCCACGCACCAAAGCCCAACGCCGCGCCGACGCCCTCGGCCCCCTGGCCCGCGGGCAAGCCACCCTGCGGTGTGAATGCCGACGCCACGACTGCCCCGCCACAGCCGCCAAGGTCGCCGCCGGCGCCGCGGTCATCTCCGTGCTGGCCGAACAGGCCACCCTCGACGGCACCAGCAACAAACCCGGATACCTGCCCGGCTTCGGCGTCCTGCCCGCCGAATCCGTACGACAGCTGGCCGAACACGCCGTCTGCAAACCCCTCACCACCCCCGACACCAAGCCGGAGAAGAACTACCGGCCCAGCACCGGCCTACGCACCTACGTGCAGTGGCGCGACCTGACCTGCCGCTGGCCCGGCTGCGACAAACCCGCCCAGGGCTGCGATATCGACCACACCACCCCCTGGCCGGCCGGGCCCACCCACCCGTCCAACACCAAGCCCTACTGCCGGACCCACCACATCGTCAAAACCTTCCTCACCGGCCGCGGCGGCTGGAGCGAACGCCAACACCCCGACGGCACCCTCGAACTGCGCGCCCCCACCGGACACCTCTACATCCACCAACCCCACGGCGCGGCGATGTTCCCCGCCCTGGCACAAGAAACAGGCGACCTCAACATCAAGGCAGCCCCACAACCGCAGGTGCGTGACCGCATCGCACTCATGCCACCCCGAAAACGCAGCTACGACGACGAAAAACGCAAACGCATCAACGCCGAACGCCGCCAACGCGCCCAACTCACCACCGAACAACAACACCAACACCAAGCCAGACTCGCCACCAACGACAAACCCCCACCCTTCTGAGTGGGTGGGGGCTGTCTGCCGAAAGTACTAGGCGGGAGCGAAAACCGACTTGAAGCGGTTCAGCGACTCCTGGATATCGCCGCGCAGTGCGCCGGCGACCACCATCCCGATCGGTCCGAACAGTGCGGGCCCGCCGAGATGGATGTCGAACTGGACGGTCGAGCCCTCGGCTGCCGGTTTCACCTTGCCGATCAGCTTGACCTTCACACCGCCGACACCGTTGCCGTTGAGCGTCATCGACTCCGGCGGACGGTAGTGCACGATGGTCCACTTGATCCGGTTCGGCATGCCCATGACCTCGACGATGGACTCCAGGGTCGTGCCCTTCTCCAGCGTCTCGGGCAGCTTGCTGCGCCACACCCGGTGGATGGACAGCCACTCCTTGTAGCGCGAGAGGTCAGAGGCGGACGCCCACGCCTGCTCCGGCGTCAGCGGGACGTCGACGGAGACGGAGAGTTTGGCCATAGTCAGCTCTGCGGGTTGTTCTCGGTGTTGTCGAGGTTCTCTACGTAGTTCTTGGCGGCGTTCTTGGCGGCTTCCTGGACCTTGTCGACGTGCTGGGCGAATTTGCCCTCGGTCTTCTCGTCGACGATGTCGCCGGCCTTCTCGATCACCGTCTCGACCTTGTCGGCGTTCTTGGCCAGCAGGTCCTTCGCCTTATCGAGGAATGACATGGGCCTTACCCTACTCCCGCCACAGCCGCCGGCGTTCGCCGAGGACCGCCCCCTCGACCCACCAGAGCACCTCGATCGCGGCCGCTCCGACCAGGCCGATCAGCAGCGCGATCGTGGTCGTCCTCACATTCGAGATGTCCAGCATGAACAGCTCCTGCGCCAGCGGGATCGAGAAGATCACCACATAGGCCAGCCCGGAGACCGCGACCAGCGCCACCCGCCACCACTGGTACGGGCGGGCCACCACGGCCAGCACCCACACCGCCGACACCAGCAGGGTGATCAGCGCCGCCGTCGACGCCTGCGTCTGCTCGACCGGGCTGGCGTTGCGGCCCTGGTAGGCGACCAGGTACGAGGTGAACGTCGCGATCCCGACCACCAGGCCCGACGGCAGCGCCGACGTCATCACCCGGCGCACGAACCCGGGTTTGGCGCGCTCGTTGTTGGGCGCCAGCGACAGGATGAACGCCGGGATGCCGATCGTGAACCAGGCCGCGATCGTCACGTGGATCGGCTGGAACGGGAACAGCAGCGGGTCGGTGCCGAAGATCTTCGACGCCAGGCCCGCCAGCCCGACCAGGATCGCCAGCAGCACCGAGTACACCGTCTTGGTCAGGAACAGGTTGGAGACCCGCTCGATGTTGCCGATCACCCGGCGGCCCTCGCCCACCACGTAGGGCAGCGTGGCGAACTTGTTGTCCAGCAGCACGATCTGCGCCACCGCCCGCGACGCCGAGCTGCCCGCCCCCATCGCCACACCGATGTCGGCGTCCTTGAGCGCCAGCACATCGTTGACGCCGTCACCGGTCATCGCGACCGTGTGCCCGTGTGACTGCAGCGCGTGCACCATCGCCCGCTTCTGGTCCGGGCGCACCCGGCCGAACGTCGTGCACTCCTCCATGGTCTCGGCCAGCTTCTCGATGTCGTCCGGCAACTGGCGGGCGTCCATCGTCTCGCCGTGCAGCCCCAGCGAGCCGGCCACCGCACCCACCGACACCGCGTTGTCACCGGAGATGACCTTGATCGACACGTCCTGGGAGGCAAAGTATTCGAGGGTGTCGCGGGCGTCGGGCCGGATCCGCTGTTCGAGCACCACCAGCGCCGCAGGCGTCACCCGGCCCGGCGCGGCGGCGTCGTCCACCGACAGGTCGCTGCGGCCCAGCAGCAGCACCCGCAGCCCCTTGGCGCCGATCTCCTCGGCCTGCTCGGCGATCGGAGAACCCGGTTCGCACAACACATCCGGGGCGCCGATCACCCAGTTGCCGTGCTCGCCGTAGGACACCCCGCTCCACTTGGTCGCCGACTTGAACGGTGCCACCGCGGTCGCCGTCCAGCCCGGCGGCACCCGGTAGGCCTCCGCGATCGCCTGCATCGAGGCGTTGGGCCGCGGATCGTCGGCCGCCAGCTGGGCCAGCACGTTGACGACGTCGGCGGTCTCGTCGAGCCGGATCAGGTCGCTCACCCGCATCCCGTTCTCGGTCAGCGTGCCGGTCTTGTCGGCGCACACCACGTCGACGCGGGCCAGCCCCTCGATCGCCGGCAGCTCGTTGACCAGACACTGCCGCCGGCCCAGCCGGATCACCCCGACCGCGAACGCGATCGACGTCATCAGCACCAGACCCTCGGGCACCATCGGCACCAGCGCGCCGACCATCCGCAGCACCGACTCGCGCCAGCCGGCGTCGGTGGTGAACAGTTGGGTGTAGATGATCAGCAGCCCCGCCGGGATCAGCAGGTACGTGATGAACTGCAGGATCTTGTTGATGCCGCTGCGCAGTTCGGAGTTGACCAGGGTGAACTTGCTGGCCTCCTCGGCGAGCCGCGCCGCGTACGCCTCGCGGCCCACCTTCGTCGCCCGGTAGGCGCCGGTGCCCGCGACCACGAAGCTGCCCGACATCACCTGATCGCCGGGGTCTTTCGCGATCGGATCGGCCTCACCGGTGAGCAGCGACTCGTCGACCTCGAGGTTGGCCTCCTCGACGATCTCGCCGTCGACGACGATCTGGTCGCCCGGCCCGATCTCGATGATGTCGTCGAGCACCACCTCGTTGGGCAGCACCGCCCGGGTGCTGGACTGCCTGCGCACCAACGGTTTCGTCTGCCCGACGATCGCCAGCTTGTCCAGTGTCCGCTTGGCCCGCAGCTCCTGGATGATGCCGATCGCGCTGTTGGCGATGATCAGCAGACCGAACGCGCCGTTGATCACCGAACCGGTGGATAGCACGATGATCAACAGCACCCCGAGGATCGCGTTGATCCGGGTGAACACGTTGGCGCGCACGATGTCCGACACACTGCGCGCCGCACGCGTCGGGACGTCGTTGGTCTTACCCGCCGCTACCCGCTCGGCGACTTCGGCGTCGCTGAGGCCAGCAGCGGTGGTTTCCGGCGTGGTGGTCACTTGACGAACGTCCCCTTCTCGAACGTGTCGAAATACTCCAGCGTGAGCCGGTTTCCGTCGAACACCGCGGTGGAGATCGTGCCCGGGGGCGCGTTCTCGGTGATCAACTCGAACGTGAACGTGTTTCCGTCCCAATGTGTCAGCGGCACATCCAGTTTCGTGCCCATGGCGAGCCGCAGCTGTCCGTCGCGCTCGGTCACCCGGGCCGGGCCCCAGTAGTCGTTGGCGTAGGTGCCGACGTAGCTCGCCAGCGGTGCGGCCGGTGCGGGGTCGGCGGGCGGCTCCTTGCCGACCAGCGAGCCCATCGGCTTCTCCATCTCCTCGAACAGCGGGCGGTAGAGGTTGTACCAGTCCTCGCGGATCTCGCCGAACTGCACCAGGTCGGCGAACTGCGCGGTCAGCGTCTCCGGCACCCCGGACGGGGTGGCGTTGGTCAGCGCGATGATCGCCACGTCGGCCGACGGCAGGATCACGAAGTTGGTGCCGGTGCCGAGTTCGAAGGCCCCGGAGTGGCTGATCTCGGTGCGGGCGCCGGAGGTGACGCCGACATTGAAGCCGTACCCGTAGAACCCGGCGCGCATCGCCGGTTCCGAGGGCTTCGAGGCCACGATCTGTGGGGACACCGCGGGCAGCAGCGCCTCCGGGTCGATCAGCCGGCGGCCCTCGTGCTCGCCGTCGGCCAGCACCATCGCCAGCCAGCGCGTCATGTCGTTCACCGACGAGCTGACCCCGGCCGCCGGGGACTGGGCGTCGGGCTCGCGCAGATACCGCGGTTCGTAGCGCCCGTCGATGTTGATGTGGCCGACGGCGCGGTTGGGCCGGGCCTGGAAGTCGGCCAGCCGGAAGCTCGTCGCACCCATGCCCAGCGGCTTGAACAGCACGTCCTCGGCCAGCGTCTCCCATGGCTTACCCGCGGCGACGGCCACCGCTTCAGCACCGGCGGTGAACCCGAAGTTGGTGTACTCGTAGGTGATCCGGAACGGCGACAGCGGCAGCTCGCGCAGCTTCTCGAGCACGTGGCGGCGGTCGTAGCCGAGGTCCTCGAGCGTGTCGCCTGCGTGATCGGGCAGCCCGGAGCGGTGCGACAGCATGTCGGCGACGGTGACCATCTGGGTGACGGCCGGGTCCGCCAGCGCGAACCACGGCAGCTTCTCGACTATCCGGGTGTCCCAGTCGACGACCTTCTCCCCCACCTGCTGGGCCACCACCGTGGCGGTCACCGACTTCGACACCGACGCCAGCTGGAACACGGTGTCGGCGTCGACCGGCTCCCCGGTGCGGATGTCTTTGACGCCGAACCCCTTGGCGTACACCGTCTTCCCGCCGTGCACCACCGCCACGGCCATGCCCGGGATACCGGACCTGTCCATCAGGTCCTCGGCCAGCCCGTCGAGCTGAGCCACCGCCCTGTCGACGGCGTCGTCGGGCAGCGGCATCGCGGGCACCAGCGGCGGCGGCACCTCCGATCCGGCACTGTCCGGCCGGGCACTGGTGGACGGTGCGGGGTCCGCGGACTCGGCGCCGCACCCGGCGACGAGCAGCAATCCGGCGGCGACGACGAGTCTGACCAGTGCGTTCATGACGTGAACGGTAACCTGCCCGCCCTGTCAGAGCCGCCACCACGGCTCGGACGGCGGCGCGTCCGGTGCCACCCGCTGGCCGGGCCTGGGCACAGTCACCTGCACCTTCTCCGCGTCGGCGGCGCGCAGCAGCCGTTCGACGGGTTCGGACCACGGGTGCGGGGCGAGCCGGAATGTGGCCCAGTGGATCGGCACCAGCAGGCCGTGGCCGGCGTCGGCGACGTCGAGATGGGCCCGCACCGCCTCCTCGGGGTTCATGTGGATGTCGGGCCAGGCCGGGTGGTAGGCACCGATCGGCAGCAGCGTCAGGTCGAACGGCCCGTGGTCGGCGCCGATCTGGGCGAAGCTCTTGGTGTAGCCGGTGTCGCCGCCGAAGTACGCGCGGTGCCGGGGACCGAGGATCACCCACGACGCCCACAGCGTGGTGTTGCGGGTGAACAGCCGGCCGGAGAAGTGCCGGGCCGGGGTGCAGACCAGGGTGAGCTCGCCGATGGTGTGGCCCTCGTGCCAGTCCAGCTCGACGATCCGGCTCGTCGGGATGCCCCACTTGCGCAGGTGCGCCCCGATGCCCAGCGGCACCACGAACGGGGCCCGCTGGGTGCGCGCCAGCGCGACGACGGTGTCCATGTCGAGGTGGTCGTAGTGGTCGTGGCTGATCACGATCGCGTCGACGGCGGCCAGCGCCTCCAGCGGGGCGGGCACCTCGTGCATGCGTTCGGGCCCGACGGTCTGCGACGGTGAGCACCGCCTGCTCCACACCGGGTCGGCGAGCACCCGGTAGCCGTCGACCTCGATCAGCGCCGAGGAGTGACCGAACCAGCACACCGACGCCTCCCCCGCGGCGGCGGGCTCCGGGGGCACGACGGGGATCGGGGCACGCGGCCGGGTGACGTCGCGGGAACCGATCAGCTCGCGCAGCAGCACCCGCTGCTGTTCGGCCTCGATGCTCAGCACCGACGCCGGCTCCAGGTTGTGGAACACGCCGTCGCGGTAGTTCGGCGAGTGCCGGGCCACCGATTCGATCTCGGCCGGGGTCGCCCCCAGCGCGGCGGGCGTGCCTCGCAGCGCGCGCAGCACCCAGCCCCCGGCCAGCAGTGACGCCGTGCCGAAGCCGATGCGCAGCGCGCCGCGCAGCATCAGGCGCCCTTGAACTTCGGCGGTCGTTTCTCGATGCGCGCGACCTGCGCCTCGATGACGTCCTGGCTCTTCCAGGCCCGGTCGAACATCTCCTGGTGGTTGGGCCACGGATCCTCGTAGGCGCCGTCGTCGTTGAGCACCCGCTTGCTGTGCTGCAGGGACAGCGGCGCGTAGCCGGCGATCTCGGCGGCCCACGCCTGCGCGTCGGCCAGCGTGCCGATGCGGTTGGCCATCCCGGTCTGCAGCGCGACGTCGGAGGTGAGCTTCTCGGCGGCCAGCAGCATGCCGCGGGCCCGCCCCGCACCGACCAGCGATGTCAATCGGCGGATACTCCAGTTGTCCAGCGCCAGACCATATTTCGCGATCGGGAACTGGAAGTAGGCGTTGGGTGCGACGACCCGCAGGTCGCAGATCATCGCGAGGATGACGCCGGCGCCGATGGCGGGGCCGTTGATCGCGCCGATCACCGGCATCGGCGCCCGGTCGATGGCGAGGTTGAGGTCCTTGGCCTTCTCGGGCAGCTGCTCGGCCATGCCGGACGGGTCGGTCAGGTCGGCGCCCGAGCTGAACACCGAGCCCGCCCCGGTCAGCACGATGGCCCGGACGTCCTCGGAGGCGGCGCGCTCCACCTCCTCGCGCAGGGCGTCGACCAGGGCGACGTTCAGGGCGTTACGGCGTTCGGCGCGCTGCATCTCCAGGGTGAGCACGTTGCCGTCGCGGGTCACACCAATCATGCCGCCAGCCTAACGACCGGGCGCCGGTCAGCCGTCCGGGGTGACGACCTCCCAGTCCTCGGGAACGTCGTGGACCTTGACCGAAACGCCCTCGGCCTCGATGTGCACGGTCACGTCGCCCAGGGTCAGATCGGTCAGCGAGACCCGGCCCCAGTCCCGCGGCAGCCGCGGCGAGACCACGATGCGCTTGCTGGGCACGTGCGGGTCCAGCCCGAGGAACGCGCGCACCAGCAGCAGCGGCGCGGCGCTGGCCCAGGCCTGCGGCGAGCACGACGTGGGGTACGGCACCGGCGACCGGAACTCCGAGCGGGAGAACCCGCAGTACAGCTCGGGCAGGCGTCCGCCGAACGCGGCCGCCGCGTCGAGCAGCCCGCAGGTCAGCCGTTCGGCCAGCTCGACCGCACCCGGGATGTGCCGGTAGCGCATCAGGCCGGCGACGACGAGCGCGGTGTCGTGCGGCCACACCGACCCGTTGTGGTAGCTCATCGGGTTGTAGGCGCCCATGTTCGACGCCAGGGTGCGCAGCCCGAACCCGGAGTCCATCTCCTCGGAACCCAGCCGCTCGACGAGCGTCGCGGCGTGCTCGTCGGAGGCGATACCGGTCCACAAGCAGTGGCCGACATTGCTGGTCAGCGAGTCGACCGGGTTCTTGTGGCCGTCCAGCGCCAGCGCGTACCAGCCCTTGTCGGCCAGCCAGAACACGTCGTGGAACCGCTTGCGCAGCGCCTCGGCGCGGTCCCGCATCCGCGCCGCGGTGGCCGGCTCACCGAACGCCTCGGCCAGCTCGGCGCGCGCCAGCAGCGCCGCGTACTGGTAGCCCTGCACCTCGCACAGCGCGATCGGCGGCTCCGCGGCGCGACCGCTGGCGAACGTGATGCCGTCGAAGCTGTCCTTCCAGCCCTGGTTGAGCAGGCCGCGGTCGGTGGCGCGCTGGTACTCGATGAACCCGTCGCCGTCACGGTCGCCGTAGCGCACCGCCCAGTCCAGCGCGGCGTCGGCGGCGGGCAGCAGCGACCGGACGAACGCCTCGTCGGCACCCCACCGCCAGCACTCGGCCAGCAGCATCACGAAAAGCGGTGTGGCGTCGACGGATCCGTAGTAGACGCTGCCGCCGAGCGCGGCCGTGCTGGCCGGGCCGCGGCGGATCTCGTGCATGATCCGGCCGGGCTGCTCGTCGGTGAACGGGTCCACACGGCGGCCCTGCATCTCCGCGAGGTGGTGCAGGGTGCCGACGGACAGCCCGGTGTCCAGCGGCAGCGCCATCCACGCGGTGAACAGGCTGTCGCGGCCGAACAGCGTCATGTACCAGGGGGCACCGGCGGCGACGTAGGGCCGGCCGCTGTCGCTGTCGTCGCGGATCAGCAGCGCGCCGAGGTCGGTTTCGGTGCGGTACAACACCTGTGCCAGCCCGCGGTGCTCCGGTTCGACCTTGGTGGCGGTGTTGCGCCAGGCCTTCATCTTCTGTGCGGGCGCGCTGGCCTCGAAGTGCTCACCGCTGCGGAACCGGCTCTGCACGCTCTGGTTCGACCACGTCGGCTGCACCAGGATCTCGGTCTGCCAGCGCTGCCGCGGGGGCACCACGATGCGCCAGGTGAACATGCCGGGCAGCGTGGTGGGCGCGCCGGACGCCCGCACGGTCACACCGCGGACGTGGTCGGCGTGGTCGAGCAGCACCATCTCGTCGTCGACGACGGTGGCCTCGGCGCCGCCGCCGACGGGGCGGCCCTCCTTGACCGTGAACAGGTCGGCGAAGTCCGCGTCGACGAGCAGTTCCAGGGTGACCACGGTGCTCTCGGTGTCGAGGTTCTGCACCGAGATGGTCTCGCGCATCCCGTCGGCGACCAGCCGTTCCCGCACCACCAGCAGCGTGCTGTCGGCCAGCCCGTTACGCGGGGTACGCCGTGAGATGAACTGCGCGGCAAACGCTTCGGGCGTCTCGACGGACAGCGGCTCGGGTTCGCGGCCGTCGACGCGCAGCTCCCACCGGGACAGCACGCGGGCGTCGCGGTAGAACAGCCCATGGGCGCGCCCGGTGTGGATGTCGCCGTAGCGGTCGGACAGGCAGAAGGTGGCGCCCTCCACCAGGGTGACCGTGTCGCCCCCGTATCCGACCCCGGTGGCACCGCCACTGTTGAGCGGGGCCGGCGCGGTCATGCGCTGGCTCGCTCGGAGGTGTGCGGCCCGATCACGCGGCGCAGGCTGATCGCCTCGCGCGGTGCGCCGACCACGGAGCGGTAGATGCGCTCGTAGCCGGAGCCGAACTGCGCGACCGCGAAGTGCGCGGCGACGTGGCGGCGGCACGCGGCCGGTTCCAGGGTCGCGGCCTTGTCGATGGCGGCGGGCAGTTCCTCCGGCGAGTCGCAGATGACGCCGGTGACGCCGTCGACCACGACCTCGGGCACCGAGCCGCCGCGCAGCGCGACAACCGGTGTGCCGCAGGCCATCGCCTCGATCATGACCATGCCGAACGGCTCCTCCCACTGGATCGGGAACAGCAGGCAGCGGGCGTTGGCCAGCAGCTTGCGCTTGTCGGTGGCGTCGGCCATGCCGAAGACGTGGTCGTCGGCGGTCAGCCGGGGCCGGACCTCCTGCTCGAAGTAGGCCTGTTCGGCGGGTTCGTCGCACTTACCTGCCAGCACCAGCGGGACCCCCGCGGCGTGGGCGGCCTCCAGCGCCAGGTGCGCACCCTTGTACGGGGCGTAGCGGCCCAGAAACAGTGCGTAGTCGCCCTTGTCCGCGTTGAACGGCCACTCGTCGATGCGCAGCGAGTTATGCACGCGGCCAACCCAGTTCAGGTCCGGCGCGAGTTCGCGCTGGCGGTCGCTGATCGCGATCAGGCCGACGTCGGTGCCGAGCTCGCGGTAGTAGGGGTACAGGTCGTCGTCGATGGGGCCGTGGACGGTGACGACGGTCGGGATCCCGAGAGTGCGGTACAGCGCGGCGTTGAGGGGACCGGCGAACGTGTGTTCGTGGATGACGTCGATGCCGTCGGTCTCGGCGATCTTCTCGATCGTGCGGCGGACCCGCAGCGCGTGCATGATCTCCGGGTACGGCTGGCCGAGCCGCTCGGACTGGATGCCGTCCCACAGCGGTATGAAGTGGGCGTCGGTGCCGGGTTCGCCCGCGCCGAGCAGAGTGACGTGGTGGCCGCGCTTGACGAGAGTGTTGGCCAGGTCGGCGACAACGGCCTCGGTTCCGCCGTAGCCCTTGGGTGGGACGTCGAAGTACGGCGGTGCGACGAGCACGATGCGCAACGGTTCCATGCTGTCAACGAAGGCGTTGCCTGCCACTGAACTCTCCTCCTTTTCATCCCCAGCGGCTTTAGCACTCTCGCTCGACGAGTGCTAATTATGGCTCCGATCGCCCCCACCGCGCCACCTGTGGCCGTTGGAGCCGCGATAACCTCGGGGAATGAGCCGCACGGGTGCCCTGGAGGTCCGCGACGCGGTCCTCGACGAGGGCTCGTTCCGCAGCTGGGACGGACCGCCGCTGCGGTTTGCCGTCTCCGACGGCTACCGCCGCGAACTGGCCGAGGCGCAGGCGCGCACCGGGCTCGACGAGTCGGTGGTGACCGGCGAGGGCACGGTGTTCGGCCGCCGCGTCGCGGTGGTGCTGTGCGAGTTCGACTTCCTGGCCGGCTCGATCGGGGTGGCCGCCGCCGAACGCATCACCGCGGCGGTGCGCCGGGCGACCGCCGAACGGCTGCCGCTGCTGGCGTCGCCGAGTTCGGGCGGCACCCGGATGCAGGAGGGCACGGTCGCGTTCCTGCAGATGGTCAAGATCGCCGCGGCGGTGGAGCTGCACAAGCGG